>Ga0172371_10014591_pt1 | contig 10109 bp, 10 predicted proteins | sample Lak12m_FD_114543 | JGI IMG/M metagenome (GOLD analysis project Ga0172371, IMG submission 114543) | Freshwater microbial communities from Kabuno Bay, South-Kivu, Congo - kab_022012_12m | ecosystem: Environmental > Aquatic > Freshwater > Lake | place: Democratic Republic of the Congo: South-Kivu... | reverse complement strand
GCAAGGCCTCACACCAGTTCGCTTTCAAAGAAGTAATCTGGGGAGACCCTTCCTATGTAAATACTACGTTTCTGAGAAACGTGGCATTTTCATGATTCGTTGTGCCCCCGAGGGGCATGGTCGTTGGTATCAGTCCCTGGGACCGAAGAGCGCTGTGCCGATTCTGACAATGGTAGCGCCCTCTTCCACCGCTACCTCGTAATCGCCCGTCATACCCATTGAAAGCTCTGTCATGTCCGCAGCGAGAACTGCCGATGCCATCAGTCTGTCACGGAGCCCGCGCAGCTGGGCAAAATAAGGTCTCGCGGCTTCCGGATCGTCGAAAAAGGGAGGCATTGTCATCAATCCGAGGAGCCGCAGGTTCGGAAGGCTTCTTATGGCAAGCGCAACATCTGCTACCTCGTCGCTGTTGATCCCTGATTTTTGGATTTCATGGGCAAGATTCACTTGAATCATTACGCCAATGGTTCGCTTCAAGGACTCGGCGCGCCTCTGGAGGATCTCGGCAAGCTTGACGTCGTCCACCGTTTGGATCACGTGGAAGAGATCGGACGCCTTGGCAGCCTTGTTTTTTTGCAGGTGGCCTATCATGTGGAACTCCAGGCCGGGGCATTGTATTCCACTGACGTCCTTGGCAGCCTCCTGGACATAGTTATGGCCGATGATTCGGATTCCAGCTGCCACAGCAAGCTCAACCTTTTCGCGAGACTGGCCTTTGGCTGCCGCAAGGATGCGGACGTCGTCCGCTTTGCGGCCGGCTCTCGCCGCAGCCAGGCTTATTTTCCCGCGTATTTCAGTGAGGTTTTCTTCGATCATGGCTTTGCCGCTGCCCTGAGAAAGTCAAATATACCAAGATGTTGCATATCGCGGGCCACCTCGCACAGAGGCAGACCCACCACGTTGGTGTACGATCCGACAACGCTTTGCACGATTCCTGACCCGATGCCCTGGATGGCGTACGCCCCGGCCTTGTCCATGGGCTCGCGGGTACTGACGTAGTCTTCGATCTCCCGTTCGGAGAGGTCTCGTATGAAAACCGACGACCTGACGTACTGGACCGTTTCCTTGCCGGCAAAGGCGGAGTTAATCAGCGCATATCCGGTGAATACCTCATGGGTGCGTCCCGCCAGAGTCCTTAGCATGGCCTTCGCTTCCGCCTCATCCTCGGGCTTGCCCAGGATGCGGCCGTCTATGACCACTATGGTGTCCGCCCCTAGAACCCAGATACCAGGACGGCTCTCCGCCACTTTTCGTGCCTTGGCAAGAGCCAGTCTGCTGACGTGCTCCTCTGGAGACTCACCGTTGAGATGGCTTTCCTCCACGTCCGCGGGAATACTGGAAAACTGCACGCCGAGTCCTTGGAGAAGATCCTTCCGCCTGGGTGAGGAAGAGGCCAATATCAGGTCAGGTTTTGTGGAATTCGCAAATCCGTTCATATGTGTTGCGCCTAACGAAGAATTGCTGCCATAGCATTGTCAGATCCTGACGTTATAACCGGATTATAGAATATACTACTGCGCATTAAGAATGGGACAACTGGAGGAACGGAGATGTCAGTCTGCCAGGTTGTCTCAGGAGCGATGTCAGGCTCGCCGTCCGAAGCGGCAGGGACAGCTGGCTGACTCTTGAGCGTGATGCCCATTGTCAATGCGCAGCAGTATACGTCTGGAACCAGGTTCGTCGCGCCGCTGTGCAGACCAATCTAGCGGATATTTTCAACGGAATAAAGATGAGAATCTTGACGGCCCCTGCGGCCAATGCCCAGGGCCGTTCCGCTTACCTCTGGACATGAGAGTCGACCCCTGCTAAAAAGGCCAGATTCCCTGCGGGTGATGCGTGGACAATGTCCGCGGCAAGCCTCGGACAGATCATTTGCCGCATCGGAAAACAAAATGATCGCACGAGGACCCGCCAACCTGCTCACGGAAGGAGAGAACTTTGGAAAAGCATCTCTGCTTAATAGCATTTTTTGCGATCTGTATTTTCGGCGTAACGGCAGCCATCTGCTCGGCCGCAAAAACCCTTACAACTCCCTCGGGTTTAAAAGTAGAATTTTTGCAGGAGGGTAAAGGACCCGCCCCCAAACCGGGACAGACTGTGGTGGTCCACTATACCGGCACGCTGGTTGACGGCAAAAAGTTTGACAGCTCCCGGGACCGCGGAGAACCTTTCAGCTTCAAACTCGGTGCCGGACAGGTAATTCGGGGATGGGACGAAGGCCTCGCGTTGATGCCGATAGGGAGCAGGGCAAGGCTCACGATACCGCCCCAGCTTGGATACGGAGCAGCAGGAGCCGGCGGAGGAGTGATTCCGCCCAATGCGACATTGATTTTTGATGTGGAGCTTATGGAAGCCCGGTAGACTGGCAAGAGTTGGAGCAGCGGGCGACGATCACACTGCTGCGCATTAGGTACGGGATCAATGGAACGGCGTAGTCGTCAGCCAGCCTGGTTGCCTCCGTAGCGCAGTCACATCTGCCGTACGAAGCGGGGGGGACATCTGGCTGACTGCTGAGCGTGGTGTCCATTTTCGATGCGCAGCAGTATGATTCACTAGGCTTCGTGAACTGTATCACTGAGGTTTTGAATGAGTGATTTGTGGACAGCGGCCATACTCGGGATCGTGGAGGGGCTTACTGAATTCCTGCCGGTTTCCTCTACAGGACACTTGATAGTTGCCGGTAACCTGATGCATTTCACCGGTGAAAAGGCATCGAGCTTCGAAGTATTTATACAGCTCGGCGCGATTCTGGCTGTGGTCGTACTGTTCTGGAAGCGCTTCGTCGGGTTGATACCGTGGAACGGCCCAACATCGAGCAATGCTGCCGGTTTCCGCGGAGTCCGAGGCATCGGCCTATTGGTGTTGACCACTGTGCCCGGGCTAGTTGCGGGGTTCTTCGCCCACAGCATAATCAAGGAGCATCTTTTTTCTCCCATGACGGTCGCGTGGGCGCTGGCAATCGGAGCGGTCGGTATTCTGCTGGCGGAGAGGTTCAAGCCGCGATCCAGCGTAAGGGAGCTCGACGATCTGAGCTACCGCCAGGCCCTGGCTGTTGGGTGCTTCCAATGCCTGGCGCTGTGGCCGGGAATGTCTCGAGCAGCAGCGACAATTGTTGGGGGCATGTTCTCCGGACTGGACAGGAGAAGTGCAGCCGAGTACTCGTTTCTGGCTGCGGTTCCCATGATGGTGGCAGCCACATCGTACGACCTCTACAAGGAATGGAACATCCTGCAGCTTTCCGATTTCACGTTCTTTGCAGTGGGCTTCGTAATTTCATTCGTGGCTGCCTTGGCCGCAGTGAAGACCTTCATTTCGGTCGTTCAGAGGTGGTCTCTGGCACCATTCGCGTGGTACAGGATAGCCGTTGCGCCTTTTATTTACCTGATTATGAGGTGATGAGGAACGTTGCAGGGAGGTGGTGAAAAGAGAGAGAGCAGGCCCCCTGACCAGAATGCTTCAGCATCCGTGGACGGCTTAGGATGAGGAGCTTCCGCGAATCGTCAACAAATCCGATTCAAGTGCCTGATGGCTTCTGCAAGTAGTTGTCACTGAAGACCGCGGCGTATCTTATGATCCAGTCGATGACCGCCTCTACTCCAAGATCTCTACCCGCTTTTTCCGACTCGATCCACTTGTGTCTTTCTATTTCTCGGCTTTGTATCTCCAGGTATTCCTTCAAATCCATTTTCGCACCCAAGCAACTCCGTTGAGGAGAACTCGAGATTGTTGTAATATCCTGATCGTGCATTTTTATTCACGAGACGCGCTTCTGTCAAGCTGAATGTGAATATGGCAACAACGCACCAGGAGGCACTGATGAACAATCCTTTGTGGGGAATACGCTCATTGGGACAGTCGGTCTGGTACGACAACCTTGGCCGCGACCTGTTAGAGTCGGGAGAGCTAAGAAGATTAATTGAAGAGGATGGCGTTTCGGGAGTCACCTCCAACCCCACGATATTCGAAAAGGCAATCGGCCACGAAAAGATCTACGACCGCGACCTCCACACGTTGGTCGATACGGGAATGGATCTGTACAGCATCTACCAGTCGCTGGCCATAGCAGACATCAGAGAGGCTGCGGACCTTTTGAAGCCCGTATACGACCAGACCGCGGGAGACGATGGCTACGTGAGCCTGGAGGTGTCCCCGCATTTGGCACACGACCCCGCTGGCACTGTGGCCCAGGCCAAACGCCTTTTCGAGACGGTGGCCAGAGAAAACTTGATGGTAAAGGTTCCTGCCACCCCTGAGGGGCTGATCGCGGTCGAACGCCTCATAGCGTCGGGAGTAAACGTAAACATAACGCTCATATTTTCTCTGGAACAGTACCGTAACACAGCGGAAGCCTACATCAAAGGCCTCACGCAATGGATTCAAACCGGCGGAGATCCCCGCCGGCTGGCTTCAGTCGCGTCTTTCTTCGTAAGCCGCGTGGATAGCATGGTGGATGAGAGACTGGCAGAAGTGGCTGACGCGAGCCTCAGGAACGTTGCAACCCAACTCATGGGGAAGGCTGCTATTGCCAATGCAAAACTGGCTTACGTCATCTTCAAGGAGATCTTTCACGGCGAGCGGTTCGCAGATCTCAAGGCACGCGGAGCCCGTGGGCAAAGAGTCTTGTGGGCTAGTACCAGCACCAAAAATCCGAAATATCCGGACACATATTACGTGGACGCCCTGATAGGGGCCGAGACAGTCAACACCATGCCGGCCGCGACTCTCACCGCCTTCCGGGAGCACGGACAGCCCGTTGCCCGTCTGGAGCACGATCTGGAGCAAGCCCGTGAAGTTTTCGACCAGCTTGGGCAGATGGGCATCAACATCGACGAGGTCATGGAGCAGCTCCTGGAAAACGGGGTCAAGTCGTTTGCCGATTCTTTCGACTTGCTCATGGAAGGAATAGCCAAGAAACGAACGCGCTTGCTGCGAGGTTGGGGCCATCGATCAGCCTCCCTTGGCACGCTTCAAAAGCGAGTGGATGACACCCTAAACCGGCTGGACCAGGAAAAGCTTGCGGAAGCCATATGGACGGGAGACGTTTCGGTCTGGGGTGACGACCCCGAGTCCCGGTCCGAGATCGCTCAGAGACTGGGATGGCTGCAAATAGTGGAAACCATGATTGGCGAGAGGCAGCGCCTTAGCGATTTCGCCGACGAGATCAAGTCTGCGGGATTCACCGACGCTGTAGTCCTCGGGATGGGCGGCAGCAGTCTGGCTCCAGAGGTCTTCGCAACCTGTTTCGGTAGCGTTGCTGGCTACCTCAAACTGCACGTGCTTGACAGCACGGTACCCGGCGCGATTCTGGACTTGGAGAGCAGGCTGGACCTGGAACGCACGCTATTCGTAGTTGCCAGCAAATCCGGGGGAACCGTAGAAGTCAACTCGCTTTACAAGTACTTCAAGTCACGAATGGACGGGCTGCTCGGAAAGAAAGCGGGACAGAACTTCATAGCGATCACGGATCCCGGAACGTGCCTGGGCAAGCTAGCTGCCGAGGAAGGGTTCCGGAAAACCTTCCTCAATCCTCCTGACATTGGCGGCCGATTCAGTGCTCTGTCCTATTTTGGACTGGTTCCTGCGGCCCTGATCGGGATGGATCTGGACAGATTGCTGATGAGAGCTTCGCAGGCGGTGGAGGCTTCCGGACCGATAGTCTCCTCCCTGGAGAGTCCAGGAGCCTGGCTCGGCGTGATTATGGCGGAGGCCGCTCTGGCTGGCAGGGACAAGCTCACTCTGACCGTGTCTGACGCAGTCAAGAGCCTCGGCTATTGGTTGGAGCAGTTAGTAGCAGAAAGCACGGGGAAACAGGGCAAAGGTATCCTGCCTGTGGAAGGAGAGCCTCTAGGAAATCCCGAAAGTTACGGAAACGATCGACTTTTCATGTACCTGCGTGTCGACGGAGACGCCACGTACGACGAAAAGGTGTCGGCTCTGGAAGCCGCTGGGCATCCCGTGGTGACGCTGAGGCTTCACGGCCCTTACGATATCGGCCGAGAAATGTTCCGATGGGAGTATGCAACTGCAGTGGCCGGAACCATTCTCAAGATAAATGCATTCGATCAACCCAACGTAAAGGAATCCAAGGATATAACCAATCAATTGCTGGACGCTTTCAAGAGGGACGGTAAGATCCCCGAGGGAGACAGGCTGGAAATCGATGCGCCGGGACTGCCGGCGAGTCTCAGCCGATTTGCCGGACTTTCCAGGCCCGGGGAGTACCTCGCTCTCAATGCCTTCATCCGCATGAACGACCAGAATATCGAGGCCCTCCAGAAAGTCAGAGTCCTTTTGCGCGACAGGTACAAGATCGCCACTACTCTTGGTTTCGGGCCCCGGTACTTGCACTCCACAGGACAGATTCACAAGGGTGGAGCCGAGACCGGTCTCTTCCTGCTCATTACGGTCGACGACGAACAGGATATTCCCATACCCGGTGAAGCCTACTCATTTGGAGTGCTAAAGACTGCGCAATCCATGGGAGACCTGGGGGCCTTGAAAAAGCATGGCAGGAAGGTGCTTGCGATTCACCTCAAGTCTGAGGCGGACCTCTCCAAACTTGTGGTAGCAGCGCGCACACCCGGATAGTTTCTATGCCAGGTGTCAGCATGAAGTTCCCGTGGCTCCGCTTCGCATGGAGAGACTTGGAGGTGGGATTACACGCGATGCGCTGCTATGCATCGAGAATGAGACAACTGGAGCGGCGGAGTCGCCAGTCGGCCAGGTTGTCTCCCGGGCGCGCTCGGGCATGCCGCCCGAAATGCTGAACCTAGATGAGGGATACCGCAAATGCCGATCAACGGCTTCAGAATGAAGAAAGACAAGGAAATGAGCGACTACGAGCGGAGAGTAGACGCCATTGATAACGTCATATTATGCGTGGCTGAAGCAGAGAAGCTGGTAGAGGAAATGGGCCGGACGCTTGTGGAGGGTATTGAAGTGGATCGCAAATTCCATTGCCCTTCTGTCAAGCCAAAGAAGACACTTTGGAACGGGCGCAAGCGGCTCTTCAAAAAATGAGGACCCCGTCAGGCGTTGATCTGACACCCCATCGAAGCACGATTAGAGTTAGTTTCAGAGCCTTGCTTAATGCTCACCGAACCCGCAGTCCGATTGTTCGTCACGGCTCTGTTGTGGACGGCCTGGTGTGGGGCTCATTCACTTCTGATGTGCAGGAGTGCGGTGCGGTGGACCGGCGTTGCCAGGCTCGGCTTGGAACGCTACTACAGGTTGATATATTCCACTATCGCTACTGTCACGCTCCTTGCGGTGGTTTGGGTAACTCCTCGCCAAAATGAGACTCTCATTTGGGTGTGGGGCGGTCCACTACGCATTATACAGACCGCTCTTTGGATCGTGTCCGCGATCATTGCCTACAAGGCATTCAAGTTGATAGGAGTGTCGGAATTACTGGGACTTACCGCGTTTGGCATTGGTAGAAAACCAGCCGGGCGGCAGGATGATCTGATCACGTGGGGCATCTACGGAGTCGTCAGGCATCCGCAATTTCTCGCGGGGCTCATCATCGTCTGGGCCCGCGATCTCACCGACACAAGTCTGGTCATCTCCATCGTCCTCTCGCTCTACCTCTTCGCGGGGGTGTTGATCGAAGAACGACGGATGCTGAGGCGCCTCGGGGAACCATACCGTATATATAGGAACGAGGTGCCCAGGTTCATTCCTAAGCTTCCGGGCAATTGAGACGCGCTCGGAGATTTACGGAATAACACCAACATCCATGCCCCCAGGGGGCACAACGAGCGCTGAAATACTGCCCATTTTCTTCCTCTACTACAGGATCGCCGTGGCTGATGGGCTGCAACATTCCGCGGTCGTCTGGGGCGGTTCACTGCCGTCCACGCAGATCTCCTCTGCGACAAAGCGCGCAGCCTGACCTCCCTGAGGACTCCGGGAGGCCGGCCTCACTCATTGCCATTTCTTTCACCGTTCTTTGACCGCGGCCTGGTGTCAGAACGCGCTGTTACTTTTATTCGTGGCCGTAAAGGGAATTTTTCCATACGAAAAAAATTGTTGCATAAGCATGAGTAAACTTATAGCTTAGGTTATAGATATATCGTGATACCTGACTACACTCGACGCAGGAATCCTCTAGCATGACCTGACAAAGGGCACTTTGGCATGCGCCGCGCTTTGGCACCAATGGGGTTCGCTTGGCTACCCCTTCCGCCGTGTCTCTATCGGCTCGTGCTTCCTGAGTTGAAAGTCCTGGCAGGACGCCCGGGTATCGATATCTGTTGGTTTTGCTCATCGTGGATCATTCACGGGAATCCAATCGTCCGCACTCAACCACGATTGGCTAGACGGGCATCTTGGTTGCGGCCACTCTTGCAGGTGTGTCGAGGCCTCCGCTGTAACCTAACGCGAAGAAAGGAAGAGATCATGTTTCATAGATTGCTCGCCCTGATCGTCGCGGCCGCGGTCGTGACGGTCGGTGTCGGTTGGCAGTTTGCGGGCAGCGCTTCAGCAGAAGAAAAACTGTTGTCGCGCTCCGACCAGAGCTGCTTGAAATGTCACCAGTACGACAAACAGGGCAACATCGTTGCCGGAAAGTTCGTTGACGTCTCTACAAAGGCCAACGCGCTTCAGCTGCAAGTTGACAAGAACATGGAGATAGTCTTTTTCGACGATTCAACTGAGTTGAAGAACGCAGCCGAATACAGAAAGATTCCAAAGAACGAATCTGTCCGGGTCACTTATGTCGTCAAGGACGGAAAGACCTTCGCCAAAACGGTCGAGGTCAAAAAGGGGATCGCGGTTCCCAAAGAGCAGCTTGCCAGCGCGGAAGATGTGGCAGCACTGATTGCCAAGGGGCCCGAGAAAGGTAAATACGTTCTGATCGACAGCCGTCCCCCGGCAAATTACAACGAAGGTCACATTCCAACAGCGGTTTCCATGCCTTTCTTTGGATTCGACAAGTTGCAGGAGAAGCTGATCAAGGACAAGGACGTTCTCCAGATCTACTACTGTGCCGGCTTTTCTTGAGTGCTCAGCCCTCTCTCTGCCAGGAAGGCGGAGAAGCTTGGTTACAAGAACATAAGGGTCTTTCACGCAGGGTTGCCCGCTTGGAAAAAAGCCGGTCATGTGGTTGTATCCAACACGGCGGGGCTGGACAATTTAAGCAAGATGGACGCGTCTTACATTCTCATTGACCTTCGCGAAGCATCAGAGGTGGCCAAAGGGCATATACCCAAAGCCGTAGCTGTTCCCCCGGCAGGCTTGGAAGCCCTTAAAGACCAGTTCCCGACTTACAAGAATGCAGCAGTGATTCTGTACAACGGGAACGGGGAAGCCGCGTCGGCAAAGGAAGCTTTCAAGACGATTTCGTCATGGGGTTATACGCAGGTAAGCGTGCTCGCTGGCGGCTTCAAAGCCTGGGAAAGTGAAGGCAAGCAGGTGGCTGCCGGTCCCGCGGCCTCCAACGTTTCGTACGTGCGCAAGTTGATGCCCGGCGAGGAGGACATCGAGGCGTTCAAGGCCGTCGTGCAAATGCCTGGCGCCGACACCCTCATTCTGGACGTGCGTGCCACCGCGGAGGTCGCCGAAGGGGCTCTGCCCAATTCCAAGAACGTGCCCCTTGACGAGCTGGAACAGCGTCTTTCAGACTTGCCCAAGGACAAGAACATAGTTGTTCATTGCTCGACAGGAGCCAGGGCTGAGATGGCGTATAACGTATTGAAGAAGGCCGGATACAGGGCCAAGTTCGTAAAGGCCAAAGTGGAGTTCGACAAGGAAAAGAAGGGTAATTACGCCATCATCGAGTAGCACGGATCTGTGGCTCCGCGGTACCTTCCGATGGAAACCAAAGGTGTCACGGAGCCATCCTCAGAGGGACTATCTTCGTGGACGGACGCCACGGGGAAGCATGAAAGTCTCGGGCTTCTGCGAGCACCCCGTGGTTTGGAATCGGATATGGCAATGAGAGTTGGCATGAACCATGGAAGATTATGCGTAAGCATTCAGTCACATGGGGCGGGCTTTCCATCCTGCGATGAGGCAAGTTGAGAAACATGCAGGCTGGAAAGTCTGCTCCACAATTGCAATGACATTTCCTCCCGGTAACTAAATGCTTACGATCATGCGGCCTTTTT
>Ga0172371_10014589_pt1 | contig 10110 bp, 8 predicted proteins | sample Lak12m_FD_114543 | JGI IMG/M metagenome (GOLD analysis project Ga0172371, IMG submission 114543) | Freshwater microbial communities from Kabuno Bay, South-Kivu, Congo - kab_022012_12m | ecosystem: Environmental > Aquatic > Freshwater > Lake | place: Democratic Republic of the Congo: South-Kivu... | reverse complement strand
TCCGAAATCGCATCTCATATCCCATTCCTCGGCCCTTATCTGTCTTACCTTCATTGAAGGTCGGCGTATTCCTATGTCCCTGCCCTATTGACCTTTCCCCTATTTAGTGAGAAGATACTATTTCGGGTTCAAAACCAAAACGATCTTCATTCAAATTGATAGATTGGATCATTTTCGTATTAAATAATTTATAACAAGTTTCCATGTCCGTCAAATTCAAATTTGTGACCATATTGGAAATGGTAGTAAGGAGGGCATTGCCTATTGTGTGCCAAAAGAATAAAATTCTGTGAGGATTACTTCCCCGAAAACGTGATCCATAAACAACATCTGCAAAACCAGCGATTATTGGTTTTAGGAGGTCGTTATATTCTTCTGGGTCGTACTCCAAGTCTGCGTCCTGTATGATCAAATATTCACCTGTAGCCTTACTTATCCCGGTACGTAACGCTGCCCCTTTACCTCTATTAATATCATGCTTAAAGTACTTAATATTTAAGGATGGATGTGTTGAAATATAATTCTGTATTGGTATCTCAGTACCATCTGATGAACAATCGTTTACTATAATGATTTCTTTGCTAATATTATTAATTAAAATAACTTGGTTAATCTTATCAAGGATAGCTAAAATAGTCTTTTCCTCATTATAAGCTGGAATTATTATTGATAATTTTATCATATATTACCTTATATAACCTCCTTTAATTTATTATAATAATGCAAAATAACATAGTTGTGAATGGTTTTCATCGCTCAATTTATCACATAGCGCAATTTCAAATAATGGCGTCAATGATCGCCACCATGGAGCCATTCCATGTCTGATGCCAATCACCAACTCAAGCACTGGGTCCTGGAGACAGCCGGCAATCGCATCCACGGCACTACCTACCAGCAGCCTCTATCCCTATTTGTTGAAACCGAAGAAGCATTTCTCAGACCCCTTCCCGACGTAGGGCCCCAACTGGCCCCATGAACACACGTAAAGTCTCATGGCAACGGCTATGTCCAATTTGAAAAAGCCCAGTATTCTGTGCTGTTTCGCCTGGTCCATCAGCATCTCTGGCTCAAGGCCACAGAAATACCGTCAAGCTGTTCCGGGAGCTTAACCCAAGTTCATGGCTTACAAAAAATTAGTCAGTAAAAGCAGTATGTTGTCGCATGCCTGACGCTCATTTTGTCACTACATCTTTTGTTTGACCATCCTCAAACGATGGTCTTGATGATCTTGCCGGGCCGGGTGGGGAGACCTAATGCATCGTAAATCCGCACATGACACGCCTCGGGTCTGGATGTCTTTCTGATGTAGATCATCTTACCATCCTCGCGCCTCATAGACGTCGTCACTCGGTGGTGGGTAGACAGCATGCGGCGAATCGTCCACCACCGGTTCGTGATCCCATTCTCCCTCAGTCTCACCCGAATTGCCTGAAGAACATGATACGCCAGAACCGTGATGAATAGATGACCATCACAACGCACTTCCTTTTGATGGTGCACCGGTCTTAACCCCAGTTCGGATTTCATACAACGAAACGCATCTTCCACATCCAACAGCATGTTGAAGATGTCAAACACCCCCTTTTCTCCAAGCTCGATCCGGTTGGTCCGAAGAACATAATACCCAACCGTTTTGTCCGTCTCTTTCATCCTAAAACTCACAGATATCGCTTGATTCGACCCTTCATCCTTTTCCACTTGAATCTCATATCGCTTGCTGACACGACGGTATTTTTCCTTCAACCTCCCGATTTTTTCCAAGACCTTCTCATAGGTCTTTGTTCTCCCTTTTATCGAAAGACCTTCCTGGATATGCGCAAGCGCCGATTCAAACCGCTTTTCAAAACGATTCTTGATGCCCTCTTCCTTCACCTCTTTCGCACTGGAGTGGCAATAAACTTCCAGTTCACCATGATCATTTCTATGCGAAGAGGCACGGATCACCCGGGTATCATCTGCCCTCACCACCACCATCTCCAGGTCAGGCGGCAGTTCTGTCACCCGTTTCCTCGAAACCACGATATATCCATAACCCTCTTCTTTCAGCCAGGCAACATTATCCTCTGTCCCAATACCCGCATCCGCAACGACGATCGGTTTGTTCTCTCCAGCACACATTCCCGACAACATCCCTGCCAGGGTGCCAGGTTCACTCACGTTCCCTTCAAATACCTCGCTCCGTTTCGGAAATCCCTCCCCATTCAGCAAAAGTCCCAGCGTCACCAACGGACAGTCGCTTCTCTTTTCTTTGGAAACTCCAAAGTGCGCTTTCCCATTGTATTTGCCGCTCCCTTCAAAAAACGTATTCGTCAAATCATAAAGAAGTACCGTCTCTCCCTGGCTAAACAGATTCTTTTCCCGATTCTCAAGATGAGACTCAATCGCAATCTTGTTTTTCAGTAAAAAATCCGATATCTTGTACACCCGATCCTGCGACAGGTCTCCAAAACTCGTCCCCAATAAGTCGTCCAGAGCCGTTTGGTTCTGAAGCCATACGTGGGTCGCTCTCTCCGATGAAGGAACGAGCAGCCTCCCCGTTATCACACCGATGGCCGCATTTACGTTCACACGGCTTAATCCAAGCTCCTCCAGTTTCCGATCCAATTCAAGATGCCTGATGCTGTCCAAAACAACACTCTCCCCTCCCACAGATCGAATATGCTCGCTGTCAACACTGTTCACATCCACCGTCTGGTAGTCCGTATCTACATCGGATTCTCCAGAATGTTCAAAGACTTGTCCTTGTTTGGAGATGATTTTCTTGGCGTAGCTTTGGGCCAGGGCTTCGATCTTCTTGCTGACGGGCAAAAAGGTAGACTGCCCTGTCATAATGGTTTCGACCCGATCGGCCAAGGATTTCCACTGGTCCCGAGACAGAGCAAAGCTCGATCCCAGATTCAGGACGTCCCTCTGCCTGGGGCCTCTTTGGGTGCGGAAGGACTCGACCAATTTAAAGGTATGGTACTTCCGCCCCAGTTCGTCTTTTTGGGTGGTTCGGCGCAGAAACATGGGGTCACGATATTTTGTAGAGCAACGAAAGTCAATGGGAAATCAAGGGCCATTGTCATTTTTTGTCACTACAAACGCCTGTTAAAACGTAACCTATTGATATTATTGGTTCGCATCGGAAAAATGACCCCAAATTCGGGCTTTGAACCCGCGAAAACCATGAACTTGGGTTAAGATGGTGGCTGTCCATCCCAGACTTTATAAGCCGGGAGATCGATCCACCGTGGATGACCACCTCTCTCCCGAGGCCCTCGCCTATAAAATGCAGGACTTCCAATGGTGCCTCAAGCAGGCTCAAGAGATCGGTTCAGCCTGCCACCGGGTCATCCAAACCCTCTTCAAAGATCGGGTCCTCAATAACCTGAGGGCGGCTCAAGGCATCATCGGCCTGGCTAAAACGTATGGCGCCGTCCGCCTGGAAACCGCCTGCCAGCGCGCCTTGTTCTTCGGCAATGTCAGGTACCGCTCTATCAAAACCATCCTCAATAAGAGACTGGATCAGTTGAGCCTCTTTGAAAACTCAGACGAGGCGTTGGCGTCCACATACACAGTTTCAGCCCGCTTCCTGCGACACGGCTCAGGACTTCATATGCACTAAGAAAGGAGGTCTCTTATGAACCCCATGCCCGAACTCATTCCCATGCTCAAACAATTGCGACTCTCCGGAATCCTGGATTCCCTGGAAAGCCGAAACCGCCAGGCCATCGAGGAAAAACTCACCTACACCGATTTCCTGGCCACCATCGTTCAGAATGAAATCGCCCGACGAACACAGAAAAAACTGGCCTCAGCCTTCAGACGAGCCAACTTTAGAAACCAGAAAACCCTGAAGGAATTCGATTTCTCCTTCAATCCCACTATCAACCAAGGCCTGATCCTGGAACTGGCAAGCTGCCGGTTCATACAGGAGAAGGTCTGTGTGTTCATTGTCGGACCCTGCGGGACCGGAAAAAGCCATATCGCCCAGGCCATCGGCCACTGTGCTGTCCGCAGCGGCTACAATGTCCTCTTCACTACCCAGAGCAAGATGCTCGGCCAGCTCCATGCCACCAGGGTAACCAACTCATTTTACAGGCAGTTCGCCAAATTTGCAGGTGTTGACCTCCTCATTATCGACGACTTTGGACTCAAACCCCTCAAGCCATCACAGGATGAGGACTTCCACGATGTCGTGGCAGAACGCTATGAGAGAAAAAGCACCATCGTCACCTCCAATCTGGATATCCCAGAGTGGACAGACGCTTTCCCAAACAAACTCCTGGGTTCTGCAACCATTGACCGGCTTCGCCATGGCGCCTAAACGGTTATCCTTGAAGGCAACAGCTTTTGCGCCCCAAAATCTATATCAATAACGCAAAAGTCTTCCAGTTTCAAAACACCAAAATCAGCACTTGTGAAAGGGGGTGAAATACGCTAATTTGACCATTTGTTGAGACCCGCTTTCGGCCACTTTCAACTGGCTCCATAAACCCGATCATGGGTGGTTCCATACTACCGGTCAGTGACATTTACAACCATGGAGCTTAAAGACTGGTATTACGGGGGCCAGGTTCCCTATTGGAAATCGATTCCTGAAATTTCCCAAAAGCGTTTGATTGAGTTAAAAGAAAGTAGCCAGTGTAAATACATTTATTCTTACTATTCAATTTCTTATGATAACCTGAGACCTGTTGGATCTCGTGCGGAGAAATTTCCAAGCAAGACAGATTTGATTGAGTGTTATGTTTATGAACTTAAATGATCAGTGATCTTGTTTCTTTCTACCGCAAACCGGGATATGAAAAAGTCATTAATTTCCCTCATTGCGATCAGCGTTGCAACTGTAATGGGCGCGATTATCTGACTTAACTGAAGGCGATCGATGCGGCCGGTTGTGTACCAGGAAATGGAGAAGCTCGTCAGAAAACGGAGGATACGCCCCAAAGGCATGTTCATGATACTACCAGTCACAGCGAATCTCAAGTAAATAGAGGAACAGGGACGCGCAAGACACTCAACACATTGAGGCGGACCTCTGAAGGACCTTGTCGCGACCACAAGATCCTGCGGCACGGATTTCTTCCAACCGAATGCCCGTAAATTAACATTGTTAGGATCGTATGTTTGAGCTAAAAATCCAAATTTAAACCAGTTGCCTTAAAGACCTTTCAAAGCGACTAAACTGAAGCCAATTCCTTATGAAGGATAACAGTTTGCCTCTTTTTTTTTGGCTGCAAATTGGGCGTTATTGCGTAACCGTCAGACCAACCCATCTATTACCGCCTGACTTGGCATGCTATGGTCAACTAAAATGGGATGCGAAAATTACAATAATCCGTCGCCCACGCAGGAGTGAACGATGAATCAAAAACGATGCCTCTTTATTTTTCTATGTGGCCTATATGTTCTGTTGCCATTTGTATTGTTGTATACCTCCGAGCATGATCGTGTATTCTGGCGATGGTCACACACATATACTTTTGTTGTTGTCCTTTATTCAGGATTGGTAGCGCTGGTTACAGGGATATTCTTCTTTTATGAGAAGCTCGGCCGTGCGTTCAGTATTTTTTTGATTTGTTTGTATTGTTTATCAATTCCTCTTATGGATTTCTTTTTGGGATTCCGCAATTTCAATGCTCATAAAAAGATAATCGATCATCCCGTTTATCATCACCAGTTGCGTCCCGGCAAGCATGATCTCGCTATAACGGATAGCCGTTTTTTAGATCATCCTTATGTTATGCATATCAATTCTCAAGGATTACGGAGAAAAGAGGACATTTCTTTTCGGAAGCCAGCTGGCAATTATCGAATTCTCGCTCTGGGTGATTCGTTCACCGAAGGCGAGGGGGTGAATGACGAGGAAACTTTCTGTTATCTTGTCGAGCAGAAACTAAATCAGAATCGCGAAAACCATGTTTATTATGAGGTTCTGAACGCCGGAGTCGACAGCTATGCGCCAATCTTAGAAAAAATCTATTTGATGACAAAAGGGATTACGTTTGAACCGGACTTCGTTGTTGTTTTTTACGATATGAGTGATCTTATGCAGACTCAGGAATATCTCAAAATTGCGGAATTTGATAAAGACGGTAATCTAATCCGTATTTCTCCTGCGCAGCAAACATTCAAGAAGAAGTTTGACATTTTTATGAGAACTCGTTTTTATTTTTTAGGTATTCTCTACAACACTTTCAAAAACAAGATCTTCAAGGACGACGATGATTCCAAAGCGATGCTTAACTCGGCAAACAAGGAATTGTTGCAGTTTAGTATTTCGGCTGACCAAAGCAAGTGGATGACGAATTGGCAGCAGGTTTATAAAGACATTCAAGACATGTATCAATTTTGTCAGAAAAATCATATTGGTTTTGCAGTGGTTGTTTATCCCTGGGGGCATCAGGTCAATAATTTTGAATGGGATATCGGCCGAAGGGGTTTTAATATTCCGAGCGATTATACCGCTCCACCGGACGTGGCTGATACGATTATTGTAGAACTTGAAAAAAGAGGTATTGCTACATTGAACTTGTTTCCTGTTTTCCGGAATTATGTTGATGGTGAGCGGCTCTATTTTCACAAAGATATGCATTGGACAAAAGAAGGCCATGCCTTAGCCGCACAATCGATCGCGGCATTCCTTGGAAATAAAATTAGATAATTACGATGAAAATTTGTTTTCCGATGTCTATAATTAAATTTGCTAATAAATAGCGATAATTTGGTTGAGAGATTTAGGTTGTCAATGTTTGACTTAAGATGTCTATGAAAGAAGATAGCTGATTCTTTTTTATATATAAAAATTTATAATTTTATAAAAACAAGGACAGTTGTATGAAAGATGAATTGGGCGCCAAGATAACCACAAAATCTGAATGGGATTTTCCTGCCAAAGTTCTTCTTGCTTTGTCCATGATTCCCGGCCTCATTTTCCTCTTGGTTTTTCTATGGCGTTCCGGATGGGATGCTGACGGGTCGCGTCAGTTCAGCCTGTCCGATGACGCCATGATATCGATGACATATGCCAGAACTCTGGCAGAGACTGGCGAATGGGTTTGGTTCCCAGGGGCGGATCGTGTTCAAGGATTTACTAATCCGTTGTGGACCGCGTACATGACGTTGCTGCACAAGCTTGGGCTGGAAGGTTCTGATGCGGCACTCGGTGTTAGCCTCACAGGGATTTTTTTGATTTTAGCCTTGTCAGTATTAGGCGCTCTTATAGTTCATCGCGCTTTGGCGGGCTCTCGTTATGAAGTTATCGCGGCCACTGTTACCGCCGCTACAATACCGTTCCTCTACCCATTGGCATATTGGACGCTTCGCGGAATGGAGGTCGCCCTACTATCGCTATTTGCACTTCTGATGATATTGGGGGTTACCGATGCAGTGAATGTTCGTGGATCGGAGACCATATCTTTACGACCATTAATTCTGGCGGCGGTGGCCGCCGTATTGGGCATTTTAACGCGCATGGACTTCGTAGCCCTCGCCGTGGTATTGTTTGCTTGGGGGATTGTGTGGACCCGGAATAGAGTATCCCGATTCCGGTTAATTAAAGTACTATTTCTGCCGATACTTTCGTCCCTTATCATAGTTCTTTTTTTTCAGTATTTGTATTGGGGTGACTGGCTTCCAAATACATATTATTTGAAGATAGCGGGGTATAGTCCGCTGGATCGAATTGAAAGAGGTTTCCTTGTTTCGATGAAACTTGTTCCTTTTTTATCTCTCATCGCCTTATTCATATATTTGGCGTTACGCTATGGAGATTTAGCTACTATACGCATGGTAACGGCTCTTGGTAGCCTTATACTAATCGTAGTAATGTATAGCATTTGGGTGGGTGGCGATGCCTGGGAATGGAATAGGATGGCAAATCGTTATGTTTCCATCGGGTTGCCATCCGCAGTAGTTATTGTATTTATCGTTTTGGGTTCTATTTTGGCGAAAAGTAATCAAGAAGCCTTTCGCTCCCCTCTTAATGTGTTGTTATTGACCCCGCTTTTGGGACTGATGTATACTATCTTCATCTTTTCTGATACAAATCTGTATGCATCCTTGATGCTCGGAATTGTTTTAATTCTATTATCTGTCGTTCTATTCGCAAATATCGCCCGCATTAAATCGAGCCAGTTTCAATCCGCCATTTTAACCATGGTTGTCATATCATTTATGGTGCTGACGACCACAAGCGCATTCCCCGCAGCAGCATGGCTCATAAATCGCGGTGGTGGTCATGTTGCTCATGATCAATTGGTGACCGCTTATGGGAAGGCTTTGGCGTTGGTAACTCAGAAGCGTGCGGTTATTGCAGTCGTATGGGCGGGCGCAACGGCTTACTATTCCAGGCGACCAATGGTTGATCTTTTGGGTAAGAGTGACCGTGTTATAGCGAAAGTCCCACCCATTGGCGATCTTCATCCAGGTCATAACAAATATGATTATGAGTACAGTATTAAGCAGCTCCAACCTGACGTCGTTTTTCAACTCTGGGGTAAAAATGAAGCCGACGTCCAGAAGCTTAAGGAATGGGGATATATTCTTCGCTGTCATGAAGGAGTGGGGGCAGCTTGGTACCGCGCTGGAAGTTCCCTTGTCAACTGGTCTTTGTTAGATGATTGTTCGTCATAGTCGCCCCTTTAGCCTTGACACACAACGAGAAATCAACTATGTCTGTGTCGCCACAAAAGCGAGTTCCTATCACTTCCTTATCTCACCTATTACATCCCGTACTTGTATCAGCGGCTGCTGAGGTGGTGAAAGAACGGTTGGGAAAGCCTTGGCACGTGATCATTTGAAGGTAGAAGCAAGATCTAATTCTACGAGGTAACCTCACTTGGGCTCCTGAAGGGTGACCGGTGAGGCCCAAAGTTTGGACACTGTTGACCCGTGAAAGTAAATCGTGATCTTAAATTAGGCCAAAAACGCATTCTGTTTTTTTCCTTGCTTGTGGCAATTGGCGGAACAATCGGGCACGCAGCTTTTGGACAGCTTGGAAAGACGTCAAGCTGTCACGCCATCGGGAGCGACGACGCCTACATCTCTTATCGATATGCGGAGAATTTGTTTAGAGGGAACGGTCTTGTATTCAATACGGGAGAGCCCGTTGAAGGTTATTCAAATTTCCATGCCTATCCGGTTGCTTCCCAAAGGGATCTCTGATATGATGAGCGCATCTCTTCGTATGATTGAGGAATGTCGCCGATGCCCGAAACTGTTGCAAGCCGGATTTTACCGAGAACTTTGCCGGATTTCCAGAAGCATTTCCCGAATGATGAAGCGTGCGTTGCTCATCTTTACAGTAAAAGATTTCCGACCGGTTTTGTGTGTAAATATTGCGGGCAACCGGAAGACAAGGTGGGACCACCATATGCCTTTTCCAGTCGGCCTACTGTCTATCGTTGTCGCAGTTGCAAAAGAGATACCAGCCTTACGGCAGGTACGATCATGCATAGAAGTAAGCAACCTCTTCATATCTGGTTTTGGGCAGCATTTCTTGTAACGACTCTGACGCCCGGAATGAGTGCTGTTCAGTTCAAAAAAATGCTCGGAATTGAAAGGTATGAGACTGCTTTCCAGATGCTCCATAAGCTTCGGGCCGCCATGGTTCGACCAGCGCGTGATTCCATAGGTCAAAAGTTCCCGGTAGAAGTGGACGAAACGTTCGTAGGCGGCGCAACCCAAGGAAAAGGAAGCGGAATAACGGACAAAGTGCTTGTAGTTGGCGCTGTTGAGGTCATGCCCAGACGGGAGTCTGCAAAATGGGGTGGTCGTGATCCAAACCTCATGGGCGGACCACTGCCCAAACATCGTGGGGGCCACGGACGTGGCATTGTTGCTGGCAGACTTCGGCTCCAACTTATTCCTAACCGAAAACAAGAGACCCTGGTAGCCTTCGTGCGTAGTAACGTTCATGTTGGTGCAAAAGTAAAAACCGATGCGTGGATCGGATATGAACCTCTTGCTGAAGCAGGCTATGATCACGAGCCTGTTGCGGTTTGTGGTGATCACGCAAAGACAGACAAACATCTTCCGATGATCCATATTGCATTCGGGAACCTTGATGCATGGTTATTGGGGACTCACCACGGTGTGTCGCCGAAACATTTGCAGGCATAC
>Ga0172371_10014586_pt1 | contig 10111 bp, 9 predicted proteins | sample Lak12m_FD_114543 | JGI IMG/M metagenome (GOLD analysis project Ga0172371, IMG submission 114543) | Freshwater microbial communities from Kabuno Bay, South-Kivu, Congo - kab_022012_12m | ecosystem: Environmental > Aquatic > Freshwater > Lake | place: Democratic Republic of the Congo: South-Kivu... | reverse complement strand
CTGGATCTGGGACGAGGCATTGGGCAAGCTGTGCCGTCCCGGGCAGTTCTTTGAGATACGTGCCCATGCCAGTATTGCCGATGCAGAGGACAGCCGCTGCCTGCCCAAGCTGTTCAAGCCTATCTCCATTTACGACAATGCCGGCGGAAGGATAGGCTTTTTCATCAAAAAGGTCGGTTCTGGCACCAATGCCCTCTCCAAGCTGAAAGCGGGGGATATGCTTGAACTGATCGGTCCCCTGGGAAACGGCTTTCCTCTCGTTACAGGCAGAAGGATCCTATTTGTCAGCGGAGGGATCGGCTATCCGCCTTTGTGGTATCTGCAAAAGGAACTCATCAACCACAATCTGATCATCTGGCTGCATGGCGGAGCGGGGCAGAGCGACGTTTTTCCCTGCGACGAGGTGTGGACGCTGGACGGCAGTTTCGGCAAACAAGGCAAAGTGACCGAGGGCATAATCCGCATTCTTTCCGAGAAAAAGATCGACCTCGTTTACAGCTGCGGACCCATGCCGATGCTGGCTGCCTGCAACGAACTCTGCAGCGGGCATAAAATCGAGCACTGGACATCCCTGGAAGCCTATATGGCTTGCGGGATCGGGGTTTGCCATGGCTGTGCGGTTCCGGTGGGAACGCCTGAAGCGTGGGACTATCTGCGGGTGTGCAGCGAGGGTCCGGTCTTCAAAGCGGAGGAGGTGTTGTGGAATCTGATGTAAAGCTTATGCAAAGCAGGCTGGGACGTTTACCCGTGCATAGCCCGGTCACCGTGGCTTCCGGTACCTTCGATCTGGAAAATCTGGCATTCTTTGAGCAGAGCGTGCTGGGCGCCTTTGTCTGCAAAACCCTCACCAGAAAGCCGAAAGTGGGTAATCCGCCTCCGAGGCTGTTCGAAACCGAAGCGGGACTGCTGAATTCCATTGGTTTGCAGAATCCCGGTCTGGACAGGTTCATTGCAGATTACCTGCCCCGTTTGCGGGCGGAACTGAAGGTGCCATTGATCGTCAGTTTTTCGGGGAACAGCATCGCCGAGTTTACCGATATTCTAACCGCTCTGGAAGCCCAGGACGGCATTGCTGGATATGAGATCAACGTGTCCTGCCCCAATGTGGAAAACGAGGGCATAGCCTTTGGCACAGATGCGGATACGGTTTTTCGCCTCACTTCCGCTTTAGCGGCAAAGACGAAGCGTGAACTGCTGATCAAGCTTAGTCCCAATGTGACGGATATCGCGCAGATCGCGGAAGCGGCGGAACAGGGAGGGGCTACAGGCATTGCTTTGATCAACACCATCTGGGGTATGGCGATCGACTATCGCAGCGGCAATTCCCGCATCAAAAAAGGGATTGGTGGTTATAGCGGGATCGGGATCAAACCATTGGCTCTGGCGCTTACCTACAAGGTTGCCAAAGCAGTCCGGCTGCCTATTCTGGCAATGGGCGGCATCTACGGCTGGCAGGATGCGCTGGAGTTTTTCTGGGCGGGAGCTTCCATGGTTGCTCTGGGAACCGCCAATTTCATTGATCCGCTGGCAGTTCCGAAGGTGCATCAGGGTTTAGCCCGGTTTCTGGCTGAGCAGCAGCTCACTCTGGAGCAGATCATCGGGAAGTGCAATATCTGATCGTGCTTACTACCCTTATGCCTGCGGGCATTGCGCAGTCATTACGCTATCAATGCGGACTTTGTCCGTAATGGCTGCGTATTGACGGCGCAGATCAAGGTTGGATGAAGGGAATTCAGACCAGGCGATTAAGCAAAAAGAACAGCCTGGCAGCCTTGTTGACCACCTCGGTGAGGTCTAATGCCTTATCGGGATCCTCAGCCAGCACCAGCAAACCGTGCCGTTCCCAGATCAGGGCTTGCTTACCGGCAATGTGGCAGCAGCTTAGCTCAGCCAATTCGGCGCTGCCCGCCGGGGCAAAGGGTGTCGTGGCGATCCCAGCCGGCAGAAAGATATTCAGCTCAGGCAGCAGATTATAGAGAGTCCGGTTCAGCAATTGCTCATCTGCATATAACTTCGTGGAGGATAGGGCGATAAGTTCGGTGGGATGGGTGTGTAAAATGCAGCTATGCTCCGGATGGGAATTTTTCTCGTGCAGTTGCCTGTGACATCGCCACTCGGAGGTAGGCTGGGCAAAGGAAGGAGTGTATTCTTCCCGTTCTCCAGCTCTGATCAGCATCAAAGCCTGCTGTGGGTCTTCCGCCAGCTCACGATAGCGGCTACCAGTACGGGAAACCAGATACCACTCATCCGGGGAAACACTATCCCCGAACCCCGCTTCTCTGAGGTAAGGTTGCAGCAGCTTGCCCAGTTTAATAGACACATTGCCGGCATTGGCTTCCGCCCAACCCTGGGTGTGAATTATCCCCGCCGCTTTAGCCAAACTGGAAATCAGCTCCCGAAAGGGCTCTATCTCCGAAAAAACCAGCTCGAAGATCGCCTGGGAGTTATTTTTCACCGTTGCTGCTCTTTTCGCGGCAGATCTTTTCCACTTCCCGGAAATTCACTTTGCCGCTTGCCATCATGGGAATATCCTCGATCACGTAGAACTGACGTGGCACGGCGATAGACGGAAGTTCTTTTTTCAGTTGTTTTAGAACCGCATGCATGTCAAAATCGCCCGTGGCGACCGCAGCCACCACATCCGAACCCTTGGTGGGATTGGGAACGTCCACCACGCAGCAGATCACGTTTTCCGGCAACAAGCGGCTGAGGGCATCCTCCACCTTGACCAGGGAAACCATTTCGCCACCTACTTTTACAAAGCGTTTCAGCCTGCCCCGGTGCCATACATAGCCATCGCTGTCGATCATACCGATATCGCCGGTGTCATACCAGCCGTTACGGATCCTGAGCGAGGTTTCCTCCATATCGCCCAGATAGCCTGCCATCACCATATCGCCTTTTACCAGAATCTTGCCTTGCTGACCGGATTCCAGAATCTTGTCGGTGGTAACGTCCAGAATGCGAACCTGCACTCCCGGAACGGGTTTGCCGATGCTGCCCAGTTTATGCTGACCGGGGTAATTGGTCGAGATAACCGGACTGGTCTCGGTGGTGCCATAACCTTCGTAGATATGGATGTCATGCTTTTTCAGAAAGCCGTCGTAAACCTTTTCGGGCAGTTTGTCGGCTCCAGCGATGGCAAAACGGATCGATGCAAAATCGCCCGGTGAGGATTTTTGCATGTAGCCATAAAAGAAAGCGGGTGTGGCGGCGATGAAGGTGGCTTTATACTCCCGGGCAAGCTCGCTGACCGTTTTATATTCCAGGGGATTGGGATAGGTAACCATGCTGGCTCCCAGGATCGCAGGCAGCCAGAAATCCACGGTCAGTCCAAACACATGGAACATGGGCAGAATGCTCATGAATACGTCGTTTTGATCGAGCGGAACCATCTGCGGAACGGCATCCACATTGTGCAGGATGTTGCGATGCGAAAGCTGCACCGCTTTGGGCTCCTTTTCGCTGCCGCTGGTGAACAGGATCACCGAGATTTCCTCCTCGGAGCCGCTGTGCACCAGGTTTTTCAGCACCGCAAAGGGCAGCTTGGACAGTACCGCCGCTTTAAGCTTTGCCAGGGTGGTTACCCTTGCCAGGATGTCCTCCACGAAGATCATGTGGTCGATGGGCTGCAAATTCAGCTTTTCCAGCAGTTTTTTGCTGGTCAGGATGGTCTTGAAACCGCATTTTTCCCTGGCATAGCGGGAATTTTCCAAAGCACCAGTGGCATAGTTGATCATTACCGGAATCTTGCCGTTCATCAGGGTTCCCAGCACCGCCAGCATGGCTCCCATCGAGGTGGGAAGCAGAATCCCGATGTATTTTCCCTTGATCTCCCCGATATGCCCCTTTAGAATTAAAGAGGCGATCAACATCCTTCCGTATGTGTAGTTGCTGTTGGTCGCTTTGTCATATACTGCGTAGCGGGCAGAGAAGCGTTTGGCGGTTTGGATGAAACGTTGGTGAAGCTGTAGCATATCTTATCCTTGTGTTTATTTTGTCAGGCGCAGCACAACTGATTTTGTAGCTGTGCGATAGCGCTATGCTTATAATCTTATTCAGTTATCCTTTGTGTCAAGAACTTTCTGCTAAAGGAGATTCCTGACCTTCCTTACGCAAGGGAAATCTTACGCATGAATATAGTGCACGACATTAACTATTAACCTGTTAACCCGTTAACCTATTTTATGACATGCAGCCAGTCTTTGAGCAGAAACTCCAAACGACCGATCAGCAGTGAGATACGTGCCATAACGGTATAACCGAAGGAAGCTCCGAAACTGACCATCAGAAACCAGATGCCGATCTTGGAAGGAACGGCGCTGAAGCCTTCCTGCTTTTTGCTGAAGTAAAAGAAATACACCCCGCAGATCGTACCGATGATCAGTAGCAGATTCCCCACGATCGAGCTTGCGCTGCCATCGGCAAAGGGATTGATCATCGTGGCGGAGATCTGGCTAAGCAGGTCGCTCTTGGCATAGCGAACCATGTTTATCCCTGCCGAAGTGCCGATCATGATGGCGATTGGAAAACGGCTAAGCCACTGGGTTTTGGGAATTAACCTCAGAAGCATCATGATCCCCAAAGCAGCCGGGATCAGCAGAATGATATTTCCCTTAAAGTCCGTAAGCAGCTTGGTGAACAGGTTGGGCAGCATTATGCTGTAGAACAGGTAAACCAGCCAGTAAGCCGCGGAGAGTCCCACGAAAACCTGCTCGGCGAATTTGTAGAAAGGATTGTCCTTGTAGAGAAAGCTGAAGATGCTGAAGGTAAAGAATACCGCCATCCAAAGTCCGAAGGTGCCGGCGAAGCTGCTCATGCTTTACTCCTTTTGCGTACCAGGAAGGCTTTTACATTGCCGATGGCGATAAAGACCAGGATCAGCAGGTGGGCAACCGACTGGGCATCCATTTTCACCGTGGCGGAGCCGATCTGCCCGATCAGGTTCTCATATTCCGAAGCCGCTTTCAATCCGCCAAGCAGTCCGTTTAACTGACGCTGGCTGTTCACATAGGGTAACAGCCCCGGCGCGCTGACGGCTGTGGTTCCTCCGGTCACCGGCGTTCCATAGGCGTCGTGAGCAGCCATCACCCATTCCTTGATCCCGGGAGTTCCGCTGGAAAGGGAATTGGCATAGGCTATGTCCTTCAGGGTTTTCACGTTTTTCAGCATGGGGATGTCGGCATATTTGGTGCCCCGCTCGTCGGTGGGAAACACTTCCGGCATGTTTTTACCCATGGATTGGATGGTAACGATACCCGCGATCTTGTAGCCCATATTCACGAAATCAACCCCGTATTTCTTATCGGGAAAGCTCTTGATCACTTTGGCATAAGCCTGATCCGCCATCTGCACTCCCTGGGGCCACAAAGCCATGGCAAGGACTTTCTGATTGCGGGAAAAGGCATGATACAGCATGGCTTCCGCCATGGGCTGCAATTCGGTCATCGTGGAGGGATCATAGTCAAAGGAAAAAACCACCACGCTGGAATCAGGGGTGCTGTCGATGAGCTGCCAAGCCATTCTGGCATAGCCTGATACCTCGGTTTTCCAGCCTATCGGGAACAACAGGGGTAGGGTGACGGCAACCAGCAGCACCAGAAACACGATGTGGCGTTCCGTTTGGGAATGGGTATTGCTGCTCATTTGTCACCTCCCAGATAGGAACGCTCGATGCCCAGGATGATCCTCAGGCTGCTGCCGATTATCCCCAAAGCTGCGCTGATCATGATGGCACGCTGGGCAGCCGAATTGGGAAATTCCATGATAAAATCGCTCAGATTGGGCAAATGCCAGAATCTCAGGTTTTCCGGCAGCCAGGAGGTCAGCATGCTGCCAAAGCTGGTTCTGCCCAGGATCACGATCACTGCGGTGATCATCAGCAGATTGGATTCAAAGCTGCGGATGATGAAAGCCCGGTAGGCGGCGGAGGCGATAAAGAAAGCCAGTAGCGAGAACATCGTGGCGGAAAGGGGCATGTAGGCGAAATCGAACAGGTAGTCGAAAGGTTTGCTTCCCACCAGACTCTGGAGATGGGTTCCGTGCCCCAGGATGCCTTTGTATTCCTGAGTTCCCCATAGCAAACCGGTTAACAGCATGATCATAAAACTGATCAAACCCGCCAGATAGAAATACCAGCCGCTCTCTTTCTGTTTTATCTTCGCCAGATTGGCTTGGAACAGACTTATCTGTCCCAGCAGAATGGCAAAGCCGGAGATGATCAAAAACCAGTTCTGCAGGGTGGAGATCATTAAACTGAAGGGACGGTGGGGGATAAATTCTGAGATCACCACCAGAAATCCGGTCAGGAAAGCGAAGATCAAAGGTAAATTCCGTTTCACTGTGCCCCCTCGAAAAATGCTTTGAAGCCGTGCCAACCGGCTATCTCGGCGATCACTCCGATAATGATCAGCAATATGGTAAGCAGCTTGCCGAAGTCATGTCCTTTCAGGCTGCCGAGTTGTTGCGGATCGCGGGAAAGATAGGCGGAAGCGGCGAACAGCTCTTCACCTATTAAGGTATAGTCGCAGGACACCACAAAGAAGGGCAGTTGGCTCGCCTGGGCAGTCCCCGAAGTCTGGATGGCACCTGTGCTGAAGCCGGTCTCTGCCAGGATAAGCGACTCGGCATAGAAACTACCCAGAAAGAAATTTGCCGCAGGTTGTTCACGCACCATGATGCCGTCAATTCCCGCCACATATCCGAACTGGTCGTCGGTAAGGTAAAATATCCTGTCCTCACGGTAGGAATCCGGTTTGCCGGCTTTTAAATATGCCTCTTTCACGATCTCGCGGGAAGCGGAAAGCACCATCGAAAACCGGCAGGGCACGATCAGCGCTGTGTCGTATTCGGCGGCTTTGTGAGCCAGATGGCTAAGAATGGTGAGGCTGGCGATGGTTTGAATATCGTCCAGATCACTTATGCCGGGCACAAAGAGGATCGGCTTCCCCTTTTCCGTGGCTCTGCCGATGGCTTCGTCCATGCTGTCCAGACCGCTGATCCGGCGAATGAAATAATCCTTGCCCCGGCGGGCTCCATTCACATAATACAGCACAGCCAGAGAAACCGCCAGCAGGATTAGCAGATAGGAAAGCTTGTTCAGATAAAACCACTGCTCTTTTGGCTGGGCTGTGGCTTTGAAAGCAATGCTGTCGCCCAGGGCAGCGCGAGGGATCAGCAGACGATAACTGTAGGTTTTATCGGGATCAAGGTCTCTGTCCTGGAATTCTTTGCCCACTCCCTTAAATATAGTTACCCAGTTTCCCAGCGAATCGGCTTTTTGCAGATTGACAGTATCTGCGGGTGCACTCCAGTTCAGCATTAGCGCCTTGCCGTCATCCCAGGGAACGTCGTTCGCCGAAAAAAGAGCTTTGGCGGCGGAGAAACTGACTATACTCCAGAGAACCATAACCAGAAGCAATGTTTTTTTCATCTTCACTCTTTTATCAAAAATTAACGGGTGATTGCATATCCAATAGTAAAGTGGGGATAGCAATCAACCCGTTCTCATTAAAAATCATCTGCCGCCAGAAAAGGTGGAGGCAGGCTTATTTTTGAAAAGCGGCTTTTATCTGCTCAGTCAGATTGATGATCTGATCGAGCTGTTCGGGGGTGTAGGTTTTATCCTTGTCCATGTCGATCACTGCCTTCAGCTGTTCCATCAAGCCGATGGATTCCTGGAAGGCGGGCTGACCTTTGATATGCTCGGTTTTGATGTTTTTCAGATTTCCGATCAGGCTGTTGAAAGTGCCTTTCTGGTCAAGGACTCTGGACTTCTCGGCGGAGTAGTTCTGCTTGAGCAGCCAGGCAACCCGGTTGGCGGCTTCCACCCATCCGCCCATCAGCATCAGGGTGTAGTTGTCGTAGTTTTCCAGCTCCCACAGTTTGTCTTCCACTTTCTTTTTATGAGCGTCCAGCGTGGTTTCCAGATTATCCCATTGTTCTTTTTCGATCAGGGATTTCAGGTCAGCGCCCATCTGATTTACCTCACTTTCCAGCCCCAACAGGGTGGTGAGATTCATCATGGCGGAGGAGATGTCATTCAAACGTCCCTTGTCATGACCTTTTGCCGCCAGGGTGGCGTCTGCGGTCAGGAGACCCAGCGAAAAGGCATTGCGGATCTCTTCCTGTTTGGTTTTGTAAAGCTTGCTGGGAACTGCTGCGGAGATGTCCTTTGCCTGCAGTTGATCTAAAACTCTGAATACTTCCTTGAATGAAGGCAGCGGAGCGTAGGTTGTGATAGCTGCGCTGGTTTCCGGAGCAGGCATGGTATCAGCTTTCTTTTTACAGCCGACCAGCACCGCCAGAAAAACTATTGCCAGGATCACCAGAACTTTGATTCTCATTGTGTTCTCCTTGTATGTCTAACTTCATATTTTATTATGCGAAACCGCCATCCCGAACAGCAGTTTCTTTATCTGTCTCCTTATGCTGCAGGGTTATCGTATTGTCAAGCACAAAAATTTCCCTTGTGAAAATAAAGCGCAACGGGGTCGAAAGTCGAGAGCTCGAAAAGATGCAGCGGACTGGCTTCCGCCTGCTCAAAAAAGCCGCAGCCGACGGTCACCACGAAGCCGTCGCCATCGTAAAAGCCAGCCTGAAACAAGGCAAGATGTTCAGGTGGACACCCCCCTTCCTCTGATTCTGATAAGTAGCTTGTATTCTATTGCCTTAGCTTCTCCAACGAAATCCCCAGCCGGTTATTAAGTGGCATAATGTGCTTCAGTTTCCAAAATGGAAGTAAGGGGTTGGCAAAATCTGTTTGCCAAAGAGCTCGCAGAGCTCTGTTACAAGCAGCTCCGCTGCATACGGAAACCAACGTCCCCTGAGTACCGTCGCTTGCCGAAGCGACGTTGGGAAGCGGCGAATTGGCATTCGCCGGTACCCTCCGACTTGTCGGGTTAGTCGGGTTAGTCAGAATCCTTATAGTAACTGCTTGTAAAAATAATGTGAGCAATAACAATAAAGAAAATGGCTAACCTAACTAACCTTCATTTTCAATTCTGTTCTTGGTCTTTCATGCCTATGTCTCTGATTATCAGAGCATTATGCGCCATTATTGTCACCTCCCACCTCTCATTTCTCAGCTCGGTTGCCAGAGTTCTAGAATTGGATGGGGGATAATGATTTAGCTTGCACCAGTTGTTGTAGCGGGCGGCGAAATCCGCAGCGGGGAAAGGATTTAAGCTTCATGTAAGGAATTCCCGTCTCTGACGGGAAGGGTGTAACTGGCATCCCACTAGTGGTTTAGCCAGTCAGAGACAGGCAAGCCCTGCCAACGGGACGCTGGCATTCCCCACAAGCTGGCATTCCCCTCAAGCTGGCATTACAGATGCGAGGCAGCATCCCTACCTGAACAATTCCCGAAGCACGTACTTGCCAAGATTTGCTTGACAGGCTAAGGCAAGCAGTTTTTGTGGAAAAAAAGAGCCAAAGGAGATAACCATGAGAAAGCTACTCGCAATTATTCTGCTCTTCGCTTTTTGCCTCGGTTTGGCAGCTCAGACCGCCAAAGACGAAGCGATCCAAAGCCTTGACAACGCCAAAAAATACCTGCAATCCGACAACTTTGCCAAAGCGCAGGACGAAATGAACTATGCTTCCAGCAAGATCAGCGAGATCCAGTCCGAGATCCTGGTAAAATACCTTCCCGATGCCCCCGTGGGCTTTAAAGTGGAAGACAAGAACGCCCAGGGAATGGGAGGAGCCGGCGCTATTCTGGGAAGCCAGAACGCCATTACCGCCGTGGGTAAATACAGCTCCGGCAAGGAAGACGCCGACGGCAATACCCCTGAGATAACTCTCACCATCAGCGTGGGCGGGATCATGGGCAAAGCCTCTGGCTTGGCAGCCCTGGGACAAATGTTCTCCGGTTATGGCATGACCTCCGGTACCGGAACCAAAACTGTCCGAGTCGGCGGCTACAGCGGAACCCAGGAATTTTCCGCTGGTTCCGGTAAGCTGACCGTGCAGGTGGGCGAAAAGGTAAGCATCATCGTGGAAGGCGAATATCTTGTTAATCCCGACCTTATGAAAACCCTTGTGGAAAAGATCGACCTTGCCAAGCTGGAAAAGGAATTCTAAGCGGATATAATACCGTATATTTAGATCT
>Ga0172371_10014584_pt1 | contig 10111 bp, 12 predicted proteins | sample Lak12m_FD_114543 | JGI IMG/M metagenome (GOLD analysis project Ga0172371, IMG submission 114543) | Freshwater microbial communities from Kabuno Bay, South-Kivu, Congo - kab_022012_12m | ecosystem: Environmental > Aquatic > Freshwater > Lake | place: Democratic Republic of the Congo: South-Kivu... | reverse complement strand
CCACGGGCTCTATGGGGAACCCGCAGCACCCGAACTCCGGATCTGTGAGTTCGATGCCCAGGGCCTCCGACACCCTACGGGCCGACTGCTCATAGTTGGACTGCCGAGCCGGTATGGTGCAACCCAGGAACAGCTGGAACCTCATCACTTTGCCTCCGCTATCTTCTTCACGAACGCCGGCTCCTGCTCAAGCTCGGGGAGGCCCCGATCCCCACGCTCATCTAACGTGAAGTCGTCCAGGGGGTAGACTCGGCCGTTCTCGGCCAGGACGCCCATGAGCTTCGTCAGATTAGGGGGCGCCTTCCCCTCCTTGGCCGCCATGTTCCTGAGCACGGTCATCACCTCGGGCGGCTTCACGTCCTGGGGGCACCTCTCGTGGCACATGAAGCACATGCTGCACAGCCAGATGAAGTCGCTCTTGAAGACCTCATCCTTGAGGCCCAGTTTAGCCAGCTTCATTATTCTCCGCGGGTTGAACCTGTCTTCGATCTCTCTGACGGGGCACGACGCGGTGCATACGCCGCACTGGAAGCATTTGGATAGGTCGGCTGCCCCGAGTTCCTTGCCGAGGCTCCTCAGAAAACGCGTGTCGGACCCCGAGAGGTCGACCATCGCTCCCTCTGCCATGTTTATCCTATTTACCCTTATTTCGTTGATTAAAAGATTTGAGATTCCGCGGGAAATCCATAAAACTCTCTGGGCGCACTCAATAGCATGTATTCTGAGAGCCACTGTCACCTTAGAGCAGTAACACCTGAAGCCGTTGAGAAAGCCAGAGCCGACGGATTCAGGCTTCTGCTATCTGCTGGAATAGACCTCAAATCATCGGAGGAGGCGGCTGAGGCCGCTAAACAAAATAGCATCGTCAAGGCCTGCCTCGGGGTCCACCCCTGGTACGCTGATGAGTATGGACGAGACGTCGAGGATGCCTTCAGGGGACTTGCCCGTGATCCCAGCGTCGTAGCCGTGAGCGAGATAGGCCTGGACTTCGTGGGGAGGATGACCAAAGAGTGGGTCAGGGAGGAGAAGTTCATAGACAAGAAGGTACAGTACAAGACACTGAAGAAACAACTGGCTCTGGGGTATGACCTGAGACTTCCGGCTATCGTCCACGACAGGGCGCCCGGCCAGGAAATACTCGACACCCTCCTCAGATCAGACAACCTTGAGACTGGCCTCGCCATCCACGGATTCTCCAAGGACTCCGAGTACGCCAAGCGGTGCGTGGACAACGGCGTATACCTCTCCATAGGGTTGAGGACAATCCAGAACGCCGATGAATCGTATAAGGATGCTGTGAGGGCCATACCGGTCGAGAACATTCTCACCGAGACGGACAGTGGGACCCCCCAGGGTGTACTCACGGTGTGCGACCTCGTGGGGGAGATCAAGGGGCTCACAAGGCTGGAGTTCGGTGAGGCAGCCACGAGGAACCTCATGAGGCTTTGCAGGCTTTAGTCCAATCCCACAACAATGTGCCTACAGCGGTTCGAGGCTTCCAGCCTTTCAGGGTAACCTAGCAAAGATTATCTCTATCCGTAACAGTCAACCTGTGACATGAACGATGAAGTACGGCAGATGATGGATCGCATCCGCGGTGTAGGGACTCACATGACATTCGAGGGGGAATACGTGGCTGACTTCATCGATAGGCTGGACAAGGTCATTGAAGTACTAGGCGTCACGCTTGAGGGCTCCGTCTTGAAGCTGCTGGTCGGTGAGCCACGAGGTGCAGGCCAGGAAGAACTTCTGAGAATCATAACGAAGGCTTGCCTCTTGAACGTTGCCGCAGCCGGGTACGAGGACACGGAGCACGGAAAGGTCCTCTACTTCGAGTACTATATTCCACCCTGGAGCGAGATAATGCTGTAGATTCTGGTTTTCATTGTTTTGGACCTCTGGTTACAATCGCTTAATGATTGTCACGACCACAGAATCATGGTGGTAAGACTCGTTGCACATTGGTGGGAAACGCAAGTGAAATCAACGAGTCTTACCGCCATCCATATACGTTCATACATTTTTAAATGTTGATGTGTGTAACCAAATAAGAGTGGTAAAGGTGACAGTAATCCTGAACATCGGTTGCTGGGGCGGCGCATGGTCACTCAGGAAACCGCACTCGTAAAACCTTAAACACGAATGAACGATTGTTGGAGGTTGAGACATGCCTCACAGGGTACCGCCCATCCTTACCCCGGCAACAGCTAGGATGCTTCTGGATGGGAAAACAAGGCTGAGCCTAGACCTCGGGCTAACTGAGACAGAGGTTATGCACACAGACGTCGGGGTTTCACTTGGCAAAGGCGAGACTATAAGGTACGATATTCTTGGTAGGATGGCTGAGAGAGACGACTCCGCTTATTTTCTACGAGGCGGCTCTGTGTTCCAGGTGGCTGTGGCTGGGAGACACTTCTATAAACTGTTGCCCACTGAGAGGGCCCCCACCCTGGAGATCGACGGCATTAGGATGCACAGGACTAGTGGGACAACTCCCGACAGGGACGCCGAGTCCAAACTTGCCGCGCTGGGCTTGGAGGGGGGGACGGTCCTGGATACTTGCATGGGGCTCGGCTACACTGCAGTTGAGGCCGCCAGGAGGGGGGCCGAGACCGTGGTGACGATAGAGTTGGAGCCCGCTGTCCTGAGGGTGGCTCTCATGAATCCCTGGTCCGCCCCACTCTTCGACGACGACAGGATCTATAAGATCTTGGGCGACAGCTACACACTCGCGGACTCGCTCCCCCCCTCGTTCTTCGACTACGTGGTGCACGACCCCCCACGCCACCGACAGGCGGGTCACCTATACGGCCTCGACTTCCACAGGAAGATCCATCGCCTCCTGAAGCCGGGGGGGAGCCTGTTCCACTATACGGGAGCGCCCCGCTCAAGGTACAGGGGCGTGAATCTCCACAGTGGTGTCGCGTCGCGCCTAAACGAGGCGGGCTTTACCGACATCCAGTACCATGAGGATGTCATGGGCCTCACTGCGGCTAGCCGGTAAAGACTTAACCGCAATGTGGTCCAGTAATCAATGATGAGCAGAGGCCGTCTACCGACGGGCAAGGTGCCAAAGGACGTTCTGGAGAAGCTGGTGTTCACGTGCCTGGGCGTCCCAAGCGACAGGGTCCTCAAGGGCGCGCGAGTGGGGGAGGATTCTGCCGTCATAGACATGGGCGACATGGTCCTCGTGGCGAAGGCGAATCCCGTGACAGGGGCAGAATCCCGGTTGGGTACGCTGGCTGTCCACATAAACGCCAACGACGTCGCTGTGAGGGGCGCTGAGCCCCGCTGGTATATGGGCACCGTACTCCTACCCGAGGGGGCCAATGAGAAGCTCCTGAGGACAATAATGAGGGAGCAGCACGAGGCGTGCTGCGAGCTAGGCGTCCAGATCGTCGGGGGCCACACGGAGGTCGCACCCGGCCTGAGCAGACCCATAGTCGCGGGGTTTATGCTAGGCGAGGCAAGCAAGGACACGTTCGTCACCAGCGGTGGGGCGAGGGCCGGGGACGCTGTTGTTCTTACCAGGGAGGCGGGTATTGAGGGAGCCGGGATCCTGGCCACCGACCTGAAGCGAAGACTAATAGTTTCTGTGAGCAAAACCACCCTGAAGCGGGCGTCCGACATGCTCAGGCACGTCAGTGTCGTGCCCGAGGCACTTAAGGCCAGCCGGGTCCGCGGAGTCCACGGAATGCATACACCCACCGAGGGCGGCGTCATCAACGGCCTCCTGGAGGTCTCGGAGGCGTCTGGCCTAGGGTTCAAGGTGTACGGGAGCAAGGTGCCCATCTCCCCGGAGACCAAGGAGATATGCGGCGCCCTGGGCGTCGACCCCCTCAGACTTCTAAGCAGCGGCAGCCTACTCGTGCTAGTGGACCCCTCTAACGTGGAGGACCTGCTCGCGGCCCTCGTCGAGATCGAGGTGCCGGCCCAGGTGATAGGCGAGATGACCGAGGACACGTCGGAGCGGCTCGTCTATGGCGAGGACGGGTCGGCGACGAGCGTGGAGTGCGTCGAGCAGGACGAGCTCTACAGGGTGCTTGGGGAAAGCTGAGCCACTTTCACTCGCCCCTCCGCTTTCTGTTTGTTACGACCTACGAAATGCATAAATTCTCTGCGCCTGACCCCCTCACTGGGCTAGGATGTACAGGGGCATCTTCGTAGACGAGGCCATCCTTGACATAAACTACATACCCGACGCTGTCATCCACCGCGAGGCGGAGTACAGGATGCTGGAGGCTCTCTTCGACCACATGGTGGCGGCCCCCTACGAGATGAGTCAGAAGGTCGTGATACTGGGGGGCGTGGGCAGCGGCAAGACCCTGCTGGCCCAGTACTACGGGAGGAGGCTACGGGAGAGGGCGGCCCAGCGCCGGGTGAGGCTCAGCCATGTGCACCTCAACTGTCGGGAGCTGAGGGGCAGCCTATTCATGATCCTGAGCCGCGTGGTCAGGAGGCTCCGCCCAGACTTCCCCGAGAGGGGCTACGCTGCCAACGAGCTCATGGACATCATGAGGAAGATCATGGAGGAGGACAACACCCAGGTCCTCCTCTGCCTGGACGAGGTGGACGCCCTCATAGAGAACGAGGGCAGCGACGCCCTCTACTACCTCACCAGGTTCCACGAGGCGGAGCCGGAGGCGCCCAGGCGCCTCAGCCTCATCCTCATCAGCAAGGACGAGGGGGCCTTCACCAAGCTGGATAGGAGCACCCTAAGCAGCCTCCAGCGCAACGTCATAAGGATGCCCGAGTATGACAGGGGCCAGATAGTGGACATACTAGCGTACAGAGTGGAGCGGGCGTTCAGGAGGGACGCGGTGCCCACGGAGATCGTTGACTTCATCTCGGAGCTGGCCGTTGGGGAGCACGGGGACGCCAGGTACGCCATAGACATCCTCCGGGGCGCCGGGAAGGTTGCAGAGGCGGGCCAGTCTGCCCAGGTCCAGCCAGAGCACGTGAGGGAGGCCGCCGTGGGCGTCCTTCCCACCTTGAACAAGGAGACGGTGAGGCAGCTGAGCCTACACGAGCAGCTGGTGCTCCTGGGGGTGGCACGGTTCTTCCAGTCCCATAGCGTCACCCACGGCACCACCGGCGAGATCGAGGACGCGTACAGGCTCGTATGCGAGGAGCGCGGCGAGGCCCCAAGGGGCCACACCCAGTACTGGAAGTACCTGAGGAACCTGGGGGGCCTGGACTTCGTCAACATCAGGCTCCAGGCCAGCGGCCAGGGCCGGACACAGCTCATCAGCCTCGAGAGGGTGCCAGCCGGGGCCCTTGAGAGGGAGGTGCGGCGGATCATTGAGCAGAGGTAGCCCCGACAGGCGCGCCGAGGAGGTGCTGGGCAGCAGGGGCCGCGTCAGGGTGCTCCAGGTGCTCACGGAGAGCGGGGAGCTCAACATAAGTGAGGTGAGCCGCCGGACGGGCCTCAACTACACGAGCGTGGAGAGGCACCTGGTGAAGCTACAGCGGCTGGGTCTGCTTAGGGAGAAGAGGTACGGTAAGATCAGGATATTCGAGGTGGCCTTCAGGAGCCTCAGAGTGGTCTTCGAGAGAGGGCGGCCACCAGCCGTGGAGGTCCAGGAGTAGCGGGTCACAGGGGGACGGTCCCCAGCTGAGCTGAATCACGCCACGTACAGGTGTGGCACCGTGAACCTGGTCAGGGCGCAGACCACAGCGTCCCTCATGATGTCCTTCCTGGTGAGGCGGCGCTGCGTCATGACGCCTACGACGCCTACGCCGTCGAAGACGTTCTCTTCGCCCATGATCCTGTCGATGACCTTCTTGCTGTCGTCCGTCTCCGGGATTAACTGCCTTAGAATGGACTCGTCGATCTCGTAGCCGGCCGAGCAGCCCACCCCCATCCTGCCGCCATTGAGGATGACGGCGTAGTTGCGGTCGAACCATCTGCCCGCGAATTCCACGACGCCGCCCTCGATGCCAACCGCGTACTCGCACTCGGGGCAGTTGGCCTTGGCGCCCTTGGCTCTGTTGGCTGCCCCCGCCATGATCTCGTCGTCCCCCACGGGGAAGGGTCTGACCTCGGAGGCCACGTCAATGCTGGCCACCTCCACCTCGCCGAAGAACATGCAGAAGGCCTCCCGCACAGCGTCGGCCTTCAGGGGATTAGGGGACCCCACGGCCACCTTCATGGCTTCATGGATGCGCGGGTAAACTTAATAACTATTGGCTCGGGGTTGTTGAGGTGAACGGATGAGCGAGAACAAGGACAAGGTACTCAAAGCTATATAGGACGCTAGGAAACCAGTTAAGCCCGGAGACATCGCCAAGGCGCTGGGTATGGACGACAAAGCCGTGACCAAGGCCATAGACGCCCTCAAGAAGGAGGGTAAGGTCCACTCACCGAAGCGGTGCATCTACGCGCCGGTGTGAGGACGCTCACCCACACTTTTTTCCTCTGCAAGTATATCGTAGGCCATGCCGGTAGCCGCTCTTATGAGGCCCCTGCAGACCGTCGCCCAGGTGTTACGCTCCCTGTACGTCTTGTAGTCATCTGGGTCCCTGATGTCTAGCCCCAGGATGCCGGGGCACGTCAGCGAGCCCTCGGCCTTCTCGAAGGCCTCAGCCATCCTCTTGGCGTACCAGTGGGGCGGCCTGTCCCTCGCCTCGGGCGTGTCTCGCCCCAGGGCGAGGCCGAGGCCAAGTATCGCGCCCGTCAGTGCGCCGCAGAGGTTGCCTGTGCGGCCGACGCCGGCCGCGAACCCTGTTGCCACCCGTGGGATGCATGCGCAATCGGCTCCCATAGCGTCTCTTAGAGCTATGGCCACCGACTCAGAGCAGAGGAACCCTTCCTCGGCGTAGCCGGCAGCTCTCTCTACCGTCTCGTCCCTCGTCACCATGATCTCACACCTCTCTGAACCTGAACATCGTCTCCTCATAAAACGTTTCACCTGGCCTTAGGATGGTGGATGGGAACTCGGGGTGGTTGGGAGAGTCGGGGTAGTGCTGGGTCTCAAGGCAGACACCGCCATGCCTGGTGAGGGGGGTACCGTCTCTGCCCGTCTCCGAGCCGTCCAGGAAGTTGCCTGTGTACAGCTGGAGGCCGGGCTGGGTTGTGTGGATCTCAAGGGTTCTACCACTGCGTGGATCACTAAGCTCGGCCGCGAGCCTGAGGCCCGAGCCGTTCAGGACGAAGTTGTGGTCGTAGCCTCCAGCCAGCAGCGTACCGGGGGATGTTGAGTTCACGCCCTCTCCTAACCTCCTGGGCGTCCTGAGGTCCAGCGGGGTTCCCTGTACTGGGGAGGCCACCCCAGTTGGGATGAGGTCGCCGTCGGAAGGGGTGTAGCTGTCGGCGTTGATCCTGAGTGTGTGGCCCAGCACGTCGCCTCCCCCGGCCAGGTTCCAGTAGGCGTGGTTCGTCAGGTTGACTATGGTGGGCTTGTCCGTGACGGCCGTGTAGGTTACGCTCAGGGCCCCAGCCCTCAGGGTATACGCGACCTTGGCTCTGAGGTTCCCAGGGTACCCCTCCTCCCCGTCCACGCTCAAGTAGCTGAAAGAGGCGTGGGAGCCGCTGGCCGAGCTCAGGCTCCAGAGGACCTTGTCGAAGCCTCTGCCGCCGCCGTGTAGGTGGTGGGCCCCGTGGTTCCTAGTGACGTTGTAGACACGGCCGTCGAGGGTGAACCGACCGCCTCTTATCCTGTTGGCGTACCTGCCCACCACGCAGCCCAGGTAGACCTTGGAGCCCAGGTAGCCGGCCAGGCTGGCGTAGCCCAGGGTCGCCTCAACATGCGATCCTTGCCTGTCGGGAACCTTCACCGACGTGATGGTGGCTCCGTAGTCACTCACCTCCACCTCGCAGCCTGAGCCGTCGGCCAACCTGTACAGGTGGGCCCGCCGGCCGTCCGGCAGCCGGCCCCACGTCCTGCCGCCCATGGTTCAATATGCGCTCATCCCCGGAAAGTATTTTCCTTTCAGAGGGCCAATCTACATGAATACGCTATGAGGGGAAAGGTGCTTCTCACCGGCTTTGAGCCCTTCGGCGGGAGCCACGTCAACCCGTCCATAGAGGCTTGTAGGAGGCTGGAGGGCCGGGTCTTCAACGGGTACGGTGTTGCCGTGGAGATGATCCCCCTCAGGTACGACGAAATTAAGGTCGAGCTTGTCAAGGCCTTGGATAAACACCGCCCCTCAGCGGTGATATGTACTGGGCAGTCGGGTGCGGCCACCGTCAACCTTGAGCGCGTCGCCATCAACGTCGCGGACGCCAGGATACCCTACAACTGCGGTGTCCAGCCTGTGGACAGGCCCATTGTGGACGACGGGCCCGTGGCCTACTGGTCGAGGCTGCCGCTGAGGAGGCTGCTGGGGGCCCTTCGGGCCGCCGGTGTCCCCTCGATCATATCCAGCAGCGCGGGCACGTTTGGGTGTAACCACCTCTTCTACGAGCTCATGCACCACCTAGATACAACAGGGTCTGGCATCCCGGCGGGCTTCATCCACGTGCCGGCTCTCCCCGAGCAGGTCGCTGACAAGGGAACGCCATCCATGGGCTTGGAGACTACAGTGAAGGCCCTGTTAGTCGTGCTGGAGGAGCTCACGAGGAGCCTTTAGTCGTATAAAGGCCTGCGCTTGCAGGGCGAGCTTAGATCCTTTCTAGCTTGAACACGACGGGGCGCATTCCGTCTGTGCAGCAGGAGATCATGGTGCCCCTATCCTTGATCCAGGTGAAGTCGCCGCCCAACGCGAGGTGGGCCACGTCCCTCTGGATGTCGGCCCACGCCCAGCTGCAGAAGTTGAGGGGCATCGCCATGCCCCTCGACACGAATTCCATCCCCACCTCGACGGTGTCGCAGGACGCTGGGATTCCCCTCACGGCGTGTCTGCTGTGGATGTCCGCGTTTGACAGCTTCTTTATGACCGTGATCCTGACGTCGCTTATGGGCATGGTGCAGGATTGGCCGAGGACCGTTATCAAGGGTGTTGTGTATGCCACGGTTACTTACTTGTGTGCTTCTTCGGGTTTTTTACTATTGACTAGTGATTAATCGGACGGCTGACCCACATCCTCCTAATAAATGGGGTTTGGGGCATTAAAAATGCGTCAATAAAACAGATTTTGAGACTGGACCACAGGTCGATAATTCCTTTAAAGAAATCAGATAGGTGTCACACGATACCTGGTGTATAAGAACGTCGTCGTCGATCAGACAGATCTAATTAGGATTCTCCATGTAGACGACGACTCTAACCAGGGAGACTTCCTCAAGTACTTCCTGCCCGTCTCCGACGGCTCGTTCACGATCCAGCCCATATGCGACCCGGGTAAGGTGCTTAACGAGCTGAGGAATAACAGGTACGACTGCGTGGTCACAGACTACCAGATGCCTGAGCTGAACGGCATCGAGCTGGCCGCCATGATCAGGAAGGAGTTCGACTTACCCATCATCATCTACACTGGTCAGGGTAGTGAAGAGGTGGCGGAGGCAGCGTTCAGTGTCGGGATCGACGATTACCTGAGGAAGGAGATGGACCCCAGCCATTATCAGGTTCTGGCCAAGCGTATCAGGAGCGTCGTGGAGAAGAAGAGAGTAGACACTCTTTACAAGACGGTGATAGAGCAGACCAGGGACGCCCTGATTATATCAGTGGATAGGAAGGTGGTCTTCGCTAACAAGGCATTCCTGGATCTCCTTGGGGTCAGTGACGCATCGGAGCTTCAGAACCCGTTCGACTTCGCCGTTGGCGAGGACAGGGAGAGGGCTCTCAGGCGGTTCAAGGAGGTCACAGAGACCGGTAAGCGAAGCATATACAATCAGTATAAGCTGAAGAGGAAAGACGGCCAACTCATTCAGGTCGAGGTCAGCACTAGTCCCGTGACCTACAATGGTAAGATAGGGGTCCTCGCATTCGTCAGGGACATCACGGAGAAGAACAGGCTGGAGGAGGAGAAGAGGGAAACCCAGGAGAGGCTCCAGTCTCTGGTTGAGCTGGCCCCTGACGGGATCATAACGCTTGATTTAAAGGGCAATGTAACGTCCGTCAACTCCGCCTACTGCAGGATCACGGGCTTCGACCCGCAAGACGTGCTTGGCAAGAACTTCATCAAACTAAAGTCGATTAGGAGCACGGACCTGAAGAACTACTTCAGGGT
>Ga0172371_10014582_pt1 | contig 10112 bp, 4 predicted proteins | sample Lak12m_FD_114543 | JGI IMG/M metagenome (GOLD analysis project Ga0172371, IMG submission 114543) | Freshwater microbial communities from Kabuno Bay, South-Kivu, Congo - kab_022012_12m | ecosystem: Environmental > Aquatic > Freshwater > Lake | place: Democratic Republic of the Congo: South-Kivu... | reverse complement strand
GTTTCACCCTCAGCGGCGATACAGAACATCGCTTAGAATTCATACCATCTCTGGGTTGGCTGCTCTGCCGTTTCGGCAGGTATTTCACTTGCTTGCGCTCGCCCCACTTCTCCGCCAGGCGCCTGGCGGGCTTTTTCCAGCGTTTCACGAATCTGCACCAGATGATCCGCCAGGTGACGTGCGGAAGTCTGTAACAGAATATAACCCACTCGCCAGTAGACCTGTCGCCGGGCGACAAATTCCTCCGGCAGGTCATAGGCGATTGCCACCGTCTCGGCCTGGTTACGTTTCAGTTCGGCCTTCAGGCCGGCCAGCGTGGGAAAATTGGAGATAATTGCGCGAATGCGCACCGGCTGGTTGGCGTAAAGGACAAAATTTGCCTCCTGTCCAACAATACGACGTGCAATCCAGGCCTGAAGCTCCCGTTCGGTAGCGATCAGATGCGCCAGTACATCCTTGACCGACCATTCTTCCGCGTCGCTGCGATACTCCGCCGCCTCTTCAGAGACGCCGGCGAGCAGGCCATCCAATTCTACCGAAAAACGGTCATATTGTTTACTGACCGTCTCTGCCAACACATCGGCCTGCAATGGCACTTCCAGCGTCGGGCAGCGAGAAAGCCGAGCCTTAGCGCTCAATTTCTCGCCGCCGCGGTAGTAGCCCAGCTTGACTTTTTCGCCGGCGCGATGAGACTCCAATGCGCTACCCAGTTCTGTCAGCGACTCGACCTTGAGGCCGGCAAACTTTACTAAAAGATCGCCGGTTTGTAAACCGGCCTCCGCAGCAAAGGTATCCGCTTCCACCCCCCGCACCAGCAAACCGGCGCGCGGCGGCAAACCGGCTTCAGCCGCCTGCGCGGGATTCAATTCTTGCAGCTCGCAAAACCCCAGGCGGGGGCGGTTCACAAAGCGCAAGTCTTGCCCGGTCTCTAACACCGAGCGCAAGTTTTCCAATGCCCGCGACCAACTGCGTTTATACTGCTTGCGCGTCTTCTTCCAGGCGCTTTCCGAGCCGATTCCCTGGTGAGTGAGGGTTAAATACGCGCCCTGTTCAACACATTTGAAGGTCAGCTTGACCCGCGTCAAGCCCGGCTCGCCGGCGCCATGCCAGGAAAAAACGATCTTTTCGTTTGGTATTAACTCCAGGTAATCGCCATTAGCGAAATATCCGTCTTGCCACCACAGGTACAGGTGACCGCTCTGGCGGGCGTCCACCTGCGCTTCATCACAAAGCCACTCGCAGAAAGCTGCACCGCTGGTGAAAGCGTGGTACACATCACTCGGCGAGGCAGCAATACGCAGCTTGAATTTCATCGAGCCTTTATCTTCTACCATCACGCAACTCCTGATACAGCTTGAGATATTCCTGCGCAGAATGTTGCCACGAAAAATCCTGGCGCATACCGCGTAGTTGCAATGCGCGCCAGACTGCCTGGTTTTGGTATACGCGCAAAGCCCGTTTCACCGCGCCGGTCAAATCTGGCGGCGCGGCTTGCTTGAACAGAAAGCCGGTGCTATCCGCGCTTTGCTGGATATCGCGCACTGTATCGCGCAGCCCGCCAGTAGCCCTGGCCAACGGCACACAGCCATAGCGCATGGCGATCATCTGGGTCATGCCGCATGGCTCGTAACGCGAGGGGATCAAAAGCAAATCAGCTCCCGCATAGATGCGATGGCTGAGGGCGAGGTCAAAACGAGTCACAACGCGCGCTTGGTGCGGAAAATCAACCTCCAACCGGTGCATAGCCGCCTCCAAGAGCGGATCGCCAGCGCCCAGGATTACAATTTGCCAGTTCCGATCAAGTTCTTCGGCGCGCTCTACCAGGCGGCGCAACGCTTCGGGCAGCAAGTCAATCCCTTTCTGGTAGTCCATCCGGCTGACGATCGCCAGCAACAGCCGGCGGGCATCCACCTGCAGCCCCATTTCCATCTGCAAAGCAGCTTTGTTTGCCTGGCGCAACGAGAGATCGGCAGGGCTGTATGGCTGCCTCAGATGCGGGTCGGTCTGCGGATTCCAGAGTTGAAGATCCAGGCCATTTAAAATGCCCGTCAGACGATCTCGGCGTGATTGCAATAAACCCTGTAAACCGGCGCCGAATTCAGGCGTCAGGATTTCGGCGGCATAACCAGGCGAAACGGCCACCAGGCGGTCGGCGGTCAGTATACCGAGCGGCAAAGGCAGTTGACGCGCCCAATCTGGCAGGCTCTCGGTTTTCGCAGCCGGTAAACCAAAAAAGGCGAGCGCGTTCTCGGCGCCATGACCCAAATAGGGCAGGTTATTTAAGCCCAGTACGCTGCCTGTCTCGGCAAAGAAAGACCCTTTTGCTCGATTTCTGGAGAGCGCGTAGATCGCAGGAGCGGTATGCCAGTCATTGACGTGCAAGACATCCGGCGGCCAATTCAGGTAACGACACAACTCCAACGCGGCCAGCGAAAAAAAAGTGTATTTAAAGCCATCTGCCTGCGGATCGCTGGTATAGACCGGCGCATCAGGAGCAATAAATTCCCCGGCGATGAAATAGACTGGCAATTCACCCCCATCGAGGGTATAGACCTCAAGCGGCAGCGCTCCACTGGCTATGGACAACTCCAGTTTACACAACAACTGCAGCGCAAAGCCCTTTGAACGGAGACCGCCATGTAAGGGCAGCGCTAATCGGATATCCGCCCCAAGGCGGCGGATTACCGGCGGCAACGAGCCAGCCACATCACCCAGACCGCCAACTTTAAGGAATGGATCCGCCTCAGCGGCAAGAAAAAGCACTCGAAGGGCTGAACGCATACGCGGTTTGCTTACGCCCGGAGCGAAGACCGAACTCCTAGACATCTCAAGTTTTGGGAACTACGTACTTATTTTACTCGATTTCAAGAGGTAGCTGAGGTTTCAGCTTGCAATTCCTTAAGCCTGGAAGCAGAACCAATAGTGCGTTGGCAAGCAAGACTGAAAACGATATAATACCCGCTGCAACCTGTCTGTAATGGAGCATACTTTTGGGTTTACGCACATTCGGCATCCATGCCCATTTCTACCAACCGCCTCGTGAAAACCCCCTGACTGGTGTCATGCCAATCGAGGAGAGCGCCGCGCCTTATAAGAACTGGAATGAGCGCATCCATGCGGAATGTTACCGTCCGAATGCTGAGTTGGGCAATTTCCAGCAGATCGGCTTTAATATTGGCCCGACGTTGTTCAATTGGATGGCCGGGTATGACCCACAGACCTGCGCCCGGATCGTCGCCCAGGATCGGGCTAACTTGGAGCGTCACCAGGCGGGCAACGCCATCGCTCAAGCATACAACCACACCATCTTGCCGCTCGGCAGCTTGCAGGATAAATTAACCCAGGTCTATTGGGGCATAGCTGATTTCAAGCATCGCTTCAACCGCCCGCCGCAGGGGATGTGGCTGCCCGAGACCGCAGTGGATTACGAAACCCTGGAAGTGTTGACCCGACTGGGCATCCAGTTCGCCATCCTGGCGCCCTGGCAGGCCTCTCAGGCGGATATTGATCCAGGCCAACCATATCAGGTGGAACTACCCGCAGGGCGGCAGATCACAGCTTTTTTCTACCACAGCGAACTGAGCGCACAAGTCAGCTTCGACGCCCAGGCGACGGTGAATGCCGATCGGTTTGCCCAGTCAATCCTGATTCCAGCCTTCAAAAATACCCCGCCGGGCAGGGATGAGCCGCAATACTTGTTGATTGCTTCAGATGGCGAGTTATACGGTCACCACCAGCCATTGCGCCAATACTTCCTGGCGCACCTGCTCAACGGCGCCAGCGCCAGCCTGGGCTTGCAGCCTATCTATCCTGCGCAGTGGTTGAAAAAACACCCCGCGCGCCAGCGGATGGCGATCCAGGAACGCACCTCGTGGAGCTGTCACCACGGTGTGGCGCGCTGGGTCGGCGAATGCCCCTGCACCCCCGGCAACGGTGAATGGAAATTCTGGCTGCGCTACGCCTTCGACCGGCTGGCCGCCGACCTGGATCATCTGTACCTGGATAGCACCCGCCCGCTATTCAAAGACCCCTGGCTGCTGCGCAACCAATACATCCACGTGTTGCTCGGCGAGCTATCGCTCGAGACCTTGTTTTCGGAACACGCCCAACGCTCGCTGACCACTGAAGAGAGCCTACGGGTCAGCTTGCTGCTTGAAGCGCAGCGCGAGCGCCAACGCATGTTCACTTCCTGCGGCTGGTTCTTTGAAGATTTTGACCGAATCGAGCCGCGTAATAACGTCGCCTACGCCGCCCAGTCAGTGCGCCTGGCGCGCCAGGCAACCGGCATAGACCTGGCGCCCCAAACCGCCCGCGACCTGGGGCGGGTGCTTAGCCAGCGGGTGAAATTAAGCGCCGAGACGGTGTTTCAACAAGCGATGAGAGAATGAGATGCTGAGATGATTGTAGCATGAACACGCTGGAGCAGCTAAGATTCCTGGTTTTCTTCTATGTCAGCCCGTCCACCTGATAGCCCGATTGCTGCTCGGCTTCCAACAAACTTATTACTACATCGGCGCAAGCCAGCAAAACCTTCTTAATCCAATTGGTCTGGTCGCCCAATTCAGCGCGTAACTGGATCACTTCCAGGGTATAGCTCCACCAGACCAGTTCTTCGAAAGCCTCTTTACTGAACCACAAGACGCCTTCATAGGCATTTACGCGCAGAAATTGGCGCGCCAGGTCATCATCCAGCCAGGAGGCGAGCAGCCGCCCGGCCATCTGTTCGGGCGTCGCGTTGGGGGCAAACCAGCCCTGGTTAGAGGCCAGCAGCCGCGCCAGGTCAGAACTGCGCTGTGCAGCCTCCGGCTCCACACCCAGCCCTTCCAGAGTATGGCTGATTTGTTTCCCCAACAACCACTCACCGATCCAGGCACGACTCTGTACACCCCACTCTTGATCGCTCAACGCTTTACCCAACTTCACAGTAAACAGGCAACATGATAAAGTACCCCACACCAGCGGGTCGCCGGCTGCCAGTCCCCAGCAACCATCAATCCCGCTTTGCAGCAACGCGATCGCCTGCGCCACCGCCGCACTGCTCTTGCCCAGCTCGCGTTTCAAAGATGTAGTTGTCAACAGCGCGTACAGGTCTCTCTGGATCTCCAGCGCCAGTAGCTCCGGATCGCTTCCGCCGCCAGTCATATCCTGGATTTCGACCAACAAGGCGCGCAGTTTCAACCCAGCCTCCGCCAGCGCCAGTTCCTGGTTCTTTGGGTCATAGCTCTCCGACTCGACCCGGTTTTGGATGCACCAATCGAGGAAGCCGGGGTTAACCAGTTCGCGGTATGGCGTCAAGATAGAAGCCAGCAAAAGCTCGGTCAGCGCCTCGGCGACGCTCGGAACGCCGCTGCCGTTCAACGCGGCGGCCAGCCGGACGTAACCGTGCGTCTCGTCATCTTGCAGCTCACGAAAATCGAGGAAGACAAAGTACTGGTAGGCTTTGAGTTCAAGGTAGAACCCTTGCTCGCACAACACCTGACTGTTGCGCAGGTATTCCAGTCCGCTGGCATGGTCGCGGAAGATGGTGTACCAGTTCGGGTCGTTGTGCAATCCCAGGGCTTCATCCAGGCGAGTTTGCGCCAGGCTCTTCTCATCGCCATTGCCGGTCTTAACGGCATACGCTGCCGACAAGCGCATCCAACCATTCGTCTCGGCGTAACGGTTATGGTAGACCACCAGCGCGCGCTGCTCGCCAGCCTGGTTGGAATAAGCATAGACATCTTCGTTGACTGTCCCCTGCGGGGTAAAGAAATCGTACAGGCGGAAGTTGCGCGCTTCGGCAAACAAAGAGCGGCGACGCAGCAACGGGAAGATCTCTTGAGCATGGCGCTCCAGCAGGTATGCGTCGGGCGTTTCGTGCCATTTCGGATAACGGAATTCCATGCCGTATTTTTCGGTGAAACCCTCCAACTGCCCATGACCAAACATCGGCAAGCCTGGTAAAGTTGCCAGCAGGGTGCAGACTCCAAAATACTTATCGCCCTTACCAAACTGGTCCACCGCCGTGCGCTCATCGGGGTTATTCATAAAATTGACGTAGCGCTGGAGGATCTCCGGATCGAATTCCATGGTGTTCTTCAGAACCAGACGGTATTCCTGGTTCTTCTCATCGCGCAGCATATTCATAAAGGCGCTGTTGTAGACGCGGTGCATACCCAGGGTGCGCACAAAGTACCCTTCCATCAACCAGAAAGCCTCTGCCAGCAGCAACGTATCGGGGGCTTCCTGCGCCACGCGGTCCACCACCATGCGCCAGAACTCCTCTGGGAAGGCCGCGTCGAACTGGGCCTTGCTCAAGGCGTGTTCTGCCCGGCTGGGGATGTCGCCGCCGCTGCCTGGCTCCGGGAACCACAGCCGCTGGTAGTGGCGCTTCGCCAGAGTCATTGCCGCGTCGAAGCGGATTACCGGAAACTTACGCGCCACGTGCAGGATGGTCTGGATTACCGCCTCGCGCACTTCCGGCAACAGATAATTTAGTTGGGCAGTATCATTCCAGGGCATCGAAGTGCCGTCATTGCCGTGATAGATGTAGCGCGTATCGCCGGTCCAGAAATCCACCCGCTTAAACACCACAGCCGCATCGCTATTATTGTAATAATGATCTTCCAGGAACAGCCCAACCCGCTCGTCCCAGGACAGATTCGGCCCATTAAAGGTATAAGTCGGGAACGGAGGATAGTTGAGCTGGACAAACCAATTTGGATGTTCGATCACCCACTTCGAATCGATGCCCATGTGGTTCGGTACCATGTCGGAAGCCAGGCGGATGCCGCGCTGCCAGGCGCGCTCGCGCAGGTTTTGGTATGCGGCCTCGCCGCCCAAATCCATCGCGATTTCGTAGCCAAACAGCGAGTACGCCGAGGCCACCGCCTCCGGATTGCCGCGCATTTGCTTGATTTTTTGCGAAGCCGGGCTGCGCTCCCATAGCCCGATCAGCCATAGACCGGTAAAACCGGCGCGCCGTAAGCTGTCCAATTCAGCCTCCGGCGCCTGGTCGAGGCGGGTCAACGGCTGCTGGTATTTACGCGAGAGTTGATCCAGCCAGACGTAAGCATTCTTCGCCATCAATACCAGGTTGGGCATCCAATCCAGGTCCTGGCTGAAGCGTTCCGGCTCGGACTCATATTCCACACCTTTGTACTCTGGCGTCAAGGCTGGCCCTGGCCCGCCTACGCCAAAGACCGGACGTTCTTCTTCGCGAATCAGGTCCATGCTACTGAGCAAGCGCCGGATAACAAATTCGATCATCTCACCCCAGCGCTGGCGCATAAAGTCCAACTGAGCTGAAAGCGAGTCGGGATGAGCCTGGGCTGGAGCGCGCAGCATGGCAATCAGGTTCTGGCCATCCGGGCCGAATTTCGGTTGCGTCTCGAAGAAGGCAAACAACTCCGGGAAGACCTGCGAATAAACCGTATTTTGTTCCAGAGAGCGATCGTCAAATAACTCGTTAAATGGCTGCAGGGCGGGGTTCTCGTTTGCCAGTCACAACATCAGCAACTCTTCCAACGCCGCTTCACGGTTCGAGACCTGCTCGCCGGTTGGGCGAGTGGAATTTCCTGCCAGGTATTGCTCCGCGCTGCCGCCATCCATGTACACTTGCAAAGGCGGGAAATTGGCGGTAAATTCCAACAATACTTTCTCCACAGCCGCCTCGCCCAGGCGCCGTTCCAACCAGTCCAGCGCCTGCCGGAACGCAGTCGGGTTATGCTGCTGCTGGTACTGGTAGACAACCTGGTGTAATATTTCGTCAATCAACCCCATGGCGTTGATCTGACCGGCGCGCACCGCCTGTTCCGGATGGGAGACCAGATCGCGGCTGGCGTTCATTTTCTGGGCAAATAGCCGCGCCGCCTGAAAATCTGCCAGGATCACATTCCCTGACGTCGAAAATAGCGCCTGGTCAAACTGGTAATACTGGCGCGCCCAACGGCTGATATGGAATTCCATTGTCATCATGCTGCATCCTTTAATGCCTGCGCCCGGGCTTCGTCTGGTTTTGCCCCACAGGCGCGGAACAATTCTTCGGCGCGTTGTGCGTCTGCCAACGCCAGCGCAGCCTGCCCCACAGAGCGGCGCAACAAAGCGCGCTGGTAACAGGAGTGCGCCAGGCCGATCAGGCCGCCTCTCCGCTCAAAGTCCACGATAGCCCGCTCATATTGATGTTCGGCAGCTTCTTTATGGCCCAAATAGGCCTGAATCATACCCTGAAGCAGAAAGACCCAGGGCAGCGGCTGGCGCAAACCGCCATCGCCATCCAGGAAATCGGAACTGAGCAGGTTCTCCAAATCGGCGCGGCGGTCTAATTGAATATACGCCTGCGCTTCCCAAAATATATAACGATACCCCAGATGCTCGAAACATTGCTGAGAAATAGCCAGAAGCTGCTCCCAATCTCTCTCTGCGGCCAACACATTCACCTGACTGCCGTAGTACCATACCCAAAGCTGTTCATACCCGCTCGATCTGGCGCGCTCTTTTACATAGTCCAGATCGCGGTGCGCGGCCGCCAAATTCCCGATATTCGCATAAACGCCCGCCCGACTGGAGTGGACCAGCACGCCTAAACGTTCCTCGCCGGTCTGTTCAACTATTTTCAGGCAGGCTTCCGCTGAGTCGAGCGCCTTTTGGTATTCTCCAATTCCGTTATAAGCGTGAGTAAAGGATGAATAAGCCCAGGCGATGCGCGAAAGGGAACCGATCTTCTCGCCAATCTGGCGATCACGCTCGGCGTATTCGAGCGCCTCGCGCCACTGGCAAATCGCCTGCGAATCTTCGGCCAGGAATTCATAACCCATCGCCTGAGCTTTCAAGTTACCTGACCGTATGCCCAGTTCGATCGTTTTATTTGCCCAGGCAATGCTACACTCAAAGTTGCCCCATTGCTGGTACGCGCCGGAAAGATAGGCATAGATTTCGGTCAATACCCCTACATCGTCAAGCGGTTCGGCCAGTTGACGGGCGCGTTCCAGGTATTCGATGGCGCGTTCCCAATCCGCGTGCAGGTGGTGAAAGCGGCCCAGGCGCGAATTTACCTTCGCCAGTTCCAACGGATCGGTCGCCGGATCCAATTGCTGGATAGCCGCTTCAAGCAGTTCACGGCCACGCTCATCGCCGGTCTGGGCGTAAACCAGTCCCAGGTTTGACCTGGCGCGCGCGCTTTGTAGTTCGGTAACTGCTAGAGCAAGCATCTGATCGAAAGCCTGGATAGATAGCTGAAACGCGCCATGCTGGTAATGCACCCAACCCAAAGCTTCAGACAGGCGGAACAATTCATCCTTACGTTCCAACGCCTCGGCGCATTCGATGGCGCGCTGGTAATACTCGACCGCCTCCGACAGCGCGAAGACCTGCTCGGCTTTTTCCGCCGCCTGCACCGAATAGCGCAAGCCTTTATCCAGTTCGCCGGCCTCAATGAAATGGTGCGCCAACGCCTGCACATCGCAATGACACAGACGCGCATCCGTACAGCCCGGCTCACAGACGTTTAACCCATACAACCGCTCCAATCCCTCGCCGATGCGCAAATGCAACCGGCGGCGGCGGATCGGGTTCAATTCTTCATACAGCACTTCGCGGATTTTATCGTGGGTGAAGAGATAAATTTCGCCGCTTTCCAGACGGATAAGCTGGGCATGGCTGGCCTCATCCAACGCGTCCAACAGTTCATTTTCACCAATACCCGCAGCGGCTACCAGCTCGGAAAAGGAAAAGCGTTTACCCAGCGCGGCAGCGGTGTGGAGCAACTCCAGGCCAACCTGACTCTGACGGTCCAACCGCCGGCCAATCGCCTCTTTTACGCTCTGCGGAATAGCCAGCTCGGATATGTCATTATGCTCCCAATGTCCGTCTACTCGGTAGATCTGCCCCTGTTCGATCAAAGATTTGATCACTTCTTCGATAAAGAACGGATTGCCTTCGGTATCGCGATAAATGGCGTGGGTGAAATCCAGCGAAAGGCTTTCCTGGCCGAATAAAGCCGCGAGCAACTGCCCCACCTGCTCCTGCGCCAGGCGGCCCAGGCTGAGGCGGGTCGCCAGACGGTCGCGATTCCACTCGACCAGCGAGGCCGCGAAGGGATGCTGGCGGTCTAATTCGACTTCGCGGTAGCAAGC
>Ga0172371_10014577_pt1 | contig 10114 bp, 7 predicted proteins | sample Lak12m_FD_114543 | JGI IMG/M metagenome (GOLD analysis project Ga0172371, IMG submission 114543) | Freshwater microbial communities from Kabuno Bay, South-Kivu, Congo - kab_022012_12m | ecosystem: Environmental > Aquatic > Freshwater > Lake | place: Democratic Republic of the Congo: South-Kivu... | reverse complement strand
TATATCTGGAAGCTGGACTTGATATAAGGATACACCCCGGGCTGGTATAATTCTTTTTCTTCCTCAAACCGCAGTTCAAGGACGCGGGAAGACTGCCCTATGTCGGTATTCTGGATTGAAAACGCAAAAGGAACGCCGCCTGCTGCAAATGTGAAAGAAGGCGTTTTCGGGTCATCTGCTTTTAGTCCGATAAAATCCAATTCTTTCGATTCGTAACAAACCTTTTGATCTTCCGTAAAATCAGGGAACCTGTTTTCCCGAGCTTTAGCATCAAACCATACCCCGTAATATCTGCTAAAAAATACGCCGGCCCTTACGGCGTCTATTCTGAAAGGCCTTTTTACTTCCATTTCGATATCCCAGGTTACCCTGCCTTCAGGGGCTAACTCAATAATCCAATTTTGAACAAGGGGCGCATTTTTAAATTTGATAGATAGCGCCATTTTATGCTGAGAAATTTTATTTATTATTATCAAAGCATCCTGTAAAGTTTTCCAAGCACCCTCGAAAAGCACTGAGCCGATAAAACCCGCTGATTTAGTTAATTCGACTCCTTTAAAATAGAGCCTTATTTTATTTTTTGCGTCTACGCACAACTCAAAATCATCTCTGCGGATCGTCTTTAAATGCGCTACGGGAAACTGCGCGGATATTTTTAAAATATTCGGCAACTCTTTTCGAATTCGGCTTAAAATGCCTGACGTATTTTCTTTTATTTTTTTCATAATAGGACCTCTAATTTGCTATTCTTATCTGGCCGTCAAAATACACATTTTTTTCAGCGCCTGCCGTATCTCCTGCGCCTAATTCGCACTGAAGGATTCTGCCTTGAAACAAATCATCCGTATTTTCAATAACGCAATAACGGGCCTGACAGCGCGGTGAAAAACCAAAGATTAAAGACGGCAGGACTTCCCTGCTAAAAATTCCTTTTTTAAGCCCGGCTTTTTTCACACCGACCGTTGAAGTCGCGTCTCCGCACCATAGCCTGTCCCAGAAAAAACCGTTATGGGCGCTGAATCTTTCCGGGAATCTTCCGTGAATGCGTTTATTGGTAAACCATTCTTTATATGCTCCTGACAACATGAGATTTACCTGTTCTTTATCCAGCCTGACGTCTTCCCACGCGCTTCTTTCTATACGCCACAGTATAGTTTTCTCATTTATAATAGAAAAATTCCAACTCTGCGTCATAGATATCCACGGCCAGTACCCCATGACTGTTATTTTTCCTTTTTCTGATTTCTGGATCTCCCAGAACGCCTGAGATGAGTCGTACCACATGCCATAAGCCATAACGGATGAATACAGGCCCAACCCTTTGGTAAGCTCGATACCGTTCCAGTAAATCCTTGTTTTCCCATGATCAAAAACCAAAGATGTTTTATTATATTTTATTTCTGCAAACGAGCCCGCGTTACGTTTTACAGCGCCGGAGGTTTCGGAGGCCCTCTCCGGGCAATCGGCTGCTTTTTTATCTGCGGTGATTTTTAACTCGCCGTTAAAATATTTATGCATCCCGGGGAAGGTATAAAAATTTTCTTTGCGGTCTATCTCCAGATATCGCAGCCTTACGGAAGGCTCTTTTTCTTCTATCTTAGAGAGATAAGATGCCGAAGGAAAGCTCTTGTCGTGACTGAAGATTATCTTCGGCAAAATAAAATCATTGGCGGAGGCCTTTTTCGCGCCTATGCAGTCATTGATATATTTCTCCAATACAACGGCATTGCCCTGCCTGCTCAGCCTGCTGAAATCCCCTTCCTCATCAGGAGTCAGCCATCTGTCATACTCCCTGTCAAGGACAAGTTCAGCCTGCTTATTTCTTATTTTTATTTTCTCGCGGACATTCATATCTATTTCCCAGAGAAGGGTATTATCATCCCTTAATCCCAATTTCCAGATTTGAGTAAACTCCGGGCCGTCATTCCAGGAAATAGCGACAATTATCCGGCCGTCATTATCTTTATTAATGTTCCATCGGCCGTCATGCGCGCTATAATTTTTTTCCTCGCACCTGAATTTCGTATTTAAGCCTATCCCGGATGTTATCAGCCTGTCCTGCCAGTATATCTCGACCTTATTCTCCATACAAAAGAGGCTGAGAGAACCTTTGCGTATAATCTTGGATTCCTGCGTTATTTTCCTGGCATTATCCATGTAACGCTTCAATTCAATCTCTCCTCTATCCTCAAACACCGTTACTTTTGCCGAAAAACACCTGTACCTGCCTTTAGCATACTTCCCGCCAAGATTTTCCGGCATATACTGATATACAATCCCTCTGCCGTTAACATCGGATCCCGTATTGCCTGCCTGGCACGCCAGATTAGTATTATCCTGTAACCTGTCAAAGATTATAGCCGGAGGAGGATCTTTGTCTTCGCTATTACCGCTGAAGCCTATTACCCTGTTGATGGAATCGTCTATTTTAGAACATTGCCAATCCAATAAATGAGCGAATTTATCCGGAAAATCCGTCTTGCCTTCCAGGGTAAACCAGGATTTGTAGCTGTTTATAAAAATAGCCGACGTGGAAAATCTTTCTACATAGACCTCTTCGTCTACGTCAATCGCCACTTCCCAGATAAATTCTTTTTCATTCAAGAAAACTATCCTCCAATACTCGCTGACACCGATATCCTGCCATCTTCCCAGGGCGACAATCTCTCTGTCTGTTGTAGATTTTTGTATCTGCCAGACAGCGGTGGTGGACAAATATTCCTTGCCGGAAGACGTCATCATAGCGTGCCCGGCTAAGCCGCAGGTAATAGCCTTGTCTCTCCACCTAAGGATAAATTTTCCATTGTTAAAAATCGCTCCGATCTGGCCTTTTTGCACAATAGCTATTCCCTTTTTATCTCCTACCGATTCCAGATAATAAGTGCACAGCTTATCTATGGGGCCTTCCTTTATGATCATGCCGTCTCTGATAAACACGCCTCTCGTGCACAGCCTCTTCGACATCTCTATATCCTGGCTGATAAATATAATGGTCTTGCCCTGCTCTTTAAGCTCAAACACCTTATTGATGCATTTGTATTGAGCGTAGATATCCCCCACGGCAAAGGTCTCGTCTATCAACAATATGTCAGGGTCTATATGGATCGCTATGGCAAAGGCTAACCGCATATACATGCCAGTAGAATAGACCCTTACGGGCGCATGAATAAACCGCCCTATGCCGGCGAATTTTATTATATCGTCATATTTTGCGGAGATCTCCTCATTTGTAAGGCCGAACAGCGAAGATGTAAGATATATATTTTCTTTGCCGGTCAGGTCTTTCTGAAAACCGGCGCCTATTTCCATAATAGCGGAAATGGTGCCGTTTATCTCAACTGTGCCCCTGTCGGGCTTCAGCATGCCTGCTATTATATTCAGCAATGTTGTCTTGCCTGCCCCGTTCTCGCCTATGATTCCAAAGACCTCTCCTTTGTTTATCTCTATATTTATGCCTTTGACAGCCCAGAAATCCTCATAAGAAGCGCCCTCATCTTCTTTAAACTGAATCCTGTACTTCAACCAGACATCTTTCAAGGATATTAAACTCATATAGCCAAAACCCTGTTTATAGATATTTCAATATCTCTGTTTCTTTCTTAGTAAACAAGACATACCCGCCTATAACGCTTATTAAAGCGAATATAACTGCCAGCAGCCATATATACGCTTCGCCGCCGGAGCCATAATATAACAAAGACCTGTATAGCACGGCATAACATGTCATAGGATTTGCGATCATAATAACATTACGATACGCTTCGGGTATCATCTCCAAAGAGTAGAATACGGGCGTAACCCAGAAAAAAAACATCAAGCCAACGTTCAGGATCTGCGATAAATCCCTGAAATAGACATTTATGATGCTGAATAACAGACAGATCCCGAGCGTAAAAATAAAATGCAGGGCCAACAGTATTAGAAGCAGTCCCAGACATTTTACAACAACTACGTTGAATATGATAAAAAGCGGCAGGATAACCACAAAACCGAATAAGAAATTGATAAAATTCGCAAATGTTATGGACAGAGGTATGGTTTCGCGCGCCATAACAAACTGGCTTAACACGCCTATATTGCTCCTCATTGAGTTTGTGGCCTCAGAGATGGAATTTGAAAAAAAGAACCATGGCAATAGCGCGCTCAGCATAAATAACGGCGTATTTTTTATTTCCGTCTTCATTATGTTGTTAAAAACAAATGCGATGGCAAGCATAATCAATAGAGGGTTTATAATCGCCCATAATATGCCCAGAGAGGAGCCTATGTATTTCTCTTCAAGGTTTTTCATAGTCATGCTTTTTATAATCTGCTTTTCGGATATTATCTTTTTTACCCTGTTAATCAAGCTCATTCGTTACCCCATGCGCTCATAAGACTGTTTTGAAAATATATCCTGCTTTCTTTCGATCCAATAAGATGAAGAAGCTCTGTACATCTTTTTATTCAGCAAATCTTTTCCGAAAATCTTCAACAGAAGGCATATCGGAGTAAATATCAGATAAAAAACTATCAGCAGGCTTATTACGCTTATAAGCCGCCCGATAACGGCTATTATCCTGTCCAAAAGCCTTTTTAGCGGCGTTAATGCCTTCGGACGCATAATACCTAACGTTAAAGCAATGGAGCCAATCATTGAAAACCATATAAAATATTCTTTATGCCTGTAAAACAGGGCGCAACCCAATATGTTTAAACCCAGCCCTAAACTAAACCCAAATTTTCTCAAGTCACCGTCCATTATGAACCTCTCTAATCCAGCTCAAAATACTGCCCGGCCTCCGCGCTTTGCTTTGGCTGTAATTTCCTGTCAATCACAAAACTTCCCATCACAAGATAATCCATTTCAGTCCGCATAAAACACCTGTAGGCATCTTCAGGGCTGGCAACTATAGGCTCTCCCCTTATATTGAAAGACGTATTTATAATTACGGGACAGCCCGCATTTTTATATAGCTCATTTATGAGTTCGTAATAAATCCCGTTAGAAGAGGCCTTTGACACTGTCTGCAGCCTGGCTGAGTTATCGACATGGGTAACCGCGGGTATGTCGGACCTCATAATCTTCAACCTGTCAAAACCTTCCGGTTCTTTCAAATTATCTTTCTTCAAATGACCGTTTTTTACGTTCGCCACTAAAAGCATGTAAGGGCTTTCACAATCTATGTCAAAATAATCTTTTGCTTTTTCAGCCAATACGCTTGGCGCGAACGGCCTGAAAGATTCTCTGAATTTTATTTTAAGATTCATCCTGGATTGCATGGCAGGACTCCTGGCATCGCCTATTATACTGCGGGCCCCCAATGCTCTCGGCCCGAACTCCATCCTGCCCTGAAACCAGCCTATTATTTTTTCACTTATTATATATTGGCTCACGATTTTAAGCAATTCTTCTTTCTCAAATTTAGCGTATGGGATATTATTAGTTTTAATAAAATGTTCTATGTAGCTATCCGGATATTCCGGCCCCAGGAAAGAACCTTTTTGGGAATCATTTATATTATCCGCGCTTCGTTTATTTCCCAGATATCCATACCAAATCCTCAGCGCGGCTCCGAGAGCTCCTCCGGCGTCTCCGCTGGAAGGCTGGATCCAGATATTTTCAAAAGGCCCTTCTCTTAAGATCCTTCCGTTTGCCACGCAGTTTAAAGCGACCCCTCCGGCAAGGCACAGATTTTTCTGGCTTGTCAGTTTATGGACATGCCTTGAAACCTTCAGCATTACTTCTTCCGTAACCGCCTGGATTGACCTTGCCAAATCCATGTCCAGCTGCGAGATCCGGGTCTCGGGTTTCCTGGGAGGCCTGTTAAACAGCTTGTCAAAATTTTTATTTGTCATCGTAAGGCCGACGCAATAGTCAAAGTACTTCATGTTCAGCTTAAAAGACCCGTCCTCTTTAAGATCTATGAGTTCTTTCAATATTAAATCCGCATATTTCGGCTCTCCGTAAGGAGCAAGGCCCATTACCTTATATTCGGCAGAGTTAACTTTGAAGCCCGTATAATAAGTAAAAGCTGAATACAAAAGCCCCAAAGAATGCGGAAATTTTATTTCATGCGATAATTTAAAATCATTATCTTTGCCGATTCCAAAACTTGTGGTTGCCCACTCCCCTACCCCATCCATCGTAAGTATAGCGGCTTCTTTAAACGGGGACGGGTAAAAAGCGGATGCAGCGTGAGCCTCATGATGTTCTGTGAAAAAGATCTTACCGCCATAATTTAGTTTTTCAGATATGTAATTAGACATCCAAAGCCTGTCTTTCAGCCACAGAGGAATCGCTTTATTAAAAGACCTGAAGCCTCTCGGAGCGTAAGAAAGATATGTCAAAAGTATCCTTTCGAGTTTCAAAAGAGGCTTGTCGTAAAAGACCGCAAAAGACAGATCTTTTATTTCTATGCCGGCTTCGCGCAGGCAGTATTTAACGGCGTTTTCCGGAAAATCAAAATCATGCTTTTTGCGGGTAAAGCGTTCTTCCTGCGCGCAAGCGACAATCTCGCCGTCTTTTAACAGCGCGGCCGCTGAATCGTGATAAAAACAGGAAATCCCTAATATATATATCGCCATAAATATTATCCGCGGGGAACAGGCATGCCTATCCCCTGACCTGGGCCTTTATTTGTTCCGCCGTATCTCTGCCCTCTAAAATAACATCTTCCATAGACATATATTCCCAACTGCCGTATCTTCCGATAGTGTATATGCCGAATTTTTCCAGATAATCCTTTATAACCCCGACCGCGTTTTTCCTATTGGAATCATACAACGCATAGCCGTATTTTATATCCATCGGAAGGCAAATTTCCACGCTGGACTCATCCGGAATAACGCCACATTTTTTAAGGTCTTTTATAGCCTTAGACGTCGCCTCTTTTTTATCTATTCCTCTTGCGCCCGAATATGATATCTCCGCGTAAATAGAAGTCCTGTTGCCCGGAGCTACATCCGTAGAAAAACTCGTGGGAAAACCTACCCTGTAAAAAATCATATTCTCTTCGGGGTAGTACACCCAGTGTTTTTCCGTTAAATTATCGCTCTTCATGCCTATATTCAGCACAAAAATAGAAGTCCATCTAAGCATTGAAAACGCATGCATCACATTTGCAGGCATATCCACCAGAAGACTGGAAAGTTCCGGCAGCGGCATAGTAACTATCATATTTTTGAATTTCCTGATAGTGGCATCCTCAAAAACAACCTCTTTTCTGTGCTGGTCTATGGCAACGGCTCTTTTATTAACATGCACGTTTTTAATTCTATCCGAAAAGCCCTTGACCAATTCAGATATCCCCCCTCTTACAGGATACCAGAACCTGGAATTATAACCGTACGGCTTTGTATTATCCGAAATAGCGCCCGTCACCGTATCTTCCAGGTTGGGGATCGGCACAAACCCGCTCAGCCATTCGCATGTCAGTTCCTTTGGCTCTATTGTCCAGAATTTTCTATTATAAGGCAGCATAAAATGATCCGCTATGCCCTGCCCAAATGTTTTTATTATCCATTTCTCAAAATTTCCGTTTAGATTTGAAGGCGACGCGCTTAAAAACCTGGCCTTGATAAGGCCCATAAGGCAATCCTTGACCACGGAGTTTGGAAGGCCGTAAAAATTTGCCTGAAAAGGGTAGCGGGTAAAAATGCCTTTTGAGTACACCCAGGAATTGCGCTTATGCGGGGCCATGTTCCCGTTTAAAAGATCCGAAACCAGGTTGAACGCGTATTTATTTTTGAAATGCAAAAGGTGCCCGTCATAATCAAAAATATATCCGTCTTTATGTACAGACCTGGCCATACCGCCTATCTCGCTGTCTTTCTCAAATAAGTTATAGCCGCTTTTCAGATGGTATGCCGCGCTTAAGCCCGCAAGGCCTGCGCCCAATATTATAGTTTCTTCGTTTTTCATAAGCTTTTATTTTAAACCTCCGGACGATCAATCGTCTATATTCACCAGCCCTACTTTTTTACCCATAAAAGCAAACACCAGCCCCACGATCCCAAGCACAATCAGGCTTGTTAAATTTTTACTGAAAGCTACCGCTATTACTGAAAGCGCCAGGAATATGCTGAAAAAATACATTATCCATATGCTTTTTTTTATACTGCAGCCCATGGTCAACAGCCTCAACACAAAATGATCCTTCGTCTTGTTAAAAATCGGTTTTTTCTTTTTAACGCGCATGACTATCAGAAACAATGTATCGTAAATAGGCAGGCTCATTGCCAGGATAGGCGTCAGAAGCGCGATCTTCCTTTCCATGGGAGCATAGCTGATATTTATAGCTACCATTGCCAGTAAAAATCCTGAAAAAAGACTGCCCGTATCTCCCATGTAAACCTTCGCGGGAGGGTAATTGTATCTTAAAAATCCCGCATGCGCGCCTATAAGAGCAGCCAGTATAATACAGGAGAATATATCTTTGTTTATAAACGCGATTATCAGCAGGCTTAGCGATATTATAATAACAAGGCCAGACGTTAAGCCGTCCATTATATCAAGCAGGTTAAACGCGTTTGTTATAAATAAAAGCCACAGCGTTGTAATAATAATATTCGCCCAGCCGGGAATAAATACTATCCTGGTAAAAAACCCGAATAACATCAAGACGACTATGCCTGCCAGTTCTCCTAATATTTTCAATAAAGGCCTTAGGTCTTTTATATCATCCACCAGTCCGAGTAATAATATTATAAAAGAAGACAGCAGAGCTCCGAATATCTTCATAGCCGGTAATTTAATGAAAAACAGGCTTAATAAAACAGCCGCAAGAAATGCTATATAAATGCCTGCTCCTCCTATGCAGGGCTTGCCCTGCTCGCTTTTCACGGGCTTGAATATATTAAACCTCGCGCTTATCTTTACGGTAACAGGTATAAACAAAAGACTTAAGATAAAAGAACACAGAGCTATATAAAACAAGATCATGCAAGCACCTCGTATAAATCTTCCGTATTACGCGCCATAACCTTGATATCAAAAGAACCGTCTATTGATGCGGCTGCCGCCCGGCTCATTTTTAAAAAAGAGTCCCTATCTCTAAGGATGCGTAATATCCCGTCAACCGTATCTTTGTATTGTCCGGGCCTTGTAATATAGCCCGTGATACCGTCTTTTACCAACTCCCGGATGCCTCCGGCATCAGCTGCTACAATCGGCTTGCCTTTACTAAGCGCCTCTATTATTGCGATAGGCTGGCCTTCCCATTTGCTTGTCAGGACCGCGATATCTACTACATCCAGGATCTCGGAAACATCCCGCCTCCAGCCTGTAAAAATAAACCTTCCGTTAAGCGAAAATTTATCAAGAACCGACTTGCACTTTCTTCTTAAAACGCCGTCTCCTATCAATAAAAAATTAACGCCGGATACTTTATTATAAACATCCGCGCATGCCTTAACGTAATCCACGGGGGATTTCTGAGGCTTAAGGCAAGAAACCATTCCGATAACAGGGTCATTATTGTTAATCCCAAGGCTTCTTTTCTTCTCTTCTTTATTGCAAATTGAATTTTTAAATTGATCAAGCGGTATCCCGTATTTTATCAAAACAAACTTTTCTTTTGGAGCTATTTTGTACCTTAGGCCGGTTTCTATGTCTTTTTTTGAAACGCATATGATTTTTGTAGTAAAAATTGCCGTAATTGCCTCCAGAAAGATATAAAATCTTTTTACTAAAAACGGCTGATATTCATTAAAAGGCCACCCATGAACCGTATGAAGAATAACGCTCACCCTCGCAAATAAAGCAGCCCATCTTCCTATGATTCCGGCCTTTGAGCTATGCGTATGAATAATTTTAAATTTATTGCTTCTATATATATCATATATATGCATTAATGCCAATATATCAGCCGGAGGATTCACAAACCTTGTCAGGAATGGGGAAAAATATACAGTAGCGCCTTTAAGGTTTTCAAATTCCCGCCTCAATACGCCTTCGGGAGAAGTGATAATAGATACTTGATATTTATCTTTTGAAAGATTCGAAACAAGATTTAAGGTGGAGAGTTGTGCCCCGCCAAGCTCGGGCTTTGTTATGATATGACATATGCGCATAATTATTTATAATTATATCAAATATTTATGCGGCTGTCCACTTATTAAATGACACGGATAT
>Ga0172371_10014572_pt1 | contig 10116 bp, 7 predicted proteins | sample Lak12m_FD_114543 | JGI IMG/M metagenome (GOLD analysis project Ga0172371, IMG submission 114543) | Freshwater microbial communities from Kabuno Bay, South-Kivu, Congo - kab_022012_12m | ecosystem: Environmental > Aquatic > Freshwater > Lake | place: Democratic Republic of the Congo: South-Kivu... | reverse complement strand
TCGGCTCCAACCGCCATCGGCAAAGCCAATAAACTCAAAACGCCCAAAGTCATGACTCCAGCAACTAATTTCTTTGTTGTTAAATTTTTCATTTTTTTCACCCCCTTTCCCGTTCCTACTTTAAAAGGAACTGATTGATATCTGTATTGATTATACAGCAAATTCAAGCGGAATCCTAGGCCGCCGGACCTCCCGGCACCTGCAAAACCGTGCTCAGCAAGAAATTAACGATGGCATAAGACGCAAAAATAATGACCAAGCCGATGACCGCGTATTTCATCAGCTCCTTGCCCTTCTCGACATTCTTCGGATTGACGCCGGCCAGCAGATAAAGAATGCCGCCGTAAATGAAAGCCAGTAGCGCCAACACCCCGGAAATCCCCAGAGCCGTCTGGATGAAACGATTGGCCAACTCCGGCAAGCCGCCCTTTAATTGGAGCGGGTCTTCCAAGGCCGGCTCCGCCAAAGCCGCCAAAGGCGACAGCCAGAGACCCCAAACAGTTAAGAAAAAAACTTTTTTAATTTTGCTGATGATTTTATTCAATGGCATATGATAAATTTACGGCGCATACATTCTATAAATTTCACTTCCGGTCTGTTCAATTACCCCCCCCTGAGAACCGCCATTGTTATCTCCACTAGCTGTTCCTGTAAGTACTGCAAACACCCCAACTCTCTTGCCCGGTAATTCTGTACAAAACACCCATGCCTTCTTCCCCGCCGACAAAGGTCATCAGAACGAAATTAATGATGGCATAAGCGCCAAAGATTAAAACCAATCCGACCACAGCGGCGGAAATGGCGGCCTTGGCCTTAGTGGCATTGTCCGCCTTGACCGAAGCGGTCAGATACATCAGGCCGGCGTAAATGAAAATCAAAATCGCCAAAGTGCCGCTGATGCCGACGATCAGGTTAGAGACATTGACCGCCACCTGGACAAAATCGCAAGGATTACAAAGTTTAGCTGCGCTATATGAAGTGTTTTTATCGCCAAATTTAACCGGATCGCCGCTACTGTCGGCGCATTCAACGCCCTTAAAAATGCCGCTGGTCGGCGGAGCAGCCAAAACCGAACCGGTCATCGCCAAAGCCAAACCGGCCAGCATCAGGATTGAAACGAAAAATTTTAAAATTTTAACTTGCTTCACATTATTATTGATTATTGGACCGGATTGATTGTCTGGGCGATTTTCTGAGTGGCAAGCTGGATGACATCATTGATGCTCCGCTGGTCAACGGCCAAGAGAAATCTCTCGGCCATCTCCTTAAACGCTTCCTCGGCGGCCGGCGCGTCAACGCCGTAATACCAGGTTTTCGCCGTCAAGGTCTGGGTGGCGGCCGCATGCAGGTCTTCGTTCTCCACTTGCTCATTAATCAATGCTTTCTGCGCGGCCGGACTGGCCGTCGCCGCCAAATACTTGCGGATCTCTTCCGGCCGATTCATGAATAAGATGAAATTCCAGGCCTCATTCTGGTATTTTGATTTCTTTGAAACCGTTTCCAGCCAATAATTGGCGTAATTGACCGCGGGATTGCCGGGAATCTGGGGGATGGGCGCAATGCCGAAACTCACGCGCGAATTAGCGCGAATCTGGGGTAGATGGTAGTTATAACCGAAGAAAAATCCGACTTTGCCGGCCATGAAGGCCTCAAGCGAATTGGGCATGGCATTGTTCCAGGCGTAAACGCTTTTGATCGGCGAAGCGAAATCAGCGTAAAATTGCAAGGCGATCAAGCCGGGATTGATCCTGACGCCATCTTTGGACAGATTCGCAAAAAAAGTCGGCAGATTCTGCGCGTTGCTCATGATTGCGCCGCTCTGCATCATCAGGACGGAAATGATGTCAAAACTCCGCTCAACGTTAAAGCCGGTGCCCAAAGCCGTGCCGGATTGGATGATCTTGTCTTCGCTCTCGAATTTCGTGGCCTTGATGACGGCATCTTGGAAATCATTCCAAGCGGTCGGGATAACGGAAATGCCGGCCTGCCTGGCAATATCCTTGTTATAAAACATGACCAGAGAACTGACGGAGAGGGGCAAACCGAAAATCTGGCTGTTGATGACCACATCGCTCGAAACCGTATCGACGTAAGTATCCTTGATCTGCCGCAAGGTCGGCGTCTTCTCCGTCCGGACTTCGACGACCGTCTCCTTTTTCAAATTGAAAAAACTGCTCTTCTGGACGATATAGCCCATCTTGATTTCCGCCGGCAGAGGCGCCAGCTTAGTCTGGTATTTTCTCAGCCAGCCCTCCGGTAAAGAGAAAATGTCCGGACCGCGATCCTCGGCCAAAGCATTAAGCAACTCCGTTTCGTATTCTTCGTAACGGAATTTGCGGTAATTGATCGTGATATTGGGATGGACCACCTGATAATCCTTAATAATCTCGTCAAAGGACTCTTGGTCGTCCCAAACGCGCCAATAATTCAAAACGATCGGCTTAACTGCGGCCTGCTGTTCCGCGGTCGGCAATTTGCAGCCGAAGCCGGACGCCGTCAAGAAAACCCCGACCAAAAAAAGATAAAATAATTTTGAACCCGTCTTGGACTTCATAATAGTAAATGACTTGAATTAATTATAACATATTTTACCGTTTGGCAACAACTGTTTTTCCACTCTGCCAAATATGTCCGGATATCCGCTCGAAATGGCTAAATCCAAAACGCAAAAAACCCGCCTCTCCGGAGATTGGCGGGAATCAAATAATGCTGCTAAAAAAGTTCACCCCGGGATTCTTGCGAACCCCGGGGCGGAATGAACGATGATCTGGCCGCCTACTTAGCGGCCACGGCCGACGGCGCGTGGCGGTCCCAGTAGGCCTGCAGATCATTCTTGACCTCCGCCTTAGTTCCGGCGGAGATCGATCGGCCGACAACCGGCAACTTGGGCTGGCGGCTGACGATCGTGCCAACCGCTTCGGCCACCGTCTCGCCGGCGTCGAGTGCTCGATCGGCCTTTTCGCTGACGGCGGCGATCTCTTGATCGAGTAGCATCAGCTTCGCCTGCGCTCGCACCGCCGTCTTCTGGCCGGCCGTTGCGGCGTTGGATACGAGACGGTCGTATTCCGCCTCGATCTTCGGCTCAACATTGAGCACACCATCATGGAGCAACTTCTCCACTGCGGCGCTCGACAGCTTGGCCAGCTCGTGCTCGGGGTTGACGCCCCGAATGTACCCGAGTTGTTGGCGGAGCTTCTGATTCTCCGCCTCGACCCTGGCATTGAGCCGACCACTGATCTTCTCGGTCGCTTGCGCGGCCTTGAGAAGCTCGTCGGTCGCGGCATGCGCGGCCGACTGTAGCTCGAGGACGTTGCTATCGGTCGCATCGGCGCGACCCTGAAGCTCGGCGACCACTACTTCCAACTTGGAGGTACGGTCGCTGACGCTCACGACGCTACCCGCCAGCGACTTGATGCCGGTGTTGGCGAACTGTCGGTTGGCCAAGAACAGGCCGAGGAAAAAGATGACCATCCCGGCGGCCAGCAAGCTGGCCAGATCGATTCGCCGCTTTGGCGGCTGACTGGCCGGCAACAACGGATCCGAGTCAAACCCCGGATCCAAATCATCACCGCCCAAATTGTGCTGTTCCATGCGCTTTCTCCTTGTTTTAGGCTTTCCAGCCCTGTTGTTCCCTGTTGTTCAGGTTCATCAGTCAACGACTGAATAACCACAGTATAGTACACCTAGAATATTTTGTCAAGACCTTTATCCACAGTCATGGCCTTATTTACTAGTTTTTTAGCTAAATTTAGAGAAATAAATTAATAAAAAATATCACCAATATATTATTAATGGTGATATTTGATAAACTGACAATACTGGTATTAATTTTATTAGTTAGTTAACTCTACCACTTTGGTATCAATCGGATTGATAATTGACCATTTGGAATAATCTTTTCTCTTTGAATTATTTAATTTCTTTTTAAATTCGTTAAAGGCAATTCCGGCTTCATCATCCTGAAAATCGATTCTATTTGATTTAAAATAACTTAATTCTACGAGCTTTTTCAGCAACTCGATTCGCTTGTTATCCGACCCGATTTCATCAATCTCTTCCCTGGTCAAACCATTCAGCCATTCTCTGGCAGCTTTTTTTTGATTTGATAACCAATAACGATGATCTAGTGGCGCTTCTTTTTTTATTAACTCCTCTAAGGTTAGGCGTTTAACCTCGACTTCGGCAACTCCCCCATTTTCTCGACTACTGACCGTTGCCTCAACATTATCCTCAACCTTCGGCGCCCCGACAATTTCTCCCGCCGACGCTACCGGCAAATTATCCGATGCGTCGTTACTATTCAATTTTAATTTTTCTAAAGTCGAGCGGTTGCCACCGCCTTCTCTAACTCCACCATCAGAACCAACAACTCCGACATTTTCGCCAATATCCTCCCTAACCTTTTCTTTTTGACGAGGCCCTTCCAGGGGACGCCGAGGATCAAAAGGCAAGACCGGCGGTACATCCCAATCAGGGTTAACTATCGGGACCTGTTTAGGTAAATCAAAAGTATAAGTGAATTTATCTGTCACTGTTTCAACTAGGGCCTCTGGATCAACGCCTTGGCCGCTGATAGTAGCGAGCGGCACAATTTGTTCAACACCGTCTTCTACGCCCAAACTCTGCACGATTTCTCCGAAACGGCCATTAAAAACTGCCTGGCCATCTTTACCGACCGACATAAATAACTTAGCCGCTTCACTGCCCCTTTCAATAATGATATTACCATCGGCATTAATAGGCAAATCTAGGACTTGTCCCTGGCTTTCATTGGAAAGATACATCATCATCTTAAGTGAACCATTATGGATCGCCTCTTGGGCATCGGCAGAAAAATCTCCATGATACGAACCATCTTTGGCCATTTTGGCAACATTAAAAACAAAATCGCCATCTTCATTAATACCAGTACCGTTCACCCCGCCAAAATTCAATTGCAGCTCATTCTTATCGAATAATTTCGGCGTATCATTATCGAACCAACCCTGATGATGGATCTGGTGGAAGGAATCGGGATGATTACTGATATAATGATTAGCGGCTGTTTCAGCTTTACTGGCCGGATTAAAATGCTCCGTCACTTGCGTATGGGTTTCATTGACAATGACGCCGCCCTCCCTCAAACTTTGAATGGCTTCCGGATCTATTTGTCCGGTTTCAGAATCAACGGACAGATTATCAGTGAGCAAATCACCATTTTTATCTAATAACCGCCCATCTTGGAAAGTCAGATGATCTATAACGCCACTGCCGGCCGAACCGCGATCACCCTTGATAAAATGATATAAGTGCTCCACGGCGCTTTCTGCTTTAGGAACCCGGCCTAAGACATGCTCGCTGAATTGACCCGAGACCCATTGGCCAAACGCACCGGCAACCACGCCAGTGACTGCGCCGATAAAAGCGCTCCTTCTTCCTTCTTTACGCCTAAATTTCTCAAAATTTTTGTCATTCTGTTCAATATTATTAATTAATCCCGCCTTGGCTTTATTAATCAGCGCTCGCATCACCTCTTCATCGGATGACAAATTAAATCTATTTTTGACGTCTTTCAGCGCCACTTTCAAGTCCTTCATCGCCACTAATTTCGTCTTATGCGCCTCGCCTTCGGTCTCGGAAACACCGATTAAGTCCACGGCTTTCTCCTTCTCTACTTCAAGGCGCGCCAAAATATCAGCAACAACTTTTTTATCATCCTTGGTCAGATCATTTTTCACCAGCAACACCTTCAGATTCTGCTGGCAATCCTCAGCACGTTTAATATCATAATTGAATTCTCTGATTTTTTTTGTCCGTTTAGCATCGTCATCGACTTCAACACCTAAAGTAGTGCGACGTAAATCCAAACCACGATCATATTGCAAATCCCGGCTACGACGCATAGCGGCAAATGTTCCACCCAAGCCGGCACCGACTAAAAGCGGAGCAAGATAAGGCGCCACGCCAGCCGCGCCAACTAAGCCGGTTACAGCCAAGGCCCTGGCTGCGGCCTTGCCAGTCAAACTGCCGGCTATGCCACCGACTACGCCATAAGTGACGGGATTAGCAAAAACCTTATTCAATACTGGAATATTTTCAGTCAAGTCAACGAATTTCTCATACCATTTTAAAACCGGCTTTGGCTTGGTTTCATATAAATCCTTTTGCCTTAAACCCAACTGAATATCCAAACCAACCATTTCTCCTTTAATCTGTTTTTCAATATTTCTCCTTTGCTCTTCGCCATATTTTCCCACTAATTCTTTAATCTGGCTCTCATATTGTTTCCGATACCCCTCGGCCATAGCGAACAGGTTATTGGCGTACATCAAACCCTCAGCTTTATTCTGCCGGTTGGTGTCCCGGCTGAATTGCTTATTTTTTTGTTTCAATAACCCGATCACATCAGTCAGTACTTTTTGATCGAATTCAACTCGAGTCATTTTTGAAGTGGCATAATCGACAAAAAGCTGGCCGATAATCAAATTAACGTCGTCATCCTGAACCAATTCGCCGCTCTCATCAGCATCAATCACTTCTTGAGTGAACTCTTCCAAAATCGCATCCAAAATCTCAAAAGAATGATCTTGATTTTCCGATTTAACGCCGCTAATCAAGATTCTGGCCTCTATTTCCGCCATCAAATTTTGATTGCTCTGGATCGCCGACAAGGCCTCTTTATAATATTTCATCAGATAACCCTTCTCGCCAAGACGCACACAAGCCCGTTTCAAGAACTTGGAATTTGTCTTGTCTAGCATGAATCTCAATTTCTGTTCCGCTTCGCGCCAAGCCATGGCTTTAACAACCTCTGAAATATCGACGATAACCACTTTTTCTCTTTTTTTCTTCACTTCTTCCAGTACAACTTCCGTGTCCTTAGGTTTTTGTAACGGCTCAATTTTAGATTCTGCCGCCGCTTCTTTTGGCAATACCAATTCCCGACGCTTGGACATCGCCACCATCGCCAATTCATAATCCTTATTGGCATCGCCGGTTGAACGCAGGTCAAGCGAGACCAAGACGGCCTCTAGCTCCGTCCGCCAATGCTGTTTCTCAGCCTTCATTTCCGGACGAATTTCGAAATAACTCCGGCTATTAGCTTGCAATGTCTCAGTAATTCCCTTAATCCTATCTAATTCCTGATTTAATTCATTAAGCCGGCCTTGATTAATCTGGCCTGAACCGCCTTCGATTATTTTCTTCACCACCTGCCTCAGGGCCTCACCGGTTTGTAAAGAAAAATTCTCCGAATCGACGACATAATCATTACCCTCGGAGTTAACTGAGACCTTATTCTTAGCTTCTTGATCCGACTTAGCCCAGTCCTTCCGCCGAGCATCCACCAATTGCCGTAATTTTTCACTAAATTTGCCAGTGATAGTCCTTTTATCTGATGGCAAGTCGTTATAGACCCGGTGCCAAGCTATTTTTTCTTGATGTTCCTGATCAGTGCCTTCTTTATCGCAACCAATCGTTTTTAAGACCTGTGCATATCGCTTCTGCAAATCATTGGCCAATCGCCGCATACTTTCATAATCTTTCTTTTGCTCTTTCAAGCGAGCCGCTTCTCCCGCCTTAGTTTTAACAATCTTATCCAATTCCTCCAATAAATCATCAACGGGGATGCCTTCGTGTTGGCTATGATTATCAACACTCACTTCAAAAGTCAAATCAGCACTAGCTTGAGCCCGGACTGCCGCATCTTTCACGCTTTTAATTATCCATTTAATCCGGTCCGTTTGCTCCGCTTCCGGCAAATTTTTCAAAATTTCCAAGCCAGCGCCTAATTGCTTTAAAATTGAATCCTTAATCTCCCGGTTTTCTGAAGTATGCTCTGGCGCGACCGGCGAATTTTTTTCCTCAACATCATCAGCGGCTGGAGCGGCTATTAATTCATTCAAAATTTCCAAAAATTCCGATTCCAATTGATCGACTTTTTTATCTGCTTCTTCGATTATCGCCCAATCAGTCGGTAAACAATCATGATAATCTTTAGCACCCAATTGATCTAGCATTCCTTTTATCATCGCAACATCTTCTATAACCGACTGCTTTAAACCCTTGCTAAATGTTTCTAGTTTCTCCTTAATCCCTAGAACATAATCCAGTTCTATTAATCGGCCGGTCGAATCGATATTCTGAGAATTGGTTTCTTTTTTTTTATCCTCACTGAGATTCTTTGGTAACTGGCTCATATTGATTTTATTTTATCTTCGACAAAATTAGCTTGATTTTTTGATCATCAATCTTCTTCATAATCCGATCCACGGCAGCATCTTTCTCTTGCTTAATAATCCTTAATCTGCTCTCAAATTCATGATAAATTTGTTCCAATTCCGCCATGGTCTTGATTGATCGTGAAGGGCTGATTTTTTTAGAAAGCATATGTGGTTGAATTAAGCGTTCAAATAAACAGCGCGGAACTCCAGCATGGCAGCGGCGGTGATTTCATCGATATTCTTTAGCCGGCCCCTTAAGAACATCTGGAACTCCGATTGTGAAAAATCAGCTCCCCCTTCCATCATCCGGTCCAATTCTTTAGCGGTCTCCGCATCCAACTCTTTAGTGACTGCTGTAAAAATAAAGGCCTGTAAGCGCGGATACATACTGGCAATCATGGCTTCGCGCAATTCCGGAGACAAATTATCAAACTTTTTTTCTTCAATGACTTTCTCCAAAAAAATCCTGATTTCCTGGGGCATCATAGTGTCGGACATATTTTAAAACTTAATTTCTTTTAATCCTGAATCCTGATTATATTATACAACTTTTTAAATAAAATTAAAAACTTCCAGAACATCGCTAAAAAACTCTAATCAAAACTGAATCAAAAAAACAGCCCGCCTTACTGCGTTTTGCATTGTCGGCGAGCTGTTTTTATAGACGATGACGATCTCGAGTTAATGGAAAAAAATAATGGGGCTAAAAAGTTGAACTAGAATTTAAACTCTGCGCTGATTTTTAAGATTACAATTCCGATGCTTTGGTTTTAATGGCCAGATTACCTGGCCTGGAAAATTCGCCAACATGGAGGATATTGAAAAAGAAAAGAAAAAAATCGGTAATGAAATATCCTGGCAGCGGGAATACCTGTTGCGGATTATTTCCGACAGCGAACGGGTTATTCATCCTGATTGGATCACCCATTATGAGAAGCTGCCGCCATTTGACTTTGAAAAGTTTGACTTCCGGTTTACCGCTACTGGCATTGATTTGGTCATCTCACAAAAAGACTCGGCTGATTACACAGCCATGGTTTCAGCCCATGTCTATGGTTATGAGCAGAACCTGAAAATCTACGTTGTGCCCAACCCGATCAATCAGCGGATGACGCACAGCGAAACACTCAATACAGCCATGAACTTATCCAAATCGTTAGGCGAGGGTGAAATGACACACTTATTAGTTGAAGATGTCGGCTATCAGCAATCAGTCACTCAAGAGCTAGTGCGCATGGGCTATCCTGCCAAATCCGTCAAAGTCCATGGCAGCGACAAGCGGTCAAGATTAGCTTTAACCAGTCATCTGATACAAAATAAAACGATCTTGTTTCCGCCACAGGGAGCTGAATTGTTGATAAGCCAACTTGTCGGCTTCGGCGTAGAGAAACACGATGACCTGGCAGATGCCTTTTCGCTACTGATTAACAAAATTATCAGCATGAATCATAAGGAGCAGGGTGTCGGACTGTGGGTGCTGACTGAAGACGGCTGGAGCGGCGGCCGTTACAGAACAAGAGGCAAAGAATTTGAAGACTAATTGACCGGCATTAACAGAATGAACGCTGACCATATTTAATTGCAATTATAGTTATTTTGGTGTAATTTAATACAAATAGTATAAAATTATTATTAAAAAACTCTAATTTTAGATAAAATTTACATTTTTCTCAATAATTACCGATTTTCAGCTCTTAACAAAATTTTGACGATATGCTATAATTACCTATTAAAATAGTTCATTAAAGTAGTGTAAATAAGTATGAGGCGAACGCCTTAAATGCCAAAAATATTGGTTTTTAGAGCGCTCGCCTCATTCCGAGGCAAAGCCGCTAGTCCGAGCGATTCGGGCAAGTTAGCAGTCAGCAGTACAAGCCAAGAAAGGAAGGTATGCCATGGGAAACCCCACGGTGAG
>Ga0172371_10014570_pt1 | contig 10116 bp, 10 predicted proteins | sample Lak12m_FD_114543 | JGI IMG/M metagenome (GOLD analysis project Ga0172371, IMG submission 114543) | Freshwater microbial communities from Kabuno Bay, South-Kivu, Congo - kab_022012_12m | ecosystem: Environmental > Aquatic > Freshwater > Lake | place: Democratic Republic of the Congo: South-Kivu... | reverse complement strand
TAGAGCGTCTTGTGGGCCTGCCAGAACTCGATATCGCAGGGATGGGAACTCGCCAGGACGATATCGGCCTCCTCCGGGATCGGGACGTCGTAAACCTCCCGGGATCGGGCGACCCCGGCCCTAAACGCCGCAGCCACGTCGCCGAAAAAGGCCTGAACGACCCGGCCGTGTCGGTTGAGGACCGTGTTGAGGATCGTGTTCATACCGACCCGGCGGGCCATCGAGTCGAGCTCCTTGCGGACGGGGTTCGAAAGTACGCCTAGGTAGGAGCGGGGCGCCCGAACCGAAAGCAGGTGGGTGTAGGCGGTGGTCTCCTCGCCGGAGACGCCCGGCTGGATGATCTTCGCGCCACCGGCGAAACCGGGGATATGGTGGGGGACGATGCTGCCGATCCCCATCTTGAAATCGGCCTCGACCACCGCGCGGTTGATCCGGATACGCCCGCCGTTTTTCGTCGTTCCCAGATCGACGAGCGCGGTCGGATCCTTGTAGGGATGGTTGACGATCGGTACGCGGCGGAACGTCTCGGCGCCGAACTTGATCCGGATCTCCTCGTCCGTCATGAAGCGGTGGGTCCCGAGCGCGATGATCACACGGATCCCGGCGTCAGGAATGCCGGCCGCGTTGCATCCGTCAAGAAGAATCGGGATCAGGAGATCCGTCGGTGTCAGGCGGGTGTTGTCGTCCGCGATCAGGACCGCGTTTTTCCGGCCCCGGAGCTGTTCGCCCAGCGCCCGGGACCCGATGGGCGCCTCCAGCGCCCGCCGGATTTCCAGCCGCACGTCCGCCACCGGCGCCGCGTCGCGCGGGGAGTAAACCCCCACAAGATTTTTCTCCGGGATGCGGATCTCGATACTCTCGTCTCCGTATGGCAGTGCCACATTGCGCACAGTTATGACCCCTCAACCGCTCTTGCCGTCTTCAGAACCATATTGCTGCGCCTGTTTTGGGATCAAGCTCCGGGAAAGGCGCGGCGGTGTCGATGTATCGGGGTTCGGCGGAAACGGAGAGCCTTTTGCGCCTTGGTTACTCCAAGACCGACCCCTTCATCGCCGACCCCACCATCCGCCGGTAACGCTCCAGCAGCGATCCCTTGGCGATGTTCGTGCTTTCGGGCGGCTTCCACGATCGCTTCTTTTCAATGTACCCATCTATCTAAAATACCAGAGCTATTTTTTGTTAACTGTTAAAAATGAGTATTACCGTATCACTCGGGCATTAGCCCCCTTCATCACATGTTCCGCTTCTGTTCTGGTCGCCCAGTTCCAATCACCGTTGAACCCGTGGCATAGCGCTGAATAGGCGGCCGAGAAGTTGATGATGTAGTCAGGATCCCGATCCTCAAGCATTCCCATGATTACTGCCGAAGCAAAACTGTCGCCACCGCCAGTCCTATCCTGAATTTCCAAGTTATTGTACCTCTGAGAAATATAATACGTTCCTCGATACAACATCACAGTCTGCCAATCATTCAGTAGCCCGGTTTTGGCATCACGGAGTGTTGTTGCAACCACTTCCAGATTCGGATACATTTCCGTCGCTTTCAGTGCGACACCCTCATAAGTATTGGGATCAATTTTCGAATACCCTGTCGTACTCCCTTCAGCTTTGATCCCAAGCATCTTTTCGAAATCTTCTTCATTCCCGATGAGAACATCAACATTCGGGAGGATTTGAAGCATTACTTTTCTTGCCGAGGCAACATCCCATAAGCTTGATCGGTAGTTCAGATCAAAACTGGTCTTTACATGCAACTGCTTTGCTATCTTTAAGGCAGCGATGATTTCGTTGGCAATGTTTTCAGAAAGGGCTGCTGGAATGCCAGTAGTATGGAACCATCTGGTTTGCCCCAAGATATCGTCCCAATCGAATTCCCCCGGTTGAACGAAACTCAACGGGGAATTGGCACGGTCATAAACCTGCTTGCTAGGTCTGGGGCCAATTCCAAGCTCAATGAAACAAAGACTGTTCCTTACGGTTCCCTTTCCATCAAAGGGAACAAATTTCACGTGGGAGAAATCAACACCGCGACCCTGTCCACGAAATTTGATGAAATGCCCGGACCAAACATCAACAAGTTTAGAAACCCAAGCTGTCTTATACCCCAATGCCGAAACATTTGCGGCCACATTAAGTTCAGCACCGGCCATAGCCAGTTCAAAGCTGTTTGCCTGGTCCAGCCTTGCATGATCGGAAGCAACCATACTTACCATGGCGTCACCAAAACTCACCAGATCATAGGTTTTTTGCATTACCATTCCTCCTTGTTGACATTGTAGACTAAGAATTCTGCTCTGATACGGGTATCGCTAAAATTCTGCCTGAGAAAATCACGTTGTGTGCATGACCCTTTCAGGCAGATTATTGACCAGAAATGCTTTATTTTACACAGCAATTTTCAAATCAACAATAAATAACGCGCTTTTCTCATTGCATGAAGAATAAAAAACCGATAGGTGAAACGAAAGAAACAGGTACCACGGAAACCTCATCCCTTTGAATTTTCAACGTACCAGCCGTTACTTTCCCTCCCCAAAAAGCCTGGAATACTTCATTACAACTTGTTTGACATAGTCAATTTCTTTCAGAGACACGGTAGAGAGATGATAATGGGTATTGGAATTCAGGATCTCTTTCATATTTTCTACGGCAAATTCCGAGATCTCGGTATTGACATTGATCTTGCATATTCCATTTTCAATACAATCCCTTATTATATCTTCAGGGGTCCCTGAACCGCCGTGAAGAACAAGGGGGATGGATACTTTTTCTTTAATTTCTTTGAGGATATCGACTCTGATTTTCGGAATACCCTTATACAGCCCATGTACCGTACCGATAGATACGGCAAGCGCATCAACCTGAGTCTGTGTAACAAAATCAGCAGCCTGATTCGGATCTGTATAGATTTCCCGATCGTTTTGTTCTCCCTCATGGGATTTTATTCCCGCTGCCAGGGAACCCAATTCAGCCTCTACAGAAATATCACAGGCATGGGCAAATTGGGTTACCTCCCTGGTATTCTTAACATTCTGTTCGAAACCATAAGCAGAACCGTCATACATCACGGAGGTAAATCCTGCTTTTGCTGCTTTGTAAATGTTTTTTGTTTCCTTGCAGTGATCCAAATGCAACACTACCGGCAAATGGGTTTTATTTCCAAAGTACCTTACTATATCAGCAACAATCCCGAAGTCCATATTTTCCAAATACTTCTCTCCGAAAGCGACAATAGCAGGTCTCTGAAGTTCCTCCATACTTTCAAAGACGCCTTTTATTGTTTCATAACTGTAAACATTAAAAGAACCTACAGCATATTTTTTTGCTCTTGTATCAGAGAGTATCCTTTGTAGATTTACCAGCATATGCCGTTATCCTCCTTATCGCTTTATATGTGCTAACCACTGTGCGAAGTTGGGATTCTCGAGAACCTCTGGATTCACCAGAAACCGGGCCTTTTCTCCTTTCAGGAAGCCTTGAATATCTACCATAAGCATAAATGGGGAATTCCCTAATGCATCGGCAGTCGTTCCAGCGAGATGAGAAGTCAAGGTAACATTATCCAAAGCCAAGAACCCGCTATCGGGAGGAATAGGTTCCGTAGTAAACACATCAAGTGCCGCTCCCATAATTTTCTTCTCTTGCAGTGCTTTGAGCAGGGCTTCCTGATTAATCAGGCCAGCCCTGGCAGTATTAATGAGATAGGCGGTAGGCTTCATCAATGCAAGTTCCCTCTCCCCGATCATTTTTTTATTGCCTTCTAACAATCTTGCATGGAGCGTAACAAAATCACTTTCTTTCAGTAACGTATCCAGGTCAACTTTTTTACACCCCGAAGCTGTAATGAGGGACTCATCAACAAAAGGATCATAGACCAGCCTGGTCACAGAGAAACCGGAAAGCTTCTTGGCAACCAATTGCCCAATATACCCAAACCCGACAATGCCAACTTTCCTTCCAGGAAGTTCCGGAATCACTTCGGTATTGACGAATGTTTTTCTCCAGGTATTGTTTTTAATTGCCAAGTGCGCCCGTGCAATGTTTCTACATTCCGCAAGCATCATTCCCACCGCAAAATCGGAAACAGCTTGAGCGTTCCTGCCTTCCACATTGAAAACCAATATCCCGCGTTTGGTTGCTTCCTCAACATTCACATTCTCAAGACCTGCCCGCGATACCCCTGCAATCTTCAGCTTAGGCATTGCATCAAAAACCCGACTTGAAACAGGAACGAACAACCCCATGAGTATTTCCCTGTCTTTCCCCTGACTCTGGATCAACTCATCCACCATTTCTATCTCTGGGCCTTTCTTTTCAACCTCTAATCGTCGGAATTGCAACTTATCCCAGTTACTTTCCCAATCCCCGAAAAGGACATCAGTTCCATAATCGGTCATACATTTATCCCAGGCTTCTTTGAATCTCAACCCTGGAATCATTGCGTCTCCCAATAAGATTGCTTTCAAACTCTGCATTTGTGCAACCCCTTTCTCTGCACGTATAGTATTTTTAATACTTGACCTTCCCCTGAAAGATCGACCACATTTAAAATTAGAGTTCCTTTTTCCCCCGTCAATGGAGCCATGCTTCCGGTGCCGGGGTACGATATTTCAATGCACTGTGCCCGGCATTGTTTTTTCGGTACCCTGTTGGAGCGGGTCATGGATCGATCCTCCTTGTGATGGCAATGGCTCAGGACCGCCGGTGCGACGCCAGACACGCCGCGGTACGGATGGCCTCAATCATGCTCTCCGGATTCGCCCGTCCTTCGCCCGCCTTGCCGAACGCCGTGCCGTGATCGACGGAGACCCGGATAATGGGCAGGCCGCAGGTGATATTGATTCCGGACATCGAACCCCACGTTTTTGTGCGCTCGTCGTACTGAAACCCGATGACTTTTGTGGGTATATGTCCTTCGTCGTGATACATAACCACCACAAGATTGTACTGCCCGCCCTGCATCTTTGAAAAAACAGTGTCCGGAGGAATGGGGCCTTCCACATTGAGCCCCTCACTCCGGGCCTGCATGATGGCCGGTTCGATCTCGTCGATCTCCTCGCGCCCGAACATTCCGTTCTCCCCCGCGTGGGGATTCAGGCCGGCGACGGCAATGCGCGGATGATCGATCCCCAGTTTCTTCACGGCATCCTCTCCCAGGCGGATCACGCGGTAAACCCTCTCTTTTTTCACACGGTCACACGCTTCGCGGAGGGAGATATGCGTGGAAACGTGGATCACCCTGAAATTTTCGTGCGCCAGCAGCATGGCATAATCGCGGGTTTTCGTCAAATCGGCATAAATTTCCGTATGTCCGGAATAGTGAAATCCGGCCCTGTTGATGGCTTCCTTGTTGATGGGCCCCGTCACCGTCGCGTCGATCTGCCTGGCCATCGCCAGCTCGATCACCTTCCGGACATATTCGAAGGAGGCGCGTCCCGTCTCTGCGGAAACCGTCTTATGCCGTATCTTCCCGGCATCGATATTCTTCATGTCCAGCACATCCATGACGCCGCACCGATAGAGGCCTTCCCCAGGGATGGACACCGAATGGATGTTCTGATGCAGTTTCGAGAACCGGACGGCATCGGCCATCATTTCCGCTTCGGCAACTGCCAGCGGGCGGCATATCTCGTATATTTCCGGAAGCAGAAGGGCTTTTGCCGCAATTTCCGGACCGATTCCCGCCGGGTCGCCGACACTGATTCCGATCAGGGGTCTGATATCTTTCATGACTTTTTCCAGATCCTCCTCCGGGAATGAACTGAATCGAACGGTTCAAAAGCCTTTCCCGTCACGATCTCGATGATTTTTTCCAGCGCATCGTCCTTTCCAAAGGCGCCGGCCTTGGTCACCACCCTCAGGCCTTCATACCCTCCATCCGCCAGCCGGCTCATGACGATCCCCTCGATGACCTGCCCCAGGATATGAAGTTCCCCGGCGTTCAGCGCCTGCAAGATGCCCATCGCCGTATCGCCGCCAGTTACGACCAGAATGAGCGATTCGATCGGTATTTCGGAAACCGTCAGGGCGTGCCGGGTCATGACGGCGAGGTCATTCGTGATCCTGGCCTGGACAGGAACCTCACCCTGCTGTTCCAGCCTCTCCGGAGGCGACTTGAGCAGGACATGGCCCCGTCTGAGGGTCTTCCCCATCCGCTCGGCCGTCCGGAGAATCCATTTCCGTCTGGCTTTTTCATCGTCCGACTGCATCCCGGCGCCCAACTCAAATGAACTCACGGATCCCCTCTTCTCCAGGCAGCGAATCTGTCCATGAGTGACGCCGGAGGCGCTGCCGCTCACCATGAGAATGCGCACCTTCTCCGTGTTCTCCGGGGAAAATGGCTGATGGCCGATGGCGGCGGCGGAGAGTGCCCAGGCAATCTCCCAGGCCAGACCTGCGGAGCCGATCAGAAGCGGCTGCTACGGCATCCGAAAACTGACCTCTGCGATGTTCCGCAGATCTTCACGCGTCACGGCATCGAAGATGATGAGCTTTCCCTTTCCGGAAAGACTCTCCCGCATCACCTCGGCATGGAGTTTCTCGACCGTGGAGGCCACATGGGTCAGGTCGATCCTCGCGATGTCCCGGCGGGATTGCGCCTCGAGAAGCTTATGAACATGGGATTCATAAATCGGGGAAACGGCATCCTGCGCCGCCTCCGTGAGCGATAACGGCTTCCCGTCGACCATCATGATTCCGCCCACAAGGCTTCTCTTCTGTTCCGGAAAGGAAGGCGCCACGAAGCCGACTGAAAATCCTGTCTTTTCCAGCAGGGCGTCGATTTCAGAACCCATATTGCCCCGGAGTGTCGAGTCGATTTTTTTATAAACCAGGGGAAACAGATCTCGGCGGTAATCCTTCAGCAGAAGGGCGACCCTCTCGGACGCCTGACGGGCATTCAAGCCCCGCGAATGGGTATTTACGACCAGGACATCCCGTTTCAGATAACGACTGAAATCAATCGGCCGGGCGCTGTCCGGAGAGATGAGACAGGTATTGAGCCCCCGGATGACAAACTGGACCCCCGTATCCGCTGCCCCCGTCAAATCGTCGGCGATGACCAGACATCGTTTGTTTTCCATGCCTTTCTGAAAGGGCAATCGCCGTGCCAACCGGATTCCAGATTCCATATCATCCATAATGACCATCCACTGCGAAAGATGATGGTTTGAAAAATTCGCCCAGGGAACACATCCGATCCTATAATGTTTATATACTCTTCCGGTTGATGCGTTCTTTTATCTGATAATATTGAATCTAACCTTGACCGGCTTTCACCTACGAGTCAAGGTTTCAGGTTTAATATTGAACTGAGTATTACCAATTGAAGTGTAGCCTCGGGTCAGGTTGAGGAATTCGCCGTATATCACCATCCGTTCACACAGGTTGGGGATGTGGGAACACAGGTTGGTCGGCAATTCCAGAGCACGGTAATTCATTGACGCAACAACAAAAGCAGCCAAGGTGTTGAAATCCCACTTTGATTCACCGTGAAGGTCTGATCCGCTAAAGTTATTGTCCCGGTCCGGGCTGCTTTTGTCATAATAATTGATTCTGGGGTTATTCTTCGAGGTCGCTGATTCTTTGGATAAATGCCCGAGAGCGTTTTTCAGCACCCTGTTAAAGATTCGCTCTTTGTCCGTTTAAGACTTGAATAAAATATTCAGGTGCACCTATTTGTCCGCCTTTTGAAGCAACCTGGAGGCCTTCAAATGTTGAATGATCAGAGAACGCACGACACAGGGGTGCCGCGGGAGTAATCGGCATTAACAGCTCCAGCGAATGTATATCCATTTGCCGTAAAACATAACTGCAGGTGTCTCCTCCTGCAACGCATACTCTTTTCAGTCCTGTTATTTCTACCAATTCTCGCAGTATGAATCCCTGCTGCTTTCCAAGATGTTTCCCGACTTCATTGACATCAATCCCCAAAGATTTCATTTTATCTTTGGTCTTTTGGATGTATGGATCATCCGGTCCAATGGTTGAAAATAGGATGATGCTTTTCCCTTCCCGAAGAAACTTTAGCGAGCGTTGTATCACACGATTCCGTTCGTCTTTACCGGTTTCAGGATCGATGAGCCGATCCGTGTTCAGTCGAATACCCTCAAAGCCATGATCCATGGCGTATTTGATTTGTTCGGCCGTTTTGTCTGCCGCACTGCCGCTTACGACGATGAGCTGGTCCACCGGTCCTGCCGGAGAGATCGGGTCCGGTTTCGAAACACTACCCGCAGATTGCCAACAGTATGCCATCGCATACTCAAATCCTGAAGAACCAATGGCAAAAATCGGTTGAGAGCCGATTTTTTTATGGATCAACCGGCCAATCGTGAGCAGATTCTTGTCATCCAAGGTATCAAAAAGGATAATTTCATTCCCTTCGTCAAGGTACCGGTCAAACTGGCTGGAGACGGACTCGAAGGGTTTGCTCAACTGCAGCAGATCAATCAGTTCAACTTTTTTTTCCGTTTGTTTGGCAAAATGTAAACGCAGGTCTCCTTCGTCCATAGGGGTAATAGGATGTCTGCTCATTATCGGGTGACGATCAAGACGATATGTTTTATTCCCTACAGTTGTGAAATGATTACCAAATACTACATAGCGTCCGAGAACCGGAACGCCCTGGACAATGACTCCGAATGGTGGTTTGATAACGCGAAATGCAAGATCGGCAGCATGCCCGATACTGCCGATCCTGGCTGACGAGTCGAAAGTAGCGCAGACTTTGTAATGGATAAGAGGGGCTCCCAGATCCTTGAGCATTTGAAACTGCCCGGGTAATTCCCCGTCCATTTGCGAGGGAGTCATGGTTCGGCTGGTTCCCGCTACGCCTACGGCCCGAACGTCTTTCAATCGTCTTTTCAGTAAAGCAGGATCAGGCTGGTCGAGAAACAACACAGTCGGCACGCCATTTAAAGTAAGTGCCTCCATCGCGTCTGCTGAACCGGTAAAATCATCGCCGTAAAATGCTAACAACAAATCATTCATCTTCAGTCCTTATCGAGCAAAATGGAATCCCATGTTCGGCCCATTGCCTGATCGATGTCCAGACATTGTGCTTTAAGTCAACCGATCACCATCCCTTGGTGATGATCTCCATGTCCGTGCAGCAGATGGCCACCGCGCCGATCCGCACCAGAAACTCTCCCAGCCCCGGTTCGGGGACCGGCTATTCTACCAGCATAAGTTGCTCCGGATCATCGAGGCCCAAGGCCTTCATCGTTTTGAAAACCGGCAGCGTTGTTTCCTTTATCCGTGCACTCATCATGGTCCTCTTTCAGGCGATTTTGATATTGCCTTCGATGAAGGCGATCATTGCCGTGTCCTCGGCGAGATCTGAGAGATAATAGGCGTTGCTGAGGTCCAGACCCAGTGCCAGGATCCCGTGCTCCTGCATCAGGATAACCTTGGCCGAGGGGTATTTCTTCAGTCCCTCCTGGACAAACCCGGAAAGTTCCTTGGATCCCGCCACGGCGCTTTCGATACAGGGAACCTCCTTGAGGACGCCCCGGGCCGAGACCGTGACCATGGGAAGCGGTTTCAACTTGTTCGAATAGGCCGTCGCATAGGGGGGATGCAGGTGGGCCACCGCTCCCACGTCGGGGCGCAATCGGTATGTCGCGAGATGAAACCCGGTTTCTTTCGACGACTTCAGGTCGCAGGGATTTTCCAGGACGGTTCCGTCGAGATTCATCAGCAGGTTGATCTCGGGCTCGATATCAGCCAGAGAAATGCCGGTCGGGGTGATCAAAACCTGATCCGTACCGGGAATCCGAACACTCATGTTTCCCCCGGTTCCGCTGACGAGACCCCGGTGGAACGCCCGCTTCGAGAAATCGGACAGCTCTTTCCGCAGGTGGATGATTTCCATAGCCTTGTTCATATTTTCTTCAGCTCCCTCTTTTCGTCCATAAAAGTGATCCATTGATCGACGCACGCATCGACAAACGAATCGTCGCTGATTTGGGCGTCCATTACCTTCAGTCCGATCAGGACGAGGCAATGGACGGATCAAACAACCGCCTTTTACGCTGAAATTGCTATTTGTCCGGGCGATGGAAGTGGGGATGCCGAACAATCGGCAATCCTGCCGCCACCTGGATCACCATGCCG
>Ga0172371_10014568_pt1 | contig 10118 bp, 7 predicted proteins | sample Lak12m_FD_114543 | JGI IMG/M metagenome (GOLD analysis project Ga0172371, IMG submission 114543) | Freshwater microbial communities from Kabuno Bay, South-Kivu, Congo - kab_022012_12m | ecosystem: Environmental > Aquatic > Freshwater > Lake | place: Democratic Republic of the Congo: South-Kivu... | reverse complement strand
GCTGCTGCTGATATTGAGGCATCCCGCCTATGCTGTCGATGTCGGACCAGCCGCCGTTTCCGCGCATGCGGTGGAACACCTGATAGTAGCCGCTGTTCAGGGTTCTGCCGTACCAGACAGCGTGGACTGCGCCATCCGGCGAGAAAGTGACGCTCGGCGCGTACTGATTCAAGCCCAACGGCATGTCCGAGACGCATTCCACGCCCTGCCAATCGGCCCCGACGCGACGCCGGCAGAAAACCTGAAAGTAGTCACCCCCGAAGTCCTTACCGATCCAGACGACTGCAATGTCACCGTTCCCGCCCGCGGCGACCGAAACCTGGTCATGGTCGGTCGGTGCTTCCGAGACCTGCACTGCCGAGTCCCAGCCGGTCGTCGCGTGCCGCTCTCGCAGGAAGACCTGGGGAAAAATGCCCGTATCGGGCGACCCATACCAGGCGAATGTAGCGTCGCCCGTGCCCGGCACGCAGGCGACGGATGGATACTGCTGGGGATGGCTGGTACTGGTGCTGTCAATCAGCGTGTCCGCTCGCCAGTAGTGCGTGGCCGCGTTGTAGCGCTTGGCCCAGATACCCGTTCCCTGGAAGCTCTCGACATGCCAAGCCAGATGCACATTGCCGGCGCTGTCGCAGCCGATGCCGGGCCGGAAGCAGTTGGCCTGCCGGCTTGTGAGCACCGTCTCGGCCTGCCAGGTGCTCGTGCCTGCGTCATACCGGCGATACCAGACCTGGTAGGGCACATTGCGCTGGTCGAGCCAGACGACGTGGACATTCCCGGCGGCGTCAACCGCGATGCTGTGCTGGCTCGAGTAGCCGGTGACCTGACTGGCAGGGTTGGTAGTCAGGCGGACGATGGTATCCCAGGTGACCTCAACCGCGCTCGACGCGGCGGCGAGAGCAAACAAAGGAATGAGACATATGGGTCCTATTGGTCGTATATGTCTCATGAGCAGCCTCAGAATATGGCCGCCCGGCACGCTTGTCAACCTCGGCCCGTCCAGCTTGACCGCGCGCGTCCCCGGTGTTACGATTGCCGCATGCGTAACACCGAGACCGACAAGGAAGAGGCCGGCGCAGTACGGTTCAGCGTCTCGATGGAACCGGAGTTGCTGACCGGATTCGAGGCGCTTCTCCGTAAGACCGGCTGGTCCCGTTCCAAGGCGATCCGCGACCTTGTGCGCAGCCGGCTGGCCGAGTCCGAACTGGAGCGCGGTGCCGGCCCGGCTGTCGGCGTGCTCGCCTACGTCTACGGCCACGACCAGCCCGACCTTGCCCATCGGCTGATGCACGTGCAGCACGACGCGCACGCGGAAGTGGTGTCGTCGACCCACGTCCATCTCGACCGACACGACTGCCTCGAAGTCCTGATCCTGCGCGGGCCGGCCGACCGACTGCGTCGTCTCGCGGACGCTCTGCTGGCGCTCAAGGGCGTGCGCCAGGGACACCTGACCCTGACCCCGGCCCGCTGCCCGCTCGCCCGAGCGCACCAGCACGAGAAGCGCCACACAAGGAGTTCCTGACATGAGGGGAAAGCGCATCGCGCGCCTGTTTCTCGTCGGCATCGCAGCTCTGGCCTGCGCGCAACCGAAGGCAAGACGTATACCTATCGTCACCTCGACCACGCTCATCTCGACGATTGTCGAGGCCGTTGCTCCGGGCCGGTTTGCAGTCACGACGATTGCTCCCGCCGGCCTCTGCCCCGGCCACTTCGACCTGAAGCCATCGGACGTCGCCGCCGCGAACAACGCCCGGCTGGTACTCAACCACGGCTGGGAGGCATGGTACTCGTCGCTGGAGAAGGCAATCGTCCCGCCCGGGCCGCGCCGCGTGACGCTTTCGACCAAGGGTAACTGGATGATTCCGGAGCAGCAAAAGCTGGCTGCCGCTGAGATTGCCGTGCTGCTGGCGGAGATCGATACCGTGCGCGCCGATACCTACCGGCTCGCGGCTGCTCGCTACCAGTCCGAGGTCGACTCCGTCGCCGCTGTGGTACGGGCAATGCTGGCAGGCAAGGAGCTGCCGCCGGTAATCGCCAGCGAACAGCAAACGCCGCTCCTCAAGTGGCTGGGCTTCCCGGTCGTCGCAACCTACGGTCGCGCCGAGGACTTCACCGCGCAGGAGCTGACTCGCATGGCGCGTGTGGCATCCGAATCCGGCGTGAAGCTGGTCGTGGACAACCTCCAGTCCGGACCTGACACGGGCAAGCCGCTGGCCGACGGCCTTGGAACGAAGCACATCACCCTGACGAACTTCCCGCTGCAGGGCTCGTACTCGAAGGCGCTGCTCGACAACGCAGCGGCTTTGGCGAAAGCTGCTGAGTGACTGCTGGCCGGCAGGGCTTGGGACACGATCCCAATTCCCCGGGCGGAATTGGGTCATGTCCCGCGCCTGCGGTCTCGCTTCGCTCGGTTTCGGTCAGCTATCGCGAGAACATAGCCCTGCGTGATGTCACGCTCGACCTCGACCGCGGGGACTTCTGCGGGGTCATCGGCCCGAATGGGGCGGGCAAAACCACGCTCCTCACAATCATCAACGGCCTCGGCCGCATCATCTCGGGCAATGTCAGCGTCCTCGGCGAGCAGGCGACCGGCGCGAATTTCACCAGGCTGCGCCGCCGCATCGGCTACGTAGCCCAGCAGGAGCGCGTGGACCCGCGCGCACCCATCTCCTGCTTCGAAGCCGTACTGGTCGGCCGCTGCGGCCGCGCCGGTCTGCTCCGTCGGCTCAAACGTGAAGACCACGAACAGGCCCGGGCGATGATGGAGCTCACTCGAACGTTCCATCTCGCTGCTCGACCGGTCGGCCAGCTCTCCGGCGGCGAAGCGCGCAAGGTCGCGCTTGCCCGCGCCCTGGTGCAGGAACCGGAGATACTCCTGCTCGACGAGCCTACGTCCAACCTCGACCCGCGTGCGGTGCGCGAACTGGGTGACCTCGTTGTCGACGCCTTCCACCGCTTCAAGCTGACAGTGCTGATGGTCACCCACCAGCTCGACCACCTGCCGCCGGTCGCCAACCGCATCATCATGGTGAGGAACGGACGGGTGACCTACTGCGGCGACCGCAGCGTACTTGACCAAACAAGCGTGATGAGCGAGCTCTTCGATGCCGCCTGAACTCGCACTCATCTGGAAGCCGCTCGCCGCCGCCGTGCTTGGCGGGCTGGTCTGCGGCGTGGTCGGGGTCTGGGTCGTGCTGATGAACATCCCGTTCGTCGGCGTGGCGATGTCGCACGCGGCCTTTGCCGGCGCCGTAACCGGGCTCCTGCTTGGCATCAACCCTCTCGTTACCGCCGCGGTCTTCTGCGTCGCCGCATCGCTCCTCATCGGCCCGATGGCCGAGCGCGCCGACATCGAACCCAACGTATCGCTCGGCATCATCTTCTCGGTGGTCCTCGGCTTCGCCTTCCTCGCCATCGGCCTGATGCGCGGCCCGCGTGCGGAAGCTCTTAACCTGATTTGGGGAAGTATCCTGCTCGTATCCGCACGCGACCTCGCCCTGATGGCGGCGGCCACCGGTGCAGTGCTGCTCTTCCTCGGGCTGTTCTACAAGGAACTGCAGGCGGTGCTCTACAATCGGGAAATCGCCCGCGCGGTCGGCATACCGGAGCGGGCGCTCTTCTTCGCCATGCTCGTCCTGTGTGGTCTGTCGGTAACTGCCAACCTCAGCACTATCGGCGGTCTTCTCATCTTCAGTCTCATAGTCAACCCGCCGTCCGCAGCCTACCAGTTGACCTACCGGCTAAAAACGATGTACCTGCTGTCGGCTCTGTTTGGGGTGCTCTCCTGCCTGGTGGGGCTGTTCGTGTCCTGGCTGACCGACGCGCCTGCCGGCGCGGTCATCATCATCACGTCGAGCGCGGTCTTCGGCCTGTGCCTGCTGCTGTCGCCCAAGCGGCGAGCAGCAGCTAAGGGGCGGGGGGCGAGGGGCGAGGGACGGGGGTCCGAAGCGCGCGAATAAGGGCTCCGAGCAACCTTCCTACGCTATCACACCGGCTTTGGACCTCTGCAACTGATTCCGGCTTGAGCAAATCCAGCCGCACGGTCAGCTCGAAGTAGGTCTCGAGTTCGGAAAGCGACCCTCGACTGATCGACAGGTGATTCAGGTAGACACCGCGGTGCTTCGACCCATGGCCCTCGGCTATATTGGCGGGAATCGACACCGCAGCCCGGTTCATCTGTGAGACAAGACCGAACTTCTCACTCGCGGGTAGTCTAAGAGTCAGTCTGTAGGCCATCTCAACTAAGTCCATTGACTCCTGCCAGACGCGCAGGTCCCGGTAGCTCTGTATCTGTCCTTCCCTCATCCCACGCCCCGCGCCCCTCGTCCCGTCGCTACTTCCCCGGGCACTCCGCCGTAATGTGCGCGTCGATGTTCTTCTTCCCATACGCTTTGTCGAACTTGGCACAGAACTCCGCCGCGAGCCTCTTCGCCCGCTCGTCGTAGGCGGCCTTGTCCGTCCAGGTGTTGCGCGGGTTGAGCACAGCCGGGTCAGTCACACCCGGGCAGCTCTTCGGGATGTCGAGATGGAAGACCGGGTCGGTGAAGCACTCGACCTTGGCGAGTGAGCCATTGAGAGCGGACTCGACGATTTCGCGGGTCAGGCTGATGTCCATCCGTCTCCCCACGCCATAGGGCCCGCCGCTCCAGCCCGTGTTCACGAGGTAGACCTGCGTGCCGTGCTTGTCCAGCTTCTCGCCGAGCATCCGGGCGTAGACGTCCGGGTTCAGCGGCATGAACGGCGCTCCGAAGAAACGCGAGAAGGTGCTCTTCGGGTCGACGATGCCGGTCTCGGTGCCCGCGAGCTTGGAGGTGTAACCCATCAGGAACCAGAGCATCGCCTGGTTGCGCGAGAGCCGCGCAACCGGAGGAAGGACGCCGTTCGCGTCGGCGGTGAGGAACAGGATTGTCCTCGGATGTCCCGCCACGGGCGGCGTCTTGATGTTGGAGAGGAAGGTCAGCGGGTACGAACCGCGCGAATTCGGCGTGTAGCGCTCGTCGTCGAGGTCGAACCGGCCGTCCGGGTAGACCATCGCGTTCTCGACGATCGCGCCGTGCTCCAGATACGGCGCCTCATGGAAGCAGGCTCTGTAGATATCAGGCTCTTTGACCGGGCTTAGGTTGATGAGCTTGGCGTAGCAACCGTTCTCGTAGTTAGCCACGCCATCCTCGCCCCAGGAGTGTTCGTCGTCGCCGAGCAGGGCCCGGCGCGGGTCAGCCGACAGCGTGGTCTTACCGGTACCGGAGAGCCCGAGCAGCAGGGCAACGTCGCCGTTCTTCCCCTCATTGGCAGAGCAGTGGAGCGACAGGATGCCCTCCAGCGGCAGCAGGTAGTTCATCACCGTGAACATCAGTTTCTTGACGCTGCCGCCATACGCGGAGCCGTAGACTACGCCGATGTGACGGTCCATGTCCATTGCAATGACCATATCCGAAGTCTCGTCTGTCTTCGGCAGCTTCCGCAACCGGCCTTCGTACTTCACCCGGTCGAGCTTGTCGTAGGGTAGAACGACCAGCGTGTAGGGCCGCGCCGCGAAGCGGGACTTGCCGATGTCGGAGGGTACCGGCCGGAACATGTTGTCGGCAAAGAGCACGGTGAGCGCCCGGTCGGAAACGACCCGGACCGGCAACGCGTGGCTTGGGTCGGCACCGAGCACGCGGTCGACTGCGTACAGCCGGGGCTTGGTTGCCAGCGCGGCCAGCGCGTCGGCGAAGATCATGTCGAACGTGTCCGGCGCGAGCGGCAGATTGTTCGGTGAATCCCAGTCGACGTTCTTCTCGGACTCGGGCCGGCGTACAATGACCGTGTCCTGCGGGCTGCGACCCGTGGATTCCGGCGGGGTCCATGTCGCCAGGCAGCCGCAGGCCGCGACCATCGCCTCACGCCGGGCTACCGCGTCCGCAATCATCGTCTTCCGTTCCGGATTGACCTTGACGTCAGCGTGCCGATTGAGTAGTCCCTTGAGCTGTTCCTGTAGAGCGCCGTCCATCTCTTACCTCCGTTCCTTGCCGTCGGGCGCGGACTCGCCCTCGATCGCTGCCTGCGCGGCGGCCAGCCGCGCTATCGGTACGCGGAACGGCGAGCAGCTCACGTAGTCCATCCCGACGCGGTAGCAGAACTTCACCGACTCCGGGTCACCGCCGTGCTCGCCGCAGATGCCGACCTTCAGACCGGGCCGAGTGGCGCGGCCCTTCTTCACCGCCATCTCAATGAGCGCGCCGACCGATGTCTGGTCGATGGTCTGGAACGGATCAGCCTTCAGCAGCCGTTTCGCGAGGTATTCGGGTAGAAACGCGGCCGCGTCGTCGCGGCTGAAACCGAAGGTCATCTGCGTCAAGTCGTTGGTCCCGAAGGAGAAGAACTCGACCGCGCGCGCCATCTCGTCTGCCAGCAGGGCCGCGCGCGGTATTTCGATCATCGTACCGACCATGTGCGGTATCCGCTGCCGGCCCGCCTTCTTACAGACCTCGTCGTGCATCCGCGCGATGATGGCGTTCTGGTGCTCGAGCTCCTTCGCCTCGCAGGTCACCGGCACCATTATCTCCGGCACCGGCTGCTTCTTCGCGGCCAGCAGCTCGGCCGCAGCCTCGAATATCGCCCTTGCCTGCATCTCGGTCACCTCGGGATAGGTGATGCCGAGGCGCACGCCGCGGTGACCCATCATCGGGTTCGACTCGTGCAGGTCGTCGCCGCGCTTGCGCACATCCTCCACGGTCACGCCCAGTGCCTTGGCCAGGGCCGCCTGCTTGTCCTCCGCCTTGGGCACGAACTCGTGCAGGGGCGGGTCCAGCAGGCGGATGGTGACGGGCAGGCCATCCATCGCATCGAGCGTTCCCTTGACCACGGTCTTGACGTGGACGAAAAGCTCGTCGAGCGCGGCCCGCCGCTCCTCCGTCGTCCGCGACAGAATCATCTTGCGCAGCAGGAAAAGCGGCGCGTCGCTGCCCTTGCCGTAGAACATGTGCTCGGTGCGGAAGAGTCCGATGCCGCCCGCGCCCAGCCGCCGCGCCAGCGCCGCGTCGCCCGGCGTTTCGGCGTTCGTGCGGACGACCATCTTGCGGTACTTGTCGGCCAGCTTCATGAACTGCCGGAACCTCGGCTGCTCGGTCGCATCCATCATCGCCACTTTGCCCGCGTACACGCGGCCCCTGGTCCCGTTCAAGGTCAGCCAGTCGCCCTCGGCGAGGACCTTGCCATGGATCGTGAGCTTCTTCGCCGCCGCATCGACCTTGGTGTCCTTGGCGCCGACGATGCAGCACTTTCCCCAGCCGCGCGCAACCAGCGCCGCGTGCGACGTCATGCCGCCGCGCGCCGTCAGGATGCCGGCCGCAGACCGCATACCGTCGATGTCCTCGGGCGAGGTCTCCTCGCGTACCAGAACAACCGGCTCCGGCTTATCGCGCCGCGACCAGGCGATCGCGTCGGCCGCCGTGAACACCACGCGGCCGGTCGCCCCGCCCGGACCGGCAGGCAGACCTTCGCCCAGCAGCATCGCATTCTTCTCGGCAGCCGGGTCGAGTATCGGGTGGAGCAGCTCGTCGAGCTGGGACGGCTGCACGCGCAGCAGCGCGGTCCGCTCGTCGATGAGCTTCTCTTCCAGCATATCCATAGCGGTGTTGAGCGCCGCCACGCCGGTGCGCTTGCCGGTCCGCGTCTGCAGCATGTAGAGCTTGCCGTTCTCGATGGTGAACTCGAGGTCCTGCATGTCGCGGAAGTGCTTCTCCAGCTTGGTGCGGTACCGGTCCAGCTCCGCGTAGAGGTCGGGCATCGCGGTTTCGAGGCTCTCCATCGCCTCGTTGCGCACGTTGCGGCTCGCCGCGTTCAGCGGGTTGGGCGTACGGATGCCGGCCACCACGTCCTCGCCCTGGGCATTGCGCAGCCACTCGCCGTAGAACCGCGCGTCGCCCGTGGCCGGGTTGCGCGTGAACGCCACGCCGGTCGCCGAAGTGTCGCCCATGTTGCCGAACACCATCGCCTGCACGTTCACCGCCGTACCCCAGTCGTCGGGCAGGTTCTCGATCCGGCGGTAGGCGACCGCCCGCTTGCCGTTCCAACTCCGGAAAACGGCGCGGATGCTGCCCCACAACTGCTCCTCCGGGTCCTCGGGGAAGGGCTTGCCGAATGTCTCGGCGATGAGGCCCTTGTACGCACTGCACAACCCCCTAAGGTCCGCGGCAGTCAGGTCGGAGTCGTCCTTGTACCCGGTACGCTCCTTCAGCTCGTGCAGCAGGACCTCCAGCCGGGCCCTGATGCCCTTGCCCTCGGACGGTTCGATGCCCTCGGCCTTCTCCATAACTACGTCGGCGTACATCGTCAGCAGCCGGCGGTATGCATCATAGGCGAATCGTTCGTTACCGGTCATCGCCACGAGGCCGGGCAGGGTCCTCTCACACAACCCGATGTTCAGTACGGTTTCCATCATCCCGGGCATCGACGCCCGCGCCCCGGACCGGCAGGACAGCAGCAGCGGCGCCTTCGCATCGCCGAATCGACGGCCCATCGACTGCTCGACATGTTCGAGGCCCGACTTCACCTCACCGGCCAGCTCCGGCGGGTATTCGCCGGTCCTCATGTAGTGGACGCAGACCCCGGTCGCGATGGTGAATCCGGCCGGAACCGGCAGGCCGAGGCTGGCCATCTCGGCAAGGTTCGCGCCCTTACCACCGAGCACGTCCTTCATCTGGGCCGAGCCCTCAGCCCGGCCGCGGCCGAAACAATAGACGAGTTTCATGCGCTAAGCTCCATTCTGCGGTCACGGATCATCGAACATCAATAGCTAGTCGTAATTCCGTCTGTGCGGCGCTGGCGCCGCAAGGTAGGCTACTCCTGCTTGCCGGCGTCGCCGGCATCCGTGGCGAGAAAAACGTCGAGGAGTTCCTTGGCGCGGGCCATGTTCTCCTCCTCTACCAGGACCTCGCCCCAGACCGGGCGCATCACTCGCGCCAGACCGTCATAGGCCGGAATCTGGAATGAACGAATCATCGCCGGAATCCCGTTCTCCTCAAAAAGGTCGCGGACGGCGTTCGCCATCAACTCATCGGCGGGCCGGTAGATAGCCTTAATTGCCACGGAGTGAATAGTATAGACGGTTTCCCGACGGCAGTCAAACCCGCCGAAGGGCTTCAAGCCAAGAGAGAACTCTCACCACAAAGTCACAAAGACACAAAGAGAACCCCGGATTCCAGGCGACTGGGTCACGTGAGCAGTCTGCGGTTCCTTCTCTCCCAACCTTGGCGGTTCAGTTCGGGCGATCCCTCTCCGTCCGAAACCTTGGTGCCTTGGTGTCTTGGTGGTTAGATTCCGGTTCCAGTGGCATCAGCCTTCGCGCACTCGCAGGCGCAGGCCGCGGCGGCGCAACTCGCCGATATAGGCAGCCGACGGTATACAGTTCTCCCCAGTGAACGCGCCGGCGCAGTCAACGTGTCCGCGGCCGAGCATCAAGGCGACGATCGCGGCCGAGAAACCGGTCGTCCGCTCCATCGCCGTCAACCCGCTTCTCCGGTCGGCATAGTCAATCAACTCGTATGTTATCGTCCTTCCGCCACTCGATCGCTCTATCCCTGTGTCCCTCAGTCCCTTCCCTTCGACTTCCACCCTCATCAGCACCACATCATCTTTCTCCCACGGCAGCACCTTCTCCAACCGCTGGATGAGCAGGTGACGCGGGACAACGCTCACGCCGTCGAGTTTCACGGGCTTCACGCTGGTCAGCCCGAGGTCGAACAGCAGCCGGACCTTGGCGCAGTGCCCCGGATACCGAATCGTCTTGTAGTCGAGCGACTTCACCCGGCCGCGGTACGTGTACGGCAGCGTCGACGACCCGCCCGAAGTATTGAACGCTTCCAGCTTGCCGAATGGTCTGGGGAATGTCAGGTCTTCGACGTCAGCCAACGGCTCGCGCCAGGTGAGTCTGCCATCTCTCAGAACCAGACACGGCTCGACGTACTCGTTAATGAGTCCATTGGCCGAGAAGACGAGTGCATAGTTGAGCGGCGGCTTCGGCTTGCGCGGAAGCCCGCCAACGCGGATGCGGATGGAGTCGGTCCGCTCCAGCCGTGCGACCCCGTCCGCAGCCAGGATACTCACCATACCCGGCGCCAGCCCGCAGTCGGGCACCACGG
>Ga0172371_10014562_pt1 | contig 10119 bp, 8 predicted proteins | sample Lak12m_FD_114543 | JGI IMG/M metagenome (GOLD analysis project Ga0172371, IMG submission 114543) | Freshwater microbial communities from Kabuno Bay, South-Kivu, Congo - kab_022012_12m | ecosystem: Environmental > Aquatic > Freshwater > Lake | place: Democratic Republic of the Congo: South-Kivu... | reverse complement strand
GCCGATGAACCCGGCGCCGCCCGTGACCAGGATGGTTCTCATGTCTGCCAGGATAGTGGCCGCGACCGCCGGACACAAGGAGAAGACATCATCTTACGCCGCTGGCGCGGCTGAGAAAACAAAAAGCCCTCGGCTGGCTGGTGCAGCCGAGGGCTTCTCTTCGTGCTGACAGTGGGGCCGAAAGCTCCGTGGGTCACTGCTTCACGACCGCCGGCAGGCGGATGGAGATCTCGGCCGCTACCGCTTGAGCGAGCCGATCGAGCGCGTCGGAGCGGAGGGTGCGGTCCCCGGCGAGCCAATCGCAGAGCAACTCGACCGGGATCCCCGCGTCGGCGGCAATCGCATCCAGGGGGCGTCGGCTCTGGTGGATCGCCCGTCGCAAGTGCCCGGACACCGTAGTCTCCGCAGCCGCCTCGCATAGGCGCTCGCCCCGCCGAATCGCTTGGGGCAATTCCGCCGCAATCGGCTCCCGGTCGCGGCGCAGTTGCTCGAGCACGTCGGGGGGGACGGTCCTCGTGGATGGGGTAGTCATGGCGATCGTCGTCCTATTCCGCTGGCCGCCGAACCTCGTAAGCCGTGATCGGAATCACGGTCGTTTCGTCCAGCATTTCATAAACGCAGTAGAGGTATCGCCCCTCCGGGGTTGCTCCGAAGCAGCAGGGGCGTTTCGTCGTGCGGCTCTTGTCCCGCGATTCCGGGTCGGATACGACGGCTTCGAACTCCTCGGGGCTCACGCCGTGGTCACCCAAATGGGCGATGATGTCGTCGGTCCACACGAATTCATAGTAAGGCATCGTTGGCCCGCCCCGACGCGCCCCTGGCGCACCGCATTATACCCAACCACGCAACAAAAAGTCGAACCGGGAGTAGGTCAGGCTTTCCGGCCTGACGGCCGCCCCGACGCTGCCGGGCTGGAAAGTGTCAGGCTCGAAAGCCTGACCCACTCGACGGGTGGTTGACAAAAAACCCCCGGCTGCCTGGTGCAGCCGAGGGCTTCTCTTCACGCTGGCAGTGGGGCCGATACCTGACGTCGCTAGTTGCCGAGGTCGTTCGCGTCGAATATGCCCGTCACGCCGGCGACCTTTCCGTACGGCGTCATGATGTGTTGGTACACACTGTTATCAATCGTCTCCGACACGAACTGGGTGTGCCCGTCACAGAACGTCATGAGCACGCCGCCCGGATGACGCGACGACGGACGAGCGTAGGTGTCTAAAGGTTCGGCGCTACTGGACGAAGTCCAACCCATCGCCGTGGTCCCGCCGGGCGTTCCGTCGCCCGCAGGGATCGCGTACACGGCGCTGTTGCCCGAACCGGTGAGCGGAGACGCATCCCGGCTATTGTTAATATTGTACCAGTTGGCAAACCACCACACCAACCCGACTTCCGCCTGCCAGGGCGTTTTCGACGTATCGCTCGCGTTGGCCCACTCGGTCGCCTGCACGTTCTCCGACAACATCAGAGTATTCTGCGAGCCGTCATGGGTGCTGATGTAATCCAACGACATCGTTCGCGTGGGGCTGATGTGCAGGTTGTGGAACACTCCCCCGGCGACCGCCCTCGAGTCGTTTCCCGACGCCGTTTGGCCAGTGCCGAGCGTAAAGACGGTCCCGTCAGCGATCGCCGAATCGAGGAGGGGACGCCCGGTGTTCACGACGTACGCGAGAACCGGACGCGAACGCGCATCCGAACGTGGGTCGCTCGGGCAAACGAGGAACCCCAGGCCGGGGACCTTCTTAACCGTATACCCGCCACCCTGGTCGCTCCACTCCGTTGCAAGGTCCGCGCGATCCAAGTAGCCGAACAACTCCACTACCCAACTCGTGCAGAACCAATCTGTTGTAGTACCGACTGTCACTTGGTAGTGCCTGTTGCAGTAGCCGGGGAACCGTTTGCGGGCGGCCTCGAAGTTTTGATTGGCCAACCCCAACTGCTTTTGGTTGTTCATGCACTGTGCGCGGCGGCCCGACTCGCGGGCACTCTGGACCGCCGGCAAGAGCAGGGCCATCAGCATCCCGATAATGGTGATGACCACCAACAACTCGACGAGTGTGAACGCTGTGCGTCTCCGTAGAAACATCGCAGTCCTCCCTCAGGGTTCGGCAGTGTGTACGTTGCCCTTGGACGCACACACCGAAACCGAGACCGACGTGAACGCCTTGCCCTACACCAGTATTGTCTCAGAAACCCACGGAAAAATCCAGTGTTTCCCAGGAAAAATCGCTTCGTCACCCCCGGATTGCCAACGGACTCCACACAGGGCCGCGAATCCCGCCTGCCAGGCGTATGTCTTAAGTGCCTGTAGGGTGGGACAAGCGAAGCGCCGGCCCACCACCGCCACCAGGCGTTCTCGCGGTGGGCCGGCGCTTCGCTTGTCCCACCCTACGAGAGCTATCACCGAACGCCCCTGAAGGGGCACGCAACCAAGGGGTTCGGTTCCCGCGCAGCCGCTTATCCGGAGGCCCTGCCACGTCCGCCCTGACTCCGCTCGCGGTGCCATGGTATCCTGGAGGTTTCGCCCCCGAGAGACGGGGGTCGGAGCGTTGCTCAACGAGGAACCTCTTTTTCAACGACCCGCCGTCAGTAGGTCCCGCTTGCCGAGCGGGACCTTTCGTAGCCATGAGGCCCGAATCGCGTAAGGTCCCGCTCGGCAAGCGGGACCTACACGGAAGCGTTGCGGTTATTGGCTTGATGAACACGGAACCACGCATCCCGCCGCCGGGTGTCACGGGTGCCTTGCCTGCCGGTGCTGCACACGGGCAGGCAAGCAGTCCGTGCCAACCCGCGGCACCGCCGGAGTTGCTCTGCCCGGCGGGCGACCCGGAGTGCGTGCGGGCAGCCGTGGCCGCTGGGGCCGACGCGGTCTATTTCGGCTTGTCCGCACGTCCCCTATCCCTCCGGGAGAGGGGAGATTCTTCGCCAGCCTCTTGCTTCAACGCCCGGGCACGCGCCAAGAACATTCCTCTCGGCGAGCTGGCACGCCTGGTGGCGTGGCTACACCGGCACGGCGTGAAGGGTTATGTGACGCTCAACACCCTGGTCTTTTCTAGCGAGTTGGAGGAATGGGAGCACGTGTTGCGCCAGGTGGCCGAGTCCGGGGCCGACGCGGTCTTGGTGCAGGACCTGGGGGCTGCTCGCTTCGCCCGGGAGGTGTGTCCCGACCTTCCCCTCCACGCCTCGACCCAGATGAGCCTAACCAGCGCGGAAGGAATTCGCGCGGTAGAGTCGCTGGGGATTGAGCGGGTCATTTTGGCGAGGGAGCTCTCGATCGACGACATCCGCACGATTCGCCGGCAGACCCGGCTTGCGCTGGAAGTCTTTGTGCACGGCGCGCTCTGCATTTCGTACTCGGGACAATGCCTGGCGAGCAGGACCCTGGGCGAGCGGAGCGCCAACCGCGGCGACTGTGCCCAGGCGTGCCGGCTGCCGTACCAGTTGGTGTGCGACGGCGAGCCAGGGGGCGCTCCCTCCTATCTTCTCAGCCCGTTGGACCTGGCCGCCTACGCGCTGGTTCCGGAGTTGATTCGCGCGGGCGTGGCGGCGTTGAAGATCGAAGGGCGGCTCAAGTCGCCCGAGTACGTGGCCGCCGTGACCCGGCACTACCGGCGGGCCATCGACGCCGCCATGGCAGGCCAGAGTCCGCAGTACAGCCCCGAAGAGATGCGGCAGTTGGAGGCCACTTTCTCGCGGGGGTTCTCGCTCGGCTGGCTCCAAGGCAGCAACCCCAAGGCGCTCGTCACCGGGCTCAGCTCGGCCAAGCGGGGCGTGCCCCTGGGCGAGGTGAAGCGGGTCCTTCGAGGCAGGGTGGAAGTTGCTCTGTCGACCCCCGTGAAGCGCGGCGACGGCGTGGTCTTCGAGGCGATGCGGGCCGAGGAAGGCGATCAGGGGGGACGCATCTATGGGGTCTACGTGCGCGGACGCCCGGCAGCCGAGCCGGTCGCCAGCGGCGTGGTGGAACTGACGTTTGCCCGGGGCGCGATCGACTGGGACAAGGTCCGCCCGGGCCAGATCGTCCGGAAGACCGACGACCCGGCACTCCTGCGAGAGATCCGCAAGACCTACGCCCGATCGAAGCCGGGGCGGAAAAGGGGACAGGTCCAATTTGCCGGCACGGCCCGCGACCAACCTTCGGTCGGTGCCCGGCTTCGCACAAATTGGACCTGTCCCCTTTTCCGCCTTCGGCGGAGGGTGGCGCTGGACCTGATGGTCGAGGCCGCGGTAGGGCAGCCCTTGCGGGTGAGCGGCCGGGCGGGCTCGGGGGCCTCGTGCGAGGTCGAGTCCGAGGATCCGCTGGTCGAGGCAGTCAAGCACCCGCTGAGCGAGGCGGTGCTCCGCGAGCAACTGGGGCGTCTGGGGGACACGCCCTATGAGCTGCGTCGCCTGGAAGCGAAGATCGTGGGCCGGCCCATGGTCCCGCTCAGCGTGCTGGGCAAGGTCCGTCACGCGATGATCGCCCAACTCGATGCCTCCGTCATGTTGCCCCCCCGGCCACTCGCCCCCGAGCCCCAGGTCCAGCGAATGCGGGCAACCATTGCCGGTCCCAAGCCGCAATTCCCTGTGGCACAGCCGCCCTCGGCTGTGCTGGGCGGCGGCACAGCCGAGAGGGGGGCTGCCACAGCCGAGGGCGGCTGTGCCACAGGGCACGTGCTCTGCCGGTCGCCCAAGCAGCTTGATGCGGCATTGGATGCTGGGGTGCGCAGCGTCGTAGCCGAATATCGGGATATGGCGGCCTATGGCGATGCGGTTCGCACGGCACGCAATCGAGGCGCGGAGATCTTCCTCGCCACCCCAAGGATCCAGAGACCGGGAGAAACCTGGGTCTTCGAGGCGATCGCGCGGCACGCGCCCGACGGCGTGCTGGCGCAAAATCCGGACGCACTTGCTTTCTTTGCCGGCGAAGGGCTACCCGTGGTGGCCGATTTTTCGCTCAACGCCGCCAACGAGTTGACGGTCGCCTGGCTCCGCGAGCAGGGGGCGCTGAGGGTTACCGCGTCCTACGACCTCAGCCGCGCCCAGTTGTTCGACTTGCTCGCGGTGGTCCCCCCGGAGTGGCTCGAAGTGGCAATCCATCTGCACGTGCCCATGTTCCACACCCAGCACTGCCTCTGGTGTGGGGGCGATCAAACGGGCGGGCGAGACGCGGTTCATCCTCCCGGCCACAGCACTCATGTCGCCCCCGCCTGTCCTGGCTGTCTGGTGGGGGAGCTGTACCAAGGGCGGCGGTCGTCTGGTGTTGGGTAGTTCTTACCGTGTGGGTGTGTGGGCTGGGCTTGATCTATCTTGCCCGGTTTCTCCAAGATCGCTGGCGAGGGATGGCGGTGATCGAGCCGAACTTGCGCGCCGACGGAGAATCCTGAAGACAAGCGACAGGAGGACGCAAGCTCGGGGTTTACCCAATCTCGGATCGACGGTAATGTACCGCCTCGTCCGGGTCTGGAACGTTTGGCCCGGTGATTTCTTGGGTTCATCCGGAAATACCACTGACGGGATAATCGTATAGGCCAAATTAAGGAGTCTGCGAATGGTGCGAGCTTGTTCGACGCTGTTGGTGCTGGCGGTCGCGTGCATGGTGGGCCTCGCCACTATCTCCGCGAGGGGGGACGACAAGAAAGACGGCGGGAAGAAGCCGGCGACGACGCACGAGTTGTTTAAGAAGCTGGACAAGAACAAGGATGGCAAGATCTCGAAAGAGGAGTTCACCGCGGGCAGAAAGGACCTCAACAAGGCCAAGTCCCAGTTCGATAAGGCCGACAAGAACCGCGACGGATACCTCGGCCTTGACGAGTTCAAGTTTTATCTCAAGCGGACCGCAGATCGCGCAGCGAAGAAAGTGGGCGAGAAGAACCCCGAGAACGAATCCGAGAAGAAGGCGATTAATAAGTGGTGAGTGAGAGCGAAGAGAGCGGTGACGCCTTTATTATCTCGGTGTCTTCCCTCTCTCTTCTCTGCGACTTTCCTCTTGGCACGCCGTTTGCACTAAGGAACCGACGCTTCTGCTGGAAACAGAGGCAATGCCGCCAGGAACCGGGGAGTCCCACGCGGGCCGCGGGGGCCGGAACAGAGAAGAGGCAGAATTCTCGCGGGGTCGGCAGACGGAAGAGGTGAGATTGGCGATCGGCCTGGGCCGGCGTGGACTCCGTGCCCGGCATGTCAGGGCCGCTAGGAACACTACACGCGGCAACCGAACGAGAGGAGATTCGTCGGAACAGAGAAGGCACCCTCCCGACGGGTCGGAAGCACCTGCTTCCGAACGCAAAGGCGAGCTGGGGTTTAGAGGCCCGAACTAAACCCCGCTCGCCTGTATTATTTTGCTGTAGCGTTTTTGAACACCTGTTGCGTTCTGCCACCCCCTCATCTGCATCGAAGCCATCCTGGTGCCGCGGATTTGGCCACGAATCCCTTCTCTGTCGTCTTCCTTGCGAACCCCTTTTCACTTCGCGTCTGCGCGATAACATAGCGGACTAGGCCCTGGGAAGTGTTCCCGACCGCCTGAGCGCGAGAAGAGGAGGACGCACCTCGATGCTCGAAATCGAACAGGAGACTCGTCGCTGGACGATCGCCGACGCCAGCGAACTGTACGAGATTGCGGCCTGGGGTAAAGGATACTTCTCGATCAATGAACAGGGACACGTCTGTGTCCATCCCACCAAGGATCCTTGCCGCGCCATCGACCTCCAACAACTCGTGGACCGGCTCCTGGCCCGGGGCATCCAAACGCCCGTCTTGATCCGTTTCGGCGACATTCTCAAGCACCGCCTGGGCGACATCCACGCCGCCTTCCAGCAGGCCATCCGCGAACACGACTATCAGGGGGGATACCAGTGCGTCTTCCCGATCAAGGTGAACCAGCAGCGCCAGGTGGTGGAAGAGATCATGGACTTCGGCCGCCCCTACCACTTCGGGCTGGAGGCGGGGAGCAAGCCCGAGCTGCTGGCCGTGATCGCCCTGGCCTCCAACGACATCCCCATCGTCTGCAACGGCTTCAAGGACGATGAGTTCATCGAGACTGCCATGCTGGCCCAGAAGATCGGGCGGCAGATCTTCATGGTGGTCGAGAAGTTCACCGACCTGGGGATCATTCTCCAGAAGGCCGAGGAAGTGGGCGTGCGCCCGCAGATCGGCGTCCGGGTGAAGTTGGCCTCGCTCGGGGCCGGGCGCTGGCAGTCGTCGGGCGGGCACCGCTCCAAGTTCGGGCTGAGCGTCTCGGAGATCCTCCGCCTCCTGGCCGAATTGAAGGCCCGGGGCATGGCCGATTGTTTCAGCCTGCTCCATTTCCACTTGGGAAGCCAGATCACGAACATCCGCCACATCAAGCGGGCCTTGAACGAGGCGGCTCGGGTGTACGTCGACCTGGCCCGCCATGGGGCGGGACTGAAATACCTCGATGTAGGGGGCGGGCTCGGCGTCGACTACGACGGCTCCCAGACGAACTTCGAATCGAGCGTCAACTACACCCTCCAAGAGTACGCCAACGACGTGGTGTTCCACATCCAGAGCGTCTGCGACGACGCCGAGGTGCCGCACCCTACGATCATCTCCGAGAGCGGTCGGGCGGTGGTTGCCTATCACAGCGTGCTGGTGTTCAACGTCCTCGGCGTGGCCGACCTGGCCGAGAACAACGTGCCGCTGGAACTCCCCGACGACGCCGAGAAGCCGCTGGTCGATCTCCTCGACACCTACCAGGGCCTCACCGCCCGAAACGTCCTGGAGAGCTACCACGATGCCCAGCAGGCCCTCGACATGGCCATGAGCCTGTTCGGCGGCGGATACCTGCCGCTGGACCAGCGCTGTCACGCGGAGAACCTGTTTTGGGCCATCTGCCGCAAGATCCATCGGCTCATGCGCCAACTGGATTACGTTCCCGAGGAGCTGGGGATCCTCGACTTGCTCCTCAGCGAGACCTACTTCTGCAACTTCTCGCTCTTCCAGTCGCTGCCCGACAGTTGGGCGGTGAAGCAACTATTCCCGATCCTGCCCATCCACCGGCTCACCGAGCGGCCCACGCACCATGCCGTGCTGGGCGACATCACCTGCGATTCGGACGGCAAGGTGGACCGCTTCATCGATCGCCGCGACGTGAAGCGGACGCTGCCGCTGCACACCTTCGACGACAGGCCCTATTTCCTCGGGGCGTTCCTCGTCGGCGCGTACCAGGAGATCCTCGGCGACATGCACAACCTGTTCGGCGACACCAACGCCGTACACGTGAGCATGGATTCCAACAACGACGTGGTCGTGGAGGCCGTGATCGCGGGCGACAAGGTGAGCGAAGTGCTCCAGCACGTGGAATTCGACCCCCGCGCCCTGATGCGTCAGTTGCGCACTGCCGTGGAACAGGCGATCCGCGAGAACCGCATCGACGACCGCCAAGCCGGCCGGCTCCTGCGATTCTACGAAGCCGGCCTGGAAGGGTACACCTATTTGGAGGACGCCCACGAGCGGTAGGGGGAAGAGGGGGAGTGGAGGGGTGGAGGAGTGGGGGAGTAGAGGAGTAGAGGAATAGAGGAGAGAGGGAGAAAGAGGAGAAAACAAAGGATAAGGAGGGGGCATGCGTCTCTATCTGCGTGTCTCCTCCACTCCCCCTCTCCTCCACTCCCCCTCTCCTCCACTCCCCCTCTCTTCTTTTCCGCGTCTCCCTGGTAGTGCCCCATGGACATGCTCGCTCCAACGCTGATCGGCCTGGGCCTGATGGCCTGCGTGGTGCTCGCGTTCCGAATGCTGGTGAGGCCGCCGCGGGGCTTGTCGCGCGAGGACCCACCGGGGATCCGGAGCGTGGCCGTCTTCCGCGGCGACGATCCCGAGTTCTTCCGCGACGACCGCCAAGAAGAGCCGTTTGTCGGCATTCGTTTGTTTCAACAGCTCTGCGACGGTCTGGTGGCCGCGGGCATCGTGGTCGAGCAGCGTGGGCCGGTCCAGAACGCCCAGGGGGCCCGTTGTCTCGTCGAGGGCGAGTCGCTGGGCGTGGTCCTCGAATGGCTCGACGACCGTTGGGCCGTGAGCGTGGAATGGGTCCCCCAGTCCCGGGCCGAAGTCCGCCACCTGCTCCTCACCCACCACATCTACGCCCCGCACGACAGCCATGCCCTGCGTCGGCTCCTGAGCACCCTCGACCGCTGGCTGAAATCGCATCCCGCCTTGAGCGACATCGCCTGGCATCGCAAAGAGCAGTGGCTCGACGGCGACGCCTCCGATGGCGTGACTGAACCCATCGATCCGCACACACCCTCGTGAAGCCGCGACCGCATTCCGTATCCATTCCCAATTGCGTAACCGTTCACAGGCCGGGGACTGGCTCATTTTTGGGCCCGTTTCGCGTTGTCCTCTGCACACGCCTGACGGCCGAAAAATGTGCCTGTCCCCTTGGGCTTGGAAGGCCGCCGCGATTCGCCTCTTGCATGCCTCGTCGTGGGCCACTATCGTGGTGTTCGCGGGGAGAGTCGTTGGGAGGTCGATAGATCCTCGGTACGAGGCGTTGTGGAGGACCAAGCCATGTTGACAATCTCTTTACTCTCGGCAGTTCTTATGACGGCACCACCTGTTCGTTTTGAGCGGCACGAGATCGACGTGTATCCGGGCGGGTACCAGGTGGCCGTGGCCGACGTGAACGGCGATGGCCGGCCCGACGTGGTGGCCCTCTCGACCGACGCGAACCGCGTCGACTGGTACGAGAACCCCACCTGGAAGCGGCGGCCGATGGCCAAGGTCGACCAGCCGATCGACTTGGCCCCCTGCGACATCGACGGCGATGGCCGGCCGGAGATTGCTTTGGCCAGCGGGTTCTACTTCGGCCAGACGACCCGGGGCGGGGATCTCCAGTGGCTCAAGCCGAAGGCCAACCTCGACGAGCCGTGGGAAATCCACCCCATCGCGGCGGACCCGGTGACGCACCGTGTGCGCTGGGGCGATCTGGACGGCGATGGGCACAAGGAGTTGGTCCATGCCCCGATCTTCGGCCCAGGTTCCCGCGGCGCCCAGGCCCCCAAGCCGGCCCACCTCTGGGCCTTCCGCCCGCCCAAGGACCTCGCCGCGGGGAAGTGGGAACCGTGGAAGATCGACGAAACGCTCACCGTGCTCCACGGCGTCTGGGTCGGCAAGCTGGACCGCAGCGGGCGCGACCGG
>Ga0172371_10014560_pt1 | contig 10120 bp, 7 predicted proteins | sample Lak12m_FD_114543 | JGI IMG/M metagenome (GOLD analysis project Ga0172371, IMG submission 114543) | Freshwater microbial communities from Kabuno Bay, South-Kivu, Congo - kab_022012_12m | ecosystem: Environmental > Aquatic > Freshwater > Lake | place: Democratic Republic of the Congo: South-Kivu... | reverse complement strand
GCGTTTACTCATTCTCCAGTGTGTCCCAAATGGGAAACCGTCTGCTTCAAGGAAACGACGCAGGCAACGGCGATTCCAGGCCGACCCGCGATTGCCGCGCGTACTGACGTGAAGCCGGCACCTTCTCATGGTCTCAGTGTCGGGGTGGTCAGCTTCATGCGCAGCGCAACCGTGTCGTCGAGCGACACAAGGCCGACGTCGCTCCCCTGCGCGCCCTGTTCGGGGCTCTTGGCTCGGTCAGAGTCCCTCAGCCCGGGCCATCAGCGCGAACACTCCCCAGCCGAGATACTCGCGCGTGTAGGTGGCGTACCGTTCAGGTTCCGCGGTCAGCTTGGCCCGGACCTCTTCAGCGAGCTCGTCGCCGGGATTGGCTTCAAGCCAGCGGCGCATGGTGAGCCACTTGGCCGCCTCGTATCTGTCCCAGCCGTCCTGGTCGGCCAGGACCATCTCGACGACGTCGTAGCCGAGCTGGCCGAACGATGCGAGCAGCTCCGGAAGCATGAGGAAGTCGGCGATCGAGCCGGCGAGACATCCCCGGGCGACCTCTTCCGTCGGCGGCAGCTGCCGCCAGAAGGGCTCGCCGATGAGGATGACGCCGCCGCTGCGCAGGCTCCGCGTCAGCAGCTCGATGGTGCCGGCGACTCCCCCGCCGATCCAGGTGGCGCCGACGCACGCCGCCACGCCTGCCTTCTCGTCGGAGACGTAGCCGGCGGCATCGCCGTGGATGAACGCGACGCGGTCGGCGACGCCGAGCTCCTCGGCGCGGCGCCGCGCCTGCTCGGTGAACAACGGGCTCAGGTCGACACCGGTGCCGCCGACGCCGTGATCGCGTGCCCAGGTGCACAGCATCTCGCCCGAACCGCTGCCGAGGTCGAGCACCCGGGCCCCCGCTTCCAGACGCAGCGCGGCGCCGAGTGTGGCGAGCTTCTCGGGTGTGATCGGGTTGTGGATGCGGTGAGCGCTCTCGGTGATGGTGAAGATCCGTGGGATGCCCACTACGGGGGTCTCCTTTCGGCCGTGGGCGGACGCAGTCACTGCCAGGCGTTCGGGAGATGGACTGCGCCTCGAAACGGTGGCGCATCTCCTCGAGGGAACCGCCGGCCCTCAGCCTACACTCCCGCCCTCGAGGACAAGGCGCCATCCGCGCCGGACGGTGCTGCGGCGTCCGGCTGCGGCGTCCCCCTCTCGTCATCTCCGGTCGCGCCGGCGAGTGGTCGGGACTTCTGCCGAAGCAGGAGTCACGTGGGCGAGACGTGGGCGAGACCGCACCACAGCAGATCGGGCTGAGCACGGGTGAGCTGCTGGACGCTGCACGCGGGGATGCGGGGCTGAGCAGGGAGATCGTTGGAGGCGGCGACCGGAGTCGAACCGGTGATGGAGGTTTTGCAGACCTCTGCCTTACCACTTGGCTACGCCGCCTCGGTGAAGAGGCGCCCCCTACGTGACGAGAGGCAGACGACAGAGCACATCGCCTCTGTCCTCTGCCTCGCACCCCGAAGGGGAAATGGAGCGGGTGAAGGGGCTCGAACCCTCGACCTTCTGCATGGCAAGCAGACGCTCTAGCCGACTGAGCTACACCCGCAGCGCCCGGGGATGATACCAGAGGCCCCGCAGACGGTGCAATTCGCGGCCGTCGCTGGCCTTAGGGGGCAGTCGGGGGCATGCTGTGGATGGACGACTCGAGCGGCCCGGGAGGAGCACGGCGATGCGTAGACGGCGAGACGACGGAGGGCACGGGTCGCGCAGCGCCCGCCCGCGCCCGGCGGCGGCGCTGCCGACGACGTGTATGGCGGCGCTGCTGCTCACCCTCGCCGCCGCGCTGCTGGTGGCCACGGTCGCGCCCGCCGCGCAGGCCGGGTCGAAGACGGGCCTCGTGCGCGGCCTCGTGGTGCTCGGGCCGCTCACCACGGGCGACCGCGGGGCGCAACTCTCGTGGCCGCCGGCGGAGGCCGTGGTGAGGGTCTTCCGGCACGGCCACGACCAGCCGGCGCGGACGCTGCGCACCGGCGACGACGGCCGCTTCGCGGTGCGCCTGCCGGCCGGCACCTGGCGGTTCACCGCCGAACCGGCCGGCCCCAGCACCCTGCCGATCCCGCACGACGTCACCACGAGGGTCCGGGCGGGCCACACCAGGCACGTCCGCATCTGGCTGGACACGGGTCTGCAGATCCCTGACGCGAAGGACATCGGGCAGAGCGTGGAGGCGACGGCAACCCCTCCCGGTGCGCACGAGTACGCCCAGGGCGTCGTCGGGACGACGCGGCGCGGTCCCATCGTGTCGTTCGTGAGGCCGAACGAGCCCAGCGACGAGTCCTGCGATGCAACCCTCATCTTCTACCGCCCCGACGGCAGGCTCGTCGCGCGCGTGCCGAGCACGAAGCAGGACGGATTCCTGGTCTCCCTGCCGGCCGGTACCTGCGTCGTCGAGGCGCGGAGCACGCTCTCCAGCTTCGACCGCGGCGGCCCGTTCACGCTGAAGGTTCCGCGCGGCCGGTGGCTGGGACTGGGCATCTGGTTCGACACCGGGATCCGCTTCGCCGACCCGCGCTGAGCCTCAACCCTCCGACCACAGAGCGGCGACCGGCAGCGCCTCGAGCCTGTCGCCGAACGGCAGCGCGGCCTCCCCGAGGTGCAGCACCACGCCGCGCACGAAGCGGTCCCCCGTGAGCGTCTGAAGATAGCGCAGCCCCGCGAAGTCGGCCTGCGACGGCGTCGCTGTCGCGCGGATCTCGAGACCGACGATGCGGCCCTGCGCATCCTCGAGAACGACGTCCACCTCATGACGATCTGAGCTCCTGAAATGGAACAGTCGCGCACGCTTGGCGGACCACCCAAGCATCTTCAGGAGCTCACCGACAACCAGCGTCTCGAGCAGCGCTCCGAACTGCACCGGCGACCCGGCCAACCCCGCCTCGTCGAGCCCGACCAGATGGGCAGCGAGGCCGGTGTCGACGAAGTGGATCTTGGGCGCCTTGACCAGGCGCTTGCCCAGATCGGCCGACCAGGCCGGCACGCGGCGTATGAGGAACACCGTCTCGAGCAGGGCGAGATACCGGTTCAGCGTCGTCAGCTTGATGCTCGCGCTCCGTGACAGCTCGCTCACGTTGAGCAGCGCCGCGCTCCTGGCGGCGAGCAGGGCAAGGAGCGCCGGCATCAACACGAGACCGTCGACGTTGGCGATATCGCGCACGTCCCTCTGCAGGATCGTGGTGACGTAGGAGGCGAACCACGCGTCCCGTCGCGCCGGCGTGCGCAGGGCGTGGACCTCGGGAAAGCCGCCGCAGACGATGAGACGGCGGATCTCGTCGGCATCCGCAGCGGTGACGCGTGCAGGCAGCGACGAGCCGTCCGCGAACAGCGCGTCGACGAACGAGCCGTTCGCCCCCCCGACCTCGCTCTCCGCCAGCGGCCACAACGTGAGGATCTCCATGCGGCCGGCAAGCGACTCCGACAGCTTCGGGAGCAGCAGCACCTGCGCCGAGCCGGTGAGCAGGAAGCGGCCCGGACGCCGCTCACGGTCGACCGCCGCCTTGAGCGGACGAAACAACTCCGGCACGAGCTGGACCTCGTCGAGCACGACATCGCCGGCGAGGCCGCTGAGGAAGCCGACCGGGTCGCCGGTCGCAGCGGCGAGCGTCGGCGGGTCGTCGAAGGTGAGGTACCGCGCCGGGTGTGCGGCTGCGGTCACGGCTTGTGCGAGCGTGCTCTTGCCGCTCTGCCGGGGGCCGACCAGCAGCGCTACCGGACGGTCGTCCAGAGCGTCGAGAAGGCGGGGGGTCAGAAGTCGTTCGATCATGCCTGCACCGTACTGCCGTCAGCCGTGCAAATCAACCACGATGTGGGTATTTTTTACCCACTGCGTGGGTGATCTACAGGGTCAGCGCGTGGCGGCGTCGATCGCCTGGTTCACGAGCGCGTCGGCCTCGGCGTTCTGCTCGCGGCGCACGTGGCGCACGTCGACGTCGTGGAAGCGGCTGAGGAGCAGGCAGGCCTGCGCGTGCAACGGCTTCAGGCCGGCGTCCTTGACCTTGTACTGGCCGTTGACCTGGCGCACCACGAGCTCGCTGTCGAGGAAGACGTCGAGGCGCTGGACGCCGCGGTCGAGCGCCATCTCGAGGCCGGCGAGCAGCGCCTGGTACTCGGCCACGTTGTTGGTCGCGCGGCCGATGTAGTCGGCGAGCTCTTCGGCCACGTCGCCGGCGGCGGTGAGCAGGCGCGCGCCGATCCCGGCGTGGCCGGGATTGCCGCGCGCGCCGCCGTCGGTGTACAGGCGATAGCGCTCGTCGTCGTGTCCGAGCTCGAGGTGCAGCAGGCCGCCCTCCGCCGCGACCGCGTCGGGCAGGGGCGGCTCGGGGACGAAGATGTCGCGCTCCAGAGCGACGGCCTCATCCACGGGCTCGCCCGCGGCGACTGCGACCTCGCCGGGCTCGGCGGGACCCGTGCGCCCGTGCGAGCTCACGTGCCACACCCCGACGTCGGGATTCGCGAACGTCTCGACGCGCGCCTCGGCGCCGAGCGCGTCGGCCAGGGTCCACGACCAGCGCAGCATCGCCGCCTGCTCGGTGAGGCCGTGCGGCGCGTCGACCAGGGCGAGGCCCTCGCCCAGGGCGCGCCGCGCCTCGTGGTACTTGACGTCGCCGGTGACGAGCACGTCGGCCACCTGGGACACGCCGCGGGCGATGGCCTCGGCACCGGAGCCGGGCAGCACGGCGACCCTGCGCAGCTCGCGGTCGGGGTCGCCGGCGAAGCGCACGGCCGGGATGTCGAGCACGGCGGCGACGTCGGCGGCGAAGGCGGCGAGGCGGACCGGGCTCGGCAGCACGCCCAGCCGGCCGAGCCCGAGCATGCGCTCCTCGTTCTCGACCGGGTACAGGTCGAAGGCCGGCTCCTCGTAGGGGTGCGCCTTGAGGAACGCGCCCACGACGCGGCGGCGCAGCCGCCGCGGAAAGACGACCTCGAGGCGCAGTTCCTCGACGACCTCGTCGCGGCCGGCGGCGCCGGCGACCGGCGCCGTGCCCTCGCGGCCGAAGAAGGTGCCCTGGCCGGCGACGGCCCACGAGCAGTGCTCGTACTCGCCGATGACGCCGGCGCCGGCCGCGAACAGGGCCTTGCGCACCAGGTCGGCGTCGTCGTGCGGCACGAAGCCGACGAGCTTGCAGGCGTCGGCGGCGGCGGGCGCCAGCGGCGCCGTCGCCTCGAGCCCGAGCATGCCGGCGACCAGGTCGGCGATGCCGCCGCGAGCCTTGTCGAGACTGGTGTGCGCGGCGATGACGGCGACGCCCTCGCGCGCCGCGCGCAGCGCCAGGCGCGCGCTCGGCTCGTCGTCTGTCAGCCGCTCCAGCGGCGAGAAGATCAGCGGGTGGTGGCTGACGACCACGGAGCACCCAAGGCGCTCCGCCTCGTCCAGCGCGTCGTCGTCCACCTCGAGGGCGACGAGCACTCCCGGCCGGCCCTCGGGGTCGGCGCCGGGCTGCACGCCCAGCTCGTCGTGCGCGCTGCCGACCTGCAGCCCCACGTGGTCCCACGGCTCCGCCAGCTCGAAGGGGGCCAGCCCGTCGACGGCGGCGATGACCTGTCGTACGTCCATGAACCGATTCTACCCGAGCGTGTACACTCCGTTCATGGTCCCCGATGCAGACGCCGGCCTCCGCCCCGCCCGCAGCTGGCTCGTCCTCATCGCCGTCCTCCCCGGCATCTTCCTCACCCTCGCCGACGCCACCGTGATGAGCGTCGCCGTGCCGCAGATCATCCGCTCCATGACCGCCTCGGTGATCGCCGTGTCGTGGGTGATGAACGGCTACAACCTGGTCCTGACGGTGCTGTTCCTCACGATGGGGCGCCTCGCCGACCGGTACGGGCACCGGCGCGTGTTCGTGCTGGGGCTGACGCTGTTCACGCTCGCCTCGCTGGGCTGCGCCCTGGCCGGCGACATCCGCCTTCTCGTCGCCTTCCGCGTGGTGCAGGCGGTCGGCGCCGCGGCCGTCGTGCCGACCTCGCTGGCGCTGCTCATGCAGGCGTACCCGGCGCGGCGGCAGGGCTTCGCGGCGGGCCTGTTCGGCGCGCTCAGCTCGGCCGCCGCCGCCTTTGGCCCGGTGCTCGGCGGCGTGCTCATCCAGAAGTGGGACTGGCCGGCCATCTTCTGGTTCAACCTGCCGGTCGGCGCCCTGGGCGTCGTGCTCGCTCTCACGCTCGTCCGGCGCCGCCCACCCGCGGCCGCCGGCGCCCGCCTCGACTGGGTCGGCGTGGGCCTGAGCTGCGCCGGCCTGCTCTGCCTCACGCTGGCCATCATCCAGGGCAACGAGTGGGGCTGGCTCAGCGCGCAGATCCTCGGGTTGTTCGCCGGCGCGGCCGCCATCCTCGCCGGCTTCGTGCTCTGGGAGCTGCGCATCACCTCCCCGCTCTTCGACCTGCGCCACTTCCGCGACCGCACCTGGTCAGCCGCGAGCGCGGCCATCATGACGGTGGACGTGGCGATGATGGGCGCCATGTTCATGCTCGTCATCTTCATGGTCGCGATGATGGACTACACGGAGCTCAAGGCCGGCCTCGTGATCGCCACGCTGCCCGCGGCCGGTCTGGTGATCGCGCCGTTCGCCGGCCGCCTGGTGGACCGCGTGGGGGCCCGGCCCCTGGCCGTGCTCGGCGCGCTCCTGGCCGCGGCCGGCCTGGTCGCCATGGGCCTGCTGCCGCGCACCGCGCCGGTGGACGAGGTCGTCTGGCGGTGCCTGCTGGTCGGCGCCGGCATCGGCCTCTCCCTGCCGGCGCTCACCGCGGCCGGCATGGGCGCCCTGGCCGAAGGCGTCAAGGGCGCCGGCGCCGGCATGCTCAACACCGCGCGCCAGCTCGGGTTCCTGCTGGGGGTCGCCGTCCTGGTGGCCGTGTTCGCCCACACCATGGTGGCCGCCGTCAACGACGCCGCCGACAAGGGGCAGGCCATGACCCGCGCCCAGACCGGTGTCTCGCAGCCCATCCAGGACAAGATCGTGGAGGCGCTCGACTCCGCCCGCGACATCGACGTCACCGCCGGCATGAGCGAGATCCGCAAGATCGCCCACCCCATCGCCGACGCCATCGGACCCGATGTGGGCTTCCTCGAGGGCATCGTCCTCGTGCAGCTCAAGGACGAGCTCGAGAACATGCTCTGGGACTACGTCTCGGCCGCGTTCCGCTGGCCGTTCTACGTGGCCGCGATGGCCGCGGTCGCCGGCGCCGTGGCCGGCGCCTTCCTGCCGCGGCGCCGCCCCCACCGTCACACCGTGTCGTAGGCGAGACGGTCCGCGCTCGCGCGGCGCCGCCGGCCGCCCGTTCGACACGGGTCAGTCGTGACCGTCGACCTTGCACACCGACAGGGGTCCCAGCTCCCGCGTGAGCTGTCCCAGGTCGTCGATGCGGCGCTGCGACTCCTCGTCGGCAAGGATCATCAGGATGTCGTCTCTGCGCAGCCGCGTGCTGCCCCTGGAGACGATGTACGAGTCGTACCGCCTCAGGAGCACGACCTGGGCCTCGGCCGGGAAGCCGGCCTGGGCGATCTGGTGACCGACGAGCGGCGAATCGGGAGGGACGCGGTACTCGACCAGCCGCCGCTGCACCGGCTCGCCGATGGCGATGGGCTCCGGCTGGAACGCCGGCCCTTCCACGCGCAGTCGCCGGGCGACGAAGGGGATCGTGGTCCCCTGCACGAGGGCCGACGCGAGCACGATGAAGAACACGACGTTGAAGATGGTGTTCGCCCCGCTCACGCCGGCGACGAGCGGGAAGGTCGCGAGGATGATGGGCACGGCGCCCCTGAGACCCACCCAGCCGATCAGCGTCTGCTCGCGGAAGGAGAACCGCGACGCGGCCAGCGAGAGGTACACGCTGAGCGGACGCGCGACGAGCATCAGGAAGGCGGCGCAGAGCACCCCGAGCCCGAGAACGCTGAGGATCTGCCGGGGGAAGACCAGCAGGCCCAGCGTCAGGAACATGGCGATCTGCATGAGCCACGCGAGCCCGTCGTGGAACCGCGTGAGGCTGCGCTTGTGGATGAAGGCGCGATTGGCCATGACCAGGCCGGCGATGTAGACGGCGAGGAACCCGCTCCCGCCGAGGAAGGAGGTCGCGGCGAAGGTCAGGAGCACGAGCGCGAGGCTGAGCACGGGGTACAGGCCTTCCTGCTCCAGGTCGACGCGGTTCATGATCGCGGCCATGGCCCTTCCCAGCACGTAGCCGAGGGCACCGCCGAGGCCCATCTGGAGCACGAAGCTCGCGACGAGACCCCACGGCGAGACCTGCCCCTCCGTGAGGATGGCGACCAGGGCGATCGTGAGGAAGACGGCCATGGGGTCGTTGCTCCCCGACTCCAGCTCGAGCAGGCCGCGCACCCTGACGGGCAGGTGGACGCTCCGGGCGCGGAGCACCGCGAACACGGCCGCCGCGTCGGTGGACGAGACGACCGCGCCGAGCAGGAGGGACTGCTTCAGCGGCAGGTCGCTGACGGCCGCGACGAAGAGGCCGAGAAGCCCCGCCGCCACCAGGGTGCCGACGGTGGCCAGGACGATGCCCCGGGTCAGGACGGGGCGGATGGTGGCGAAGTGGGTGTCGAGGCCGCCCGAGAAGAGGATGAGGGCCAAGGCCACCACCCCCACCGACTGCGCGAGGTGGGCGTCGTCGAAGTAGATCCCGCCGATGCCCTCCGACCCGGCCGCCATCCCGATACCCAGGAAGAGCAGCAGGGCCGGGATGCCCCAACGACCGGTGACCTTGCTGGCGAGGATACTGAGCACGACCAGGATGCAGGCAAAGAGGATCGCCAGCTCCAGATCGCCCATATCGTCTCCTCCGCCGCCTCCGCGCGGCCGGTGTGGGTCGTGCTGCTACATACCCGGCCCGCGGGGGCACGAACCGCCGCGGCCCGATCGGGCCGCGCCGCCGCCGCCCGCCCCGAGCCACACGATTCCCGCGCCGCGTCGCGCAGGGTACACTTGGAGCATGAGCAGCGTGAACGAGACCCGACTCCCCGGGGTCGGCATCCGCTTCGACTTCGTGGCGCAGGACGGCTCCAGGGTGGTGGTCATCAACCACCACAGCGGCCGCTGCGAGGTCCTGCTGTGCAGCAGGGAGGACCCCGACGCGTGCCACGAGGTCCTGCGCCTGGGCCGCGACGACGCGCGCTCCCTGGCCGAGGCCCTCGGCCAGTCCCAGGTGACGGAAGAGGTCACGGGCATGCGCCTGTCCATGCAGGGGCTGACCATCGACTGGCTCGCCGTGGGCCCCGGGTCCCGGGGAGAAGGCCGCACCGTGCACGAGATCGAGCACGAGGACCAGGAGGCCGCCTCCATCGTCGCCGTGATCCGTGACGAACACACCATCGCCGCGCCGCCGTCCTCGTTCACGCTGCAAAGTGGGGACACCACGGTGGCGGTCGGCACTCCAGACGGGGTGGAGGCCCTGTCGAGGCTGCTCAGGAGTACCTAGTGGGCGTGGAGGTGCTCGCCGTCACACCAGGCAGCGCGCGCTTCCTGCTCGAGGTCGGCCTGGTACTGCTCCTGCTGGCGGTCCTCGCGCGCGTGGCGGTGCGGACCGGGTTCTCCCCCATCCCCCTCTACCTGCTCGCCGGGATCGGCATCGGCTTCGTGGCCCCGCGCACGCTGCCCCCGCTCCTGGTCTCGGTCGAGTCGCTCCTCGCCGTCATCCTCCTGCTGTTCATGCTGGGCCTGGAGTACACGGTCGACGACGTCATGGGGAGCCTGCGCACCGGCCTCGGAGCCGGGGTGGTCGACCTCGTGCTCAACTTCCCGCCCGGGTTCCTCGCGGCGCTGCTCCTCGGCTGGGGGCTGCTGCCCGCCCTCGTCCTCGGCGGCGTGACCTACGTCACGTCGTCCGGGATCGTCGCCAAGGTGCTGGACGACTTCGGCCGCCTGGGCAACTCCGAGACGCCCTCGGTCCTGTCGGTCCTGGTCACCGAGGACCTCGCCATGGCGCCGTACCTGCCGCTGCTCGCCGTCCTGCTGGCCCACGGCAACGCGTGGCGCGGCATCGCGCTCGCCGTCGCCGCCGTAGGACTCACGTTCGGCGCCCTGGCGCTGGCCAGGCGGCACGGCCACGTGATCAGCCGCGGGCTGCACCACCCCAAGAGCGAGGT
>Ga0172371_10014558_pt1 | contig 10121 bp, 11 predicted proteins | sample Lak12m_FD_114543 | JGI IMG/M metagenome (GOLD analysis project Ga0172371, IMG submission 114543) | Freshwater microbial communities from Kabuno Bay, South-Kivu, Congo - kab_022012_12m | ecosystem: Environmental > Aquatic > Freshwater > Lake | place: Democratic Republic of the Congo: South-Kivu... | reverse complement strand
CCGTTGATGTCCAGCCTCTTTTCCGGGATGATGGCGGGGTCGCGGTCGCGCGGCTCCCCAAGCCCGTTGAACACGCGGCCCAGCATCTCGCTTGATACGCCTATCTGCATGGTCTCGCCAAGGAACTTCACCGACGTGTCGGCAAGGTTGATGCCCGCGGTCGTGCCGAACACCTGGACGACTGCAAGGCCTCGCTGGGTGTCGAGCACCTGCCCCTTTTTCCTCTCGCCGGAGGGCAGGGCTATCTCCACGATTTCGCCATAGCTGATGTCGCTCACTCCCTCCACGAACACCAGCGGGCCCGCGATTTTTGTGACTGTCTTGTATTCCTTCATGTAATCACCTTATTTCGCCCCAAGGCCGTCAAACGCCTTGTCTATCTCGCCGCCCAGGGCTTCGACCTCGTGCAGCTTCGCCTCGGGCACCTCCTTCATCCTGGCAATCCTTTCGCGGATGGGCAGCTCCATCACGCGCTTGAGCTGCACGCCAAGCTCGACCGCCGAGATTGCCCTGTGGTGGAAGCGCAATATGTTCCTCAATATGAGGTACTGCTTCTTCATGGACGAGTAGGTGTCTACCTCGTGGAAAGCGGATTGCTGCAGCAGGTCCTCGCGCAGCATCTTGGTGGATACCATGACCGCCTGCTCCTTCTCGGGAAGCGCGTCCGGCCCGACCAGCTGCACGATTTCCTGCAGCTCGGCCTCCTGCTGGAGGAGCGCCATCGCCTCCTTCCTCAGGCCCACCCATTCCGAAGAGACGTTCTCGGCGTACCAGCCGTCCAGCGTGTCGGTGTAAAGGGAGTAGCTTCTCAGCCAGTGGAATGCCGGGAAGTGCCTGCGCTGCGCCAATGAGGCGTCAAGCGCCAGGAAGACCTTGGTGACGCGGAGCGTGTTCTGCGACACCGGCTCGTTGATGTCCCCGCCGGGCGGCGAAACCGCGCCGATGATGGTGACCGAGCCGTTCCGCTCCTCCCCGCTTCCCATGCAGCGCACGCGCCCGGCCCTCTCGTAGAACTCCGCAAGCCTCCTTGCAAGGTAGGCGGGGTAGCCCTCCTCCCCCGGCATCTCCTCCAGCCTCCCGCCGATTTCGCGCATGGCCTCCGCCCAGCGCGACGTGGAGTCCGCCATGAGCGCCACGTCGTATCCCATGTCGCGGTAATATTCCGCAATCGTGACCGCGGTGTAAATCGACGCCTCGCGCGCCGCCACCGGCATGTTGGAGGTGTTCGCAATGAGCACCGTCCTGTCCATCAGCGGCTTTTTCGTTTTGGGGTCCTCAAGGTGCGGGAACTCTGTGAGCACCTCCGTCATCTCGTTTCCGCGCTCGCCGCATCCCACATAAACCACGATTTGGGTGTCCGACCACTTTGCGAACTGGTGCTGCGTCACGGTCTTTCCCGAGCCGAACGGCCCCGGGATGCAGACCGACCCCCCCTTCGCAATGGGGAAAAACATGTCCACAATCCTCTGGCCGGTTATGAGGGGGATGTTGGGGTCGAACCTCTCCGCTGCGGGGCGCGGCTTCCTTACGAACCAGCGCTGCATCATGGAGACCTTCTGCTCCTTGCCCCCGTCCGCCACGATTGCGCAGACCTGCTCTTCCACCGTGAACTTGCCGCCCCTGATGTCCTTCACCTTCCCGTCCAGGGGCGCCATTATCTTGTGCAATATTATCTCGGTCTCCTGCACGGTGCCAAGCACGTCGCCGACCTTGACCGCCTGCCCGTTCTTTGCGGCAGGGGTGAAATCCCATTTCTTGCCGCGGTCAAGCGAGTTTGCCGAAAGCCCGCGGGTGATGAACGCGCCGCCCTTGTCCGCCATGACGTTGAGCGGGCGCTGCACGCCGTCGTAAATGGACCGCAGCAGCCCAGGCCCCAGCTCCACCGAAAGGGGCTCGCCCGTGGTCTCCACAGGCTCGCCGGGCTTCAGGCCGTTCGTGTCCTCGTACACCTGTATGGTGGCGGTGTCGCCCGCCATCTTGATGATTTCCCCCGTGAGGCGCTCGTTGCCCACTTTGACCACGTCGTACATCTTCGCGCCTTCCACATCGCGCGCCTCCACGACCGGCCCCGAAATCCTGTGCAGAATCCCCATCATAACACCTCTCAAACGCAATTGCCCCGCCTGGCCTGCAAACAGCGGCGGGCTATTTCTTTTTCGTCAGATCCACGCCCAGCGCCCTCTTTATCAGCTTCGCAAGCGATTCCTCCTGCTCAATCGGCCCGCCCGAATCGGGTATGGCGACCACGATGGGCTTTGCGGTGGCCTCCACCTTTTTCTTGAGCCTCCAGTCGCAACCCTCGGCAAGCCTTTCGGGAACCACTATGATTCCCAGGCCGGAGTCCAGCAGCAGCTCGGCCATCTTGGCCTCCGCCTCCGCGCCGGTCAGGGGAAAAGTGCTTTCCACGCCGGCAAGCCTGAAGCCCGTGCATGTCGCCGAATCGGCAATCACCGCGATTTTCTCGTTCCTCTCAGCCATGCAATCAACCGACCAGCACCAGCATTTCCGCCACCTTGTCGGGCGGAAGGCGAAGCGCCTTGCCCCTCACTATCTTCTGTATGTTGCGCATCTCCTCCTCCTTCAGGAGCAGGAAGCCCACTATCGCGCCCACGGACATCATGCTCCTGCGCAGCGCATGCAGCGAGCGGCGCGCAATCGAGCGCTCGAACACGACCTCGAAATGCGACAGCATGCCGTCCTGCCCGAAGCGCTGCTCCGCGGCGGCGAACTCGTCCCTGCCGGTCTGCGAAATGAAGAACCCGGAAGAAAGCGAGACCACCTCGTGGGCGTCCTTCGCGGAGGCAAGCTTTTCCAGCGTTGCGCGCGAAAGCTTCCCCCCATCGACCATGAGGCCGGCTATCGCCTTCCTCTCCGCGCCCTGCTTCTTGAGCCTCAGCACCATCATGATGTTCTTGGCATCCGCCTCGGAGCGGAGCAGCTTGGCGATTGCCTGCGCATCCTTGCCTTCGCCCAAGGCGATGGCGGACGCCATCTCATAGTAGTAGAAATCCAGCGCCGAAAGGAAAACATCCAGCTTGGCGGACTCCGCCGGGTTTTGGAAAAGCGCGCGCAGCTGCTCCTGGCTGATGTGCTTCATCGATGCGGAGGTGAGGAATTTGGCCCCGAACGCAGTGCCGCGGAGCGCCGCGTGGAAATCGTCCGCGCCCTTGGCATTCACGAGCGATGCAATCTCCCTCGCAGACATGGTGCCCGCCGGCACGATGAGCGCCTGCGTCTCCTCGCGGCCCTTGCCCAGCTTCCTTCCCAGCATTATCGTCTTCATGTTGTGTATGTCGTACCTGTTCAGGAAGGCGGACAGCACCCGCCTGTTGTGCTTCGGTGTTATCTCAAGAAGCTTCCGGGCGGTGCGCGAAAAGTTCCTGCCAAGCGCAAGCTCCACCCTTTCCTCGTCCGTGGCTTTTGCCGGCAGCCCGGCAAAGTCGTTCCTGTAATTCGTGCGCGACAGGTAGTCTATCGCCGCGGCGCTGGTGTTCACCTTGAGCAGGTCCTCCGCCTGCCGCCTTGAAAGCAGCGCGGGCCTCATGGAGCGCACGCGCGCATTGGCATATCCGTAGGTGAGCGCCTTGCCGAAGAACATGACTCCGTCCGCCAGCCATGCGCCGCCGTCGTCAACCGGTTTTTTTTGCATCTGCATTCCCCCTGCCTAGAACAATCGGTCGTAAATCTCCTTGCGGAGCACGGGCCTTTTCTGCGCGAAAATCTCCTCAAGCGTCTTGTTGGTGCGCACCTTGCCGTTCGGGCTTTCCACTATCGCACCGCCCGAATATTCCGCCGGCAGCTTCTTGAGCGCATAGCCGGGGGCAAGCCCCCTGTCCTCGTCGCGGACATAGACTGCAGCGCCCTGGCCTGCGCCGATTTCCCGCGCACCCTCCTCCACCAGCTTCCCGAGGAGCGCCGGGTAAGATGACTTCTTCAGCGCATCCGACCTGAATTTCTGCCAGACCTGCAGGATGCATGCCTCCACGGCCTCGTCGCGGGCCTCATCCAGCATCTTCTTCGCATCAAGCTTTGCCGAGGTCTCCTTTTCGGACGCCTCCTGCTTCGCGAATTCGGCAGCTTCCTTTCTCGCCGCCTTCAAAATCCCGTCTGCCTTCTCCTTGGCGCCTTCCACGGTCTTTCCGGCGTTTTTTTCCGAGGCATGGAGTATCTTCCTGCTTTCGGCTTCCGCTCCTTTCTCAAGCTCGCGCACGAGTTCATCGAATCCCATTGGTTCACCTGCATGCCCTTCCGTGCACGCGGCAGGGGGGAAAAAGGGCCCCCCGCCCCGTGCGAAGAGCGTGTGTTTCTGCCTTTCGCCGCGCTCATGCCGCGTGCGCAGCCACGCCCGCCGCCGAATCTATCTTCCCCAGCAGCAGGAACGCGACCACGAAACCGAGCAGCAGTATCAGCTCGGGCAGCGCCATGTAGACAATCAGCTTGAACATGTCCTCCGGCCTTTCCGCGACCACGCCCATGATGGCGGAGCCGACCGACGCCTGCGCTATTCCCGTGCCTATTGCGCCGCCGAGCAGGGCAATGCCCGCCGCGATGCCGTACGCACCTGCATTTTCAATTCCCACCATGTACACACCTCTTCATTTTTCCGGGCGGAATCCCGTTCCGCCCCCTGAAATCTTCCCTCTCAGTCAGCAAGCTTCCTGAGTATGAACCCTCCTTGCCGAGAACGGCGCAAAGCGCACGCCCCCGCCCCTGTAGAACTTCCCGAAAAATTCCACTATGTTCAGCCTCGCCCCGTGCACCAGCGCCTCGAACATGGAAAGGACGCAGGCGCAGATGTGCAGCGCCACATAGAGGAAGGCAACCACTATGAAGACGGCAATCCCCGCCGGCGAGGCCTCCAGGTGCGGGAACAGCAGCTCGTTTATCGCCTCCGCGATTATGACCCCTGCCACCCCCACCGCGGTTATGCGCAGGTACGACATCACGTTGCCCAGGAGGCTGGGTATCTCAATTGCCGATATCACTCCCTCGGTCATCACAAGCCCGGCGGTGCATATCACGAACACCGCCGCGGACGGGATGCCAAGCCCGGGCATGATGCCGTACATCAGCGAGGCGACCATCATGAAGCCGGAAAGCAGTATCCCCAGCCAGCAAAGCTTGGCGGCGGCGTGCTTCCTGCTGTGGTGCCACTCGTTTATCGCCCCGAGGATGAACCCCAGCGACACGTGCAGCATGCCGACCATTATCGCGATTATCATCAGCGTGTTGATTTCGCCGAGCCTGTGGAAGCCCTGGTAAAGCGAAGTGCCAATCAGCCTCTCGTGCTGGAAGCCGAAGTATTCGTCGAACGCGATGCCTGCAATGAATGCCGGTATTGCCGCAATCGCCCATATCATCGCGATTTCGTAAAGCAGCTCGCCCTTCTTCGATTTTTTCATCATCCAGACGGCAAGCACGAAAGAGATGACCGCATAGCCCGCGTCGCCCATGATGAGCGCGTACATTATGGGTATTGTGATTGCAAGCAGTATGGACGGGTCTATCTCCGAATATTGCGGAAGCGAGGCAAACCCTGTCAGGTACTCGAACGGGCGCACCGGCCCGGGGTTGTCAAGGAGCGTGGGCGGGACGTCCCCGCGCCCTGCCTCGTGGTGCGACAGGTGCGCCTTTGCGCCGAATCTCCTGCCGATTTCTTCCTTAATCTTCGCGAACTTGCCCTTCTCCGCCCATCCTTCTATGAAATAAAGCGAGCCCGTCGCGCCGAACTGCGTGGCAAGCCGGGCGCGGTCTGCCTCTATGGACAGCGCCTCCTCAAGCGCAAGCGACTGGGGGCCCAGCGCCTCCGCAAGGCGCGCCATCCTTTTCCCAGCCGCGTCCGCCTTTGCGCGCACGGCGGCCTCCTCCCCCCGGAGCTTCGCAGCCGCGCGCTTCGGAGTGGAGGCAATCGGGGGCAGGGGCGAAACCTGGCCGAGCCCTTCCAGGAACCGTGCGTCCTGCCCGCCCTTCAGCGCCACCACTGCAACCATCGGCGCCCCATTTGCCCCTGAAATGGCGCAGGCGCAGTTCTTGGCGGATGAAAGTATCTCCTGCGCGTATTTTTCCTTGTCTTTTTGCACCTTGAGAAGCATGAACTGCAGCGAAGGGGAAGAGAGCTCCGAAAAGTCGATGTCCAGCCCCTCAAGCTCAACAAGCGCCTTCTGCGATGCCAAGTTCCCGTCGAGCTCCCGCGCAAGGGCATCCCTCTCCGCAGCAGCGGAGAAGACCGCCCCGGATTTTGCAAGCAGCGCATCCGCCGCATCGACGGGGTTTTCGCATGCCTGCCTCCTTTTCGGCGCCCTCGCCTTCCCGCCCAGCGCCTCGCAAAGAGTCCTGACCTTCACCAGCCTTGCGGATACTTCGTCATAGGAGGGCAGCGGGCCCGCGCGCTCAAGCCCCTCAAGCGGGGTGTCGGTGACATGGACGGCCGACAGGTTGTGCAGCGCCTTGACTATGCCTGCCGCCGCCGACTTGAGGCAGATAACCCTGATTTTCGTCATTTCAACCGGCTTGAATGCCATGCAAGCACTCCCAACAATTTCAATATATCCCTTTTGCGAGATCGGAAACATCCTGGTCCGATAGCCTCTTCGCGCGAAGGGCGCCCGATTGCTTCCTTGCGGCGCCCAAAACCGCGCCAACATCCTTTTCGGACTGCTCGCGCTTTTTTGCAATTATCTCGTTCTTTGCCTCGACTGCCTTCTGCCGCGCCTTGGAGACCATCTCGACTTCCTGCTCGCGCGCCGCGGCCTCCGCCCTTGCCGCCTCGTTGCGCGCATCCTCCACGCGCGCGGCCGCCGCGGCCTCCGCCGCCTTCAGCGCCCTGACTTGCGCCAGGAATTCATCAGAGCCGGCGGAATGGGAGTGCCCGTGCCGCGCACCGCCATGTTCGTGTCCTTTAATGTCCTCTGAACCTTTGCCCATCACATTCACCCGCCCATTGGACTTTATTGAAAAAAGCGAAGCCTATATTCGGGGCACTGCTTTATAAGGATTTCTTCGGGGATGGCGAAAAACGGCGCCGCTTCCCGTCACAAAAGCGCCTGCGCGAACTTCAGCTGTCAGCCCAAGGGGGGCTACGCCCCCCTTAGTCCGACACCGCCCAAACCCCCCTATATTGTCTTCACAAAAGCGCCTTGGCAAACTTCAACTGCGCGGCGTAAAGCGAAAAGCGCACATTGCCCGCTTCTGCCGCGCGCCCGTTCGCTCCGAGCCAGTCAAGCACGCGGCTTCCCAGGAACAAATCCTCAAGCGCGCCGTCAATCCCCTTCTCGCATATGTGCAGGAAAAGGAGCGCGGATGCAATCCCCTCCGCGCTTGCATTTTTTGGCATGCCCTTCAGGTCCAGCGCAGCGGCAAGCATTTCCTTGCCCGCCGCCCCCTTGCCAAGCGCGCGCACGAACACCGCAGCGGCAAGCGCGGCCTCGGGCGACAGGTAAAGCGCGCCGCCCTTCGCATCAAGCCTGCTCTGCGAGCCCACTTTCACTTCCAGCCTCAGCATTTTTCCCAGCGCAGCCAGCCGCCCGCCAACATCAATTCTCGCAATCTTCCCGCTCTCCATCCCGCGCGTGGGCAATCCCCGCGCTGGCTGGGACTCAATCACGCTGAAAAGCAGCCTGCCCGCGGCGTTTTCCACTGCAAGCTTCCCTGCCTTGCCGACTGCCTTGCCCATATTCGTAACCCTGGGGAAGCAACGCACGTACTCATGCACCACGTCTTGTGTTATTCTTTGCTGTTTCATCTGCTCACCTTCGGCGGCCCGTTCAGGAACAAGCCCCACGCCTGTTCAGGCGCCATTTTTGTCAGGTAAAACTCCAGTGTTTCGTACATTTGCTTTCCAATCTCCGGCATGTTGCTCCAGTATTGCGCGTATTCTGCCTTTATCTTCACAGCATTCCCCGGCTTTAGGAAATTCTCCCTCATGCCCATCCATTCAGAAACGAAAGCATCGTGCATCAGCCTCATCTCGGCAGGCGTGGGCTCGCCAATCGTCCTGTCCATGAACCTGTCCAGCGCGGACAGCTTCTCCCCAAGCTTGGTGGAAAAATCCCCAATATCTATCCTTATCGCCTTCCCGTCCCAGGAAACCATGAAGTTGCCTGCATGCGAATCATCCGTCCAGGTGGCAATCTGCTGCGCCATTATGCGCGCAACCGATGAGAGGTAATTTGTTCGCGCCTGGCCCGTGGCGCCTGGCGCAATTTCAGAATAGGCAAGCGCGCCCGGCAGGCCCCCTGCAAGAATCTCAAGCCAGCTCCTGTTCAGCAGCCTGTCTCCAAAATCAAGCGCGCCGATGCTCCGCTGCGCCTCGCGGAAGGAGACCTCTGTCCTCACATAGAGCTGGTCCACTTTTTTCGAGAACTCCTGCGCAGAAAGGGTCTTGCCAGTTGCAGCAGTGCCTCCCGCCGTGGCATTCGCGCTGGTCTGGAACAGGAACATGCTACACTTCTGCCGAGAAGTGATTAAAAAGGCTGCTAAATCCCGAGCTCGCGAATTATCCTGGAGGTCTTTGCGAATGCCGGGTCCGCCTTCACGCTTTCCAGGTGCACGCTCCTGCACCCCTCTGGAAGCGCGAATGGCTTCTGGTCATAGCCAAAGGCAACGACATCCGGCTCCACGCGCGCAAACGTTGCCATCCAATCCGCCTCGCCCACAACGGCAAGGTCAACAGGCTTGAGCTCAGCCACCATTGCGCGCCTGTACTCCGCATCATGCAGCGGCTTTTTCCCCTTCCTCTTCTCCACCGTTTCATTCGTCGCCACCACCACAACAAGCGCATCGCCAAGCTCCCGCGCTTTTTGCAAGGTGAGCACATGCCCTATGTGCAGCACGTCAAACACGCCGCCAGTGAGCGCCACGGAGAATTTCGCGCGCTCGCTTGCCTTCAAGTAGTATTTGCCGCCCCTCTCCTCCAAAAGCATCCTCTCGCCGCGCGCCAACTTTGCAAATGAGCTTTCGCTGATGCCGTTCTCCTTGACTGACAGCAAATAAAGCTTGCGGGAGTTCATGAGAAGAAAAGGGGCTAAAAGGATAAAAGGGAAACTGGCTAGTTCGAGCTGAAGGCTGAAAGCACGCGGCTGGCAAGCGGGCCCCTCTCATCGCCGAAGATGATGAGTGTGGAACCTTTTTCCGTCCTCATCTTCCCGCCTGCAATCTCTACCAGCCTGCTGAAAAAGCCGATTTGGCCGCCCCCAATCCCTTCTCCTGCAAGGTCATCATCGCTATTAAAATCATCGTGCCTCTTTTCAAGGAAATAGCCGGAAAAGCCGCGGTCCTTGAACCTGTCACCAAGGCCCGGGGCAATCCTGATTGAATGGCATCTGGCGCTTGAGGAAACGCTCACCCTGATTTCTTCCCATTCAGTCTGGGTGTCTATCACATGAAGCATGCCTTGCAGTATTTTTTCCAGGAGAATGATGTCCCCGGGGTGCTTGAACGCGGAAAACGAGCCGAATTTTGGCTCGGCGAAAAGCAGGCTTTTCCGCAGGACGGTATCCACGCTCCTTCTGACGGCCCCTTCCACTTCAGCGCTGCCAAGAGGCGCCCTTGATGGCTGCCCGGAATCGTTCTCCAGTATTTTTGGGCGGCGTCTCTTTGAGCCGTTTATCATCCGCGCCAATTCAGCCAGGCAGCTAAAGCCGTTCCGGCGCCAATGGGCGCATTTTTGGGAGCTGTTGCGGACCAGTTTCTCAAAGCTCTTAAGTTCTTGGTCGCGAATAAGGTTGCCCGCCGTAGTGTCGGGGATTGCATCCACCCTGTGCCTTGCAAGCTCGCAAAAGCCGCGGAAGAAAACGGGGTTTATCAAATTTCGCCTGAATCGGGAGAAGCTGCGCTTGTCGAAATTTGCCTTGAAGCGCGAGTATCTCTCGCGCCTGCTGAAATGCTGCTTTATTTCCGCCAGTTTCACACCAATCCACCATCTGCATGTCTGCCGGCAAGTATTTTTAAAGCGTGTCGGCTAGTGGCGAATCGATGAAAATAGGGGCTCTTACGGGTATACCCTGTTTATCACGCGCGGGAAGGGTATGGTGTCGCGTATGTGGTCCAGGTTCAGCATCCACTTTGCCAGCCTTTCAATGCCCAAGCCAAAGCCTGCGTGCGGCACGCTCCCGTATTTCCTG
>Ga0172371_10014556_pt1 | contig 10122 bp, 10 predicted proteins | sample Lak12m_FD_114543 | JGI IMG/M metagenome (GOLD analysis project Ga0172371, IMG submission 114543) | Freshwater microbial communities from Kabuno Bay, South-Kivu, Congo - kab_022012_12m | ecosystem: Environmental > Aquatic > Freshwater > Lake | place: Democratic Republic of the Congo: South-Kivu... | reverse complement strand
TCACAGCTCCGGGGTAGCACCCTCCTTTTCCCCCCGGGGAGTCGGGCGAGGGATAGCAGGTGTATCCGGAGGGACATCCGGTGCCGCCGTCCACGTCGGCGCACTCCTTCGTGCAGTAGTTGCCCGACCACCACTGGAGGCAGAACAGCCCCGGCTGGCACTCCGCAGACGAGTAGCAGTACTCGCCGAAGGGCTTGTCACCCTTGGCCGGCACGCAGATTCCCTCGCCTGACTGGTCCACGGCGTAGCACGCGAAGTCAGCCGGGCAGTCCTGCTTGTAAGCGTCGCACCAGGTGGTGCACCAGTTGCCTTCTTCCAACTGGGCGCAGAAATATGGGGACTTGCAGTCCTTGTCGGTCTGGCATTTGGCTCCCAGGGCGCCGGTCCCCGAGCCGGCGGCCGGGGTGCAAGTCGAGGCTTTGCATGTGTACTTGGACAGGTAGAACTCCTCGCCCTGGGCATTCTCGTCTATGACATAGGGACACTGGCTGTCCGACGAGCAGGACCAGGTGCCGCCTTCGGGATAGAGGAAGCAGATCCCGTTCTTGTCGTCCTGGTGAAGGGACGCGGACTTGCCCCAGGGATCCACGTACGGCGCCATGGTGGGAGGGTCGCTTTCGTTGAACTGGAGGTTGTGGCCGAGGCCGAAGAGATGGCCGATCTCGTGGATTGCGACGCTCTTGACGTCGGTGGAGCTCCAGGAGTTGCCGCTGGTATTCCAGGAGATCGTGCCGTTGAAAGCGATGTCGGCTTCCTGGATTTCTCCGGTGTAACCGTAGAGGGGTGAGGTCACGCCCAGGACGTAGTTGCCGAACGGCCAGTAGCCTTCCTTCCAGATCAGCTCGCTCTTGCCGTTGGCTTCGGCGCCTGTGGAGAGCACGCTGGTGGCGTTGGTCGTGCCTACCTGGTGGAACTTGATGAACGCGCACGCGACGGCCTGCCAGTCGTTGAAGGAGGCGGTGATGGCGTCGTTTTCCTTCGTACCTGCAAGCCCTGACCAGCCGTCGGGGTCCAGGTAGTATCCTACGTCCGAAATGCTCCACTTGACGACCTTGCCCCCGACGGTCGAGATGCTGAATGCCGATGCCGCTGCCGGAAGAAGGAGGCAGGCGGAGAGTGCGAGAACGAAGGCTGGAAGCCGGAGGCGGGTGTTCATGGGGCCACCTCCTGACGAGACTTGAGCTGTTTGATTGTCTCCAGGAACATCTCGAGCAGGACGGGTTGTTCCTGGAGAGGGGCCACGGCCTTGTGCGCGGTGGCGAACGTCAGCCCCTCGAAGGTTCTGCGGGCCCACTTCCTGCCTTCGTGGTCGGCGCTGATCCTGTATGCTCCCTGGCTCAGGCCGCAGACGGCCCAGGACTGGCCGGTCCACTCGAGGAAGATCACGACCTCGTGGCCGGGGTCGAAGCGAGGCATGCCCGGAATTGCCAGAGTGAGGCCGTCGGCGGTACCGCCGGGGAGGCGGAGGACGAATTGAGAACCGGGGTTGTCTCCCTTGAGGACCCGATGCACGTCGAACGTGACGTCGGTGACGATGCGGGGAGCGCCGGTCGTGCCCAGGTTGAATTGCTGCACGCTTGCCACCGTGCCCCAGAAGACGAGCCCGGAGTCGCGGGCCAGGTCTTCGATCGCGGCGTACCTGACGGTGGCGGCATCGGCGGCCGACGTCACGAGAAGAGCAAGGAGCGGAGCGAGCAGAAAGGCACGCATGAGTGCACCTCCACGGTGCGGAGTATGCCAGAACGCCCCGGGTGAGGCAATGCCCGGGTCTCGCCCCGAGTCCGGGAAAAAGAGCTTGTGGGGAGGGGCAGGCGTTTGCTAGCATGGGGGGAGGTGGAAGGGGGGGGGACATGTCCGGCAGCTCCAATTGGTGTCCGTTGTGCAGTTACAGCGCGGAGCGGAACAGGGAGCAGAGGGTGATCTGTGCGGTCTGCCAGGGGACCGGTGAGGCGAGATGCCCGGCGTGCATCTGTCTCGAGTGTGCGGGGACGGGGTTCATCGGGCCGCGGTCGGAGGGAGGGGAGCAGACGTCATGTCCCGCGTGTTCGGGGGTGGGCCACGTGCCGGGATGCAGTATGTGCAATTCGAAGGGATCGGTTCCCTGCCGCGACTGTTTCGGGTCGGGGCTGGCACCCTCACCTGGGGCGCTGGAGTTTGCAGGCGGCGGCCCGCTGGCGAGTCTCCTTGGGCAATTGCCTGTCTCGACAGGAGGCGGGGAAGAGGCTGCCGCCGGGGAGCTTCTGGACCAGGCCAGCACTCTCAGGCGGATACTTTGCTTTCTGGGAAGCTACCACTGGGCCCCGATCCAGAACTCTGCGGACGCGGAGCATGAACTGCACGTGCTCGACAACCGGCTCCATCTTCGTACTGCGCTGCTCTCCTTCGCCTCGGTTTCATCGATCCGGATCGATTACCGTTTTCTGACGGTATGGCGTTGCGGCGAGTCCGCGTTCCGCGTGTCCTACCAGCGTGAAACCAAGGCCTGGCGCTGAGCAATCCAACTCTCGTTGGATTGCTCGTGGTTCGCGGGACAGACGAGTTGGCAGATGTCGCAGCCGTAGGCGCCCGGTTTGATGTGGGCCTTCACGTCAGGGGGGGGATCATTGCGGGCCTCGATGGTCCAGTAGGCGATGCAGCGCCGGGCGTCGAGAAATCCCGGGGGGGACAGGGCGTGGGTGGGGCACGCGTCGATGCAGCGGCGGCACGCGGAGCAGTCCGGTCCGCCGGGGAGGGGAGGGGACTCTTCCAGGTCTGCGTCGGTTGCCACCCCTCCCAGCACGACCCAGGAGCCATGAGTTGGAGTGATGAGGAGAGTGTTCCAGCCCCGCCAGCCCAGGCCTGCCTGCGCCGCAAGCACCTTCTCCATCACCGGGGACGTATCGACGAAGGCGCGGGCGGAATGGCCTCGATCTGCCAGAAACGACGCAACCCTGTCGAGCCGGGAGCGCATGGTCACATGGTAGTCGTCGCCCCGGGCGAACCGGGCGACCTCGGTCTGCTGCGTTGCGGATGTCTCGCTCCAGTAGGACAAGGCGAGCATGAGGATGCTCCTGGCGCGGGGGACGAGCCGGGACGGGTCTGTGCGCTCAGCAGCTCGCCTGGGCATGTAGCCCATTTCTGCGTGCATGCCTGCCGCGCACCATTCCGAAAGGTGCTTCATCTCGGGAAAGGGCGTTGCCCGGCAGACTCCGGCGGCATCGAAACCCGCCTGGGATGCCAGGGCCAGCAGCTCCTCCATCAGGCCGGGCATGTCAGTCCAGGTTGATGTTGAGATTGGTCACTTGGCCGCCGTAGGCCGTGAACTTGATCCTCTTGCGGATTCCCTTCTCAGGCACGGTGATGACAGCGCGGTGCTCGCCCGCGATCACCTCGAATCCGCTTATGGGGGTTCTTCTGCCGATGGGAATGCCGTCAAGCTCGACGTCGGCCGGCGGAAAAGTCATCATGTTCAGCAGGCCGATCTGCTCGTCCGGGGCAAGGATGTCGTGGAACCAGGCCTCACCGGTGTATTTCTCGACGAGGCCGGTCACTGCTTCGACAATCCGGGAATAGCGCATGTCGGAAAGAAGCTCCGGCCCTTTGACCAGGAATGAATGAGCCTTGCCTTCGAAAGCCACGTCGATCCGGTACGCCAGGGAGAACGGAGCGTCGGAAGCAGCGTCCGGCAGTTCCAGGGCCGCATTGTCGGCCAGGACCCTGAAGAGAGTGAGTGCGTCGTCGGTGAGCGCGACGGCTGCCCGATTGTCGAAGGAGGGGACGTTCGGGTACTGCTTCGTCTGAAGCACGATGAACAACCCGTCCACGTTTCGAACCGCGTACGTGACGGCCAGGAACGGCGTGGCCCCGCCTTCGACGGAGATCCTGACGTGGTCGAAGTAGTAGGCCGGCGGGGTTGCCGCCTCCTCCTGGGCCATCGAGGGAGTTTCCGTTGCCAGCAGCAAAGCCAGCGCCCCAATCAACTCGAATCCGCGGCTCATATCGATTCCCTCCAATATTCACGAGAAAGCCTGACATTGACCATGACGTCGTTCCCGCTGCGCTCGACATGCTCGACCGAATATCTGGGTATGCCTGCAAGCACTTCGTTTCCGTCGAACGCCAGCGACGCAAGACCGGACTCGCCCAGCAGCATGGGTGCGAAAAAGAGCGCAAGACGGTCAACCAGTGCCTCGCGAACAAGTGCGCCGGCCAACCGTGCACCTCCTTCGACCAGCACGCGCGACACTCCCATTTCGCCGAGCCGGGCAACAACCTGCCGCAGGTCCACTCCTTGTCCCGTCCCATCGACCACGACCACGCGCACGCCAAGCTTCTCAAGCCTCGCCTGTGCTGCCGCATCCCGGCGAGCAGTCGTGAAGACCACGGTGGGATGGGCTTCCTGGTCCTTGAACAGCTCCAACGACTCGGAGAGTTGGAGGTCGGAGCTGACCACCGCCCGAAGCGGGCGAGTGCGGGGCCTTGCAAGCCTGACGGTGAGCTTCGGGTCGTCGTGTACGGCAGTGCCGGCCCCCACCAGAACGGCATTGGCGTCGCGCCTCATTGCGTGGACGCGCCGCAGAGAAACCTCGCCCGACACCCAACGGGCGTCTCCCGTGCGCGTGGCGATCCTGCCGTCCAGTGAGCACGCCAGCTTGAGCGTAACGAACGGAAGTCCGGTTGTGATGTACTTGAAGTACGCCTCGTTGATTCTCCGGCAGCGTTCCTCCTCGACGCCGAGGATTACCTCCAATCCCCTGTCGCGCAGAAGCGCCACCCCTCTGCCGCGCTCTCTCGGGTTGGGGTCGAGGCAGCCGACGACGACGCGCTTGACGCCTCGCCGCACGATTTCGTCCACGCAGGGGGGGGTTCGCCCAAAGTTCGAGCACGGCTCGAGGGTGACCACCAGGTCCAGGTCGCGGGTCGGTCCCCTTTCCCCCAGGGCCGCAAACGCCTCGACCTCCGCATGGGGCCCGCCCACTCTCGCGTGGTAGCCCTTGGCGACCACGACGCCATCCCGGGCCAGGACCGCACCGACCAAGGGGTTGGGCCCGGTATTCCCGTGCCCTCTTCTCGCCTCTTTGAGCGCGAGCCTCATGAGGGCGCGCCAGTCAAAGCTCATCGAGACTCCCTGGTCAGCTCGGAAATCAGCTTCTTGAACTCGTCGACGCTCTTGAAATCACCATAGACGCTCTGGAAGCGGACGTAGGCTACCGGGTCGGTCCGGATCAGGAACTTCAGCACCTCGTCCGCGATTTCCTTTGTGGACACTTCCTTGGGGAACCGTTCGGACAGGTCCCTTTCGAGATCGTTGAGGAAGTCATCTATCTGGTCTTCCCTGATCCTTCTCTTCCAGGTTGCGCGCAGGACGCCGTTTCTGACCTTCTCCCTGTCGAATGGAACACGCCCCTCGTCTTTCTTGATGACCGTGGGAAGCCGCCTTTCCAGCCTCTCGAAAGTCGTGAATCTCCGGCCGCAGCTGCAAACGCGCCGCCGGCGGATCTCATCTCCGGTTCGACCCTCACGGGAATCAACTACCTGCGTTCTCGTAGACTTGCAGAAAGGACAACGCATCATGCTCTCCTTGTCAGCCCTTCCTCTGCTCGTACGTGGTGATCATGTTCACGCGACGCCGATGCCGCTCCTCGAAAGGAGTTTCCAGCCACGTGCGGACGATCTCCCACGCCATCTCGGGCGCGTGAACCCTGCCACCAAGGCACAGGACGTTGGCTCCATTGTGCCGAGCGGCAAGACCTGCGGTGTGAACATCGTGCACCAGGGCAGCAAAGACCCCGGAAACCTTGTTGGCAGCGATGCACATCCCGATGCCGGTCCCGCAGACGAGGATTCCCCTGTCAGCGTCCCGGGACGCGACCGCTTCGCCAACCTTGAACGCATACTCCGGATAATCCACGCTTGCCTGGGAGTCAGTGCCGAGGTCTTTCACAACGTGACCGGCCTTTTCCAGCAAACCCTTCAGCCTGGAAGCAACAGGAAATCCAGCGTGATCGCAACCCAATGCAATGATCATTCATCCTCCGTCCCGAACACGTCGAGCCCCTCCACCGCATCGTCGGGGTCGAGACTCAAGGATTTCACCCCAACGCAACGCACTCCCCTCGACGCAACCTCCTCCTCACGGAATGCAAGCAGACGCCCCTTCCGGGTGGCCAGCAAGAGCCCGTTCCCGGCGCCTACGCCTCGTGCCGCGACCACCGGCACCTTCGAGAGCCTTATCCCGCGTGCGCGTCCTTTCCTGCACGAAGCCGCTGCCCCCGCCACCCTCAGAAGATTGCCATTCTTTCCCAACATCACAAGGTCCTGCCCCGCGCCAAGCCCGACGACCGCTGCGGGCTCGTCCCCGCCCTCCATGCGCAGGCGCAGATTGCCCCTGGAATTCCTGGACGCGGCCCTGACCGTTTCGCGGGCAAGCCCGACCCCACGCCCCTTGCGCGTCACGACCGCCAGCTTCTCCCATGCCGTGCCGACCACCGCAGCGGCAGCAATGCTGTCCCCGGGCGCAACCCGCGCCACGACGAGCCCGGTGTCACGCACTCTGGAGAAGGAGCTGAGCTCCACAAGCTTCACCCGGCCCAGACTCGTTGCCATGGCGAGAGCCCCATCCTGCCCCGACCAGTGAAGCATCGCTGCCACCTTCTCCCCCTTTCCGAGGAACGAAAGCCTGAGTCCTTCCTTCGCATCCAGCGACCCTCCGGACACAAACGGGGCCCCCTCCACCGGGTAGAGCATCCCCGTCGTGGACAGGCAATAGAGCTTCTCCCCAGGCTTGGTCACGGCGCAGTCCTGAAGGCGCCCGGGCCCCAGAAACATCTTCCCCCCTCCAGCCCGAGACGTGAGCACGACCCTGTCGCGAAGAAGCCTCGTGACAACCTGTCTCCCCCAGACCAGGTACAGGCACGGCTGGACCGCAAGCCATTCCTTCAGCTCCTTCCGGAACGCGGGGTAGGAAGGAAAGACCTTGCGGATCACTTCCGAGACGAGCCGGTCGGCGCGTTCGAGATCCTGCTCTTCCAGCTCGTCGGGAGCCTCCCCCGCAAGGCCGAGAACGGCCTGGAAGACGTGCTCCTTGGGCCAGCGCCGGTCTTCCGCAGCTATCCGCGGGTCGAGCCCAAGCTCGGCCAGCGCTCGGCCCAGAGTGCCGAACTCCCCCAGGATGGCTCTGGCCGTCCTGGGATCCTTTCTCACGAACCGTTCGAGAGTGACGCTCTCCCCGCTGTCCCACGCCTCTTTGACCACAGACAGGAGATCGCTTCTCCGACGGCGATTGCCGACCTCGAACTTCAACGCACTCGCCAAGGCCGCCGGAAAGCTGCCGAACCGAGCACGCAAGTCGAAATAGAGTTGCGGGTGGCCTCCGCGGAACCGCTCCTCGCTCATCTGCGACATTCGCGTGTCAAGCACCGCGTCCACGAACCGGGACAGCAGCTCACGGTCCGCTTCCGGCACGACTGCCGCGGGCTCCGCGCCCCCGCCAGTTGACAAGAACGGCAACGTCTTCGACTTCCCCTTCCCCTTGGTCATGCCCCACCCCGACCAAAATCGACGCTACAATAGCATAGCGACTGGGGAGGTTCAACCACCACGGACACACGCATACGGGCAGCCTTTGCCATACTGGAATTGAGTCCCCCAATCTGGGGGGACAGCGGTGCCGCAGGCGCCGCAGGGGGGCACGGACGGACACGGACCGGCGACGGCCACGGCGACGGCAACGGCAACGGCAACGGCAACGGCTTGACATCGTGGGGGGGACACCGGCATAGTCTGCCGAGCCCCTCCGCCGGGTGGAGGGGGCGGGGCCGCGTTGGGGATTTCGCCTCATGTCGTGCAGATTCCGGATCCTGTTGCTTCTCGTGATGGTCTGCTCCCTGGACGGAGTCGTTGCCCTGGGCACGGCAATACCGGACGCTCTTGCCGCTGCCGGAAAGCTAGAGAAGAAGGCGAAGAAGGAGAAGAAGGAGAAGAAGAAGCAGCCGGAGTTCTTCTACGAGTACACGGTCCAGAAAGGGGATTCCCTTTCCCTGATAGCGAGCCGCTACGACGTCTCGGTGAAGAAGCTGCTGCGCTGGAATCCCAAGCTCGGCAAGGATGCGCGAAAGCTGGCAGTCGGGACCGTGCTGAAGGTCTACTCCAACGTCCCTGTGCGCCCCAAGAGGCTGAACTACTACGTGGTCAAGAAAGGGGACAATCTCAAGCGGCTCTCGAAACGACTCAGCGTCACCGTCTCGCAGCTCAAGGACCTGAACTCTATCAAGGGAAGCATCATCAGGCCCGGCCAGAAGCTGGCCTACCTCGTTCCCGGCCCGGAGACTCCCAGCGAATCGGTAGGCAAGGCCAGCTCGGGAAAGCTGGTCAACGGAGAGAAGATGCCGGCCGGCCCGGGCTACTCCTACGGAAGCAGGCCCAACGTCTACGCCACCAACGAGACCATCACCCTGCTCATCCAGTGCTTCGGCCAATACAGGAAGAAGTTCACTGACGGACCCGACCTCGTGGTAGGCAACATGTCCAGGGAGACAGGGGGAAAGCTCGACCCTCACAAGTCCCACCAGAGCGGACGGGACGTAGATCTAGGCTACATCCACAAGCAGAAGTTCCAGCCGGTCACGCGGATGCTGGCCACCGACGAGGACAACCTGGACCCCGAGAAGACGTGGTTCCTCCTCAAGTGCTTCCTGGACACGAAAAAAGTCAAGGTCATGTTCATCGACTACAAGATTCAAAAATTGCTATATGAATACTTGGTTAAGCATAAGTATAAGAAAGGCTATCTTGACGGCATCTTCCAGTACCCCAAGGGCAAAGGGACGGACGCGGTGATCAAGCATCTCCAGTCCCACCATCATCACGTGCACATCCGGTTTCTGTGCCCTGAGAAGGATGCGCGGTGCGAGGAATGACTCACTGCCCGCATGCCTCTTCCGGCTTGGTGCAGACGAGGGCGGTGCCGGAGAAGGCCTGGTAGTTGTCCGAGTAGCAGCGGACCTTCTGGAAAGCGTCCTTGTCCACCTTGCCGTCGCTGATCATGGAGGAAGCGCAATCGAACGCGCAGCAGTCTGGGGGCTGATTGCCCGTTGGCGCCTTCTGGCAGAAATCGAGGTACTCGCAGTACTTGATGCAAGCGAAGCGTTCGTCTTCGAATTCGTTGAAGAGGACTTCCCATCCTTCACAGGTGTCGGGGTCGATGGGGTCATGTCCCTGGGCCGAAGTGGAGATGCAGATCTGGTCAGGTTGAGCTGGATAGAGGGGGTTGCCTTTCCAGACGGGCTGTCGGCAGTCTTCCCAGTCGATCCCCAACTCCATGCAGTCGAGCAGGTCTTTGCAGAGGGGTGCACAGAAGCGGGAGGGCGGGACCCGGAAGTCTGAAGGGAACTCGACGCAAAGGGAGGTGAAGGGATCACCTTCCTGTTCGGGAGCGCAGAACTGACCGGGCTGGGCTGCGCCGCAGCTCTTCGAGCAGAAGCGGTCAGGGCCCATCTCGTTCAGGAGGCAGAGGCTGCCGAGGCATTCGCATGCGTCGTGGCACGGCGCCCCAACCACCTTGAACCGAACGCACGGAACCGAGTCGGGTCCCGAATCCCCTGCGGCGTCAACCACGTCCTGCGGTACAGCGCCCTTCCCACCGCCGCAGGACGTCCCCGTCGCCATGACCACCACCGCAACCAAGCCTCCTAACCATCGCATAGGTCCTATAGGTCCCATATGTCCCATATGTCCCATATGTCCCATATGTCCCATATGTCCTATTCTTCTTCCCATCCGTCCTATCTGCATGTCGGGAACTCCTTTGCGTCGGCGGGGGTTGAGAACTCGGGCAGCGGCCAGACCGGAGTTCCTCTTGCGCAGGCTGACCGGCATGCGGCCAGCGGCTTTTCGCACGAAGCTTCGGGGACGCACGCGGCGGGGCAGTAGCGCCGGGCGAGCGAACACCCCATGCGGCAGACCTCGACGCGGCTTTCCTGTTCCGACTTCTTTCGGTTTTCGGCAAGCCGCGTCTTCAATGCCTTGATGATAGGAGGAAGCCTTTCGGTTTGAAGCTCGGGCGGGAGGAGGTAGGCTCCCTGGGCGTCCAGCCAGGGGTCCCAGGTCGTTCCAAAGACGTAGGCTGCGGCTGGAAGCTTTGCC
>Ga0172371_10014555_pt1 | contig 10122 bp, 8 predicted proteins | sample Lak12m_FD_114543 | JGI IMG/M metagenome (GOLD analysis project Ga0172371, IMG submission 114543) | Freshwater microbial communities from Kabuno Bay, South-Kivu, Congo - kab_022012_12m | ecosystem: Environmental > Aquatic > Freshwater > Lake | place: Democratic Republic of the Congo: South-Kivu... | reverse complement strand
CGTCCGGCCCAAAGAGAATGGCCTGGGCTGCAACCTCGACCTGCGGCGTGAGCCAATAGTAGTAGATATTGGTGTGGGAGGCTATGAGCACCCACTGCTCGAAGAGGTAGCAACTCTCCTCGTAATCGTGAAGTTCTCTCACCCGCAAGGCCGGCAATTCGCCCAATCCTGGCAGCACAACGGTTCCATAGCCATCCACCTGGGCGTAAGCGGTAAACTCGTAAATAACAGGGAGACCTAATACCGTGTCGTGCCACGTAACCTCGCGGCTCCAGTTCTGGGCATACTGCGTCGGGCAGGGCAGATCGAGGGTGGGCTGGTCGAAAATGGTCTCCGCGCTGCCAGCCTGGGCCCCCGGGCTGTTGAATCCGTAATAGAGCCGGCCCTGGTTGGTCATGGAATAGTAGCGCCAGGCGAGTTGGCTCGCAGGTTCCTCGGTGTCGCGCTCGGCATAGGTGGCGTTAGGGAAGGAGCCGGGGTTTGGCTCGTCCGGGCTGACGATATCGGTGCGCCATACCTTTTCCAGCGACTGCTGCGGCTGCGAAAAGTCCCAGCGCTGCGGCCCGCCGGTTTGGCCAAGCAGCGGAAGGACATTCACATTGGTGCTGTAAAAGGCGCGGGTGTAATCGCCGACCTGTTTGGGAAGGTCGGCACAGTAGAAAGAAACCTGCGCGCTGGCAGCCGCGCACAGGAACTGCACGGTAATGTAGAGGATCGGTTTCATACGTTTTGAGGTGTGGCGTAGGGCTTAAGGATTCGGCTTCGGGGCTTCAAGCGCAGAATCAGTGAGGGCCCGGATCTTTTCCAGAGCCAACTCGCGCTGGGATATCGCCCAGGGATCACCCGGGTCTTGTGTGAGCACCTGGTCTAGTTGGTGGAGCGCATTGCCGAAGGCCCCGGCAACCAGGTCCAGCCGAATGCGGGCGCGGGTGCCGACCGGGTCGGCGGGGGCCAGTCCTTCCCAGCGCTGGAGGAAGGCACGGGCGACTTCGATTTGCTCCAGACCCATGGCCAGGTCGAAGCACGCGCGGCACTCCGGGGCCGAGAGTTCATCCGACCGGACGGCGCGGTTGAGGTTTTGCAGACAGGCTTCTCGCGCGCCGGGTGCGGGCGACGGCGAGGCGGCCATGGCCAACTGGTTGCTGGCGGCAAGGAAGCGACAAAGCCGGGGGAGGTTAGGCAGGAGCGAAGGAGAATCCGCGGCGAGTTGGAAGAGATCGGTTTTCAACTCCAGCAGACCCGAGGAATCGTGCGCCTGCTGGTCGAGGAGAAGCCCCGCAAGAGCCGGGACCAAGGCTTCCGGGTGATGCTGCCAACTGGCCTTGATTTGGTCGGTCGCCGCCCGCGGATTGCCGATGAACGGAATGGCCAGTTGCCTCAGAGCTTCGTTGCCCGCGAGCACTCCTTTGCGGACGCAGGGCAGTTGTGGAATGCGCAGGGGGCTCTGGCCGGCGTCATAACCGGCAAAGCCAAACGTAGTGCCTTGGGCGGCGAAAAGCTCCAGTGGGGATGTCGGGAGCCGGTTGGTGGCTAGAATGGTGTCGAGGGTAAAGGCGCTGGCGGCAGTGGCAAACGCTCCGAGGCCAGCTCGGAGCTGCTGGTGGCCCTGCGGCCCGCAGGTGCCGCGCAAGGATTCAAGCAGAGCCTCGCCGTCGGCCAGTTTGCCGTTGATGGAGAGCACTGCGGCTTCCAGGAAACGAGGGGTTGAGTCGTCGGGATAGAGCACCCGGAATAGGCGGACATGCTCCTCGAATTGCTGGTGCCGACCGAGCAGGAACTCCAGCCCGAGGCTATGACGGTGCGCACTGTGGCAATAGGGATTCAGTTGCAGGGCCTGGCGGAACAGTTCGAGGGCCCGGGGCGTAGAGTCGGCCATTAAGCCCTGGGCCAGCGCGAGGTCCGCTGGAGCAAGCCCGGCCTGCGTCGCTTCCCGAACGTGCGCCACGCCTTGACCGGCGGTCTTGGGATCGAACAGTTCGTACTCGCCGAGTCGGAGCAGGACGGCCCCCCGGAGGTCGCCCAGGTCGGAACGACGCCCCAGGCGTTGCAGCAGGGCGTGCGAGCGCGCCGGCTCCATCAAAACGGTCCAGGCTTCGGCCCGCTGGAGATCCAGGCCAACCGAACCACGGTAGCCGGCCTCCTCCGCCTGGTCCCAGAGCTTGAGCGCATCGCGCCAACGGCCGCTGCGGGAGGACAGCTCGCCGCCGCGCAGAGCCGTCAGTTGGCGGCCCACGTCGCGCTCGGTTCGCAGGCCGCGGGTAAGCGACACCCCGCCGGATACGATCACCAATAAGATGGCAGCAAAGGCGATGTAGGCGGGATTCCGCTGGACCCACTTTTGCAGCCTGACGGCCGTTCCGGACCGGCGGGCTTGCACCGGACGAATTTCGAGCACGGCGCGCAGGTCGTCGGCCAACTCGGCCATGCTCGAGTAACGAGCGGCCTTTGCATGCGCCATTGCCTTCTGGCAAATCGCGGTGAGGTCCCGCGAGAAGCCCGGGCGCAGATCCCGCAACGGGACTGGAGGACCGGCCAGGATGCGATCCTGTAAGACCGCCCGCTGCGGGAGCTGGCCGGCAGGGTCAGAGTAAGGCGGTCGCCCGGCAAATAGTTGGTAAAGCATCACCCCCAACGAATAGACGTCGGTCTGGGGTCCCAACTGATCGGCCTGCCCAGCGAGTATCTCCGGCGGCATGAATAGCACCGTGATGGGTTGGCCGGCGTGGGCGGTCGCCAGCGGTGAATCGGTAAACGCCCAGATCGCTTCGCCCCGGTCGGTCTGGACCACCTGGCGGTTGAGCGGCACGAACGGCTCTTCAAAGTTCTTGCGGGCGCCTCCCAGCACGTGGGCCGAGCCCCAGTCAATGACCCGCACATCACCAAATGCGCCGACGAGCACATTGGCGGGTTTGAGGTCGCGATGAATGACGCCGCGGCTGTGGGCGTAAGCCATCACGTCGCATACCCGAAGGAGCAGTTCCAGCGCCCGCCGCATTTCCGGGGTCGTTGCCGCACGATCCGGGACGTTGCGCCACAGATCCGCCAACGTCGTGCCCGGCAGCAGTTGCGTGGTGTAGAAGGGCCGGCCATCCGGGTCCAGGCCCACATCGAAGATGGGCAACACGCCGGGATGCTCAAGTTGGCTGGCAATCTGAGCTTCGGCCAGGAAGCGGTACACTGCCGGCTCGGAAGCCACCGCCGCCGGCCGCAAGCGTTTCATGGCGACGCTACGGCGCAGCTCATAGTCCCACACCTTCCAAATGTCGCCTTGGCCTCCCTCAGCCATTCGTTCCAGGATTTGGTACTTCTCGAAGAAGTCGCGCCGTACAAACAGGCGATGGGTGGTTTCCTGCCAGGGTGCCAAAGGCGTTTGCGCCTCGATTAGCGGTGCGGCGTGGTGATTTTGGGTGCGGAGGGCAGACTCGAGCAGACACTTCGGGCGCACCGCGAACGAATGGTCGTCGCGGATCTGACTGCCACAAGCCTCGCAAAGCCTCATAGTGCGCACCTACTGCTCGAGCCGGTTGCCCGGCACTTCCACCGACACTAATCCTTAATTCGAGACCGCCAGCTTCCAGGTTACGCCCGGGGATCGCCAAACAACGACACCAGGTAGGCGATCTCGGCGCGGATGTCCTGCTCAGCCGGCCCGACCAACTGGCTGACCTCGTCCCACAGGTCCCGGGCCAATCGTTCGCGGAACCGGTGGTAGGCCTGCTTGAATGCGTTTTCGCTCAGCCCAAGTTCCCGGGCCGCCTGCTGCTGGCTCATTTCACCCCGGAGATGGGCCTGCAAATGCCGTGAATGCTCAGAGCGGGCAGCGGCTTTGCGGATGAGTTCGAGGCTGAATGTCCGGTCAAACTCGCGGCCGAACTCATCCAGCGAGCCAGGCGCGGCCAGCAATTCGGCGTTTTCCAAAGGCAAAGGGCGCGCCCCACCTCCGGCACGCGCCGAGTTCTCCTTCTTCCACTCATCCTGCAGAAAGCGCCATAGCACATGAGCAAGAAAACTGCGGAACTTGCCGCATGCGGCGCGCTGGGCGACATGCAGAAAGCCGTCCCGCGTTTCCCATCGGGCGACGATCCGGCTGGCAAAAAAAGCCTGGGTATAGTCCTCCGCCTGTTCGGGGCTGCAGCCGCGGCGCAGAAAGAAGTTGCGGATGGCCGGGCGATACCGCTGGCAGAAGTCTTCCAAAGCCGTCCAGGCGGAGGCTTGGTCGCCTTGTTGGATGACGGTGATGACCTGCGTCCACTGGGTCACCGGAAAGCAGCTCGCGAGGGATGTGCTCGGATCGCTCATGTAGTGCTTATGTACCTCCTTGAGCTTGACAAATCAGAATCTTGGCTGCAAGCGCAATCGAGCCGGAATCCGGCGCGAGAAGTTGGACTTGGCCAACCGCTACGGTGGGGGTAGTGTCTCGTGCGTGAGCGCAACCGAAATCATTCAGGAACTGCCGAAGCTCAGCCCGGCCGAGCGCCGAACGGTGCGTCGTGTGCTTTCGGAACTCGCCGCCAAGGACCAGGACGTCCAAGTCTGCAACCAGGCAGGCACTGGAGCCGCAATGGTATTCGACCGCATGGAGGAGGAGGATGCCCGGCGTCAGCAAGGGTGAGATCTGGCTGGTGGACTTCGGCATGGTCGCCAAGGTGCGGCCGGCCTTGCTGCTGACGGGCGAGCCGGCTGACGATGAACTGGACCTTGTCCACATGGGCCAGGCATGTACCAAGTAACCCAATTCAAGAATGGTCTGACGGTCGCGACGGCGGAGATGCCGCACATGATGAGCGTGAGCGTCGGCGTGTGGGTCGGTGTGGGCTCGCGCTACGAGCCGGCGCCGCTCAACGGCGTGTGTCATTTCATCGAACACCTGCTGTTCAAGGGCACAAAGCGGCGCTCGCCGCGGGAGATTTCCCAGGCTGTCGAGGGTATTGGCGGTTACCTGAATGCCTTCACGAGCGAGGAGGCTACGTGCTTCCATGCCCGCGCCGGCCATGACCGCTTTGACGAATTGCTCGATGTGCTGCTGGACATGCTGCTCGACTCGAAGTTCGACCCGGCGGACATCGCCAAGGAGCGCGAGGTTATTAAGGAGGAGATCGCGATGTACCTGGACGAGCCACAGCACCAGGTGCAGGAACTGCTCAACGCCACCCTCTGGCCCGGCCAGCCTCTCGGTCGTCCGATTACCGGGACCGGCAAAACCGTGGATGGGCTGAAGCGCGCGCACTTGCTTGGCCACCTGCGCGAGAACTATGTCGCGGGGAACACGCTGGTCATCGCCGCCGGGAAGCTCAAGCACCGCCAAGTGGTCCAGGCGGTCCGGCGTTATGGTCCGCGTTTTCATACTGCCGCCGCACCGCGCTTCAGCCCCGCGCGCGACGATCAGCAGGGGCCGAGGATTCGCCTCTTCACGAAGCGAACGGAGCAGACGCAAATCGCCCTTGGCATCCGCACCTGCTCGCGCCATGACGAACGGCGCTACGCTTTGCGCTTGCTCACCACGCTCCTGGGGGAGAACAGCAGCTCGCGCCTCTTTCAGCGCCTGCGCGAAGACCTCGGCCTGGCCTATTCCATTTACAGCGCGCCCAGCTTCTTCGGCGACACGGGCGACGTGGTAATCTCCGCCGGACTGGACACGGACAATGTGACCAAAGCCCTGGGGCTCATTCTGCGCGAGTTGCGACGTCTGCGGGAAGCCGTGCCGAGCGCCGCCGAACTGCGCCGCGCCCGGGATTACGTCATCGGTCAAATAGACCTGGGGCTCGAAAGCACGGATAACCAGATGAACTGGCTGGGCGAACAACTGCTCGGGTATGGCAACATCCTGCCGCCCGCGCAGATCAAGCGGTGCCTGCGCAAGGTCACTGCTGGCGAAATCCGCGCCGCCGCCCGCGACTTCTTCCGGCCCGACCGGCTGAACCTGGCGCTGGTCAGCCCGTTAACCAACGACCGGCCACTGGCGCGAGCGCTGCGGTCGGGCACGTGAGCGGGGATACAAACGCTAAAGCCGGAACACCCGCTTGGCGTTTTTGTAGAGCACCTTGCGTTCGACGGTCTTGCTGGGCGAGAGGCGACGGATGGCGGCGATCATTTGCGCGCCGCTGCACTTCACACCTTGACCAGCCGTATCATTGCAGTCGCTCCCGAAGAGCAGCTTGTCCTGGTGGCGCTGGATGAACTCGCGGGCGTGGTCTTCGTCGCGCGTGAACGCGTTGAGGCCGGAGCCGGCGGACAGGTCGCCAAACATGTTTGGGTAATCGCTCAGGTAGCGGTCGGTGAGGCCGCCCGGGGTGACCTTGCCTTTGGGATAAAGCACGGATTGGTCGTGGTGGTTCTTGTCAATGTTCGCCCACCAGGTCTGGGCATGGCCGATGAACGCTGTCTTCGGGTATTTTCGCAGCATCGTGTGGAAGCGTTCAAAGCCGTAGGAATACATCTGGTGCTGCCAGTGCATCAGGACCGGCACCCGGTAATCGGCCGCCAGCGCGTAAAGCCTCTGTATCTCAGGCGAATCGCATTCGACGCCAAACTTCAACTCGGCAATCCCGACCCCGCCGAGCTTGAGGTATCTCTCGATCTCCTCCACCGCGTCGGGCAAATCCGGCACTTCGCAGCCGGTGAACAGGTAGTGTTTGGGATGCGCGAGCGCGAACCGGTAGCAGGCCTCGTTGCCGAGGGCTTTGGCCTGCAAGCCGTTGGCAAGGCCGTTATGGGTGGAAGGGGTGTTCACGGGACGGCCAGCCGGGAGCAGAATGGTCGTGGTGACACCCATGGTCTCCTGGTGGGCGAGGAAGGCTTCGTCCGATCGCCCGGAGTAGCCGAGGTGCTGGTGGATATCAATGATGGGCTCACGGCCGGCGGCGGCTTCCGTGGTCTTGCACCCCGGCGTGATCGCCGCCAGCGTCAGCAGGCCGACGGCGCCCAGAAACTCGCGGCGCGAGAGCCTGGCGGGCGCGAGGTTGAACTGAGAACGTTGGGAGCAGGGCATGGTTTGCGGGTCGTTTTTCATCGTGGAGCGAGTTTGCCGCCCGGGCCGGTGGAACACAATCCGGGAAATACGGCGCCGCCGCATCTGGATGGCGGTCTATTTCGGCGAGGCGGACGGCGCGGTTTTTTTGGGCCCAAATCGGTTTTCGGTGCCATTCATGAGCCGACGGATGTTGGTCCGGTGCCTGTAAATCGCAAGTGCTGCCAGCGCCGAGGTGACCAGGATCATGGTGAGGCTCGCCCCGAGCAGCCAGGCGGCGAACGGTAAGGCAAAGGCGGCGCTGATCGAGGCGAGCGACACATAGCGGCTGAGCGCGAACACCATGATCCACACGCCGAGAATGACCAGCAACGCCAGCGGCACCAGCGCGAGCAGTACTCCGGCAGAGGTGGCAATGCCCTTGCCGCCCTTGAAATGAAGCCAGCACGTGTAGTTATGTCCGAGAATCGCCGCCACGCCCGCGACCAACGCCAGCCACTCGCGCGCCTGCGGGCCGGCCCCGGGATCAGACCAACCGCCGATCAACCTGGCCACGACAAACACCGCCAGCCAGCCCTTGGCGGCATCGGTCAGCAACACCAGGACGCCCGCCGTCCTGCCCAGGATGCGGAACACGTTGGTGGCCCCGATATTGCCGCTCCCCACCGTCCGAATGTCCACCCCGCGCACCTTCGCGACCAGGAACCCGGTCGGAATTGAACCTAACAAGTAGGCGATGACGAACGTCAGGATATAACCAACAATTGGCACACCCGCACTGTATTCGCCCCCGTTCGAGATTTCAAAGGCCAATTCCGAGGCCCGTCAGACCTTGAGCATCTGTTTATGCAGCTTTGAGAACTGCTCCGCAGTAACAGGCAACCGACGATGGGGAATTGATACCTGTAACAGCCTGCCTGCACGCGGGATAAACAGGGAAATAGTCATGTTCTTGGTAGCCAACGGGTTAGCGCTGGCGCTCCGATGTCTTGGCGGCGATACCCCGGTGTATCTCCCATGTTGGCCGGCCCACATGGGAGACACACCGGGGACACACCCTGCCGACACCGCAATCGCCCCGTCGTTGAGTCTTGGTAACAGGACATTGCGCCCCATTTGAGCCTCAGAGCCGAGCCGCTTGTCAGTCCACGGGAGCCACCGCATCCTCAGCGCAGTAACTAAGACCGTGAACGCCGCGGGGGTGGGAAGGGGTAAATCCCCGCCAGCTCTGACCCTTCCCATAGGTTGAGATGCCCACCGCAGACCCGAGCCTAGTTGCGGGTTGTCACCAGCCGATGGTCAATGGCACAATGACGGCGATGAATGCGGAACACAAAGCACACGCTTCCGGCAAGGTGCAGGTGTCGGTTCTCGGCGCCGGGTCGCTGGGCAAGGAGCATGTTCGCATCTACGCCGAAATGGCGGCGGCGGGCCAGGTGGAGTTCGCCGGTGTCTATGATACGGCGGCAGATGTTGCGCAACGATTTGCCCAGAAGTACGGCGTCCGCACGTTCAGTTCGGTGGCCGAAGCGGCGGCCGCCAGCGACGCCGTGAGCGTGGTGACGCCAACGACGACGCACTTTGAACTGGCCAGGGTGCTCTTGCAGCAGGGCTGCCACGTGCTGGTCGAGAAGCCGATGACCGATAACGGGACTCAGGCTGCGGAACTGGTCCAACTCGCCCAGCAGCAGAACTGTGTGCTGCAGGTTGGCCATGTCGAGCGCTTCAATCCGGTGTTCAATTACCTCGAGACGGTGGCCACCGACCCGCGCTTCATCGAGACCCACCGCCTGTCGCCCTACCCGGCCCGGAGCACGGATATTGGGGTGGTGCTGGACCTGATGATCCATGACCTGGACGTGGTGCTGGCCTTTGTGAAGTCCCCGGTCACCAGCGTGGACGGCGTGGGCATCCCGGTCTTGAGCAAGTCCGAGGACATCGCCAACGCACGGCTGCGCTTCGCCAACGGCTGCGTGGCCAACCTGACGGCCAGCCGTGTCAGCCCGGAGCGGATGCGAAAGATCCGCGTGTTTAGCGGGGGCGCCATGACCAGTTACATCTCGCTGGATTACCGCGCGCAGGAAGGCTTCATCTACCGGGTCGCGCGGGACGACGAGCATGAGAGTTCACTGCTCAAGAAACTGCTCCGCGCCAAGGACTCGACCATCGTCAGCGAGTTCGGCGGCAAGCGCATCGTGCGCGAGCCGGTGCCCATCGCGAAGGAGGAGCCGCTCAAGCTGGAATTGCGGAGCTTTGTCGAATGCGTGCGGGCGCGGCGCGCGCCCGTGGTCAGCGGTGAATCCGCCAAACGCGCGCTGGACCTGGCGCTGGAAATCACGCGGCAGATTCGGGTTCAGTGAAACCCAGAAGCTTCATGCTGATCGCTGGCGAGGCCAGCGGGGACTTGCTGGCCGCGGAGCTGGTCCAGGCGCTGCGCCGGGAGTTGGCCGAGGCCGAGGCGCAGCCGACGACGGATCTCCAGCCCCTGACTACCGGGCTGGCGCCGCGCTTTTTCGGCGCGGGCGGCCCGCGCATGGAGGTGGCGGGGGTGGACCTGGCTTTTGATCTGACGGCCTATTCCGTGATCGGGCTTTCCGACGTGGTAAAGCACTACCTCACCTTTCGCCGGCTGTTCCACAAGCTGTTCCGCCTCGCGCTCCAGCGCCAGCCCGACGCCATCATCTGCGTGGACTTCTCCGGCTTCAACGGGCGCTTCGCTCGCGCCATCCAGGAGTATGTCCAGCCGCGCCGGGACTGGTTCCACGATTGGCATCCCAGGATAATCCAGTTCGTCTCGCCCCAGGTCTGGGCCTCGCGTGAGGGGCGCGCTTATCAGATCGAGCGCAACTGCGATTTGCTGCTCAGCATCTTCCCGTTCGAGAAGGATTGGTATGCGAAGCGTGTGCCGCGGCTGCGCGTGGAGTTCGTTGGTCATCCCATGGTGGATCGCCACGGGGAGCGGCCAGCAATGGGACGCGAGGGGCGAGGTGATCGAGTCACGCCAGTCGTGCTGCTCTTGCCGGGGAGCCGCCCCGGCGAGTTGCGCCGCCATCTACCGGTGCTGTCGGAAGCCGCCCGACTCGTGGCCGGGCGCAGCAAGGCGGTGTTCCGGATGGTGCTGGCGCGCGAATCACTGGCGGAATTGGCCAGACCTG
>Ga0172371_10014554_pt1 | contig 10122 bp, 7 predicted proteins | sample Lak12m_FD_114543 | JGI IMG/M metagenome (GOLD analysis project Ga0172371, IMG submission 114543) | Freshwater microbial communities from Kabuno Bay, South-Kivu, Congo - kab_022012_12m | ecosystem: Environmental > Aquatic > Freshwater > Lake | place: Democratic Republic of the Congo: South-Kivu... | reverse complement strand
GATTTGCTTTATTTGCATGACCACCCAAGACAAAAGTAATGCCTCTATTTAAAAGGAAGTCTCTTTCTTTTTCTTTACGCTGGAACTATCATCAAAAATCTTCTCTTCCCGACTTTGAGAAGATATTCTCCTGCAGGCAGGTTTTTTTCAGGGTCTTCCCATTTTTCATTATTCACACTAACACCACCCTGTTTTATTAACCTTATGCCTTCTCCTGTGCTTTTAACAATGCCTGAAAGCTTCATTATTTTCGGCAGCCAAATTTCGCTATCGTCTTCATCAAATTTAAACACCGGGACATCATCAGGAAGGCCTTTATCTTTGAATATATGTTCAAACTCTTCCCTTGCCTTTGCTGCAGCTTCGTTTCCATGATATCTTTCAACAATCTCATATGCAAGCGATTTTTTGGATTCCATAGGGTGTACTGAATGGTCTTTAATTCCGTCTTTCAATCCATTAAGTTCATCCACAGAGATATGACTGAGCAGTTCATAATATCTGAGCATTAATTCGTCGCTGACAGACATAATCTTTCCGAACATATCTTTTGGTGTTTCGGTAATGCCGATGTAATTCCCAAGACTTTTCGACATTTTCTTCACGCCGTCAGTGCCTTCCAGAAGCGGCATAATTACAAGCGCCTGCGGCGGCTGTCCATATTCCTGCTGTAGTTCCCTTCCCATTAAGAGATTGAATTTCTGATCAGTCCCCCCAATCTCTATATCCGCCTTTAGTACCACAGAATCATACCCCTGCAGAAGCGGATAAATAAACTCGTGAATCCCTATTGCAGTATGGCTTTCAAACCTTTTTTTGAAGTCTTCCCGTTCGAGCATGCGCGCAACGGTCTGCTTTGCCTGAAGCCTTATGATTTCCATTGGTGTCATTTTTTCAAGCCATTCACTGTTGAACCTGATCTGTGTCCTTTCAGGATCAAGGATCTTGAACACCTGCTCTTTGTATGTTTCCGCATTTTTCAGGACTTCATCCCTTGTTAACGGTTTTCTTATTTCGGACCTGCCGGTCGGGTCTCCGATCATCCCTGTAAGGTCGCCGATTATCAGGATGACTTCATGTCCCAGGTCCTGGAATTGCCGCATCTTTTCGAGAAGGACGGTATGTCCGAGATGAATATCCGGGGCAGTAGGGTCAAATCCTGCCTTTATCTTTAGAGAGGTATTTGTCTTGTAAGAATGTTCAAGTTTTTTGAGCAGCTCATCCTCAATTAATATCTCAACTACTCCCCTTCTGATTGTTCTGAGTTGTTCTTCAGGTCTAAACATTTGCATAACTTAAAAAGGATACAGGATTTTTTATATAAGATGCAAGACAATATAGGGACGCAGACTTCGTCGTACCTCTTCAACAAGCTCAGGGTAACAGTTGTCATGGTGAGCTTGTCGAACCATCACAGCTAGAAGGCAATATGTTTAATAAAAATATTTTTGTTATAATTGGATACTCTATTTTATTGCCTTGGTTAAAGTAATTAGCAAAAATTAACACAAAGAATAATGTTCGATTTCCGAAGCACGAAATACGAAACAAATTCAAATGACCAAAATACAAAATTTAAAACAAAAGAATTACCAGCCTTGAGTCGGGTTTCGATATTCGATTTTCGGATTTAATAATTAAATTATGAGTCTTCTTGCTGAATTATTATCAAAGATAAAACAGCCTCAGACAAAAAGAGATGTCCCGCCAAATCTCAAAAATATTGTCCAGACCTCCGCCCGGAAATCCGCCAACAGAAGAAGGATAATTCTCTTATCAGTTTTGTTTGCTGTTGCGGTGCTCACCGGCATTTTTCTTGTCTATTTCACAAGAACACTCTCTGAAAAATCTGTCAGCAATATTGGTATGACAGTGGAGGAAGGAGTGAAAACTCCGGATCAAACACAAGCTGCAATGCACAAAGTGAATGAGAATAAAGACAAACCTTCTGTATCACCCGTAGGGGCGGGTTTCAAACCCGCCCCTACTTCTGAACAAAAAGAAATACTTGCCGAACCCGTTAAGACCTCAGAATCAGAAAAAAAATCGGTAAAGGGGGGAAAAGAGGTGCTTCCGGACCTTGAGCAGGTCATTGTTAAAAATGAATCTCCCAATAAGGGCCTGAGTAAATTCGAGCTGGATACTTTTTTGTACAGCGCAAGGGAATTTGAGATGAAAAATGACTACCAGGGGGCGCTGCTGAATTACAAAAAAGCCCTCGAAACAGATAAAAACAATTTTGTTGTTATGAATAATATTGCTTATATATATTTAAAGTTGGGATTAACAGAAGAATCTGTTAGATATTCCCAAATGGCTTCTGAAATAAATAAGGACTATATTCCTGCACTGATCAATCTTGGAGTCGCTTCTGCAAAAGCAGAAAACATCCCTGCCGCAGAGGATTATTTCAATCACGCCTTAAAGCTTGATCCGAATAATCAGAACGTTATTTTAAATCTTGCTGTTCTTTATGAGAGACAGATGGATTATCCGAAAGCGCATAACTATTTCTCAAGGCTTTCTAAATCAGGGGACTTGTCAGGCACGTTAGGTCTCGCGCGTATATATGAAAAACAGGACAAGGCAGAAGAGGCCCTTAAACTTTACAAGAGCGCTTATGCAGATAATTCTCTCGATGATAAGACACGGTCAGAGGTGAAGCAGAGGATTATTGTGCTTTCAAGCAAGATACTGAAACCCGGAGATTAATCATAACACTGCCTTTTTCGTCAGTTGATGTGTTTAGAATATTGATAACATCTATTTTTTGATGTAGCCCAGAGCCATATGGCAACTCCAAATGCAATTGTAACCTCTCTTAACTCAGATGGGATATTTGAAATTTTAAGTTGTATAACTTTATCTTGAGGAATGAGGGCTGCAACGAAGAAGCAGGCCTGGCCCATCCATGGAGGTGTCGGAAACTCTACGACCCACAATAAACGGTGGAAGGATTTGCTGAATCGTATCATTAATGGCAGTAACACCCCTGCACAAATTGCCATAATCTGCAATAATTTGTTTTCCCAATAAGAGCCAATAAATGGCAACGCTATATTATGTAGGCTAACATCGTGTTGATAATTAATCGTCCTGATGAATTCACCTGATTTATAGTGCAGGTATAGATCCCCCCAGTTTGTTTCTTCTACGGCTACAAACAGGCAGCCGGCAGCAAGTCCAAAAAGCCACAAGTGAAAAAAAATATTTCTTGAATTATGACGCAAGGATTGCACTGCTAATATTATGGCCATTACACCGGCAAATAAATAAAAAATTACGGTCAATGTTTCAGTTACTCCATTCTCAACAGTTAAATCAGCAGCCCAGGTTTCATAGCCTGGAACAAGGCTGATAACTACAAAAACCGTCCAGAGTGACAAGATCAACAATAGAACTTGTTTCAAACCAGCAGGATGCATGGATGGGACTACCGAGGAAGCGTCAATATCAGACGGCCTCTCCTTCCACATCTCAACTGCTGCTCTAAAATAATTCGTAATTTTTTTTCTCAGGGTCCAGAGAACGACGCACCCTGCCGCCATGACGAGAAGCCCGTATCTGAAGAAAATCAGATATTTTTCCCCATCATCGGTAATACTGTGGTCTGAACTGAACCAGCGCTCCACAAAGGCATTATTAAATATCAGGGCGATAAGGATAAGCATGCCCGAGGCCCCAAGAAGCAGATGCCAGGCCCAATGAGTTTTTCCGGAATGGCAACTTAAATCTTTATCAACATCAATGTTGTTAATATCTTTTCTAAATATATCGGTCAAAGTCCTAAATGCTCCTCACCAAAGCTTCCTGTATCCTCTGTAACTTCTTTAAGAATAAAGTTAATGCTATATCGGAACTTTCAGGAGAAAACTAAACTAATTAGTTTGTTGCCCCTCTGACTTGCTTGCATCACTTACATCCACCACATCCACAACTTCCCCGGATATCCACCGTTTCTCTCCGCGAAAAGAGACTTGATACCATCTGGAGCTGGATTCGTCTAAATATTCCTGATATGCCACCATTTGATAGCTTTTCAAAAGTTTTCCAACAGCCGCTGAATCGAGCCTCGGCTCATCTCTCACATTAGCGATATCGACTTTGACGGATAAAATCTTGTACGGGAAGTTTTGCTGTTCTTCTTTCTGTGAAGCAGGAGTTGCTTTCAGTTCTGACAAGGAAGAATTTTCTGAAGGGGGTGGGTCCATGTCCCTTTTTTGTAAAGCCGGGGCTGCAATTCCGTCAGTACGACTAAACTTCGAATCGCTTTGCGAGGGATTAGGGGTGGAAACAGCGGCAGGCTCAATCGACTTTTGAGCAGGATTAATTTCAGCTTTCTTAATTGGTTCTTTAATGACATCTGTTTTGCTGCCGGGCAAATAAAAATTAACCGCAAAAACAATTAATAACAGGGCGGCAAATATTCCAGCCGCCACAGGCGCAAATCTGGACCGGCTTTGCAGCCTCATTTCGCTGTGGTTCAGGCTCGTTACGGCATGTGAGATATGCCCGGGAAGAATAATATTGCTTTCCTCGAGATATGCAGCCATTAACGCACGGGATATCAGCATATTTATTAACCGGGGTACGCCTTTTGAAAGTTTATACGCAAGCCTGCCCGCTTTTTTGTCAAGCTGCAGGTTTTGTTTTCCTGCCTTGATGATCCTGTAATTGATGTAATCGAGTGTTTCATCAGGATTGAAATGTCTGAGATGTATCCTGGTGGTTATTCTCTGATTCAACTGTCTCAGCCTGTCTGACATTAATTTTGTTTCAAGTTCAGGTTGCCCCAGCAGCACAATTTGAAGAAGCTTGTCCTTATCGGTTTCAAGGTTTGAAAGCAGCCGCAATTCTTCCAGTGTTTCATCAGGAAGGTCCTGCGCTTCATCAACGATAATGATGACCCTCCTGCCTTCAGAGGACTTTTCAATCATGAAATCCCTGAACGCCTTTATTGTTTCATTTTTATTTTTGAGCTTGAAACTTATATTTAAATCTTCAAGGACCGAGACCAGGAATTCTTCCGGAGACAATCTTGGCGTGAGAACAATCGCAATCTCCGCCCTGGAACTCCACTTTCCCAGAAAGACATTCAAAAGCGTTGTCTTTCCGCTTCCCGGGTCTCCGATGACTGTTGTAAAGCCTTCCTTCTGCTCTATGGAATAATCCAATAATAGAAGGCCCTCGTTATGTGTAGAAGAAGGATAAAAATAGGCAGGGTCGGGGGTCAATTTAAAAGGGTCTTCCTTTAGCCCGAAAAAACTTAAAAAATCCATTACTGTTTACCTATCTGCGAGATGAGGTCATATATCGGCGCCATGAGTCCAAGGATAATTATCAGAAAGATGGACCCTATAATCACAATAATGATGGGCTCTATCATCTTTCCCATTTTCTGCGAGATATCATCAAGCTTTTTAAGGTAATACTCGGAGAGATAATTGAGCTGTTCACTCAGATTGCCCGTTGATTCTCCAATAGATATCATCCTTATCACCAGGTTCGGGAATAACCCCTCGTGTCTTTTGACGGATTCGCTGATCCTGCTGCCGAGCAGGATATTTTCCTTGATATCAACAAGCGCATTTTTGAATACAGAATTACTTATAACATTTATCATAATATCAAGAGACCTGTCAATTGTAACACCTGCTGCAACGAGTATTCTTAACTGTTCTGCGAATAATGCAAGAAATTTGTTATACAATAGCAGCTTGAGGACCGGAATTTTTAATTTTACGGCATCAACATAATATTTTGTAGACTCCCTTCTTGATAAGAGCATAACAAAGATATAGATAACAGCAGGCACCGCAAAATAAACATACCAGTACTCCTGGCTGAAGCTGCTGGCCAAAATAAGAAACTGTGTAAGGGCGGGGAGTTTTACGTCCATGGATGTAAAAAGCGAAGTCATCTTGGGCAAGACGTAAATAAGCCAGAACAGAAGAGCTCCCATGGTGCCGATAAGCGCAAATGCAGGATACATCAGGGCCCTTATCATCACGCTTTTTAAGTCTTCCATCCTCTGAATATGGACTGCGACTTCAGATAAACTCTCATCCAGCCTTCCGGTTTCCTCTCCAACAGAAACCAGATTGATAAAAATCTCGGGGAATATGTCTCCGTGCGCTGATAAGGCAGATGAAAAACTCGAACCCAGCTCGATGGTACGTTTGACCTCAAGAAGCCTGACCCTGAAGCGTTTATTATCAGTTGTCATGGCGATATCGGAGATGGAGGAAACAAGCGGAAGCCCTGCCCTGAGCATAACAGCAAGGTTGCTTGCAAATTCAATGACTAAGCTGGTCTTTATGCCCCAGGACCTGATTTTTTTATTATAGAAATCTGCGAAGCTGTGGGATTTCTGTATTTTTAAAATATGGAGGCCTGATGATGAGACATTGTCGTAGACGCTGGTCTCATCAATGTCTTCAACAATCCCTTTTATTAACTCGCCTTCGCTGTTGATTGCTTTATAAGTAAAAAAAGGCATATGACCTCGGTGCAGAAGCCGGGAAGTGGCGCCACCATTTTAATCGATCAGTCTTACAATCTCCTCGACGCTGGTAATATTCTGTTTGATTTTTTGTATACCGGCAATTTTTAACGGGACCATGCCGTTCTTTAACGCCGCCTCCCTGGTTTTCATTAAGGACGCTCCAACAGCCACAAATTCCTTGATCTCATCGTTTACAAGCATGATCTCCCCGATGACCGTCCTGCCCATATAGCCTGTATTATTACACATAGAGCAGCCCTTCGCCTTATAAGCTGTTTTTAATGAAACATCATGTCCGTATATATTTATATCTCCGGACACATTTAATAATTTGAGCTCTTCCGCAGAGACAGCATACTCCTCCTTGCAATTACTGCAGAGTTTTCTTACAAGCCTCTGGGCCACCACGGCAAGGAGGGAAGAAGAAAGCAGGAACCTGTCGATTTTAAAATCAAGCAATCTCGGGATCGATGTTACAGCGTCGTTAGTGTGGAGAGTAGATAAAACAAGATGCCCGGTGATTGAGGCCCTCACAGCGATCCTCGCGGTCTCTTCATCTCTTATTTCGCCAAGCAGCATGACGTCAGGGTCCTGTCTCATGAAATTCCTGCCTGCAAGGGCAAAATCATATCCTGCCTTTAAATTCACAGCTGTCTGCTTGACGAAACTCAACTTGTACTCAACCGGGTCCTCTACAGTAAGCACATTCCTTTCGATCAGGTTCACCTCTCTCAGGGCTGCATAGAGAGTTGTTGTTTTGCCGCTGCCGGTAGGCCCTGTAATCAGTATGATTCCATAGGGCTTTTGGAAAAGAGTACGCAGTTGTTTTGTGTTTCCATGATCAAAACCGAGCGATTCAATCCTGAGCAGTTGCCCGGTGCCGGCAAGGACCCTTATAACGATGTTCTCACCATAAATAGTCGGTGTTGTTGATACACGCATTTCATATTTCGTGTTAAGAAAAGCCATGGAAAAAGAACCGTCCTGCGGCAGTCTCTGCTCGGAAATATCAAGCATTGACATGACCTTTATCCTCGACACAATACCGGCATGCGCTATCTTTTGAATGCAGAAGCCGTATTGTAAAACACCATCTACACGATAAAATATATTGATCGTATCTGAAGCAGGGCTTATGTGAATATCGGTTGCCTTCCTCCTGATTCCCTCCATGATCAGGTTTTGTGCAAGCTCGGCAACTGTGGCGGCAGGGACCGCCGGGGAGGCTTTTATTTCGTTGATGGCCGCAAGAATGTTTTGCTGTATAGGATTTTCAAGAAAGAAATATACGCGTTCCAGTGTTTCATAAAACCCCGTATTGTCGATCATGAATATCCTGGGCTTCAGGCCGGTGACTTTTGCTGCGGTATCGATGGCCTGTATGTTGGAGGGATTGGTGATCCCTATTTCAATAGTTCCATCGACTAAACGGAGCGGGATAAAACCTGTCTTTTCAGCAAGGTCTTTCGGGACCAGACGGATGGCGTCTTCTGCAATATTATATTCGGTTAAATCTATGAAAGGGATTCCTGTCTGATCAGCAAGGGTCCTGGCAATTTCGGCAGAGGACACAAAGCCGAGTTTTATCAGCGTCTCTCCAAGCATAGAGCCTGTTATCTTCTGGTGTGCAAGCGCAAGCTCCAGTCTTTCTTTTGTTAAGAGGCTTTTTTCTATAAGAACTTCGCCGAGTTTCATCCGAAAATTTCCTTAACCATTAACTGATCAATCTCGGAATCAGCATTATTACAAGTTCTGTTTTCTCGTCTACTTTATCAACGCTCTTGAAAGCGGTCCCTAAAAACGGGATATCGCCGAGAAGGGGCACTTTGTCTTCATTTAATCTCTCTTTATTATCAATAAGCCCTCCAATGATGATCATTTGTCCGTCCATTACCTTTACCGTTGTACTCATTTCCCTCAGGTCCACGGTGGGAAGTTTTATTTCAATTGAATTGTCGCCGGTCCCGATCGATTGCTTGTCAAGCTCAACAAGGTTTGATACAATAGGCGTTATGGTAAGGGTTATCTCGCCATTACTGTTAATGAAGGGAACAATGCCGAAAATGACGCCGGACAGCACGCTGTTGGTTTCAACTGTAAACGTTGTTGTCGGCGTGGTCCCGGTTGTTGTTGTGGTCTCAACCCGTGAGACAAAACTTGTATTTCTGCCGACGCTTAGCAAAGCGGTCTGTCCGTTCATAATATTGATCCTCGGGTTGGAAAGCGTACTGACATCGCCCTGCTCCTGCAAGGCCCTCAGAAGAAAAGTGAAATTTTTGTTCTCTGTAACAGCTACCTGAAAATTAGGGCCGTTGCTGTCTACTACGCCGGTAAATGCCTCTGTGCCGAAATTTACTTTGCCTCCCAGCATGACTGACCTGGCGATATAGTTCCAGTCTATTCCATATTGCAATCCTTTGGACAATTGCACTTCTACAATACGCGCCTCGATAAGCACCTGTCTGTTCAGCACCTTTTTTAAATTATTTATGTATGCGCCAACTCTTTCCAGGTCCTTTTTCGCTGCAGTAACCATAACGGTCCCGGCCATTCTGTTAACAGTAAAACTTGGCTGTATCTTTCCCTGCCCGGCGCTTTGCGGTTTAAGAAGGGTATCCAGCGATTTTTCTACGGCGTCCCAGAAACTGAATGAGGTCTTGTCAGACTCTGATTGAAGTGATACATCTCCGCTGACGGCATTTCCCCCCGAACCGGATGAGGCGGAAGATGTCCCGCTGAGGATGTCTCCGCCGGCTTTTATTTTGTATTCCTGTATGACATTGGGATGGCCCAGCTCAAATATTTCTGTTCCCATTGCGCTTATTGTCATGATATTGTCTTTAATGGAATAAAGATAATCCACAGAGCCCATGATAATATTAAGCGCATCTTCAACGCTTATATTTTTTAATGTCATGGTGACGGGGATCTCCGTATCAACGCCCCGTTCCATTACAAGATTGAAATTTGCTGTTTCAGCAATAGTGAAAAGCACCTCCCGCAGGGGGGTATTTCTTGCGGCAACAGAAACCATCTTTGTCTGAAGCGGAGAACTGGCCTCTTTAACCGGGATAAATTCCGGGACTGCCGGTCCGGGAGCTGCAGGCGGAACCATGTTCTGTTCTTTTGGGTCTTTTTCTATTGTCTGATCAATGACAATTGGTCCGGCCTTTGTCTCTTTGGCTTTTTGTGTAGAGGCACAGGAGATTAGAAGCAGAATACAGAGCACAGAACACAGCACACAGAAAAATTTATTTTTCATTTTGCTTTCTCCAGATATAACCATCTTTCGGTTTTATTTTTTAATAATACTCTTTCACCTTCTATTTTAGCGATCTTCATGCCTTCTATAATATCGCCTTCTCTCACAAGGGTCCCCCTGATAATTGCCATCTTTCTCTTTCCGCTGATCACAATCAGGGACAAATTACTATCACTATGCTCAATCTCAGGAACTATCGAACTTCCATTTGTCCGGATCTTTTCAACCAAAACCGGGCCAAAGTTAATAGGGATTTTCAGTTCATTACTTACAGTAATTTTCTGCTTTTCGTTTATCGCAGGGGCTGACGGCATAAATGCCAATATACGGTCCTCAGTTTCTGTAAGCTCCGTTT
>Ga0172371_10014553_pt1 | contig 10122 bp, 9 predicted proteins | sample Lak12m_FD_114543 | JGI IMG/M metagenome (GOLD analysis project Ga0172371, IMG submission 114543) | Freshwater microbial communities from Kabuno Bay, South-Kivu, Congo - kab_022012_12m | ecosystem: Environmental > Aquatic > Freshwater > Lake | place: Democratic Republic of the Congo: South-Kivu... | reverse complement strand
GATGAAACGCAGGGAGCGATTGAACCCGTTGAAGTTCTCGAAGTCTCATAATAAACAAAAGGATTTTTTTAATTCAGATAAACCTATCAGGGTTTTATTTTGGGGTAATCGCGTGGGAAAAACAGAGGGATGTGCGCAGGAAGTTGCAAGATATGTTTTAGGTGAACATCCAACAAGAAAAGTTTATCCACCAGTTGAGGTTTGGTGTGCCTGTCCGTCATATGATATGCAGAAAGAGACAACACAAATTAAATTAGAAAAATACTTACCTGAAAACCAGATTGCTAGTGTGACTCAAATTAAGTCTGGAGTCTGGGGAGAGGTATCTCTAAAGAACGGAAGCAGGATTAACTTTAAGTCTTACGAACAAGGTAGAGAGAAGTTTCAGGGAGCGGCTAAACGTCTTATTTGGTTTGATGAAGAACCGCCAAAGGATATTTGGGATGAGTGTGTGGTGCGTGTGGAGGCAGGACAGCCATTAGATGTGATTATGTCAATGACTCCAATTAAGGGCATGACGTGGGTTTATGACTCACTTTTTATGCAGACAGGTAGAGACGATTTATTTATCTCAGAGGCAAGTTGGGATGATAATCCTTGGCTTACAGACAAACAGAAGTCGCTAATGGAAGCTAATTTGTCTGATGAAGCGGTGCAGGTAAGGCGGTTTGGAAAGTTTGTGAAAAGGGTCGGGCTTGTGTGTTCGTGGTGGGATAGAGAGAAAAACATTATGGAGTATCAAAGTCTACCGAATAGTTGGACGTTCTTCGAGAGTTTAGATTATGGATTTAGTGATCCAGCAGCGTATTTACTTATCGGAGTAGATGGGGACGGTGATGTTCATGTTGTAGATGGATTTAGAGAAAAAGGACTTGGTGATAGTGAGATTTATTCACGCAGGCAAACAAAGATTGTGGGTTTACAGATTAGACAGGGCTACATTGATTATCCTGATGAGAGATTTAAGACCAATCTATCTCAGCTCGGAATGTCTTTGACACAGGTTGAGAAGAAGTCCGGTCAACAGGTTTGGGATGAGGTTATGGCAGAGAAGTTAGCAGAATATGGAAAAGTACAACGGGGAACAGGAAAGCCAAGATTGTTTGTTAGCAAACACTTAGATTGGTTGATTAGCGAGATTGAAAACTTAACTTGGTTGGAGATTAAAAAACAGGTTGGTGGGGAAACGCAGATTGTGCCCAGGTGGGATGATCATAGGAGATTTGGACATCACTTTGACGGGATAAGAGCATTAGGATATTTTTTGACTAATATCAACACAGAAAACAAAAACATCACGCAAGAGGTTGTGAATTACAACGTATCACTCAAAAAGAAGTGGAGGATTGGTTAGTGCCTAACAAACCTGCCCAAGCTAATGATCAATTTAAAAAGATTAAAACAGGTCAGTGGAGCAAGTATGGTGGAGCTAGGAGAGGGCTAATTCATTCGCAATCAGACCCAACGTGGGCTTGCCAGTGTTGTGGCAACAAACAGCCAAGAGAATTACCTGGATTTTTCATAAAACATGAATCAGGAGAGATGGTGAAACTATGCGCCAAGTGTTTTTACATGGCAAGAGAACTTAAGTATTCATTTACACTAACTAAGGAAATTATCATTAGACAATACAGGGATTGATAACCGCTTGCGACATGGGTTAAAAGCAGACTCATGAAAGAAAAAAAACAAAACAATACAGAGGTGGTAGACCCAATTGGTGAACTCCTAGAGCATTATTTTGATTGGAACGAAGACAGCGAGAAGCGCAGGACACGCGATCATGGTTGGAATGAGATTATAGATGCGTATAACGGGCAATTACCTGATGATTGGCCATACAACGCAGAGGTGGTTGATCCAAGAATCAGAACAACATTATTGGAGAAGAAGGCAAGACTAACAAACTCTAAACTGAGAGGCAGATTAGTACCTCGTGAGGGTGGGGATATACTTAAAGCTAGGCTTAATAACTCAGTCTTAGATTTTCAATGGGACAGTGCAATTGAGGGTGGCACGATGAATGCCAAGATCGGTGAGATGGATATGGATTCAAGAATGTTTGGCTCATCTTTTTCCTATGTGGGTTGGAAGTTTGAGACTAACGATGAGGGCAAAGCAATCTTCAATGGCAACGAACTAAAGGTCTTAGATCCTAACAATGCAGGGCTTGATCCCAACTGCACGCATATCAGAGACGCTAATTGGTTTCAGATGCGCGAATATATGCTCTGGACTGATCTTAAAGCCGAGAATGAGTTTCCTGGTGAGCCTAAGTATTCTGGACTTAAAAAGCTAATGGCTTTAATTGACAAAGAACGCGCACAGAATCAAAGACAAACTGATTATCAGCCAAGGAACTTAACTATCAGAGGATTAGAAGACCGCATGGGTTATGACAAAGCATTTCCAGTGATTGAGGTAGTTACAGAGTTTCGCAAAGACAGATGGATTACTTTTTCACCAAAATACAAGGTGGTCTTAAGGGATATTAAGAATCCGTACAAACACGGGTCAATTCCTATTGTGCAACTTAGGTATTATCCATTACTTAACGATCCTTGGGGTGAGAGTGAAGTAGAGAGTGTGTTGCCTCTGTTTTGGGCTATTCAAGCTACCTTGTGTGCTTATGTGGACACGATGAACTTGCACATGACACCACCAATTAAGGTGCTTGAGGGTCAACTAAGGATGGAGACTATCGAATGGTCGCCGGGTGCGGTTTGGGTGATGAACTCACAAGAGGCTGTGATGGAACATAAGGGTACTGGTGAGGCATTGCAGTATTTCCAATCTACATATGGGGCATTAGTTAGTGCATTTCAAGCGGCTATGGGCGAGATGAGCCAGGGAGTGTCAGCAGTTGATCCATTTAACTCAGATAAGACAGCTACCGAGATTAAAGCGACAATGAAACAACAGAATGCTAGAGATGAGGCTAATCAAGCTACTCTATCGGATATGATTCAAGACTTAATGAGAATGTGGACAAGTAATAATCAACAATTCCTATTTGCAGATCCAGGGATGCAGGAGTATGTATTGAGGATAGTGGGTAATGAGCAGTTTGAGTATTTTAAGAGATCAGGATTAGATCAAATGACCGTACCTGATGACTCGCTAATGAAGATTGCCGAGATAATGTCAATGAATGACGGCAACATGACGGACTCACAGCTACAGCAACTAACCGAGGCAGCAGAAGTGCCTTTATATCCAGTTGTACTTAATGAGGGCAAGAAGAGTGAAGAGATTAAGCCTAAGATGAGAATGTCAGAGCTGGGCGATAGCGCAGAGTTGTCAATCGTGCCAGATGATCTGGCTGGTACTTATGATTACATACCAGATGTTAAGTCAATGAGTATGGGTGCGACACAAGAGCAACTAGCGGGACTTAACAAAGTATTTGAGATGCTACAAAACCAAACAGTATTAACCTTATTACAGAATGAAGGAGTTACACCAAATGTCAAAGAACTCAGCCAAGCCATCCTCGAAGCTACCGGACTTAGAGACGCGGAACGCTACTTTACTAAGACTCAGGCGAGCCCAAGCATTCAACCGAATATGGCACAGCCAGGACTTCCAGGAGTACCTACTGCCATACCTCAAGGTGGAGAACAAATGGTTGGACCCGCGCCAGTTCAAGGGGCAGGAGGAGTTCCAATGGGCGTACCTGGAGAGCTGGGGCAGAGCCAAGGCATTCCAGGAATTAGTCAGCCTACTGGAGCAGTCTGAAGAAGCAGAACGTAAGTTAGCGGATCAAAATGTCAGAGCAAAAACCAGTTTCAAAATTGGATAAACTACCAGACAAGCTAGATGGTGAACACGAAGAGATCACGCTAGAGATGGATAAGTGTAAACACGATTTAGAGATAATTACCTCAACCGAGGTTAAATGTAAAAAATGTGGTGCTGGATGGACTGGTCTTGGTGTTTATAAACTTCTTCTTGCAAACCGCAAATAACTTTCTCTATAAGGTGAAATTAGCCGAGACTGATGCTCAGTCTATAAACCAAGCAATTATCAATAGGCTAATGAAAGGAGTCTCGAATGCCTGATGAGACCAAAGAGCAAAAGGTTCAAGCAACAGAACCAGAAAAGGTAGAGGTTCAACCAGAGGCTGATGCTCAGCCCAAAGAACAACAAGAGGGTCTGCCAGAAGATGCCTCAGAGCGAACCAAACGAGAGTTTGAGAAACTTAAAAAGCATAACGAGGAACTTTCTCGTAAGCTGGCAGAAAAGGAGGCAGGAATGCCCCCCAGACCAAGCCTTCTTGACCAAGATGTACCACAAGGGCAGGTAACAACACCAGCCCCTCAAGTTGCATCTACACTGCCTCAGCAGAAAGTAGAAGAGATAACCAAACAATTGTGGGACGAAGAGGGAACAATTGATGGCAATGAGTTACAACGCCGCTTAGCACTGGCTGAACAAGCCGAAAATAGGGCTAAGCAAGCCGAAGCCAAGGCTCAAGCCGCTTTAGAACGTGTTGCGCGTTTTGAGGTCGAAGGGCAAAAGAAGCTACTACATGAGAGGTTTCCTGAATTGGATCCCTCAAGTGATAAGTTTAACGAGGAAGCATACGACTTAGTGCGTAACGAACTTGTAGGACAATTAGTAGCCTCTGGAGTCCAAGATCCGATTAAGGCGGCAGAAAAAATGAGCAAGTTTTGGCAGAGGAAGGAGCAACCGAAGCAGACGGAGGCTCAACAAGCGCGTCAAGCCATTCAAACAACTGCAAAGGCAAAAGCTAGCTCAAGCGCTTATGGCGATTACGAAGATTTGCGCAAGCGATCAATGTACTCAAAAGAAGCGATGGAGGAACGCATCCGCAGAGCTGGCATTTAGTAATTAGCGTTCAGGAAAGGATTATATGCCGATTGGTGTTAGTTCACACAATGCTACCGATCAATTGGATAGTGTGTTGGCAATCCTTAAAGATGTGTCTCCCAACGTAGATAACTACTTTGTGAGCAATCTTAAGGTATCACCTACAGCAACCAATACCTTGCACGAATGGCCAGTCTATAACACTGCCAGACCTACAAGCGTAACTATGGTTATTGAGGGTGCCGACGCTACTATTCAAGATCTAACCACACCAAGCCGATCCAACAACAGGATTGGTATTGTGGATGAAGTCGTACAAGTTACCTCTACCGATATGGGTATCTCTACTCTTACCGGTGAAGATCAAATGTCGTTTCAAAAACGCGAAGGTCTGCAAAGACTGAAAGCTAAAATGGAATGGCTAACGATCAATGGTGTCTTAGCGGCTGGATCATCTGGTGTAGCAGCTCAAATGGCAGGTATTGAGAGATGTATTTCAACTCTTATTACTGCTAGAGCATCCGGTACATCCTTCACTGAGACCGAGTTCAACGATATTGTTCAAGACTCTTGGGACACCGTTGGGGCGCAATATGTCGGTGACTTATTGCTTTGCCCAGTCGTGATTAAACGACGTGTTGCCACAGGTTTCGATGGCAATAACACTCGAAACATCTCAGCTGCAGAGAAAAAGCTGGATTCTGAAATCCGCGTCATTGACTCTCAAGTGGGTCAGACTGTGAAGATCATTCCTCACAAGGACGTAAGAATCACAGCTGGATCTTTAGCTGTTATGTTACTCCGTGAAGAGTTGTATGCTCATTCGTTCTTAGCCAAAGAAGGCGAACCGAAATGGGTGCCTCTTGCTAGAACTGGACACGCCGAAAAGGGCATGTATCAGACACAGTTTACTGTTGTCTCTCATGCTCAACGCGCCAGTGTCAGACGTACTGGTTACAGCTCGAGTTTATAACTTCAGTCGTATCAGTAACCCAATTAGCCCCCCACAAGGGGGCTTTTTGGTCTTGCAAACCTCTAACTTATATGCGTATAAACCATATTCAGAATGAATACTATTACTGTAAATAATGAAACCTATGAAGTTGCCACTGATGAGGCGCGAATGCTCACAGTCCACCTAGTAGACTTATTCAAAAAGCTAGGAATACCCCAAGATTTAACTACCGAAGATATGACACCCGCTACATGGCGGTTTATTGAGAGAATTATTGAGGTGTGGAGACATTTTTTTCCTGATGAGTATATGGATTGGGTGGCTGGCATGAAGTATGAGCTAGAGGTAGAGCGACCAATCAAAGCTCATATAAAGGGTGGAACATATACCCCCATATCGTATCCAATGAGAGTACATAACCTAATCCAAGTGTTTTTGCCGAAATTGAGACTACAGGATAAGGGATTTATCAAGAAGTTTTTGCGTAGAGTACCAGAGTTTAAGAATACAAATTATCGTATATGAAAATAAAGGATTTAGGTTTAATCACTGCTATAAAAGTCAAAGGTCAAAAAGAACTAGAAATGGATCAGTCAGATCCACGACAAGTCTATTTTGTGTTTGATGATATAGAGGAGTTAAAGAAGCTCATAGATAGTTACTATGCCGACAATCTAATGGTATCAGCGTTAGAGTTTATGGAGATGTATAAACGCGTCAAACGCAAATTGTATTACATCAAAGACAGATTGGTACCCTATAAATGAAAATACACTTTTGTATTATCGTCAAAGATGACTCTGAACTAATAGATTTCAAAGAAGCGGTAGAAAGCGTGTTGCCATACGTTGATGGGTGGTCAGTTGTGGCTAATGGCAAGAAAACAGCCGAAATTGAGGCTTACACGAGGTCACAAGGCGGAAATTATCACTATTTAGCGTGGGATAAAGACTTTTCTAAGCAAAGAAACTATCTTTTGGCTAATTTGCCAGCTGATACTGATTATTACTTTTGGATGGACAGTGACGACATTCTCATTGGTGGTGAAAACTTGCGCGATGTAGCAAAGATTGGGTTAGAGACTGGTAAGGACGTACTGTTCTTTGATTACTGGTATGGTTGCTCATTTAATGGTAAACCATCTAAGAAAACATTTGTTAAGGTAGATATTACTCACTCCAGAGAGAGATTGCTAAGACCTGGTACTCATGTTTGGAAGGGCAGGTTACACGAGACACCAATTCCCGTTAAGGATATTAAAGACGCATATACTAAGGTGGAGTATAAAGACGTGCCAATAGCAGTGATGCACAAAAAGACTATGGATGACGCGCTTAAGACAATGGAGCGTAACAAGGTGATCTTGGAAGAGCAGTTAGCTGATGAACGTAAACAAGGTGATGCAGATCCAAGAACATTACTTTATTTAATGAAGATATATGTTGAGGAAAAAGATAAGGAGTTTTGGACAAAGTGTTTAGAGATGGGCGAGGAGTATCTAAAAAAGTCAGGTTGGGATGAGGAACGAGCTACTTGTTGTGACATTATGGCTCAAGCTCAATCTAAGCTAGGAAACAACCAAGAGGCTATCAAGTTGCTTCACGATGCAATTAGAGAGTATCCGTATTATCCACTTCTCTATCTTCGGTTAGCACAAGCCTACTTATTGGTTAATAAACGGAGGCAAGCCAAACACTGGCTAGAGATTGGCGTAAGACTGCCACTAGATAAGAAAACAGCAGGTATTACTAATCTACAAGAGATGAAAGTGCTATCTGCTCAAGTGCTACTACAACTCAAGTTTCAAGAGAAAGACTATGAGGCTTGTACTAGCGCGGCCGAGATTTTACTTAAAGAGCAACCTACCGAGGCAAACGAACAGCAGTATTTAATGTTATCTGATCTTAAAGACTTAAACCAAGCCTGTAAAAAAACTCACGAACTGTTTAATTACCTAGAGAGCATTGGTGAAGAAAAAACTGTATTCAAACTGCTCAATACGTTACCTTTTGGGATAACAGGGCAGCCATTCGCTATCAAGTGGCGACAAAAGGTAACACCACCTAGAGTATGGGAAGCAAACGAGATTTGCTACTTCGCTAACTTTGGCGGTGAACACTTTGAGAAGTGGGATGCTAGGAACTTAAGTAAAGGAATTGGTGGAAGTGAGACTGCGGTCATTGAACTTTCCAAGGAGTGGACTAAGCGAGGGTACAAGGTAACTATCTATGGTGATCCACTCCAGCCAGTAGAGATTGAGGGGGTTAGATACTTGCCTTGGTACCACTTTAATCCAGCCGATTACTTTAACATCTTTATTCAGTGGCGATCTACAGGACTATCTAACATTATCAAGTGTAAGAAGTACCTAGTAGATATGCACGATCTATTTAATGAGAAGAACCTAGAGGATTATCAACACAGCGTAGATATGTTTATGTTCAAAAGTAAACACCACGCAGGACTTGCGCCAAACATCAAGAATAAAGCAGTAGTACCGAATGGAATTAGAGTATGAAACAACACAAACTATTCTGGAGCAGTAGCTATGATCGTGGCTTAGATATTCTACTATTCATGTGGCCAGACATCATTAAAAAGTATCCAGAAGCTACGCTAGATATTTGTTATGGTTGGGAAACATTTAACGCAATTACTGCGGGAAATCCTGAACGACAACAATGGAAAGCTAATGTGGAACGCTTAATGAACCAGAGGGGTATCACTCATCATGGCAGGATTGGCAAAGATGAGATGAGGAAGATCCGTCAAGAGTGTGGGATTTGGGCGTACCCGACATATTTTGAAGAGATTGACTGTATCACAGCTAAAGAGTGTCAAGTTGATGGGCTTGTACCTGTAACTATGGCATTTGGGGCATTAAAGGAAACAGCCAAGGAAGGGATTTTGATTGAGGGAGACATTAAGAAGATTGAGATTGCTAATAAGTTTCAACAAGCATTACTTGATCTAATGGGAGATAAAAAGGAGTGGAAGCGGCTATCTAATAAGTGTCAGAAGTACGCTAGGAAGTTTGATTGGCCTAATATAGCTGGAAAATGGGATTTTGAGCCAGTCAAGCCTAAATTGAAGATCACTGTTTACACACCGACTATCCGAGAGGGTTTTTGGAACTTAATGGCGGACAATCTATCTAAACAAACTTATCAAAACTTCGAGTGGTTGATTGTAGATGATCACAAGCTAGATAGATCGCTTGTGGCTTGCAGGTATGCCAGAAAGTATAACCTAGATATTAAGTATATAAAGGTTAATGGTGGCAGGAAGCGTAACTATACGCTATCCCAAGCAAACAACGTGGCAATGAATGAGGCTACTGGCGATGTGTTATTAGCACTCCAAGACTTTGTCTTACTTCAGCCTACAGGTATAGAAGAGATAGCTAGAGAGTGTGAACGCCACCCAGGGGACTTGATTGCTCCAGTAGATGTGTACTACAAGTCTAAGGTTAAGCCAGATACTACTAATAAAGAGGATTGGTTTAATGGAAGAACAGATGTAATGGGTGAATACTTGAGGAAGAATATCAGAATACAAGGTAAAGGACTACGGAAAACAGATAATCCCTATGACTTTGAGTTGAACATTGGGGCAATCCCCATGTCAACACTAAGAGAGTTAAACGGCTGGTGGGAGTTTATGGGTGACGCATTGGGTTTTGACAATACCGAGATAGCTTGGCGAGCAATGAAGTTAGGACACAAGATCTGGATAGATGAGTGGAACATTGGGGTTTGCATAGATCATTGGGGCGTAGTGGGTAACAAAGAGGGTGGACTTAACAGAACTAGGTTACTTAACGATCCTAGATACTACTGGCTAATGACACAAACCGAAAAAGGTAATTTACCTGTCAGAAGAGACGAAAAGACGGATGAGACGATTTCTCTTGGTTACGAGATACCAAAAGAGGTAACAGATGATGAGTGTAAGGGTTGGATTAGAGCTAACTATAAGAAAATAGCTGAAAGATGGGGCGATCCATGAACCATCAACAAAGATACTTAGCACACCAGTTGAGGAAGAAAGAAACACTAATCAAGATTATTAAAGAGCGTCATTCAGATCGGATATTCTCGGATAAGCCAGTAGATGAGCGAATAATTAAAGAGATTGTCAATTCAATCGAGTATTGCCCGTCAAGTTGTGATCGTAAGGCAGTGAGTATTCAGGTAGTTACAGACAGAGATCAAAAGGCACTTCTTGGTGGCTTGCTGGTTGGTGGAGTTGGGTGGATTCATCGGGCAAGCTGCGTCCTACTCATCACCGCCAACCAAGAGGCCTATAAAGCAGGTAAAGAGATTGTGTTTAT
>Ga0172371_10014551_pt1 | contig 10123 bp, 10 predicted proteins | sample Lak12m_FD_114543 | JGI IMG/M metagenome (GOLD analysis project Ga0172371, IMG submission 114543) | Freshwater microbial communities from Kabuno Bay, South-Kivu, Congo - kab_022012_12m | ecosystem: Environmental > Aquatic > Freshwater > Lake | place: Democratic Republic of the Congo: South-Kivu... | reverse complement strand
GCTACTACCGGCGCGTCGGCGAGAAGCTCCAAGTGCTCGACCAGACGCTCGGGCAACTCAACACCACCGGCGAGCCGAACACGGCCCCCGTCGATCCCACGCTGCCCACGGCCCTGATTCTCGTGGGCGGCTACTCGGGCCTGGGGATTCACACGATGCTGAACGTCGTCCGGTTCATTCCCGACCACTTCCGCAATTTCGTGTTCGTGTCGGTCGGAGTGGTCGACTCGGGCAACTTCAAAGGCGGCGGCGCCGTCGACGACCTGCGCCGGCACACCGACGAGTCGCTCGCGCGCTACGTGGACCTGGCGCGACGGCTCGGGGTGCCGGCAGCCGCCGTCTCCGACATCGGCACCGACGCGGTCGACGAGCTGGAGCGCCTCTGCCTGGACGTGGCCCGAAAGTTCCCCAAGACCACGGTCTTCGCCGGGCAACTCGTGTTCGAGAAAGACACTTGGGTCCACCGGCTCCTGCACAACCAGACCGCCTACGCGCTCCAGCGGCGCTTGCAGTGGGCCGGACTGCCGATGGTCATCCTCCCGACCCGGGTACGATAGCGTGCCATCGCCGGGCTCGGGGCAGGAGGGGACTGGCTCCGTGGCGCATTCCGGTGGGACATCGCCAGCGGCGTTCCCGCCACGGTGCCTGTCCCCTTCTTCCGCACGCCGTCGCAAAAGGGGCCAGGCACCGTCGCGGAAGCTGTCTTTGCAGGGAGAGCGTCATCGAGACGACGGAGCCAGTCCCCTTTCGCGACGGCCGACCCGGCGCGGCTGAATTAGTATGCTTTCGAGAAGAACGCCTGGCTCGCCTTGGGTTCGGGCTTGATGGTGGCCGAGCCTTCCTTCCAGTTGGCGGGGCAGACCTCGCCGTGGGTCTCGACGAACTGGAGCGCCTTGACCATCCGCAGGGCCTCTTCGACGCTCCGCCCCAGCGGCAGGTCGTTGACCACCTGGTGCCGCACGACTCCCTGCTCGTCGATCAGGAAGAGGCCGCGAAGGGCGATCCCGCCCGGCAAGAGCACGTCGTACGCCTGGGCGATCTTCTTGTCCAAGTCGGCGACCAGCGGATACTTGATGTCGCCCAATCCACCCTGCTTCCGCGGCGTGCTCCGCCAGGCGAGGTGCGTGTAGTGGCTGTCCACCGAGCACCCCAGCAATTGGACGCCGAGGGCCTCGAACTCCGCGGCCGCCTCGGAAAACGCGATGATCTCCGTGGGGCACACGAAGGTGAAGTCGAGCGGGTAGAAGAACAGGACCACGTATTTGCCGCGGTAGTCTTTCAAAGACACCTGCTTGAACGAGCCATCGGGCATGACGGCTTGGGCGGAAAAGTCGGGGGCCTCTTTGGCAACCAGGACGCTCATTCGGTCTCTCCTCCTCGATTCGTTTTGAGATATGCCGATCCCCATCTGGGTGGCGGCTCACCAATTCAAGGGATATTTATGCAGGCGCTCAGGATTTGTCAATCGGCGGGCGGGAACGCTCTTGTGCGAGGCCGAAAAGACGGGCCGGAACCCGTGCAGAGCCCTCCATGGCAAATGCGACACTTTGCCGGCCCGTAACGGCAAGATCGGGCTCCAAACCGCTGCAAGGAGCAAACAAATCCACGAAAACCCTGACGTGTTTGACGATCATTACAGCCATCGGCCAGAGCATGGCGGTCAGCACGTCTGCGCCCGATGTTGGAATGGAGAGGCCGGTCGCCGCCAAGTAGGAAACGACCCGCCAGAACACCAAGCAGGTCCCGCTTGCCGAGCGGGACCTCACGCGGTTCGGGCCTCATGCTTACGAAAGGTCCCGCTCGGCAAGCGGGATTTACTTCGCCGCGCGGCGCTCGTAGGTCGGCTCGGGCTGCCAGAGGTAGAGGAAGGTGGGCAGTTGGCTGCGGTCCAGGCCCGGGATGCTCATCGGGAAGAGCCCACCTTGCATCGGGCTGTTGGGAGTCGTGGCATAGGGCGATCGTGCCGGATCGTTCTCGCGGCGGAGCAGCACCACGCCGGCCGAGGGGCACCGCCCCAACTCGCGGGCAACCGCCACGGCGTCGTCCATGTATCCAATCGAATCGATCAAGCGGCACTGGAGGGCCTGGGACGCCGTGAAGACCCGGCCGTCGAAATCTTCCTTGCGCGACGGGTCGTGCCGCGGTCGCCCCTTACGGACCGTTTCTTCGAAGCGAGCGTGGAACTCATCGGCCACGCCCTGAAGGATCGCCCGGCCCTCTTGCCCCATCGGCTCGACGGGAGAACCGAGGTCGGTGTACCGGCCCGCCTTGACCGGCACCGCCTCCACATTGAAATAGGCCATCGTGTCTTTGAGATTGTAGAGGTTGAGGATGACGCCCATTCCCCCGGTAACCGTCGTCGGATGGGCCACGATATGGTCGGCCGCCGTGGCGAGATAGTACGCGCCGCCGGTGGCCAGGTCCATCAGGCACGCCACCACCGGCAACCCGGTCTGCTGCTGGAACGCGCGGAGGTCGCGCCACATGATGTCGCTGGCGGTGACGCCCCCGCCGGGGCTGTTGATCCGCACCACCACCGCGCAGTAGCAGGCGTCGGCCGCGACCGCGTCGAGCTTTTCGCGGAACAGCGACACGGGGTTCTCCCCCACGGAGCCCAGCCCGACCAGGTTGTTGTTCACCAGCAGTCCGTCGACGTCCACGATCGCGATCTTGCCCTGAGGGCGGCCCTCATCGGCGATAACCGCCTTTTCGACCAGGGGGCCGCGGTCTTCGACCGCCGAGTTGTGCATGGTGACGCGGCTCTGGGTCACCGCCTGCAACGGGCCTCGGCAACCAGCAGCGACCGCGAGGAGAACGAAGAGACCGGCGTGAATTGGTTTGCCCTGCATTGCTCAAAGTCCGCAAGAGCCGTATTTTCCCTATTCTTGTATCGACCGGCGTATCCGGTAGGGATCAGGGCTTGAATGCCGCGGCGGGCGAAGTCGCCCGCCGCGGCCCGCAGGGTTTCTCCAGCCGATCCGGATTCCGCCTCGCAGTGAATCGTGCTACGTTGAAGGAGTTTGGTCCCTGGATCGGATCGACGTGGGTGCCCCCTCGGAAGGGGCTGGCTCGCGTATTACTCAGGTGGTCGCGTCACTTTGTGACGCGCAATCTCGGTCTCGGAGAAACAGCCTCACCTATGCCGACTGTAGCCGTAAGTGATTGCCTTTTCAACCACTTACACCGCGAAGAACGTTTGGGGGGTGGGCTCGAAATTGGCTCCCTTTGGCCGCATTAAGGGGAGCTACCGGGAGAACAAGAAAGGTTCATCCGGTCGAAGCGTACCTGGGGGCGCTGCCCCCAGACCCCCGGGATTTTCGGAGGCATAAGTCCGGTGTCCAATGGTACTTGCTTCCGGTTCCGCAGAATCCATATACTGGAAGTGCCTGGAGAAACGGAGTCGGGCTCTGCGGGGACGCAACCCGACAAGGGATATCCAGGCTCCGGTGCGCCAAGGGCGCGTCAGGCCCCTGACAGCCAATGCCGTCGGGGGCCGTTTTCTTTGCTCCCATTGGACACCGGACCGATGCCTTAGAAAATCCTGCGGCGCAGCCGCGCTTTGGCCGACGTCGTCGGCCCAGGTACGCTTGAGTCGGATGAACCCAAAGTATTCTGTTCCGTCTGGGAACTGCAAAACGATTTCGCTCTGCTCTTCTACTTTGATCGTTTGCGTCATGCTTTCCCACGTTTATCCGATGCAGACAGCTCTCGTATTCCTCGCGGCCGGGCTTCTGGGTGCAGCACCGGAGAACTCCGTGCTCAAGCAACTCACCGAGCAGGGGGTGCCGGTAGGGAACGGGAGCTTTGTGAAGCTTCCGTCGGCCACCATGCCCGACGGGCTCGACGGCCCGGCCCAACAGGGGATTCTGGCCCGCATCGCCGCTCCTAATCGCCGCGTGTCGGATCTCACCCGGAAATCGGTGGTGAGCCCGCTCGTGCTGAAGTTGGGCGACGTGACGACCTCCGACGAGAAGCGTCCGTTCCGCACCGTCGATCTATGGTTCATCGCCTACGGGCGGCTGGAGTTGTTCAGCCAGGAGGAGTTCTTGCAGAAGCTCGTGGAAACGGCCGAGTCGAGCAAGAAGGGGCGGCTCCCGTTCGTCAAGGGAATTCTCAAGCGTGACCAGATGAAAGAGTTGAACCTGTTGGTCGAAGACAGCCCGGAACGGATCCAGCGGTTCTTCTTTAGCACGTTCGGGCTGTTCGACCGCGTGCTGGTGAGCGCGACGCGGCGGGTCGTGGTCACGCGGTGTTCCGACTCGGTGTCGATCGCGGCGATCATCGATCCCCGATTTAGCAAGTCGCTCGCGTACCCCAATCACTGGCGGGCGGTGACGCGCGACGATCGCGACGAGTTCAAGTTCGGCTCACCGCAGCCTTATGAGTCCGCAGGGCTTTATGCCAAGGTTACCCGGCTGGCGGAGCCGGCCGGGGCCTTGTTCATCGAGTACCACCATGCGTTCTGCGAGCCCGAGGCATGGTTCGCGGGGACAGCCCTCTTGCGATCGAAGCTCCCGATGGTGGTTCAAGACGGGGTGCGCAAACTCCGCCGCCGGCTCGCCGAGGCGGAGTGAGTGCGAAATGCTGAATGAGGAATGATGAATGAGGAATACGGAAGTCAGAATGGACAATCCACGAAGCGTGCCGTGTGCCCACCCCGGGCATCACGCATCGGCGTTGATCGCTTAGCGCGTCTATTCATCCTTCATCCTTCATCTTTCATCCTTCAGTGCTCGCTATTCCCGGCTCCCCGCATCCGCCGGCCGCCTCGAAGAGCGTGAGGGCCTGACGTACGGGCCCCACGTCGTGGACGCGGAGCACTTGCACACCCTGGCGAGCCAGCGCAATCGCTACCCCGATCGTGCCGGGCAAGGGGTCGCAGTGGGGATCTCCGAGGACGCGGCCAATGAACCCTTTGCGCGAATGCCCGACCAAAACCGGGCAGCCGAGGGCGTGAACGCGGAAGGCGTTTGACAGTAACTCGACGTTGTGCTCGGCGCGCTTGCCGAACCCGATCCCCGGGTCCAGAGCGATGCGGTCCGCGGCGATTCCAGCGGCAAGCAAGCCGTCGCGGCGGCGATTGAGATAGCTGAGCACTTCTTCGACGACGTCGCCGTACGTCGGGTTGTCCTGCATGGTTTGTGGGTTACCCTGCATGTGCATGACGCAAATTCCCACCCCGGTCCGCACGGCCAGCGGCACCGTCTCCGGATCACGTTCCAGGCCGGTCACGTCGTTGACGATTTCCGCCCCCGCGTCAATGGCCGCGCGGGCCACGTCGGCCTTCGAGGTGTCGATCGACACGGGGACCGCGGCCTCACGGCACAGAGCCTTCACGACCGGCATCACGCGGCGAAGCTCTTCCTCCGCGTCGACCGGCTTGGAATAGGGCCGCGTGCTCTCCCCGCCCACGTCGAGCAGATCGGCCCCCTGGGCGACCAGTCGCAGGCCCTGCTCGATCGCCGCGGCCGGGTCGGAGAACTTGCCGCCGTCGGAGAAACTGTCGGGGGTGACGTTGACGATCCCCATCAGCAGCGGGCGCCGGCCGAACGCGAGGCTCCGGGTCCGCAAAGTCCAGTGATCGGCGCGGTGGGTGACGGGCATCTCGGATGACAGGCAGAGAGAATGATGAATGATGAATGATGAAGACAACCTGCAATTGCGCAGCGAAGGTTCCCTATGGAGCCTCAGAAAAGTAATGCAAGGTTTCCGTTCCGAGCCGGGGCGTGCCGCCCCCGATATTCCGGGCCGACACGGCCAGGCTCCGAGTTGTCAGGGGTGCATTACTCTTCTGAGGATCAATAATCAACACTCCTCGCAGGACCGCCCGGGCATTCATCATTCATCACTCATCATTCATCACTCATCATTCCAGTCTACCACGGCGCTTCCATCATGGCCACGATCTGCTCGGCCAGGCGGTGAATGGCCTGCTGTTGCGCGGTGGCGATCGATTGGCCGACCTCGGGGACCGCCGTGGCGGTCTCGGTGATCGTGGCCAGCTCGTCGGGCAAAGGGATGGGGGTGCCCTCGCGAATCAGGTTGCTCTGCCGGTCCATCCAGCGGACCTTGACCTGGAGGCTCACTTCGTTATCGCGCGGATCGTGGTACTTGTTGAGCACCAGCACGCGCTTGGTTTCGTGGGTGATGCGGCCGGAGAGAATGCTGTCGGCGTCGCTGTCGCCGGTGACCTTATAAGGGGTCTTGAGCTCGATCTCCTTGACCACCGCCTCCGTAAGACGCTCGCCGAGGTAGCGGCGAAAACTGTCGGACTCGAAGATCGGGACGTAGACCGTGCGGATGTTGGACGGATAGAGCGATTCGGCGCCGATGCGATACCCGACGCATCCCGAGATGACCAAGGCGGCGGCAACAAAGCCGAAAGCCGAAAGCCGAAGGCCGAAGGCCAAGAGGCGAGAGCGAAGGGCCCAAACCAGAAACCCGGAGGCCGACCTGAGCCCCAGCTTTCCGCTTTCGGCTTTCCGCCTTCCACTTTCCACTTTCGGCTTTCCGCTTTCCATGTGCCGCGCTCATCTCTTCTTGACGGGCCCAAACAGTCCGGTGAGCCATTTCAGCCGGTCGGGCGGTTCCGCGGGAAGGTCCTTGATCTGCTCCAGGCGATCCTTGGCCACGGCGGCGGCTCGGGTTTGCGGGTACTTCTCGAGCAAGCCGTTGTAGTAGTAGCGCGCGGCGCCGTAGTAGTGGTTCTTCTCGTAGTACTGGGCCACGGCCACGTCGCGCTCCGCCTGCTCCTCGACGATGCGGTTCTTGGCGGCGATCACCTGGTCGCGGTCCGCTGCCAACGTCGGACCGAAGCGAATGAGCGTCTGGTCGGCGAGCTCCGACGCCTCTTTGAGCGGCAAGCCGTCGTAAAGCGGCCCCTGGTACATCCGCTGCTTCGACTCCAGTCCGAGCAGGTGCGCATTCTTCTGGTGTTCGCTCTTCGGGTACTCCTTGCGGAGCAGGTCGTAGTTCGTTGCGGCGTCTTCGTAGCGCGCCTGGACGAAGTACGCGTTGGCGCTGGCCATGAGGGCATCGTCGGCCAGCGGGCCCGTGGGGTCGTTCAAACGCACGTGCTCGTAGGCCTTCAGGGAGTGGCCCCAGGTGTCGAACAAGGGGCGCCCGTCGTCGAACAGATTGGGCGTTGTCGGCCAGTGCGGCTCCGCGGTCTGGAATTGCTCCCAGTAGCGGCCAATGGCAAACTCCCGGGCCACGGCCTTGTCGAGATGACGGGAATACTCGTACTTCTTGAGCAGCGTCTCGTAGGCGTTGTGGGCCGCGGAATAATGGTCGACAAAAAACAGACTCTCCGCGCGCCAGAACAGGGCATCCTCTTCGAGCGAGCTGTCGGGCCAGCGGTCGGCCGCGGTGGCGAACTGCTTGGCCGCTTCAATATATTTTTTCTCGCGGAAGAGGCGATGTCCCTCCTCGTAGGCGGCGCGGGCAATCTTCTCGTCGGGCCCGTAGCCCGCCCAAACCTTGACCGACTTGATGAGGGCCGTGGGGGCCAGCGCGCCGAGGTCGAAGCCGGGGCGATCCTCTTCGTCCACCTCTTTCTTCTTTGGCGTGGGTTTGGAGGCGGCCGCCAGGGTGGCGGCGGTGACCACCGTTTCTTTCGGGCCGGATGGCAGCGTTTCGGTCGCCGAGACCTGCTTGACCCCCGAGGAGGGGCTCGCCGTATTGGTTCGAGTGCCCGAAGTCTGCGACTCCTTCTCTTTCTCTTTCCCGGTCAGTCGCTTGAACAGCCACCCGTCGTATTCGTCCTTGCCCTCGGCGCCGTCGGACGGTTGGCCCGTCTCGGCGCGGGCCTGCTCCGGCGCCGGCGGGAGAGTGTGGCACCCGGCCGCCCAGCCCACCAGACAAGCCACCACCGGGATGACGTGAGTTCTGTGAGCCACCATGCAGGACGTCCTTGTCCTTGCGTCAAGTAGTCAACAGGCGCAAGTGCTGGTGCATGCGGGGCTTCCGGCCCAGCAAGTGGTACAGGTACTGGTTCAACACCCCACGGAGCTCGCCGCGGCTGGTGGGATGAATCTCCAAACGCCGCCAGGTGCGGCCTTCGGGTTCCGCCAGTTGCTGCATCATGCGGAGCACTCCCGCGCTGACCGAGGCCACTTGTTTCTTCCCCTCCCGGCAGCGGCTGCACAGCACACCGCCGGACGATTGCCCGAAGGCCACCCGGCCGCTCATCGCCACCGGTTCCTCGCATTCCGCACAGGCCGCCAGCGAAGGCAGATGCCCCAAGAGGTGCAATGTGCCCAACTCAAAACGCGCCGTGTACAGGAAGACGGGCTCGCCGGCAGACAGGGCTGCCAGGGTCTCTTCGGCCAGATTGAAAATCTCCGGATGAGGATCGTACTGATCGGTCAGTTCGTTGAGCAACTCGGCCACGTAATAGCCGGCGTACAGACTAGACAGGTCACGCCGGAAGGGCCGAAACCGCCGCTGAAGCTTGGCCTCGGTCAACACGTCGAGCGCTTCGGACGATTTGCGGAGGAAGACTATTCGACAAAGGGCCAACAGGTCAAGAGCAGACTCGAAAGGTCCCTTCAGCCGCCTGCCCCCCTTCGCCAAACCCTGTATCTTGCCAAACTCCCGGGTGAACAACGTCGCCACGAGACTGGTTTCGCTAAACTCAACCAGCTTCAGCACCAAGGCGGTGGCTTTCTCAGTGGACACCGCCAATCACCTCGACGACCTGTCGGTGCGGAATCGCCACGCCGACAAGACGTACACGATACGGTCGTCTTCGACGACACTGAAGTCGATGGCAAGCGGTGGCATGACAAGAATCCGCTTGTTGGCAAACCGTGACTCACCTTTTGACGCGGCCTCCTCCCGCAGCACGGAATCGATCTCCCCTGCTGCCTGGGTCACGGCACTGCGATCGTTCGCTCCTAACCAGATGCTCGCGAGATCCGCCTCAGCGCTGCGCTTCCAAACTACGGTGTATCTCATAGCTTAGAGAAATCTCTAAGGATTTCTTCAAGCGGACGCCCGCCCGGCTCCTGCTCCCGCCGTAGCAACTCCTCCTCAGAGAATGGCGAAACCACCTTGCTGCTGCCGACATCGAGGGGAGCGGGCGCCGGGTAGAGATAGCCTACCGTACGACCCGTTGGGTCGCACAGTTCCACCGGGCCTTGCGGATTGTTCAGCCTGCCCCAGAACTCGGAATCGACAAATACTCTTGTCATGGCATGTGCCCTCGGCGTTCCCGAGTGAAACGACCGGTGCGAATCGACTCCAGCCAATTATAACAACCACCCGCCAGAATGTCAGAATCGCTCTTGGCAGGTCTTGGGTCTTAGGTCTTCGGCCTTGGGATCCAAGACCCAAAACCTAAGACCGGACGCTAGCCGAACTTGGCATTCCGGCGAGTTATTGAATTATAACACCACGGTCCGGCTTGCGTCTACGGACTGCCGCCGCTCGCGAGTCGAAGGTGGCGATCCTCCCTCTCCTCAGCACTTCTACCGCGATACGCCGGAGATACGCGTAATGTAGCTCTGTTGCAGGGCGGACATTTTGACGCGTTGACGCGGCGTATCGTCCCGGTAGCCGACCAGGTGCAGCATGCCGTGGATCACGTAGAGCAGGAGTTCTTCGGCCGGCGTCCAGCCGTAGCGAGCGGCCGCGGTCCGGGCCGTATCGGCGCTGACGATGACTTCGCCCTCCAAGCGGCCCTCGGCCCGCTCCAGGACAAAGCTGATCACGTCGGTGGGCTCGTCGTGGCCGAGGTATCGGCGGTGGAGATCCCGGATCGTCGGGTCGTCGACGATGGCCAGGCTGATCTCCGCCTCGGCGATGCCCTCGTCCTTGAGCACCGTGCGGACCGCGCGGCGGAGCAGCCGGCGATCGATGGGGAGCGTCTTCTGCCGGTTGGCGATGTCGATGCGGATCACGCGGTCTTCTGATCGGGATACTTGACGCGGCCGTGGTAATTGGCGATGAGCGACTTGCTCACGCAGTCCTCGATGGTGCGAAGTTCCCGCAAGGTGAGACCGCTCTCGTCGAACTGGCCGTCGTCGAGCTTCCGCTCGGCGATCTCGCGGACCAGGCTGTCGATCCGGGCGGGCGCCGGGGCGACCAGGCTGCGGCTGGCGCTCTCGACGGCGTCGGCCAG
>Ga0172371_10014550_pt1 | contig 10123 bp, 4 predicted proteins | sample Lak12m_FD_114543 | JGI IMG/M metagenome (GOLD analysis project Ga0172371, IMG submission 114543) | Freshwater microbial communities from Kabuno Bay, South-Kivu, Congo - kab_022012_12m | ecosystem: Environmental > Aquatic > Freshwater > Lake | place: Democratic Republic of the Congo: South-Kivu... | reverse complement strand
GAGCTGCTGACCGATTTATCCTCCGGCACGCTGCATAAGGTTAGCGCCGCCAGGCCGCGCTTCGTGGCGCGCAGCGCGTCGGTATAAGCCAGACCCACACCTTCGTACGCGCCCAGTTCTGGTTTGCCAGTCGCCGCCCGGCGCGCCAGATCCAGCGCCCGCGCATGCGTCCGGTGTTTCAGCAACAAGCCGTCGGCGGTCAGATACTTGATCCGCCCTGCGCCGACCTGGTCGAGGATGATGTAGATCGTCTCGCTCCCAAGCTGCCCGGCATGCGCCTCCAGATAAGCCGCCGCGCCATACGCCCCAACTTCCTCGCAGCCGGTAAACGCCAGATGCACTTCGGTGTGCGTGAGCGGTCGCTGGATCAATTGCTGGGCTAAAGCCAATACAACCGCCACGCCTGAGGCATTGTCGTTGGCGCCGGGCGAGAAAGGCGTGTAATCAGCATGCACGCACAGCCCGAGCGCAAAGAGCTGGAATGCGCCCACCGCCAGCCCCAGCCAGCGCATCCATTGCCAGGCGAAACTAGTTTCGCCAAACAGCGCGCCCAAGCCGAACGCGAGCGCGCCGACCAGCATGCTCAACACGGTCATGGCAAACAACAGCGAAAACACGGCAATCCAGGCATCCGACGAGTAAAAGACCGGCGTGCGGTGACTGTCCAGATGCGCGCACAACACGACCCTGGCTTTCACCGCGCCAGATGGCGCGAGATGGGCGACTACGTTCTGGCTTTCCGCCTTTGGCAAGAGCCAATGCGTCCAGGAGGGGGCAAATTCGGTCTCGGCAATCATAGCCCACAGCCCCAGGATGTTGAAAACCGCGCCCAGTACCAGACCGCCCGGGCTGGGATCAAGCAAGCTGATAATTGAACCCGTCAACGCAGCCGCGAAAGCCAGTCCAATCGGCCAGTAGGTGGATGGCAGGGAGAGAAAAGGCTCACTCTGGACATCTTGGATACCAAGTTGGCGCAATTCACCGGCCAGGTATTCGCTGGCGCGCCGTTCCCCAGGTGTGCAACTGCCTCGGCCGCCGCTGATCTCGCTCAGGCAACGGATATTAAGCAACATATTTTCGATGAGATGGTTCATATCCACTCCATTGTACCGTGTGGTCAGGCATTGACCCAATCCGGCGCGTCCACATCATACACCCGCCAGGGATGGGTCCTATTTATCGCTATTCTCCGCGTCAGATTCCAACCGCGCTTCCGAGAGATACCACCAGGCAATGGCGGATACCGGGAAACGTTTTAGCCAGGGTTTCAGCAAGAAATGGGAGCGAAGATACTTGAACGGCATCAACACGGCGGCTTGAATCAGGATCCTATCGGCTTCACGATAAAGCTCCAACCGTTTCTGTTGATCCAGCGCCTGTCGGGCGGCTTCGACCAGTTCCAAATAACGCGGTTCGCGCCAGCCTGCCCAGCTCACCGCATCGTTCGCGCGCAGGAAATTATCCGGATCGGGGTAATCGTTGACCCAGATGCTCATATAGAGACCAGGAAGGTCTTTTTGCAACCGCTCCAGGTAGCCGTCCCAATCCAGAACTGTACCCCGCACCGAGATTTTCAACTCTGTTTGCCAGCCAGCGACCAGGTATTCAAGGTCCTGTTCCAAACCGGGGCCGGCAATGAACTCCACCGGCGGAAACCCGGCGCCAGCGGGATAGCCGGCCTCTGCCAGCGCCTGGCGCGCCTGCTCAGGATCGTATGGCAGACCAATCGCCGGGGAATGCCCCGGCATCCCCGGTGGGACAAAACCGCCCGTGCCAGGAAAAGCAAAGCCGTGTAAGAACTCATCGGCGTACCGCTCGCGGTCCACAGCCATCACAAAAGCGCGGCGCACTCGCGCGTCATCGAAAGGCGCTTTTTGCACTGCAAAACCCAGATATTGCAGGCCGAGGTTAGGCGCCGAGAGGTATTCGCCGGGATGCTTCTGGCGGATTTGCTCACGCTCTTCCTTGAAATCGCGCAGGGAAAGCAGGTCGAGCTGATCGCTTTCATACGCTTGCAAGCGCGCCTGTGGGGAAGGGTGCGCGCATAATTTTACCTGGCTCAGGTTGCCCAGGAAACGACCGTGATAGCCCGGATTCCGGGCGAGCAGAATATCGCCCTGTTGCTCGTTCTCTTGTTGCCATGCGCTCAAGCGGAATGCGCCGTTGCTTACCAGGCGCTCGGGTTCTGCCCAACCCTGGCCTGCCAAAGCCACGACGTGGCGCGGGATGGGTAAGTATGCCTGGTTAGCGGCCAGATAGAGAAAATAGCTGGTCGGCTGCTCCAACGTCGCCTCCAGCGTGTGTTCGTCTAAAGCCCTGACGCCCAGGCTCGTCGGATCGGTAACTTGTCCGCTGTGAAAGGGCAGGGCGCCTTTGATCGGGTAAAGCAGGCCGGCCAGCGGCGAGTCGCTCTCCGGCGCCAGGACCCGCTTCCAGGCGAATTCGAAATCCTGCGCGCTGACCGCAACCCCGTCGCTCCAGCGGATATCATCGCGCAGGTGAAAAATATACCGCAGGCCGTCGTCTAACACTTCCCAACTGGCCGCGCAATCCGGCAGCGCTTCCAGCGATGATCCCAGGCTAACCAGGCCGCTGAACAGCAGGTTGGACAGGCCATACGTATCCACATCGGCGGCATACGCCGGGTCTAGACTGAGCGGCATATAAGGCCAATCCATGCGCAGGGGCTGCGTAGCTGGCGCGAGCGGCTCAACCGGGGCTTCGGCAGCCTGCCGCCATAGATCGAAACCCGTCTCATAAGCCTGGCGCGCATTGCGATAGTCCGAATCCAGTTGAAAGGTCAGGCCAAGCTTCATCCAGGTGCGGGCGCGCAGGTCGAAACGCCCCGCTGCGGCGTCTTTTTCCAAAAGCCGCAGCGCTGCCTGATAATGCTCAATGGCTTCTTTCAGCGCATACAAGCGGCGCGCCGTATCGCCGGCCAGCAAGAGATAGTGGATGGCCTGCTCCGTTTGCTCCGCCTGCGCCCAATGATGCGCCAGGAGCGCATAGTGCGAAGTCAAGTCGCTGGCATAAAGCTGCTCGATCCGTAGCGCAACCTGGCGGTGCAACTGGCGGCGCAACGAGAAAGGCAGCGTTTGGTAGGCGACCTCGCGGATCAGGTTTTGCTTGAAACGAAAGAGCGGATCGGGGGGCGGTAGCTCGGTGCTGATGAACTGGCGTTTTTCCAATTCCTGTAACTGGTTCTCCAATACGCCGGCGGTGGGTTGAGCCGGGTGAATATGGGCCAGCATCGAGAGATCAAAAGAGCGACCCGCCGCAGAGGCCACTTTCAGGGTCAACTTACAAGATTCATCCAGCCGGTCGAGGCGCGCCAGCGTCACATCCTGAACGGTATCCGGAATTTGAAGCGCGGCCGACTCGCTGGCGATCAACACCCAATGCCCTTCGACCGTCTTCAAACGGCTGGTCTCGCGCATCATCTCCGCCAGCTCTTCCACAAACAGCGGATTGCCCTGGGTCTTTTCCTGGATCATTTCAAGCAAACTTTGCGGCGCTTCGCCGCCCAGGCGGTCTTTAAGCAGCCGGCCCACTTGCTCGCCGGTCAACTCGCCCAGGCTCAAGTCGTGGTGGTGCGGAAAAGCGCTCAAAGCAGGCAGCACAGCGTGCGCCAGTTCGCTAGCGGGGTAATGGGTAAAAACCAGCATCAACCGCTGAGCGGGCAGACGGGCGGCCAGAAACTCGACCAGCGCTTGAGAAGCTTCATCCATCCACTGGCAATCTTCGAGCAACAACAACAGCGGTTGCTGCGTCGCTAATCGCCCGAATAAATCATGCGTCAAAGAGAAGAGCGCCGACTGGCGTTGCTGACCATCCAACCCAGCCGTTACCGGCGTATCGGGAAATTGCAAGCCGAGCAAATCGCCCAGCAGCGGCAACTGCGAAGCGGCTTCGGGCGCGATCCACTGCAACATCCCCTGCATCTGCATAGCCTGTTGGGCGGCCGGCCAGGTGGGTTGCAGGTTGAACAGCCCCTGGATGATCTCACGCCAGGGCAGGTAGGGGGCGCTGCGCCCGTAGCTTTGACCATTGCCGATCAGAGTGCGCACGCCGCGAGCGTTGGCGCGCTGGAATAATTCCGCCGCCAGGCGGCTTTTACCGATGCCAGCGCCGCCCTCGATGCGCAACGATTGTCCCTGTCCGGCGCAGAGTTCATCCAGCATCTGCAACAGCCGAGCCAGCTCGGCTTCTCGCCCGACCAGCGGGCTGGCAGGCAGCAGTTGGGGCAGCGGGGGCAGCCGGCCTAGTGGAGTGGCGACCGGCACCGGCTCAAACTTGCCTTTGACCTGGAAGCCGGGGTATTGGTGGAACATGAACAGTTTCTGGGTCGCCTGCATGATGCGCTGGCTGACCAGGATTTGACCGGGCTGGCAGGCTTGCATCAGCCGCGCCGAGCCGTTCACTTCGTCGCCCATCATCGCGTAGACGCGTCTTTCCAATGCGCCGACCGCCCCGGCGTAGACCTGCCCTTTGGTGATTCCAATGTACTGGGCAGCGATGAAGGGCAGTTCCTTGACTGCGGCTTGCAGATCCACCGCCCAACCGACCGCGCGCGCATCATCGTCTTCGTGCGCGACCGGCGCGCCGAAAATGACATGCGCCACGCTGCCTTTGTCGCCATAATCCAGCTCGCGTAAATTACCGCCATAATGGTTCGCGATTTGCTGGATGCGGCGCACATACTGATCGAGCTTTTCTTCTACATCCGGGTCGCCGATATAATCCAGACCTTCGAAACGGATGAAGGCGCTGATCACCGGGCGCAGTTCGGCGATGATCCCCGCCGTGCCATATACCAGCCAGCGCAAGATGTCGGGTGGAAAATAGGGACGCAAGACCTGTTGCGAAAGGCTTGCAAACCTGGGAAGACCGGCCGGCTGGAGGTTGTCAATCAGCCTCTGATCCAGGCTGATCAGGCGTCCATAACCGTCGCCCGCTTCGCTCCATTCCGCCTGCGCGCCGATCTGCATCACGACTTCAGGCGCGCCAATGATCTCCCCCACCTTAGCATGATGCTCCGCGGCCGCCATGCGGCTCAATGGCGCGCCGACCATCAAGTCGAATAATCCATACTCGGGCGCGCCCAGCAATAACCGCCGCGTGTCGCCGGCAGCGACGCCCACTTTCACCCGCAGCGACTGGGTGGCGCCATCCGGGGTCGGCATAGCCCCAAACCGCTTCATTTCGCTCTGGATCGCCTGCGCACAGGCCAACGTCTGCACCAGGGTTTGGAACTCGCCGCCGTTGTGCATGTGGGCGAAACTAGTTTCGCCATCGAACCAGCAGGTGAAAGCGTCGCCGGCAAAGCCCAGTACATCTCCGCCAAAGCGGTGCACCTGAGAGATCAGCGTCTCAAAGACCGAATTGATAATCGAGTTGAGCGCCTCGGCGCCCTGGCGCGGTTGAAGGCTCTTCCGGAGCGCCTCGGCGAGCGGCGTGAAACCCGAAATATCCGCGAACAGGCAGGCCCCGCTGGCAGTTTTCGGCAGCGCCTGGCCGGTCGCCAGCGCCTGGCAGCGCCCGCGCGAAAGGAAGGTCTGCAAAAAGGAAATATCCCGCTCAGGTTCCGCAAGCTCAGGCGCCGGAATTGGCGGAGTATCGGGAACCGCCTTTTCGGATATGGGAGACGGCGCAGGCGGAGGGACGGGAGGGGCAGAAATCGCCGGTGGGGGCGCTGCGCCGATCTTCGCCCCGCACTCCATACAAAATTTTGCCTGCGGCGGAAGCTGGGCGCCGCATTGGGGACACGCCAGCGCCAGCTTGTCGCCGCAATTCAAGCAAAACTTGGCGTTGGCAGGGTTTTCCGTCTGGCATTGAGGACAAAGCATGGTAAACACCTGGCGTCGGTGAATGTTTCAGACCGACTTCCACTCATTTGGAAGTCCGGGTTCATTACAACCTGCCCAATTGTAGCAGATTCTGAGCGTAAAAAGTGATCCATAACGCAAGCGCTGATGACGCAATAATCTGGTATAACGGCAGTATAAACCACTGCTGGACGAAATTTGCGAGCATCACGGAGAGTAACTATGCCTGGACAAGGTGTTTTAGAACGGTACCGCCATTTGATGGAAATTCCAGCCCATACAGGCAATATTTCACTGCTGGAAGGGGATACCCCGCTGATTCCGCTGCCGCGCCTGGCGCAGGAATTGGGCGGCGGTTTTGAATTATGGGCGAAATACGAGGGGTTGAATCCCACTGGTTCGTTCAAAGACCGCGGCATGACCGTGGCGATCAGCGAGGCCGTCGGGCGCGGTGTGCAGGCAGTGATCTGCGCCTCCACCGGCAATACCGCAGCTTCCGCGGCGGCTTATGCTTCCCGCGCCGGGCTGCGCGCCATTGTGTTGATCCCGCAAGGTAAGGTGGCGGCCGGCAAGCTGGCTGGCGCGGTTGCTTACGGGGCGCAGGTCTTGCAGGCGCTCGGTTCGTTCGACGACGCGCTTTCTATGGTCGTCGAGATTACCCAGAAACAGCCGATTGCTTTGGTCAACTCGCTGAACCCCTACCGGCTGGAAGGTCAGAAGACAGCCGCCTTCGAGATTTGCGACCAGTTGGGCAGCGCGCCGGATTGGTTGTGCTTGCCGGTGGGCAACGCCGGGAATATCAGCGCTTATTGGATGGGTTTCCAGCAATATCACGCGCTCAAATCCACCGGCTTGCCGCAAATTTTGGGCGTCCAGGCGGCCGGTTCGGCGCCGCTGGTATTGGGCCGACCGGTTGAGCATCCCGAAACCGTCGCCACCGCCATCCGCATTGGACGCCCGGCGCGCGGCGAGCAAGCCCTGGCCGCAGCCGAAGAATCGCACGGACAAATCATCGCGGTCAGCGACGACGAAATTCTGGCGATGCAACGCCGTCTGGCGGCCCAGGGTGTGTGGGTAGAGCCGGCCTCGGCGGCCGGGCTGGCCGGGCTGGCGGCTCAATTACGCGCCGGCTGCTTGCATCTGCAAGGCAAGCGGGTGGTGGCGGTTTGCACCGGTCACGGACTGAAAGACCCAGACATCATCACGCGCCGGATGGCCGAACCGCTGCTGCTGGAGGCGAACCTGGCCGCGCTGGAAAAAGCTCTGTTCACTTAACTTGCTCGCCGGCCAAAACACTACCTTGACGACTCCGCCCCAGGCTGATATAGTTGCGCCCATGCGCCTGACCATCTGCTGCACGCCCACCATTTCCTGGCTGACTACCACTACGGCTACCATAGGCGAAACGAGTTTCGCCCATACGGAGCGTGCGCGCTACTGATCGGCGAAACGAGTTTCGCCTGGGATCAGGTTGGATTGGTAAACCGTGAAACGCCCCGTGAACAGCGGGGCGTTTCCTTATCATCTTATTGCTGCTTGAATTCAATCTTTCGTGAGAGGTGTTAAATGGCAAAAGCATGGCAGGCAAAGACGCGCCGGGCGGATGGCGCAGCGCCCACGTTAATTATGAAATTTGGGGGCACCTCGGTCGGAACGCCGCAGGCGATGAAAGAGGTGATCGAAATCGTGCGAGCAACCCGCCCGGAATGGCCGCGTCTGGTGGTGGTGATTTCGGCTTTATCCGGCGTCACCAACCTGTTGTTGGAAAGCGCGCTCAACGCGGCGAAAGGACAGGTAGGCAAAATTTATCCGGCGGAAGCGCGCCTTGCAGAGGCGCATGACGCCATCGCCGACCAGTTAATCGGCGACCTGGCGCGCCGGGCGCAGTGCAAACAAGAGATCAGCCACCTGGTGGGCGAATTTTCCAGCCTGTGCCGGGCGGTGGCTGTGTTAGGCGAAGCCACGCCGCGCGCGCTGGACGCGGTCGCCGGCCTGGGCGAGCGGATGAGCGTGCGCCTGCTGGCAGCCGCGCTGGAAGACGCCGAGTCGCCCGCCCAATATGTGGAAGCCACCCAGTTGATCGTCACCGATCACGTTTACCAGAACGCCCACCCCGATTTTGCGCAGACTGCCCAACGCTGCCAGCGCCTGTTGCTCCCCATCCTGGATCAGGGACGCGTGCCGGTCGTGACTGGCTTTATCGCCGCCTCGCCGGAAGGCGTGACCACGACCCTGGGTCGCGGCGGCAGCGATTATACGGCCGGCATCCTGGGCGCGGCCTTGCCGGCCGATGAAGTCTGGATCTGGACCGATGTGGACGGGGTGATGAGCGCCGACCCGCGCGCCGTGCCACAGGCGCGCACCATCCCCGAGCTGACCTACCGGGAGATCGCCGAGCTGGCTTATTACGGGGCAAAAGTCTTGCATCCCAAGACCATCCGCCCGGTGATCGAGGCTGGCATCGGTCTGCGCATCTGTAATACCTTCAACCCGACCCACCCTGGGACGCGGCTGGTGGATAACGGCTCGGCCGGCCACAATGGGGATATCAAAGCCGTCACCGCCATCCACGATCAGCAGCTTATTACGATTGAGGGGCGCGGCATGTTGGGCGTGCCGGGCGTGGCCGCGCGCGCCTTCGCCGCGGTCGCCTCCACCGGCACCAGCGTGCCGTTGATTACCCAGGCTTCCTCGGAACAATCCATCTGTTTCGCGGCGCCGGGCGGGGCGACCGGCCAGGTGATCGCCGCCTTGAGCAAAGCGTTTGGCGATGAGCTGGAACAGGGCGATATTGACCGCATTTGGGCTACCGAAGAAGTGGTGATTATCACCATCGTAGGAGTGGGGATGATCCATACCCCCGGCATCGCCGGGCGGATTTTCACCGCCCTGGGAGAACAGCATGTCAACGTGATCGCCATCGCCCAGGGATCTTCGGAGGTATCCATCAGCCTGGTGGTGGATGGCAAAGACGCCCAGGCTGCCTTGATTGCGCTGCACGAATTGATCGCGGGCGGGCAGGAAGTCCGCCCGCGCAATCCATAAGCCCATCCGTTTGTTCAAATCAAGAGGAGGACGAAAATGAAAAGTTATGGCCGCGCCTCGGTTAGTGAATTTTTAGCGGACCGGATTGTCTATCGTAACCTGGAACCGTATGACCAGCGTCTGCCACGCCTGAGCCAGACCCGCCAAGCGATCGGCTTACCCGCCGGCTACATTCCGCGTAAGAACCAGGCCGAGTACGCGCGGGTGATCGTCCACTTGCTCCAGTCTTGCCTGCGCCAAGACGCGCCCCAAGCTCAAATTGAACGGTTGGTTTTCGTCGGCGATACGCGCCTGCTGGATGGGACCGCTTACGCGAATTTATGCCAGGTCAGTGGTTGGAAAGGGCTGGCCTTTATCGGCGCGCAGGATGCGCAGCCAGCCAGCCTCAAGCTGGCGCAGGCGGATAGCGGCGATATAGAACATCGCCGCGATACAGAACTTCGCGGTTCCCCGCTTTATCTGGCAAACCGCTGGACGGCGCTGCGCGATTTCGATCAATTGTGCGCCGCGCAAGGCCAGCCAATCGAGTTCGGGAGCGCGGTGGTAATTGACCTGGATAAAACCGTCCTGGGCGCGCGCGGCCGCAACGGACAGGTCATTGACCAGGCCAGGGTCGAGGCGGTCGAGATCACCGTCGCGGAGCTGCTTGGCGCGGCTTTCGATCCGGCGGCTTTCCGCGCCGTCTATGACCCGCTCAACCAGCCGGAATTTCACCCCTTCACCGCCGACAACCAGGATTACCTGGCCTATGTCTGCCTGATCCTGGGCTGCGGGTTATACCGCTATCAGGCGCTGGTCGCGGAAGTGCAAAGCGGTCGCATGACCTCTTTCGGACAATTCATTGACACGGTGGAGAGCCGTAAAAGCGAGTTGCCGCCCCAACTGGCGCAAATTCACCAGGATATTTACCGCAATTTCCAGGCTGGCGACCCGACGCCGTTCAAAGCCTTCCGGCGACAGGAATACCGCTCGACTACCCGCCGGTTCGGCTGCCTGGACGATTCCGCTCCAGTTGAGCGGATGCTCCGCGAGGAAATCGTCATCACCCAGGAAGTGCGCCAGATGGCCTTAGAATGGCGGGCGCGCGGCGCGTTGTTGTTTGGCTTATCCGATAAACCGGACGAGGCCTCCCTGCCCACCCCGCAGCTTGAACAGGCGGGCGGCTTGCCGCTGCATCGCACGATAACGCATGTGGTGGGAGAATGAGCAGATGATATAATTCCGGCAGGAGGTGGCCTATGCCCCAACAACCG
>Ga0172371_10014544_pt1 | contig 10125 bp, 9 predicted proteins | sample Lak12m_FD_114543 | JGI IMG/M metagenome (GOLD analysis project Ga0172371, IMG submission 114543) | Freshwater microbial communities from Kabuno Bay, South-Kivu, Congo - kab_022012_12m | ecosystem: Environmental > Aquatic > Freshwater > Lake | place: Democratic Republic of the Congo: South-Kivu... | reverse complement strand
CTAAAAATGAAAATGAACAAAAAGAAAAACATCGCTTTAATTATCGCCGTCACCTTCTTGTTTGTGGCTTTGTTTGACGGTTGGCCTTACGGATTTTTTACACTTCTACGATTTGTAGTGTTTGCAAGTTCGGCATATGTTGCGTACATGGCATATGAGGCTCAAAAAGAAAAATGGGTTTGGATTTTTGGATTTCTTGCGATTCTTTTCAATCCGTTTATTGTTATCCACCTCAATCGCGAAATTTGGAGTGTTCTTGATTTGATTGTTGGGATATTTATGATAATTTCGGTATTTGTGCTAAAGTTAGAACATAAACCAAGCACGAATTGAAATTTTTAGGCGGCGCGCCAGCTAACGCTGGCACAAATTCCGTCGGCGTCCAAAGCGAGGGCGAGGCGGAAGGGGGGTGTGGGGGGAATTCCGCCTCGCCCGAGCCGAAGCGAAGCCCCGCCGCTCTGCTCGTTCAGAGCAGAGTCCCGCAAAAAAGTTTTCTTTTCCTTTTAGAAGAAAAAATCGGTCGCGCGCAAAATCAAAAATTGCGAAGAAAACTTTTTTGCGGAACAGCGAGCGAAGCGAGCGGCGGCGGGGCGGAGCGTCAGTTTCGCTCAAAGAAATTTCGCGCAAAGTTTAGAATATCCCAGTTTTACCAATCAATCTGCTGTGTAGTAATAATTTGGGTCCAAGGTCCGGCAGGCACTTCGCTGGAAGCTATAAACTGCCAACTGACAATATCGGTTCCGTCCAGACCTAAATAATCCCTGACAGCGGGCGAAACATCAAGGCCTGAATGAGTACCGTAAGTGTTTGACGGCTCGGCTGTGCCAAAAACATAATTAATATCATCATCTAAATATGGGCCTGTATCTTCCCATTGCGCATAAGCTTCCAGTGTCCCTTTAATAATTTTAATCCAGCGGTTTTTACACATTGATTCGTCATGTTCCCAAACTTTTTCGCTATACCAATATACTTGAGTAGAATTAGCCTTAACTTCGCCTTCATCCGAATAATCATTATATGGCAAGGCAAAATAAAACGGGTTTTCCAGAGGCGTAAAAGCAGCTGGATAATAGCCGTTGCGATTGTCCGGGTCATCTGTGCCGCCAAAATGAGCTTTCCAATTATCATCCCAAGCACTGCTGATATTGTCTATCCAGCCATTGTCTTCGCTGGCTTCTTCGCCTGCCCAGAATACGGTTGAATTGATATTTTGATGCAAAGGATAAGGCGTTGTTGTGCTTATGGCCGAATTATTGAGGCTGTTGCAGCCATTGAGGGCAATTAAGAAGATTAGTAAGAGAAGATAGTTTGGTTTCATTTTGTTTATTATAGCATGGAGAAAACATCAAACAGCAAATCCCAAACAGCAAACAATTCCAAAATTATAAAATCCAATGTTTTAAATATTTATTATTGATATTTTGGTATTGTTTGTTATTTGATGTTTGGTATTTGTTGTTTGCTTTGACTGTGTTAGCGATTTCCCCTGTGTTATAATAAGTCCATGACCAAAATGCCGCGAAATATTGTTAAATTTCCCAGCCCGGTTTTGCGCAAAACAGCTAAAGCAGTTAAAAGAATCACCCCGGAAATCTGTAAACTGGTTAATGAAATGGGAACTGCCATGCGCCAGGCACCTGGCGTTGGACTGGCTGCGCCGCAGGTGGGCGAGTCTTTGCGTATTATTGTTGTGGACATTGGCCAGGGCCTGCATGTTTTGATCAACCCAAAAACAATTTCCAAAAGCGGCAAACAAGCTTTTGTGGAAGGCTGTTTGTCTTTGCCCGGCATTGAGGCGCCGGTTGAGCGCGCGGCAAAAGTGAAAGTAAAAGGCATGAATTTAGCCGGTAAAATTATTGAAATTGAAGCCGAAGGGCTTTTGGCCACAGTGTTTCAGCACGAAATCGACCACTTGGACGGCTATGTGTTTATTGATCGGGTCAAAGATCCCAGTTTGATTCAGCATGTTGCTTTTTCGCAAGAGAAAAAGGAAGAAATAATCTGACATGAAGATTATTTTCATGGGAACGCCCGCGCCAGCCGCTAAAATATTAAAAGCTTTAATTGAAAGCGAGCACCAAATCGCGTGTGTTATTACCCAGCCGGACCGGCCGCAGGGCCGCGGACAAAAAATTGTTTTTTCCCCGGTCAAAGAATTAGCTCTGCAGAATGATTTACCCATTGAACAGCCGGGGAAGGCCAGGAATAATCCGGTTTTAGCGTCGTTAATAAAATCGTTGGCTCCGGATATTATTGTGGTAGCGGCTTACGGCCAAATTTTGCCTAAAGAAATTATTGAAATTGCAAAATACGGCACAATTAACCTGCATGCCTCGCTGCTGCCAAAATATCGCGGCGCGGCGCCAGTGCAGTGGGCCTTGCTTAACGGAGAAAAAGAAACAGGCATCAGTATTATGCGGATCAACGAACGACTGGATGCCGGTGATATCATTAGCCAGGAAACAATTAAAATTGAGCAGGCAGATGATGCTGAAACAATGCTGGCAAAACTTTTTGAACAAGGCAAAAGCTTGCTGCTTTTAACTTTAAAGCAGATAGAGCAGGGCAAGGCGCATTATTTAAAACAGGATGATAATCAAGCAACGCTGGCGCCGTCAATTACCAAGGAATCTGCCGAGATTGATTGGAAAAAACCAGCGCCAGAAATTCATAACCGAGTACGAGCCATGGTCCCCTGGCCAGTGGCGCATACTTTTTATCAAGAGAAATTGTTAAAGATCTGGAAAACTGAAGTTGTTAGCGGCAGTGGTTCTGCCGGCGAGATTTTAGATATTATTAAAGGCAAAGGGTTTGTGGTGGCAGCAGGGCAAGATGCTTTATTGGTGTTAGAGGTGCAGCTTGAGGCTAAAAAGCGCATGTCTGCGTATGATTTTACCGTCGGCAAAAAACTAAAAATCCACGACAAAATACCCTCTTGACACCCTAGATGTGGTGTGGTAAATTCATACTCACCCTAGATGTGTGGAATTGGTGCAATTAGATGAAATGTCCTTTTTGTGAAAATTTAGAAGATAAAGTGCTTGAGTCCCGCGAAATCGAGGATGGCAAAGCCGTGCGTCGGCGAAGAGAATGTGAAAAGTGCCGCGGACGGTTTACCTCTTACGAACGGGTAGAAGAAAAGCCCACTTTGGTGATTAAGCGCGACGGCCGGCGCGAACAATTTATGCGCGAAAAAATCCAAGCTGGTATTTTAAGGGCTTGTGAAAAAAGGCCGGTTTCCGCAGACCTGATTGACAAACTGGTGGATGAAATTGAAAGAGAAATGCACCGCGAGGTTGGCCGGGAAGTGCCCACTGCGCAAATTGGCGAAATGGTAATGGAGCGGCTGCATGATATTGATAAAATCGCTTATGTCCGCTTTGCTTCTGTGTACCGCAAGTTTGAGGATTTGTCAGAATTTGTAAAAGAAATCAAAGAAATATCAATAAACTCAAAATAAAAAAGGGGGGCATAAAAAATGAATCCAGATACATTACAAAAGCCAAGACAGGATGCTACAGACTTATCTTTGTTTGTAAGGACTTCGGCTGAAGACATAGAAGGATTTAACCGGGAAAAAATTGTGGCAGCCTTGGTCAGGGAAACAGGGATTGACGAAAATATCGCTAATATTGTTGGGGCAGAAGTTGAAGAGCAAGTAAAAAGCCTAAATTTAAAGACGATTACTGCCCCGCTGATCCGGGAATTGGTTGACGTAAAACTTTTAGAGCATGGCATGGAAGAGGCCAGGAGAAAACATACCCGGCTTGGCTCGCCTTTATATGATGTAAAAGAAATCATCTTAAACCAGAATAAAGAAAACGCCAACGTGCCCCACGGGCCGGAAGCCACCAACTTAAGCTTGGCCGAAGGCATTAAAAAAGAGTTTGCCCTGTTGCATGTGTTTACCCAGGAGATCGCGGACGCGCACATGCGCGGCGATATCCATTTGCACGACCTGGGTTTTGTTGACCGGCCTTATTGCAGCGGGCAATCAGTGGAATATGTTAAAAAATTCGGCCTGGACCTTCCCAATGCTTTATCCATTGCTAAACCGGCTAAACACGCAGAAGTCTTATTAGCTCAAATGGTAAAATTTTCCGCTGCGCTTCAAGGCGTGTTTGCCGGCGCCATTGGCTGGGATGCGGTCAACCTGTTTTTTGCTCCTTTTTTAGAAGGGCTTTCAGACGAAGAAGTTTACCAGATTGCCCAAATGATGATCTATGAATACAGCCAGCAAGCGGTTGCCAGGGGCGGCCAAGCTATTTTCTCGGACATTAATCTTTATTGGGAGATCCCAAAGCATTTTGAAAATGTTCCAGCCATGGGGCCGGGCGGAAACTATACCGGTAAGACCTATGCTGATTACAGCCAGGATGCCCAGCGCTTTGTCTGGGCGCTCTTTGATGTTTATATGAAAGGGGATGGGGCAGGCCGGCCATTCTTTTTTCCCAAGCCTTTGGTGCACATGACAGAAAAATTCTTTAAAACCCCGGGCCACGAAGAATTTCTCATGCACATTTCAAAAGTTGCCACTGAAATGGGCAATACTTATTTTGTTTTTGACCGGGGCGAAACAGCCAAGATTTCCGAGTGCTGCCGCCTGTCTTTTAAATTAGACGATTCAGACCTTAATGATGCAAACGAGCCCTGGAAAATGCGCTATTCTGCCCTGCAAAATGTCACAGTAAATTTGCCGCGTGTGGCCTATAAAGCCAAAGGATCAGACGAAAAACTGTTTAAAATATTAGCTGAATATTTGGAGCTTTGCGCGCAAGCCCACCTGCAAAAGAAAAAGTTTATTGAAGAACTCTTAGCCAAGGGATCTAATGGGCCGCTTTCCATGCTATCCATGAAAAGAGACGGCAACTCGTATCTTAGGATGTGGCGGGTAAGTTATCTGGTGGGTATTTTAGGCTTAAATGAAATGGTCCAGGCCCATACGGGCAAAGAACTGCACCAGGGAAAAGACGCGCTAAAATTAGGCTTGAAAATCATTTCTTTTATGAAGCTAAAATGCGAAGAGCTTTCAAAAAAACACAAAGCGCATTTTGTGCTGGAACAAACCCCGGCAGAATCAACTGCCTACCGCTTTGCCAAACTTGATTTGGAGCATTTTCCAGAACAAGCTTCTAAGGTGGTTAAGGGGTGTGAGCTGACCGGAGAAATCTATTATACCAATTCGACTTATTTTAATGTTTCGGAAAAAATGAATGCGATTGACAAAGTAAAGCAAGAAGGGCTTTTTCATCCTTTAATTGACGCCGGCGCTTTAACCCATGTGTGGCTGGGAGAATCAAAACCAGACCCGGCTTCGATTGCTAATTTTGTGATTAAGACCTTTAAGCACACGGATAATGCCCAGATAGCGTTTTCTCCGGAATTTACTTCCTGTAATGATTGCGGCAAGATTAGCCGGGGTTTGCAGGAAAGTTGTAAACATTGTTCTTCTGAAAACATTGAAGGCATTACCAGGATTACAGGTTATTTTTCTAAAATTACCAGTTGGAACAAAGGCAAGCTGGCCGAGCTAAAAGACCGTCATCGGAGCGGGGAGGATTTTAGCAATGGTTAATGAAACATTATTAAGAGATAAGATCAGCCAATTGGCCATTGAAGAAGAATCAACTGATTTGTCGGTGTTTGTCCGCACCTCAACCGATGATATTGTGGCCTGGAGCCGGGATAAAATTATCAAAGCTTTAATTAAAGAAACCGGCCTGTCCCGGGAAATTGCCGCTATCATTGCCATTGAAGTGGAAAAGCAGATCAAAGCCATGTCAGTGGAAACAGTTACCGCGCCGCTGGTCAGGGAGCTGGTGGATGTTAAGCTTTTGGAATATGGCCTGGAAGATGCCAGAAGAAAACACACACGTCTGGGCGTGCCGGTTTATGACGTGAAAAAGATTATTTTCCATAAAAACAAGGAAAACGCCAACACCCCGCACTCGCCGGAAGCCACCAATTTAACTTTGGCGGAAAATATTAAAAAAGAGTTTGCCCTGCTTAATGTTTTTTCCCTTCCGGTGGCTGATGCGCACATGCGGGGCGAGATCCATTTGCATGACCTGGGGTTTGTTGACCGGCCTTATTGCAGCGGCCAGTCAATTGAATACCTTAAAAAATTCGGCCTTGATTTGCCGGATTCAAAAGGGGCGGCCAAACCAGCCCAGGATGTGGAAGAGCTGATTTCCCACATTGTTAAATTTTCAACTGCTTTGCACGGCCATTTTGCCGGAGCGATTGGGTGGGATGCTGTTAATTTGTTTATTGCGCCTTATTTAGAAGGCTATGGTTATGGCCATATAAAGCGGTTTGCCCGGCAGTTGATTGAAGAATTCGCCAGCGTTGCGGTCAGCCGGGGCGGCCAGGGATTGTTTTCTGATTTTAATATTTACTGGGAAGTTCCCAAGCATTTTGAAAATGTGCCGGCTATTGGCAGATGCGGCATGTATACGGGCAAGGTTTATGGCGACTACTTAAAAGAAGCGCAAACCTTTGCCACGGCCATGTTTGAGGTTTATAAAGAAGGGGATGGGGCTGGCCGGCCGTTCTTTTTCCCAAAACCGCTGGTGCACATGACAGAAAAATTCTTTACCACTGAAGGCCATGAGGATTTTCTGCAGCTGATCTCTGACGTGGCGGCTTTAATGGGCAATACTTATTTTGTTTTTGACCGGGGCGAAACAGCCAAAATTTCTGAATGCTGCAGGCTGTCGTTTAAACTGGATTATTCTGACCTGCAAGACGCTAAAGAGCCCTGGCGCATGCGCTATTCTGCCATACAAAATGTTACGCTTAATTTGCCGCGCCTGGCCTATCTGGCGGAGAAGGATGAGGCCAAGCTTTTTAGTGTTATTGAGCAAATGCTGGAAAAAGCTGTTTTGGCCCACCGTGAAAAAAGAAAATTTATTGAAGAACTTTTAAAAGAAGGCAATGAAGGCCCGCTTTCGTTGTTGGCCAATAATCGGGATGGCGAAAGCTATCTAAGGCTTAGGCGGGTAACCCATTTGGTTGGTATTTTGGGGCTTAATGAGCTGGTCCAGTTCCACACAGGCAAAGAATTGCATGAAAGCAATGAGGCCTTAAAATTCGGTTTAAAAGTGATTTCTTTTATGAAGTTGAAATGCCAGGAGCTTTCTGATAAATATGATTTGCACTTTGTCTTGGAGCAGACCCCGGCAGAATCAACTGCTTACCGGTTTGCCAAACTGGATCTGACCCATTTTCCAGAGCAGGCTAAGCAAGTGGTTAAAGGCAAGCCTGACAGCGGTGAAGTGTATTATACTAATTCAACTTATTTTAATGTTGCCCAGCCCATGAACCCGGTGGACAAGGTAAAGCTGGAGGGGCTTTTCCATCCTTTGATTGATGCCGGCGCCTTAACCCATGTGTGGTTGGGAGAATCACAGCCCAACGCAGAGTCTATTGCTAATTTTGTGATTAAAACTTTTAAAAACACAGATAATGCGCAAATTGCTTTTTCACCGGAATTTACTACTTGCTATGATTGCGGCAAAACTGCTCGAGGGCTTAAAGAAAGCTGTCCCAGCTGTACTTCGGAAAATATTGAAGGCATTACCAGGATCACGGGTTATTTTTCCAAGATCCCGGGCTGGAACAAGGGGAAAATTGGCGAATTAAAAGATCGCCACAGGGTAAAAATTTAAAAAAAGGGGGCCTATTATATGGAAATGCAGGTTAAAGTTTTTGGCAAGCCAGGTTGTGAGTTTTGCAAGACGACCATGAAAAAATTTGAGACCTTTTTAAAGCGCTGGGAAATAAAGCCAGAAGAGGTTAGCTTAACCTTTTATGATATGGAAGAGGTGGATGGGCTGGCTGAAGGAGCTTTTTACAGTGTGACAAAAATACCCTCAACTGTTATTGAGAAACAGGGAGAAGTTTTAGCTCGTTGGGACGGCAAAGTACCGGTTTCCGAAGAGTTTAAAAACCATTTTGCCAAGTCTGCGCTGCAGATCAATTAATTTTTTGGCAGGACAATAATTGCGTTGCTGACGCGGCGGCCCACGCCGCAATAAGTCTTGCCATCGATAACCATAGAGGCAGAGCTGCCGCCGTCTAAATTCATGGCCTGGTAAGCGCCCAAGGATTTCATTAATTCTGCCAGCTCTTCCAAGGTTATGCCCAGGGTTGGATAGGCGTCTTTTTTCCATTTGTTAACAGACGGCCCCTTTACTATCACCAATAAAAGCTGTTTGTCCCGGGTAATGCCAATGGCTGTGCGCGCCGCGGCATTTTTTGCCACATCAGGCTGAAATTTTTCTTCGTGCTTGGTTACATAAGCATAACCATTTTTTACCAGCCGCGGTCCGCCGGAAATAAGCTGGGTAATGTTTTGCGGCGCGGTATTATAGGAAATAACATTTAGCGTCAGTTGGGCGCCCTCCCATTTTTTCACCTGCTCGCTCAATGTTTCAACCGCCGGCCCGCTTAAAGAAACCACATAGCCGTCTTCCGGGATCTTGCTGTCAGCCAAATTAATTTCTTCAACCCGTCTTTTGGAAACAACCATTTCAATGCCTTGGTTATTAGTGCCGGTTGACTTGCCCCAGCGGGGGGTATAAAGAATCGTGTCATTATAATTCCTGCCCTGATTAATGCCGTTTATTTTATAGCGCGGGCCGTTGGTTATTTTTAAGCTGGCATTTAAGAATATATTATCAATATAAGGCTGGTTATTGTTGTCTAAGAAAAAAGCCGTGCGGTCGTGGATAGGATAAGACACAATTTCGCCGTCAATAATTAGTGCCCCTAAAGGGTCTCCGTTTGACGCAAAAAACGTGCCGTTTATGCCGGCCAAGGCATGGTTATTTTGGCAAATATCGCTGACGCTTTCAAGATAAAAATGGCCCTGGCTGGGCGACCGCGGCCTCCAAGGCGTTAAAAAATCAAAAATCGAGCCAATAACATTGGGCTGGCCGCTGCCGGCCAAGGCTGGAGCCACATAGTTTTTCTCAAGGTCAACCCTTAAGACCTGGGCTTCTATTTGCCCTTGCGGCTTACCTTTTCTTACTTTAAGGTATTCCAGCCCGTCAGCCATCATGCCGCCGGAAACAATGCTTAAGAATTCGCGGTCAAAATCAATTACCAGGCGGGGAGGGTCGTTTAAATAAAAAACATTGTATTTTACGGGCTCATTAAGAGGCACCCTTATTTTTAAGGTTTGGTCTGCCAATTTTTCAATTTCAAAATATTTAACTATCAAATCGTTAATTTCAAAATAATTGCCAATATCCTGGCCAGCCTCTACCCCCTTGATCAAAAGTATGATCTCTTCTTTTGATTCCACGCTGTTATAAGTAAAAGCGCCGTCAAAATCAAGCACCACGCGGATCTTGTCAGGATAATGGTTAAAGCGGATGCGGTATAAAGTTGCGGCTTCTGCGCATAAACCAATGAATATAAGCAAACAAACCGCCAGAATTGTTTTTTTCATGAGCAGTGATATAATAACACAAAATGATCGAACGTGAGAAGTGGGGCACAAAACTTGGTATTATCCTGGCGGTGGCCGGGTCTGCGGTGGGTTTAGGCAATTTCCTGCGTTTTCCAGTGCAAGCCGCGCAAAACGGCGGCGGCGCGTTTATGATCCCTTATTTTATCTCTTTTCTCCTGTTGGGCATCCCGCTGATGTGGATTGAGTGGGCGGTGGGGCGGTATGGCGGGGTTTTTGGCCATGGCCACGCGCCTTTTATCCTAAACCAACTATGGGAAAACCGGATTGTAAAATATTTGGGGACAATTGGCATTTTTGGGCCAGTGGTTATCTTTATCTATTATACTTATATTGAGTCCTGGCTGTTGGGTTATGCGTTTTTTGCGCTGATCGGGAAATTATTCAGCTTAAATTTGGCTGTTTACCAAGGATTAACTCCGGACAGCAACATCCTAACCGCCTATATTTTCTTTTTGATCACTTTTTGCATTAATTTGTTTGTTTTATACCGCGGGGTGAAAGGTGGTATCGAGATACTTTGCAAAATTGCCCTGCCAATCTTATTCTTGTTTGGCATTATTATTGCTTTGCGTGTTATCACTCTGGGGATCCCCAACCCGGCTAACCCAAACTGGAATATAATGAATGGGTTTGGCTTTTTGTGG
>Ga0172371_10014543_pt1 | contig 10126 bp, 11 predicted proteins | sample Lak12m_FD_114543 | JGI IMG/M metagenome (GOLD analysis project Ga0172371, IMG submission 114543) | Freshwater microbial communities from Kabuno Bay, South-Kivu, Congo - kab_022012_12m | ecosystem: Environmental > Aquatic > Freshwater > Lake | place: Democratic Republic of the Congo: South-Kivu... | reverse complement strand
CCCTTCGACGCGGGATTTCCCAATCAAACGGGCAATTTCGGCTCGGTGGAGCATCAATTTCCTCGGTCGGGTCGGGTCATAACTTGCAATTGCCCCTGTATGCTTATACAAGGGAATATTCGCGTTCGTCAGAAACAATTCTTCGCCTTTGACCGTCACGAAACTGCCTTTGAGGCTGATGTGACCCGTTTTCACGGATTTCACCTCATATCCGTGCAATACCAAACCGGCCTCGTATTTGTCCGAGATATCATAATCAAACCTGGCTCGTTTGTTGTAGGCAAATTCTTCAGCCATACTCTCATTAAACCCCAAACCCGGCTTTCTGGCAATTTTTGTTGACAAAAAATTTATAAGCGCTATGATAATATGTCCTAAATTAAGGAGAGGGGGATGGGATAATGAAAATTGTTAAGCTGGAAATAAAGGACGATAGGGCAAAAGAGCTGGAAAGGGTAATGAAAGAATCTGGTCTGGAAAGCTGGACCGAATATCTCAACAACGAAATAACCATTTTGGAGCGTGTAAACAAAGCTCTAAAGGAGGGAAAATCCCTTGCTATAGTTGATGAGATGAACGGAAGTTATGTGGTATTGAAAATGTCTTGGATGAAAAATACTCATCCTGAGCTGGATGGGTAAAAAATTTTCCAAGCCTCTAACCCATAAAGAGCGGCAGATGTTTTCAGCCGCTTTTTTTATTTCAAAACCCTTGCTATACCCCCACACCAAATGAGATCTACCGTGAATCAAACGATGTCTGGAAATATTTTTGGTGTGGGGGTATACTGAAAACAATGAAAAAAGAAATTCAAAAGATGCTTAAGGATGCCATCCAATCCGCCTTTGGGATTGATTTTAGTATTGAAAAAATCAAAGTCGATTATCCGCCGGAGGGGATGGGGGAATATTCGACGAATGTGGCATTGCTCTTGGCGAAAGAGGTTGGGAAAAGTCCGATGGAGGTGGCGGAGGAGCTGAAAAGTTCAACTTTAGGAGCGCCTAAAGTTGAACTTTGGGAAAAGATCGAAGTGGCAAAGCCCGGGTTTTTGAATTTTTGGCTCGCGGAAAAAGTGTTGCAGGGAACAATTGCAGAAATAAACGAGAAACAAAATAATTTTGGCAGTTCGGAAGTCGGCGGGGGCGAAAAGATTCACATGGATTTCGTCTCCGCCAATCCGACCGGACCGGTGACGCTTGGAAACGCCAGGGGCGGATCGCTGGGTGATGTTCTCGCGAATGTTTTTGAAAAAACGGGCCGCAAACCCTATCGGGAATACTATGTCAACGACGCCGGAAACCAGATTGAGATTTTGGGGCATTCTATTCTAGGCGATGAGCAGGCGCAGTACAAAGGAGAATACATCGAAGAATTGCGAAAAAGAATTCACGAAACTGATGCCAGAAAAGCAGGCGAAGAGGCGGTGAAAATAATTCTGGAAGAATATATCAAACCGGCGGTGAAAAAATTCGGGATTGATTTCGACAACTTTTTTTCCGAAAAAGAACTTCAAAAAAGCGGAAAGGTGGATGAGGCGCTCGATATTTTGAAAGAGAAAGGATTTATATATGAAAAAGAAAATGCGCTGTGGTTCAAGGCGACGGAATTTGGTGATGACAAAGACAGGGTTGTGGTCAAATCCGATGGGCAAAAAACATATTTTGGATCCGATATTGCCTATCACAAGGAAAAAATCGAACGTGGTTTCGACAAATTGATTGACGTTTGGGGAGCCGACCATCACGGTGATGTGGCAAGAGTGAAAGGAGCTGCCGAGGCACTCGGGTTTGGCAAAAAGCTTGATATTGTCATCTCCCAGCTTGTGCGAGTGATCAAAAACGGAAAAGAAATGCGAATGTCGAAGCGCGCCGGGACATATGTATGTATGGACGATTTACTTGAAGAGGTTGGGAAAGATGTGACAAGATTTTTCTTCCTGATGCACAGCGCCGACACGCATATGAATTTCGATCTGGATCTGGCGAAAGAGCGAAGCGAGAAAAACCCGGTGTTCTATGTCCAATACGCCCACGCGCGAATCGCGAGTATCTTGCGGAAGGCGGAAGAAATCAGTCGAGGTGAGACCTCGACAAAAAAGGATTTGAGGTCTCACCTCGACTTTCCGCTGCATCCCAAAGAACGCGCGTTGATCTTTGAACTCGCGAAATTTCCGGATCTGGTTGAAGAAATTTCCCAAAATTATGCCGTTCATCATTTGCCGCAATACGTCATCGGCCTCGCGGACAAGTTTCACAATTTCTATGAAGCATGCCGGGTGATTGACGAGGAGAACCCGGAGATGACTGCAGCGCGACTGGAGCTGGTCAAAGCCGTGCAAATAGTTTTGGCGGAGACTTTGCGACTTATGGGAATTAGTGCTCCTGACAAAATGTAATTTTTATTTGTCATTCCGACCAAGCTCTGATGTTACATCGGAGCGCGTGGAGGAATCTCTGTGCAGATCCCTCGACTTCGCTACGCTTCGCTCGGGATGACAAAACATGTATGAACGACTATTACAACAACGGCTACAACAACGAACCGAGAAAAAAAATGTTTCTCGACATTGAGACCCTTCCCGCGCCCGAGCATATGCACGAGGTTTTGCGCGAGGTTCACGAATACAAAAAAAAGAAGAAGACTCGCAACGGGGAGAAATATTCTACCAGTTTTGAAAGTTTCTTGGCCGGTACAGGACTCGACGGAACGTTTGGACGGATTCTTTGCGTTTCGTACGCGATCAACGACGATATGATCCACTGTATCTGCGACGAAGACGAGAAAAAAGTGCTGGAGAACTTTTGGGAAGCAGCGAAGGATGTTGATCTTTTTGTCGGGTTCAATATCATCGAGTTTGATATGAAATATCTGGTGCAGCGCTCAATCGTTCATGGTGTGAAACCGCGGACGAAGATGAGATTGTCTTTCGCAAAATATCGCAGCGAACCGATGTACGACGTGATGCACGAATGGAACCAGTGGAGCTTCGGGAGGGGAGTGGGACTTGACACACTGGCTCGCGCGCTGGGACTCCCAACTTCAAAAACGAACATGGATGGTTCGGAAGTCTTCACCTATTATAAAAAAGGCAAAATAAAAGAAATCTGCGCCTACTGCAATGCGGATGTCGAGGTGACGCGGAAGATATATAAGAAGATGAATTTCGAATAAAGCTTGGCTTTGAGGAATTTTGAGAGCTATGCTCGAAAAAGGAAAAAGCCGAGCTTTGAAAAACTTTAAGTGGGTTGTGGATAACTTCGGCTTGACAGTGATAATGTATAGTGATAGAGTGATAACATCCACATAATCTATAAGACAAAAAAATGGACAAAAATCTCACCGACAAACAAAACTTGATCCTAGAAACAATTCGCGAAATTTCGGCCAATGGCCAGGGGAATCCGACGGCGTATCGAATCAGCAAATATCTCCAGAAAAAGGGAATGAAAGTTGAATCTGTGAAAAGCGTCATGCAGGTGATTGAAGCGCTGGAGAAAAAGGAATTGGTGAAGCGGGACATCTTTCGCAAAATCTTTCTTGTGGAAAACGAAAATATGCCGATGGGACTCGAAGGCGTTTTTCAGGTGCCGGTCTATGGTCTGGCTTCCGCCGGGGACGCGCTGGCGTTCGCTGAAGACAATATCAACGGCTACCTTCAAATTTCGGAAAGTCTGCTCGCGTCAAGTGCCAAAGCCCAGCTTTTTGCGGTGAAGACCTTGGGCGATTCAATGAACAAGGAGAAAATAAACGACGGGGATTATGTCATCTTCGAAAAGAAAGATTCGGATTTTGACTATGACAAAAAAATTGTTGTGGCGGTCGTGAATGGGCTGGCGACAATCAAGAGATATGAAAAGCTGGGAAACGGCGTGATCGGACTTTTTCCGAATTCAACAAACAAATTTCACCAACCCATCTATATCCATGAATCAGATTCTTTTATGATTGCGGGCGTGTTCCGCAAAGTATTGCCTGTGAAATTTGTGAGCTTATAATTTTTTGTCATCCCGAGCGAAGTCGAGGGATCTTGAGATTTCTCCGCTCGCTACGCTCGGTCGAAATGACAGGCTATAAATGGCCGAAGAATGCTGCAAAATTCTCTCTCCTACCGAGTGGGACCAAAAAGAAATTATCTGGCGCGACAAGCCGTTTTTGAAGTCGCGCTATTTTGCGTTTCTCCATGTGCCGGTGAATATCGGAGCAAAAATCACCGAGGGAATGAAAAAAATCGAAGAGGCGGGACTTCAAGCGGAACAGATGGTGCTTTCGAAAAACGACGGTTGGTTCGGCGCGGATATTTTGATTCCGATCAAAACGAAAACGGACGTTTTTGATATCGAACTTATCACGGGACGGTTCTTCACGCGGCTTTTTGATGGTCATTATGGAGATATGCGAAAATGGATCCGCGAAACGCGTATTTGGTGTCGCGGCAAAGGACTTGAGCCGGAAGAATATATTTTTTGGTATGCCACCTGTCCCAAATGTACCAAAAAAAGAGGCGACAAAGCGCAGGTAGTGGTGTTTGCGAAAGTGGAGTGAAATTTATATCAGCCTAAAAATTTATGAATCAATTATGACAACAGCAAATTTCATCATAGGGAAATGGGATATAATTGTATTAGTTATTTTACTTTTGATTCCAGTTATAAAGCCCACTTGGATTGGCCAAGATAAGACATTTATTGATAACAAAAATCAAGAGCGAGATTCGAAAAAATTATCAGTTCTGAGTGCTTTAATAAATTTAGCCATTTATCCGTTAATTAATATAACGACCTTTTTGAGTTTAAAAGGTACAATTAGCCTTGTTATATTTTTAGTAATAGCGGTTGATCTAATTTATAGAAAGCAGTTATCCAGAGAAGCAGTAATTCTCGTAAGTATCGGAATAGTTGCTCTATATTTGGAACAGCTGATTGAAAGAGGAAGAAAGATTAGCTTTCTTAAGCTAATTGACTGGGAGAGCAAAGAGTAGAATAGCGATTAACTGTCATTTTTTGCCTTTTCTTTTCGAAATCGGTATAATAGAGAAGCACTTGGGGAGGGGTGCCCCAGTTAGAAATACCTTGTCTTAAAAAAGAGCCAAAAAATAAAATTTGAAAATATAGTTTACCATATTTCTAACGGGGTAAACTTCTTTTTAACTGGATATAAAATGAAAAAACCTGCTTTTATCAGGCCTTCGTGGGACGCCTATTTCATGGCTCTTGCGAAATTGGCGGCTTCGAGATCAACCTGCATATCCCGTCCGACGGGATGTGTGATTATTCGCGACAAGCAAATTCTCTCAAGCGGTTTCAATGGTTCAATGCCGGGTGTTTCGCATTGCAGTGATGAAGGAGAATGCTATCGCCGCAGTATCAAAGCTTCAGACGCCGGAAAATATGATTTTTGCCGGAGCATCCATTCTGAAGCTAATGCCGTTGCTTTAGCTGCTCGATCAGGGGTCAGTCTCGAAGGCGCGACCTGCTATCACACACTTTTTCCGTGCTATGTTTGCACAAAGCTCTTGGTGCGGGCGGGGATCAAGGAAATGGTATACGAATATGGGTACGATTCGAAAAATGCCGATCGGGACAAGCACTGGCAAGAGGTTATCAATGAAGTTGGCATAAAAATAAGACAAGTCAGGCTTAGTGATATCGATCGAAAATGGTTTGAAGGTTTTCTGGATGAAAATACATCAAGAAGAAGACTAAAAAGCGAATAAAAAATATGAGCGAGAAGAAACATCCAGAATATCAATATCTGGACCTGCTGCAAGATATCCTGGACAATGGAGTCGGCAAGCCATTGTTTGGAGTGGAAGACACGTATATCCGGGGAGTGTTTGGACGGCAGATGCGATTTGATTTGTCGCAAGGATTTCCGCTTATCACGACAAAAAAAACATATTTGCGAGGAATCATTCATGAACTTTTGTGGTTTTTGCAAGGGACGGGAAATATCAAATATCTGGTCGACAACGATACGAATATTTGGAATGAATGGGCCTACAAAAACTATAAAAAGGCTCTTGAAAAAAAAGAAGTTGCTAAAATGACTCAAGAAGAGTTTATCGCAAAGCTGAAAGAAGAAAAAGCTGACAGCGAATTTGTCGAAAAGTGGGGATATATTGGAGAAGTCTATGGAACGCAGTGGCGCAAATGGCAGGGAAGCGACGGGCGAAAAATTGACCAGCTGGCCTGGGCAATTGAAAAATTGAAGAAAAATCCAGAGCGCAAGAGCATTATGGTTTCGGCCTGGAATCCCGAATTTTGCTATGAAATGGCTCTTCCCGGAAAGTCATTTGTTCTGGCGCCTTGTCATGTAATGTATCAGCTCAATGTGCAGGATGGAAAATTGTCTTTGCTGATGTTTCAGAGGAGCGCGGATATGTTTCTTGGCGTGCCTTTCAACATTGCGAGTTATGCGCTGCTCACAATGATGATCGCACAAGTGGTTGGAATGCCTGTCGGCGAATTCGTCCATGTTTTTGGAGATGTCCATATCTATTCCAATCACTTCGACCAGGTCAAGGAGCAGTTGAAGAGAGAGCCGCGTCCGCTTCCCAAAATGATTTTGAACCCGGATATCAAGAACATCGATAATTTCAAATATGAAGATTTTACAATTGAAGGCTACGATCCTTGGCCGGCACTCAAGGGAGAAGTGACGGTTGTGGGGGGTTTCTAGAAATAATAAAAATTAATTTATAATCTATGATTCTTGGCGTCAAAGAGCTTCATCGTCTGGTTGATGAGCAAAAATTGGTTGAAAATTTGTGCGAACGGGAGATGAAAAATCCCGAGGGCGCAGGATTTGATTTTCGAATGGGAGAAGTTTTTGAAATAGAGGGAGAGGGTTTTTTGGGCGTTGAAGAGAGAAAAACTCCGGAGACAAAATCAATAGCTAAGTACGAAGAAGGAAAATCGGAAAATGAAAATGTTTTTGTATTTGAGCCTGGCAAATATTATCTGGTGAAAACGATGGAAAAAGTCAATTTGCCGGTGACTTTGTCGGCACTGATTGTTCCGAGAAGCACATTGTATAGAAGCGGAGTAGCCCTTTTCAATGGGCTGGCCAACCCAGGCTACAGTGGCGAATTCACTTTTGGAATTTGCAATCTCGGAAAAGAGAATGTGAAGATTTCTTTGGGCGCAAGAATTGCCCACGTGACCTTTCATGAGGTTCTTGGAGAGGGGAATCAATACCGCGGCCAGTGGCAGGGAGGGCGCGTTTCCACGGAGGGGAAAGAAATTCAAATTTGAGGTTTGGCCCAAAAAAGGGGGTTGATCATGGAAACACATAGGGAAAGAGAGTCTGGAGAATATCCTCCCGTGGTTGAGATATTGATGTGGTTTTGCCACGGGCTTACTTGTGGAGAATGCGGATATGATTTTTCCGAAAATTGTCCTTTCAAGAAGGCGATTGCCGAATATGTCAAAAGTTTCGTTTTCATCGAACCCTCGCTAAGCTAAAAGTCCGGCGAGGGCTTTATTTTTTGCTCTAGTTTTGCTAGAATAAATATATGAAATATAAGCCAACAATCGGGATGGAGGTGCATGTCGAGCTCGCGACGGAATCAAAAATGTTTTGCGCGTGCAAAAATGAACTAGGTTTGGACCGGACTCCAAACACGAATATTTGTCCGATTTGCACGGGGCAACCTGGTGCGCTGCCGGCGGTGAACGAAAAGGCGATTGAATATGTCGTGCGGGCGGGGCTCGCGCTCGGCTGTGAGATCGCGAAAGTTTCAAAGTTCGATCGCAAGAACTATTTTTATCCCGATCTGCCGAAAGGATATCAAATTTCGCAATACGACCAGCCTCTTTGCGCCGGCGGTTATCTGGAAGTTGACGGAAAAAAAATCGGCATCACGCGGATTCATCTTGAGGAAGACACGGGAAAATTGATTCACCAAAAAGGAAATGATTTTTCGTTGGTGGATTTCAATCGTTCAGGCGTGCCACTCATGGAATTGGTGACGGAACCGGATATCACGTCTTCTGACGAAGCCAAGAAATTCTGCGAGCAATTGCAGCTCATCTTGCGCTATATCGGCATTTCGGACGCTGATATGGAAAAAGGGCAGATGCGTTGCGAAGCCAATATTTCAGTTTCAATGAATGACAAACTGGGCACCAAAGTTGAAGTGAAAAACCTCAACTCTTTCAAAGTGGTTGAAAAAGCGATCGAATACGAGATCAAGAGGCAGGCCGAACTTTTGGACGAAGGAAAAGAAGTCGCGCAGGAAACGCGCGGCTGGGATGAAGGGAAAATGGTCACTTTTTCGCAGAGAGAAAAAGAATCGGCGCATGATTATCGCTATTTTCCCGAGCCCGATTTGCCGCCGCTCGAAATCGGGGAGAGTTTTGTCGAGAAGTTGAGAGCTGAATTGCCGGAATTGCCGGCGCAAAAGGCAAAACGATTCGTCGAAGAATACAAAATTTCCGATTATGACGCAGAAGTTTTGGTGCGTGACAAAAAACTCGCGGAATTTTTTGAAGAATCGGTGAGCGAAGCGACGGCATCGGATGGGAACAGAGAGAAGCTCGCGAAATTGACAGCGAACTATATTCTCACGGAAATCAGAAAATATCTGGATGAAAAAACAACGATCAGTGATCTGAAATTGACGCCGGAAAATTTTGGAGAACTGATGCGTATAATAGTCGAGGGGAAAATCAATTCCAGCGCGGCCCAAGTCGTACTTTCCGAAATGATCAAAACGGGTGCCGATCCAGAGAACATCATTGCCGAAAAAAATCTGGCGCAACTGGATGACGAGAGTGAAATTGAGGATATTGTAAAAAATATTATTTCCAGAAATCCTGGTCCGGCTGCGGATTATAAGGCTGGAAAACAAAACGCTCTGCAGTTTCTTGTGGGGCAAACTATGAAAGCAACCAAAGGGAGAGTGAATCCGCAAAGGGCGGAGGAACTGCTCAAAAAATATTTGGCGTAGTTCTTTTTAGGGGGATGAGTTATGGCCGATAAAAGATGCATAAAAAATTTTTGTTTCTATGTGTCAGATAAATATCGTGAATGTAATCCAGATACTTGCCATCTATTAAAAGAAGACGACAAGTGTCCAGATTGCGGAGAGAGTATTTTTTCACACGATTGGTATTGTCCAAAGGCTAGTCACTGCCAGTATAAAGGCGAATATAAGTATAAAGGCGAATATAGTTAATCAGGGACGGAAAACCGTCCCTGCAGTATTTTTAGGGCTTGTTTATAGTATATTTTGCAAAAGTTGACAGGTTTTTCGGAAAGATATATTATTCTTTCAGTATGCGAAAAAACGGTCCAAAATTTATAACTGTTTTTTAGCGGAATACCTCCGAAAGGCGGGGATTTTTTTTGGATTCTTTCGACAAATTGAGGGGAGGGTGAAATCATGGCGGGAGGGCAGACGCTGCAGCAGTCAGAAAAAAACGGCTTACTTGAGAAACGTGCAGGATGCCTTTGCCTTAGAGGTTTGAGCTATTGCGATAGTCTGGCCTCGGGCAAGGGATGCGGTCAATGCTATGATCCGGTTATCAGTCATGATATGTGCGATCTTCCGAACAATAGCGGATGAGGGGGCGCTATAATGGAGGAAAGAAAAATAAAACCCGCTTCTCTGGAAAGTATCCTAGGGCCATCGGCGAAGCTTGATACTTCCAAATGTGATCTTAGAGAGACTTGCCCAGCCTACGGTCCGGGGTGCACGAAGAGTCAAAGTTATGGTTGCATAAAATACAACCCATCACAGCGTACGACTTAGAATATCGCCTAAAGGCCAGGAAAATTTCTGGCCTAATCTTTTTATAAATTGTTAGCTTAATTTTTCAAAAATACTTTTGCGGATCTTTCTATTTCTTTGTAGTTTTCCAGCCATTTGACTCGCTTGTCTCTTTTGAACCAGGTTATCTGACGCTTGGCATAATTTTTTTCAACCTGAACAACTTTCTTAAAGAGTTCTGTTTTTGAAAGTTTGTTTTGTATATACAGCGGGATCCAGAGATAGGCGAGGCCGAAGGATTGAATTTTTTTCCAAGACAATCCCTGCTTGTGTAGCTTCTCCACCTCTTCGATCATACCTTGCTTGAAACGGGCAAGGACGCGCTTTTTGATATTTTGGTAAAGTTTTTCTTTT
>Ga0172371_10014539_pt1 | contig 10127 bp, 11 predicted proteins | sample Lak12m_FD_114543 | JGI IMG/M metagenome (GOLD analysis project Ga0172371, IMG submission 114543) | Freshwater microbial communities from Kabuno Bay, South-Kivu, Congo - kab_022012_12m | ecosystem: Environmental > Aquatic > Freshwater > Lake | place: Democratic Republic of the Congo: South-Kivu... | reverse complement strand
TCGACGATGGCCGTCTTGCCGACGCCGGCGGGCCCGAGCAGGACCGGGTTGCGCTTGGTCACACGGCAGAGGGTCTCAACGGTGAGCTGGAGCTCGCGCTTGCGCCCCACGAGCGGCGCGAGCCCGCCCCCGGCCGCCGCCTTCGTGAGGTCGCGGCCGAGCTGGTCGAGCAGCGGCGTCGGCCGCCGGACCCGGGCCGGTGTGGCGACCGTGCCCGGCGCGACATCGGCGGCTGCCCCTGCCGCGCCCGCCTGAACAGCGCCACCCGAGGCGGCCGCCGCGGGCGCCCCCGTCGTCGTTGCCTGCCCAAGGAGCAGCCGGCCCACGTCGCGCTCGACGATCTTGGAGCCGCCGCGCGCCGCAGCGAACTCGGCGGCGGTCTTCAGCAGCTCGTCGCGCGCCATCTTCGCGCCGAGGTCGCCCGAGCGGACGCGCTCGCGCAGGTCGGGGAGCAGCGCGTCCGCGTCCAGGCCGAGGTCCTTGGCCATGGGAGCGTGCCGCTCCAGGAACGCGAGCAGCAGGCAGTTGAGCGCGACGCTCGCGGCGTCCCCGTCGCCCTCCAGCTCCTCCGCGCGCGAGAAGATCGCCTCCGCGCCCGGCGCGACCGGAACCTGGTCGTCAGCCACGGCTCACCTCTCGCGGCGCATTCGTCGCTCGCGGCGCCGGCACCTCACGCCTCCGCGCCGGTGTCCGACGCGCGCCGCCCGCCCCACCGCTGGACGATCTCGTCGTCGCAGTCGTCGGCGCCCATGAGCACCGCGAGGATCGACGCCTTGAACTCCTCCTTGTCCATGGAGTCGGCGACGATGTTGTGGTTGAAGAAGATGGTGCCGTCCTCGCCCACGCTGAAGGCGCCGAAGCGCATGCTGTCGTTCTCCTGAAGGAGGTACAGAGCCAGGTCGAGTGTCATCTCGGCGCCGAACACGACGGGTGCGTAGACCTGCAGCACCGACCTGTCCTCGCCCCAAGGCTTCACGTGCGCGTAGAGGAAGGCGGAGCCCTTGGCCATCACAAAGCAGGGCTCGTCTTCCAGGGGGACGAGCGTCTCGCCGAACACCGCCCGGGCGAGCTCGACGCAGTGCTCGTAGGCCCTCCGCTGGGCCTCGGTCTCGAACTCCATGCGCCCTCCCGTCCTCGTCGCCGGCCACAACCTGCGTACAGCGTGGCTCTGCTACGAAGGCTAGTCGGCCGGAGCTCCCTGGTCCATGAGGGAAGACGCCGCGCCGGCCTGCCGGCGACGCGCTGGGCCCCGCGTCACCAGCCGACCCCGCGGTGCTGGTCAGTGCAGGCAGGTCGCGTCAGGTCCGACCGGCGAGAGCTCCATGTCGACGAAGGCCTGGATCACGGAGCGCACGTCGGGCCGGTCCTCGCCGGCGAGCACGCGGATGCCGGCCTGCACGCAGCCGAGCAGCGGCTTGGGGCCGATGCCGGCCACGATCACCACGTCCACCTGGTTCTCCCCGAGAGTGACGACGGGGGACATGCAACCTCCGTGCGTGTGCGGGCGGTTGGCGACCACGTCGACGCCGGCGACGTCGCCGTCGACGATGTCGACGAGGGTGAAGTTGGGGCTGCGGCCGAAGTGGCCCGAGCGGGGGGCGTCGAAACCGCCGGGTGCCTCCGAGGGCACGGCGATGCGGATGCGGGTCTGGACTTCATCGGTCATGGAAGCGGGCTCCGGTGGGGACGGTGTGTGAACGCATAGGGTACAGCAGGCAACGGCGGCGCGCCGCCCGGGCGACGTTGAGGCGTCCGAGGTGTGACCGCGGCTCAAGACGGCTATCCTGCATACAGCGAGGCCTTTGTGTGAGGAGCACGCATGCCCCTGGGTGGATACTGCAGCGTCTGTGAGCGCTGGGTGTGGCTGACGCCTTACGGCGAGTGCCAGAACGGGCACCCGGCGTCGGCCGTGCGAGACGTGCAGCAACTCAAGCCGCAGGCGGGCCAGGTCGCCGTGGTCGAGGCGCCGGTGCCGGCCTCCCGGCCGAAGACGAAGTACCGCTGGTGGTGGCGCCACTCCGGCTGGGTCCTGTGGACGTTCACGTTCGGGTTCATGAACTGGTTCGCGTTCGTGTGGATCGGCGTGCGCGCCCGTCACCTGCCGTGGACGCTTCTGGGGTTCGTGTACGCGCTGCCGGTCATCCTGACGGCGCTCGCCTTCAGCACGGGCACGGGCTGGCTGATAACGGCCATGATCGGCCTGCAGCTGTTCGTCGCGGTCGCGAGCGTGGTGCACGCTCTCTACCTGCGCCCGTACTACCGCGCCATCATGTTCGGCGACGCGCCCCCGAAGAGCCTGCCCAAGCCGCCGCAGCCGCCGTCACTGCTGGAGTCGGTGCCGCGGCAGCAGCTGCCGCGCGGCATCGACGACGCGACCGCCGAGGTGCTGCGCCCGGCGCGCGACCAGGTGGACGCGATACTCAAGGACGCGGGCACCATCGGCAAGGCCGAGGTGCGCGACCAGGTGGTGGCCCTGTGCCGCACCGCCGACCAGATCCTCGCCGAGCTGGCGGCGCAGCCGCGCAAGCTCGACGCCGCCCGCGGCTTTCTCACCTACTACCTCGACGCGGCGCAGCGCATCGTCGAGGGCTACGTGCACCTCACCGAGCGCGGCGCGGCGACGCCTGACATCACGGCGACGCTGGCGCGCGCAGAGGCATCCCTGCGCGTCGTACAGCAGGCGTTCGACCGCCAGCTCGCGGCCGTGCTCGAGGACCGCGCCATGGACCTCGACAGCGAGATCGAGCTGCTCGAGCGCACGGTGCGCAGCGAGACCATGTACACCCAGACACCGGGGAGCTGACATGAGCGACGACATCTACGGGACGCAGCCGGGCGCCGGGAGCGCGGGAGCCGGAGCCGGCGGAAGCGGCGCTCCGGCGGGTGACGTCGTGGAGGTCGCGGCGACGGGCACGCCCGCCCCCAGCGCCGCTGCGCAGCCGCCGGCCGCCGGCAGCGCCCCCGCCGCCGGCCCGCTCAGCCCCGATGACCAGGCGCGCGTCGCCGACATCGCCCGCCAGATCGACGTCAGCGACAGCCAGTCCGTGCTCAGCTACGGGCTCCCCGCTCAGAGCCGTATCGCCACCTTCGCCGACTCGCTGCTCGGCGACGTGCGCAACAAGGACGCCGGCGCCGGCGGCGAGGCCCTCGCCGACCTGCTCAAGAAGGTCCGCGAGATCGACGTGGACGCGCTCGGCGACGGCGGCCGCGGCAAGATCCCCATCTTCGGGCGCTTCGCCAGCAGCTTCGACCGCTTCGCCACGCGCTACCAGAAGGTCGCCACCGGCATCGACCGCATCATCGACGCCCTCGAGCGCTCGCGCATGGCCCTGCTCAAGGACATGACCGTCCTCGACAAGATGTACCAGCTCAATCTCGACTACATCAAACAGCTGGACGTCTACATCGCCGCCGGCGAGAAGGCCCTCGACGAGCTGTACCGCGTCAAGATCCCGGCCATGGAGGCCGAGGTCGCCGCCAGCAGCGACGTCATGGCGGCCCAGCGCCTCACCGACCTGCAGCAGGCGGCGGCGCGCTTCGAGCGGCGCATCCACGACCTCAAGCTCACGCGCATGATCGCCGTGCAGACGGCGCCGCAGATCCGCCTCATCCAGAGCAACGACCAGAACCTCGTCGAGAAGATCCAGGCCTCGGTCCTCACGACGATACCGCTGTGGAAGAACCAGATCGTCATCGCCATCAGCCTGTACCGCCAGCAGAAGGCGGTGGACCTGCAGAAGGAGGTCACCGACACGACCAACGAGCTGCTGGCCAAGAACGCCGAGCTGCTCAAGGTCGGCTCGGCGAAGGTGCAGCGCGAGGTGGAGCGTGGCGTCGTGGATGTGGAGACGCTGCAGAAGGTCAACGCCGACCTCATCGCCACGCTGGAGGAGACGATCCAGATCCAGTCGGAGGGCCGCGCCCGCAGAGCCGCGGCCGAGGGCGAGATCGCGCAGATGCAGCTCGAGCTCAAGCGCAAGCTGCTCGAGCTGCGCGGCACGGCGCCGCAACTCGGTATCGGCGGGCCCGACGATCCGCCGCGGATGCTGCCGTAAGGGAGGAGCGAGACGATGGCGGAGGCCGGCGCCAGCCTGGCGAAGGAGACCGACATCCCCGAGATGCTCGGCATCGAGCAGTGCTGGATCTACTACCTCGAGAAGGACTGACCTGCGAGAGGAGGGCCCCATGTCCGACGTCCACGCCGCCTACAAGGTCGCGCACATCGACGAGATGCCGTTCGAAGAAGGCTCGTCGCCGGGCACCGAGTGGAAGCCGGTGCGGCGCATCTTCGAGATCGGCTCGTTCGGCACTGCCCTGGCACGTGCCACGGAGGCGGGCGACACGCTGACGCACGACCACGACGAAGTAGACACGCGTCACGAGGAGCTCTTCCTCATCGTCAGCGGCCGCGCCACGTACCGGGTCGACGGCGAGGAGATCGACGCCCCGGCAGGGACCTTTCTCTACGTCCCCGATCCGGCGACGGTGCGCGGGGTCGTGGCCCGTGAGGCCGGCACCACGATGTTCGTCGTCGGGGCCGAGCCCGGCGCAGTGTTCGCGCCGTCGGACTGGGACACCGTGCCGCTGCCGGAGTGACCTGCCGGGTCAGACGGCCCGAACCGCCGGCCGGCGGCGGACTCACCAGCCGGTCGTTCCCGGCCCGCCTTTGAAAGGGCCGGTGATGTCGGCGGTGATCCAGCCGCCGTAGAAGTCACCCTCCTGCGCCTGCACCTGCTCGTCGTCCACGAAGCAGGCGTCCACGCGTCCGGGGTAGAAGGCCAGGTGGTCGCGTAACGCCTTGTAGGAGCCGGCGGGCTTCGGGTAGTACCAGGCGGCGTCCTCGGCCACGCGGCCGTCGACCTCGAGGTCGTAGTAGCAGGCCTCGCCCTTGAACTCGCAGAAGGAGTGCCGCCGGCTCGGGCGCACGTACTCCGTGCGCACGTCCTCCGGCGGGATGTAGTAGACCGGCGGGTGGCTCGTCTCGAGTACGCGGACGGCACGCGTCGTCTCGGCGACGGTGACACCGTTGAAGACGACGCGCACCCGCCGCGAGCACTGCTCGACGCGCGGCGGCCTCGGATAGTCCCACACCGACTCGCTCATGCCGCATGCTCCAGTTCCATCTCGAACTCGGTGTGGAACCCCGCGCGCCAGCTGCGGTAGCGCGGCGCGAAGCCCAGCTGCGCGCGCGCCCAGCGGTTGTCGGCCGCGCGCTGTTCGGTGGAGCGGTAGGCGAAGCGCTCGCCCCCGAACGCCCGAGCTGCCCACGCCGGCAAGCGCCGCGGCGCCGGGGCACACAGTTCCTTCGCGTACACCGGCAGCCACCTGTTGACCGGCGCCGGGTCGTCGTCGCCCACGTTGAAGCGACCGACTGGGCCGTCAAGGGCAAGCACGGCCGCCTGAGCCGCGTCGTCCACGTGCAGGAACGAGCTCCAGCCTGTGCCGCCGCCCAGGATGGGGTAGCGCCGAGCGCGCACCAGCTCGGCCAGCGACCCGTCCCAGTCGAACGCCGTGCACGGTCCATACAGCGAGCCGTAGCGGAGCGCGACGCCCTCGATGCCGGGTGTGTCGCACACGGCCTCCTCGAGCGCGACGACCGCCTCGACGTTGCGGCGGCGGTCCCCGGGCACGTGACCGCCGAGGTTGAGCCGCTCGCTCTCCTCCTTCACCCAGCCACCCTCGGGGGCGTAGATGTGCGCGTAGCTCTGGGCGACGATGCGGCGGGCGCCCGCCGCATGCGCTGCGTCCACCACGTTCCGCGCGCCGATCACGCGCACCAGCACGCTCTGCGCGAACTGGTCGCCGGTACGCCCGGGCCGAAGCTGCCCGGGCACGCCACTGACCTGGAAGACGACGGCCTCGGGCCTCTCGGCCGCCAGCAGCCCGACCATGCGGCTGCGGTCGAGGACGTCGCCCACCACGCCGCGCACGCCGCGGTCGCCGAGCGCGGCCGCGCCCTCGGAGCTGCGGCTCAGGCCGATCACCTCGTGACCCGCTTCGAGCAGCATAGGGACAAGCCGACGCCCGACGACTCCGCCCGGGCCGGCCACGAACACCTTCATGGTGACCTCCTCTCGCGGCCGCCCGGCGACGCCGGCGCGGCTCGTCAACTGACACGGAGGGTCTGCCCCTTTCGGGAGTGAATCAGTCCCGATTGTCGTCGGACGGGGTGGGTGCCCGTTCTCGTCAGGTCACGGCAGGGGTGCTGGACGATCAGTCCAGTTGGGACTGCACGTTCAGACCGGAGCTTCCGCCCCCGCGACCTTCCTGAGCCCTGCAAGCGGCTGGTGCAGCTCCGCCGGCTCCAGCCGGTCGGCGAGGTGCATCTTGGCCGCAGAGACCAGGACCGGCCTGACGCGGGCGAAGGCGTCCCGTCCACCCGCGGTCAGGCCGATGTAGGTGACACGCCTGTCTTCGGGACGCGCTGCCGTTCGATCAGGCCGCGCTCTTCCATCCGGTCGACGAGCCTGGTGACGCCGCTCTTGCTGACGCCCAGCGAGCGGCTGGCGTCGGCCCTACGCAGGCGCTGCTCGGGAGCCGCATCGAGCTCTACCAGCAGGCCCGCCTCGTCTGGCAGGTGGCCGACCGTCTCCTCAAGCCGATAGGCGAGACACCCGCGCAGGAACGCTGCGGTGCGCGCGAGCGCCGTGACCTCGAGGAGCGGCGCGGAGGAGATCCAGAAGCAGATGCCCGCGGCCAAGGTCGTCAAGGCGTTCAACACGCAGTTCGCGGCGCGCCAGGCCGGCCCGGCGGTGGCCGGCGGCCTGCGTGTGGACGGCTTCGTGGCGGCCGACGAGGCCAAGGCCGCCGTCCTCGAACTGGCGCAGCAGATCGGCTTCGACCCGGTCGACGCGGGAGGCCTGACAATGGCCCGCTACCTCGAGGCCGTGGCCTTCCTGGACACCGCCCTGCAGGTGGGCCACGGCTGGAGCTGGGGCGGGGTGGAAGCTCGTCGGGCCGGACGGCGACGTGACCCGAGCTGGCAGCCCGCCTCAGGGCACGCGCACCAGGACGCGGCGGCGGCGAGACAGTGGGGTCCGGCCGCCGTCTGGTCACGTACGTGGTCTGCGATCAGCCCTCGGGCTCGAGCACGACCTCGGGCTCACACGTGCCGAGCACCTCGTCGCACGGCTCCTCCTGGTCGTGCCGCGCCGAGACCGGGCTCCATCCGGCCTCCGGCGTCCACGTGGCGTAGAGCGCGACGAAGAAGGCGCTGAGCATGACGAACCCGGCGATCACGAGGCCGCGCGAGAAGCCGACGGTGAGACCGTGCTCGAGGATCGCGCGGGGCAGCTTGGAGATGTCGGTCGTCGCGCCGCCCCCGCCGGCCGCGGACGCGCCCGCGGAGGCGCCGCCGGCTGCCGCACCCGCAGCCCCAGCGGCCGCGGCAGCCGCCGCCATGCTGCTGCGGATGGTGCTCGCCACGGTGGTCCATGCGATGGTGCCGATGGCCGCGAGCCCGATGGACCCGCCGACCTGCTGGCCGATGTTGAGCAGGCTGGAGGCGGCACCAGCTTCGTCGTGGCGCACGTGCGCCACCACCATGAGCGTCATCGGCACGAACAGGCACGCCATGCCGACCGACAGGATCTCCAGCGGTACGAAGACCGTCCAGTAGCTCCCGTCCGGCTGGATGCGCGACAGCATCAGAAAGGCGCTCCCCGCGATCAGCGGCCCTGCCAGCAGCAGCGGCCGAACCCCGACTTTGGCGACGAGGTAGCGCGCGACGATCAGGTTCAGCGTGATCATGGTGATCGGGAACGGCAGCCAGGCGACGCCGGCCTTGACGGCGCTGTAGCCCCAGACGACCTGCACATACAACGTCAGAAAGAAGAACACCGAGAACATGGCGGTGCCCGAGATCAGGGCGATCAGGTAGCCGCCCGAACGGCGCCGCGACTTGAGCAGGTGCAGCGGGAGCTCGGGTTCGTGCACCGAGCGCTCGATGAGGAAGAACGCCACGAGCAGGACGACGGCCGCGACGAGGCACCCGATGGTCACCGGACTGGTCCAGTGCGCGACGCCGTCCTGGCCGGCGGCCGCGTGCGTGAGGCCGTAGACGAGCAACGCCAGGCCGGCCGTGCTGGTGATGACGCCGGGGATGTCGAGGCGCTTGGGGAGTCGTGGCGTCGCCGTCAGGGCGATCGGCGCGAGGATGACGACGACGATGGCGATCGGGGCGTTGACGAACAGTACCCAGCGCCACGACACGTACGTGGTGAGCACGCCGCCGAGCAGCAGGCCCACGGCGCCGCCGGCGCCGGCCATTCCGGCCCACACGCCGAGGGCGCGGTTACGCTCGCGGCCCATCGGGAACGTCGTGGCGATCAGGGCCAGGGCCGTAGGCGCTGCGAGCGCGGCCCCGGCGCCCTGGGCGGCGCGGGCGGCCAGCAGCCACCAGTCGGTGGTGGCGAAGCCGCCCACGAACGAGGCTCCGGCGAACAGCGCGATGCCGACGATGAAGACCCGGCGGCGGCCGTAGATGTCGCCGAGCCGGCCGCCCAGCAGCAGCAGGCTGCCGAAGGCCAGCGAGTAGGCCGTGATGATCCACTCCAGGCTGGAGCCGGTGAAGCCCAGCGCCTGCTGGATGTGCGGCAGCGCCACGTTCACGATGGTCGCGTCGAGCACGATCATCAGCTGCGCCGCAGCGATGACGACGAGCGCGAGCCCCAGGTGCCGCGGGACGTGCGTGGGCTCCTGGTCGTTGTAGACGGGCTCGGAGGGCTCGGGGGACAGCGAGGTCTGCGTCGGACCGCCGGGCGCCCGGACAAGGGTCTCACTCATGGATCACCCTCCGGGGAAGAGACTGGACGATTTCCTGGTGACTTCCTCCTGCGGGCATCCTGAAACCTGCGCGCGTCGGGGAAGCCGGTTCGCGGTCGCGCCGGAGTCAGGATCCGGCGGCGGGCGCTTCACACCGTATCACGGAGCGCACCGGTCGTGCCGACCGGCGGGCCGGGCGGCTCCTGCCGGCCGCATCGGTCGGCCGGCGTCAGCCCGCCGGCGCGTCCGCCAGACCCGCTGCGATTGTGCGGTAACGCTGCGGGTCGCCGGCGCCACTCTCCTCCTCGGCGCGCGCGAACTCGTCCGCCATCAGCTCCGCTTCCTGGTCGCTCAACAGCTCGTCGGCCAGGGGGAAGAGGACGGTGTCCTCCTTGTTGATGTGCAGGCGCAGGAGGAAGGCGTACAGCTTGAGGTTCTCGGCCACCGCGGTGCGCGCGGCCTCGTCCTCGTCTGCGCGCTCGAGGTTGTCGAGCACGCCACGGACCGCCTCGCGGCCGGCGTCGTGCTCGCTCAGCAGGATGCTGACCTGTCCGGCGGCTCCCCGGTCCCGCTCCTCGAGCACCGGGAAGAGCACCTGCTCCTCCTTGTAGTGGTGGTAGCCGTCGGTGAACTTGCGCGTGAACTCCATCATCTGGGCGACGCGCTCGGTGTGCACGCTGCCGCCGGCCTCGATGTGGGCCACCTCGTGCTCCATGGATTCCACGACCAGGAGGACGTAGACGTGCTCCTGCTTGAGCTCCTCTGTCGGTGCGGGGTTCACGTGACCTCCCGGTCGTCATCTTCCCAGAGATACTGCATGTAGCGGGCGGTCGCCGCGGCAAGGTCGCGCCCGCCGAGCCGCTGCACGAGGTGGAGCGCCATGTCGATGCCGGCGGCGATGCCCGCGGCGGTCACCACGTCGCCATCGTCCACCCAGCGACAGTCCTTGACGGCGCGCAGGCCGGGGTACGAGGCCTGCAGGTCGTCGACGTCCTCCCAGTGCGTGGTGGCCGTGCGCCCCTCGAGCAGGCCGGCCTTCGCCAGCAGGAAGGCACCGGTGCAGACCGAGGCGGTGAGCTGAGCGGCGGCGGAGGTGCGCGCCACCCACTCGCCGATGCGCGGGTCGGCAGCGGCGTCGTCCACGACGCCGCCGGGCACCACGAGCAGGTCGACGCGGCGATGGTGGGCGAAGGTGAAGTCGGGGACGACGCGCAGGCCGGCGTGGGTACGGACAGGGTCCGCGGCCGCGGCCACCGTGAGCACGTCGAAGGGCGGCTCCGCTGCGGGGTCGTCACGCAGGTGCACGCGCGACGCAACGGTGAAGACCTCGTACGGCCCGGCGAAGTCGAGCAGCTCGACGCCGT
>Ga0172371_10014537_pt1 | contig 10127 bp, 11 predicted proteins | sample Lak12m_FD_114543 | JGI IMG/M metagenome (GOLD analysis project Ga0172371, IMG submission 114543) | Freshwater microbial communities from Kabuno Bay, South-Kivu, Congo - kab_022012_12m | ecosystem: Environmental > Aquatic > Freshwater > Lake | place: Democratic Republic of the Congo: South-Kivu... | reverse complement strand
CAACTTCACGGGGGATGCGATGGAAAGTGTGACGATCACCGAGAAGTAGGGGAGGCGGTCATTCTCCACCCCCGGCAGCTTCACCAACACCACCCGGAAGCGTATTCTTTAAAGAAGATGCCAGCGGTGATGTACAAAAAACTGATCAGCGGATGTTGAAAGCGGATGAGAGGGTCAGCGGATGCTGAAAGCGGATAAGCGGATGAGTGGGTTGCCCCGAAGGCTAGGCGCGTTTCAACAGGCGGGAGACCAGGCGTCCCAGCCCAAAGGCCACCAGGATCGCCAGGAGTGCGGTCCACTCGAAACTGAGCTTAAGGTGCAGGGTGAGCGCCGCCCAGACGAAGCCGGCCCCGACCAGCAGGGTCAGTACCAGGCGGAGGAGATGGCGCACCTGGAGCGGGGTCGTATCCTCCCCGGGATCAGCCAGCCGCAAGCGCGCCTGCATCCCGGAAAGATCCCAGCCTGCCAGCAAGAGGAACGCAGCGGGGAACAGCAGCGCAGGTGAAAGGTCCAGGAGGAAACCGGCAGCGATGAAGCCGTAAGCCACGAACAGTCCCAGCGTAACGCTCCAGTCCCAGCGACGGAGGGATGCATAGACCCAAAAACCGGCGAACAGAAGCAACACTGCCGCCAGCCAGGGTTTCCCGCCGCTGGCGAAAGCCAGGGCGGTGAGCCCGAAGCCGAGCAGGTTGGAGGCGAAGAGCAGGTAACGGGTCATCTTCCACCTCGCAGCACCGGCTGGCGGCGCTCCAGCTCGCGCACGGCCACATTCTCGAAGGGCTGCGATACGTCCCAATCCACCACCTGGATGCCGATGCCGCGCAGGCGGCGCAGGAAGGCTTCCCGCTTCATGCGAACCATGCGCCGGGCCAGTTGTACGACCTCCATGCCAGGCAACCCGGCCTCCTCGAAAGTGACCGGGTCGGGGCTGACGATGAGCACGGCATAACCTTTCGAGCGGAATTCAGCCATAGTGCGGAAGTCGTCGGCGACGAGCGGGCTGACCACCACCAGTTGCGAACGGGAGGGAAAGAGATTTTTCGGGATGTAAAGCTCCGTGAAAGCCTGCCAGTGGCCCATCTCGAGACGCGAAAGGTCGTGCAGGATGCGTTCCACCTGCATCTTGCCGTAACCCGGTAATGTCCAGTGAACCTGTTGACCATAGAAAAAGAGCCCCACGCGGTTGCCGGTGGAAAGGAATACATCCGCCAGGGCGGCAGTCGCCATGACTGAATGTTCGAAGATGGACCGCGAGCCGAACTCGTTGGTGCGGAGGCGGCCATCCAGGATGATACCCACATCCACCACGCGCTCCTGCTCGTAATCGTTGGAGAACAGCCCCTGCGGGTGGCGGGCGGTGACACGCCAGTTGATCGAACGCGAGGAATCACCGGGCTGGTAATCGCGCACATCGAAGAACTCCACTCCCGGTCCGCCCTGCCGGGCCGGGATGGTCCCGGAATAGACACGCGTCCGCCGCGGGCGGATGGAAACGCGCCGCAGGCGCAGCACGGGTGGCAGGATGAACAACTGCCCATCGGTGCCCAGGATGCTGGATACCCGCCCCAGCCCGAAGAGATCGCTTGCAGTTGCGCGCACCTCGTGGAGCATGTAGTAACCACGCCTGCCGCGCAGGCTGTAGGTCCACGCGACCGAGCCGCCAGCCGGCAGGCTCACCAGCCTCCGGCTGGAGCCTTCGGTGACTTCCAGGTTTTCGTGGAGGACATCCTCGAGGAGCACTTCCTCCAGCGCCGCGCCGTTATTCTTCACGTTCAAGGTTACGGTGACGGCTTCATCGAGCTGGACGCGCCCGGCGCTCATCCTACGCGTGACCTGCAGGTCAACCTCACCTGGCGACTTCCACAACCCCACCAGCAGGTAAACGACCAGCGGCAGGGCAAGCGCAAGGACAGGCGCCGAGATGAAGACCAGCGCGCACAAGACCAGCAGGAAGGTGAGCAGGGTGACGGCGAAAGTACGGCTCATAACGAGCAGACCTGGTTGGGTTCCATTACGAAAGATCGAGGGTCGAGCAGCCGGTGCTTTTCCGGCGGGACGAGACCCGGCAGCGGCGGTTTCGAAACCTGCACTCCCCGGCACTCACCTGCGCCTGCGCCTGCGCTGCGTTGCGGGTGCAGGTGTGTATCTGAGGCAGGTGTGTAGGAGGCCATCTCGCCCCGGCGGGCTCCAAGCCCGAACGTGATGCAAGTGGACGGGTAAAAGGTTGCCCTACTCAACCACTTATCACTACGAACGCCAGGCATCGTTCAATACAGGCACATTGACCCGCTGGAGCACATCCTTGATAACATTTTCAGCCACCTGGCGGGTGAGCCAGTACTCCGGCTGCAGGATGATGCGATGGTGCAGAACCGGTTCAGCAATAACCTTGACATCATCCGGAAGGATATAATCACGGCCCTGCATGGCTGCGGTGGCGCGCCCCATCTTGAGCAGTGAAAGCGAACCCCGCGGGCTGGCTCCCACGGCCACGCGCCGGTCGGAGCGCGTCTCCTGGACGATCCTGGCGATATATCTTTCCAGGTCAGGCTCCACGTGGATGGTCTCCACCGCCTGGCGCATTCCCATCAACGTTTTCGGTCGGGTCACTTTTTGGAGGATCACTTCGTCCTGGCGGCGCTGGTGGCGACGGTGCAGGATCTCGGTCTCATCTTCGAAGGCAGGGTAACCGACCGATAATTTGATCATGAAACGATCCAGCTGCGCTTCGGGCAGGGGAAAAGTACCTTCGTACTCGATCGGATTCTGGGTGGCGAGAACGAGGAACGGCTCAGGCAGGTGGAGCGACTCCCCCTCGAGGGTGACCTGCCCCTCCTGCATGGCCTCCAGCAGGGCAGACTGGGTCTTGGGGCTGGCGCGGTTGATCTCATCCGCCAGGACGATGTTGGCAAAGATCGGTCCTTTGCGCAGCTCAAAGCGGTTCTCTCCACGGTTAAAGATGTAGCCGCCGGTGATATCACCCGGCAACAGGTCGGGGGTGAACTGGATGCGCTTGAACTCCAGCCCGAGCACACTGGCAAATGAACGCGCCACCAGCGTCTTGCCCAGGCCGGGGTAATCCTCCAGCAGCACATGTCCACCCGCAAGGGCGGCGGCCATGATCATTTCCAGCACGGCGCGCCTGCCCACGAAGGCTTTTTCAACTTCAGTGATCACCTGCCCGCAGATCTCGGAAGTATCGGGGATGGTAATGGTCATTTGGTACTCTCCACGTAAGATTCAAGATAGCTGATGACGGTTTCTGCACCGGGGATGGAAAGTTGGGCTGCCTTGAGCATCTGCGCGAAAGTCACCGGGTTGGAGCGCAAGCCGATCTCGAGATATTCCTGGACATCGCGCGGCGGCGACCATCCCGGACCCTGCAACCTGTTTTCGCGATCCTCGACAGCCCCGCGCCGGTTCAAGATATCCACGGCCAGGTCAGCCATGGCGCGCGCCACAACCCAGCGCGAGTAGGTATTCTGACGAAGCCCCGCGGCAGAACGGGCCTGGCCCTGCACCCGTTCCAGCCAGAAAGATAACTGATGCACCTCGCCGTGTTGCCGGTTTTTCTGAGGATGCACCCGATGCATGTCAAGTTCCACCAGGTGCAGGCTGGCCAGACCGATCAACAGGATGGCAACCAGCACGAACGGCCAACAGGAGGCCTGGGCGATCGCGCGATAATAGCCGCGCACAATGAACAGCAACTTTGCCAGTGGATAAATGACGAAGGAGGTGAAAAGGTGATGTAAAAGGAATGCCAGGAGTGCAGCGATGAACAGCACGAGCAGTAACAAACCAAGCCGGCGGTTTCTCACAAGACAACCTCACGGCATGCGGCGACGATCTCCTCCAGGCAGGCAACGGCTTCATCAATATCCGTTTGCGTGGATCGCCTGGCGCCATAACGGACACGTTCGAAGAGCAGGGTCAGCCGGCGAAGGGGTTCCCCCGGCAGGCGCACCTGCTCCAGCACGGATACGAATTCAGTGGGAGTCAGATCGCGGCGACGCTTGAGACCGCGCCGGCCTTCCACCGCCCTGGTCATGCGATAATAACAATTGATGACCGCCTCACCCCAGTCCCTGCCCGCGCCCAGGTCATCCAGCGCGGACTGGGCGATGCCGGATAATTTTTCGTAGTTAAATTCATCCCGGCTGCGGCGGGAGAGCAGCCACCAGAACCCCACGCCGGCGGGGATCAGCACGGCGAGCGCCACCAGGAGCGAAGCCCAGGCCGGGACCACGGGAGGGGTATAGGGTGTGGGGGTTACAGTCGGCAGCGGGGTTTCACCCTGCCCCGTTGCCGCGGGCGGGAGGCCTGTCCCCGCGCCCGGGGTGGGCTGGGGCAACGGGCCGGTCGTCCTGGACTGGAGAATGATGAAGAAGATGATCAGCCCTACGACAAGGAACTCCAGCAATCCCAAAAGGAAGCGCCTGCGCTGCTCCTTGGGCAGTAAAAAGAAGAGGACTACGATCAGGACCGCGAAAGCGAAAAGGACCAGCAGATATGGAAATTTCAGGGGTTGTGTAGATATTGTCCTGGTGGAGGTCTTTTCTTCGATCGCGAATGGGACGGCAGGCTTGAATACGAGGCTTGCCAGGCTGGATACCAGGAAGACCAGTGCCAGGAGCGAGAGAAGTCCAATGATGAGAACGCTTTTCCTGCCGGCGAGAAATTTTCTCATGGTGTGAACCGGCTGATTTTATCATTGTTGGGCAAAGAATATGATTTGCGACAATGAAAAGTATAATGAACCGAAGTTATTCTCCCGGGCAAGCAGGCACATCACCAGAAATCCCGTATTCCACCCTCTCTCCACCAGTAAAATCACGCAGCAGGCGGGAGCAAAGATAGCGGATCGTGTGATGGTAGTCTGCATCCCAGAGTCGAGCAGTGCCATCCGCGCTGGGAGTGGCAGGAAACCGCCAGCCTTAAAGCCCAGGCTGATTGGCTGAAAAGGGTGCTGGATGCCATCCAAACGAGAATGATCGAGATCAAAAAGAAGGACCTGGCCATTCCCCCAGAGTTGACCTTCGTGCCGATCAACTTTGATCGTGATGATCTATTCAATGTCCTGGACAGAGCCGGTTACCTGGAAGGCGGCAAAAGCTTGTTCCCCTGGGAAGGTGTGAGCATGTACCGTTCAGCCGAGGCCGTTGACAGCAGGCTGGCATAGATTCGTGAGCACGCAGCAACGGGAAGCTGGATGGTTTTCGATCACCCATACGCATCCATCCTACGCCAGGAGAACCGCGATTATGGCGAGCAGGGAATAATCGAAACGGTCTCAAAGGCAGGCGAAAGCTGGATATTCGGCCTGGAGGAGGGCGAGGTGGAACCCTTCCGGGCCAGGAGCGGATTCGCAATCCTTACCCACTACGCACCGGCTGAACTGGAAAAGCCATATCTGTCCAATGCGCATGGCTCGCTCCACGGGCGGTATAATGGAACGGATTGCATCGTCATCGCCGCGGTCAAAGACAGCGGCAGAAATGGAGGGTTGAAATGAAAATCCTCATTTACGGCGCCGGTCCACTGGGAAGCCTGTTCGCTGGTCGCCTGCTGGAAGCGGGGCAGGATGTTTCCCTGCTGGCACGCGGCCAGCGGCTGGCTGACTTGAGGGAACACGGCCTGGTGCTGGTGGATACCCAGACGCAGCAGGAGACAGTGTTGCATCCACGGCTCGTGGAGAAACTGACCCCGGAGGAAGCCTATGACCTGGTGCTGGTCATCATGCGCAAGAACCGGGCGCTTGAGATCCTGCCGACCCTGGCAGCCAACCATCATACGCCCAACATCCTCTTCCTGATGAACAACGCCGCAGGACCCGGAGAGCTGGTCAAAGCGCTGGGCGCAGAACGGGTGCTGATGGGCTTCCCAATGGCAGCCGGCTACCGGCGCGGGCACGTGGTTCATTACCTTGCCGGCGGCGGGGAGGGCAAGGATGCCATGATCCCGATCGGGGAGGTGGATGGCCGGATCACACCCCGCCTGCAGGATATCGGGAACATCCTGGCGACCATGCCCGGCTTTGGCGCTGACCTGCGCACCGATATGGATGGCTGGCTCAAGTGCCACGTTGCCCTGCTGATGCCATCACTTGCCCCGGCGATGCGCGCAGCCGGACGGGATAACGTGCGCATGTCGAAAACCCGGGATGCCATGGTCCTGGCATTGCGTGCCATCCGGGAAGGGTTCCGGGTGCTGGGCGCGCTTGGCATTCCCATCGTCCCTGAGAGCATACGCGTCTTTGAGCGCGTGCCCGAGCCGATCCTGGTTTGGGTCTTCAGCAAGCGGATCGCAAATCCCATCATGCGGATCGCCATGCTGGAACATGGCGCGGCCGCTCAGGATGAGATCGAACATCTCGCCAATGAATTCATGGTGCTGAAACGCCAGACATCCGTTCCCACCCCGGCCATTGACCGCCTTGCAGCGTACTTCAACCCCGCAACACCACCCCTCCCGGAGGGCAGCGCAGAGATCCCGCTGGACTGGCGCTTCCTGTGGGCGGTTGCCGGTGCAATTGCGTGCATCCTGCTGGTTGTGTGGGTGATCGTGGCTTTGATCTAGGCATGGGAGATAACGATGCCACAACTGGCAAAGGCGGTAAATGGGTATCCGGCCTGGCTCTCGTTGGCGCGGAGGATGAGGAATGACCCCACCCCCGACTCCCTTATACAGGCCCAGGGCAGCGCCTCCCCGACAAGCGGGTAGGGGAGATCACCCCACTCCCAGCCACGCATCCCCTCCTCCCCTTGTGGGAGAAGGGGATGGGAGATGAGGGCGCACTCTTCCACGGCAAGCGGGGAGGGGATGATATTGTAACTGGCTGGGCTGTGGGGGAAAAGCAGAGCCGGATTATGTTTTATTAAGACATATTCAATGGCATATGGGTAACCCACGCGCCTGCCTCCATGAAGCTGGTTGAAACCCTTTCACTGCCAACGGTGGAAGCGGCTGGCGCGGCTGATCCTGGAACAATCCCGCGAGAAGACCGGAGAGGCAACGCGGGGTGCTCCAGTCTGAGATGGCAGCCCGACCTGGCATGGCGGTTGAGGTTGTCAACCGCATTTTGCATAAAATGGAAAATGATGACTTGATCTGGATCGTGCGTCATCGGATCGAGATCATGGATTGGGATGGGTTGGAACGAAGGGCAGAGACCCGCAATCAACCAAATTAATGAGCAACCTCCATATCCTACCCCCCGCGAATATAGCGAGAGAACTGGTCGATCAAGAATTTCTGGTCTGAGATGATCTCTTTGAGCACATCCCCGATGGAAATGATCCCAACCAGTTCATCGCGGTCATAAACAGGCAGGTGGCGCACCTTTTTCCCGGTCATGATCGCCATGGCTTCTTCGAGTGGCTGGTTGATCTCCACGTAAAGCACGTTGCGGGTCATGATCTCGCTCACTTTTATCCCGCGGGCGGTCTTCCCAGCCAGGTCCACTTTTCGAACGCAATCCCGTTCGGAGAGGATGCCCTCCACTTTCCCGGCGTTCATCACCAGTATGGCACCGATCTCCTTTTCAGCCAGTAATTGCAACGCTTCAAAAACGGTGGCATCCGGCGAAATAGACCAGATGTTTGAGTTTGGCTTGGCGCGAATCAGATCTCTTGCGGTGGGCATAAGAGGCTCCTTATTAATTAGATATTATCGCTGAGAATTATACAATATATAGAATATAACCAAAAGGGATGAATAATGAGTTGGCCAAAACGTCCCGAAGGGAGCGATCAAGCGCCAAATTTACTCGATGTAAACCTTCGGGACGGTGTTCGCTCCGATGAAGGCGGTGGTCTTGAAGGACGGCAAGGCGGTGGTCCATACGCCCAATGCTTGCGGGTATTTGGCTTCTGCGAGATGGCATGTACAGGGCAAGCCATCTCACGGCCATTTCTTATTGTTTCCCCACCGGAAACAGAACAGACAAGATGAACAAGAGCCGTGGAAATCCATGATGAAACGAAGCCGTATGGTCAAAGACTGGATGGTCATTATTCCGGGAGTGCTCCTGGTGTGCGCATCGCGATTGCCGACCCGGGAAAGCGTGGCAGCGCAACCGGCATCTCCACTACCTGCTCCAACCAGCAGCCTCCCGGCTGGTGGTTCTGCGAGAGACCGGGTACTTTTCATGGGTTATCTCCATTTTACGAACGGCAACCCGTCTTGCATGGGGCGCCATAATGCAACCAGCCCGCCATCAATCTCCCGAACACCGGAAGTCCCCGGGAGCTCAAAGTGAATGGCATCCCGCGAGGCGATGCTGACAAGAATCCCAGCAATCCTGGTGATGACCGGGAAAGTCAGGCGTGAATCTACCAGGTTGCCGAACAATAGGTGGAATATCCTTCATTATCGAGCGGTGTTATGTTCTTGTGGAGGCAAGGATGAACCGGGTTGTGACAACTTGTTTCGCACTTCTCCTGGCAGTGTTGGCTTGCGGAAATCCGTCAACCCGCACTCCCGCTCCTTTATCCACGGCCTCGCAAGCTGTCCACCCGGCTGATCTTTGGTACCTGGTCCGCGGCGAGGCCAGGTCGGACCAGGCGTGGGGCGTGGGCGTTGACCAGGTCGGGAACATCTACACTGCCGGATATTACCAATCGCCGGCCTCCTCGCTGTTCTACGATATGGTCATCTACAAGTTCACTCCCGGTGGGGCTCAGCTCTGGCGCACGCAATGGGGCGGCCCGCTGGAAGAAAAGGCCTTTGTGGTCTGGGTGCAAGAGCCGTTTGTCTATGTCGGTGGAACGCAGCATACTTCCGCGGCGCTTGACCAGGCCGACATGGCCATTCTGGCGCTGGATATAAACAGCGGTAAAGTGCTCTGGAGCACCACCTGGGGACAGGGCTACGGCTACGAGGAAGTGGACGGGCTGGTGGCGGATGGCGACTTTCTCTACATCTCCGGCTGGACGACCGGTGAGAATACAAGCGGGGATATGGGGCTGCTGAAGCTGAACCGGTCGGATGGCAGCCTGGTCTGGGCAAAGACCTGGGGAACGCCAAGGTTTGACGAGGCCGACGGCCAGATGGTGGTGGATGAAGACCATATCTATCTTTCCGGCCGCCTGGAGGCAGCCAGCACCCTGCTGGGTGGAAAAGCCGTGGTGGTGAAATTTGCCAAGGATACCGGCGAGTACATCGATCACCGCACCTGGGGTGGACCGGTCTTCAGCGACGGGCTGGGCATGACCAGCGATGGGATTTCACTTTATGTGGCAGGCCTGACCCTGGACTTTGGGAACGGCGGCCAGATATTCCTGCTCAAATACGATAAAGACCTCAACCTGATCTGGCAGCAACTCTGGGGTGGAAAGGGTGGTGAATCGGCCCGGGCTGCGGTGGCAGACCCGCAAGGGAATATTCTGATCGCAGGAAATACCGACAGCCACGGCAGTGGGAAAGGGGACATTGCCCTGCTTTCATACAGTCACGCTGGAGGACTGAATTGGAGCTCGTTGTGGGGTGGCCCGCTCAAGGATGCGGTCCAGGGATTGGCGCTCTTCGGGGATTTCGTCTACCTGGTGGGTTCCACCGAAAACAACAGCGCCGGGTTGAATGATGCCCTGCTGGTCAAGGCAGATGTGCAGACGGGGAGTTTTCCCGAACCATAAAAACCAACCCCGGGGGCGATGCAGTAGTAAAACCGGAATATATCCCACAAAACCCACCCGGAAATCCCGGGACAACACCCGGCATTTTTTCGCTGGAAGCGGGCCAGGAAATGGCGGCTGGACAAGCCATGCTTCGCTAACCAAGGGGTTTTTATGTCACTATTGGGGGGTTTTTGCATCAAAGGAGAATGGTGAGCGATGAAAATTGGAAAGAAAGCCCGCTGGCGTGAAGGAGCGTTGGCCGGTTCATTCAATACCGCCTGCCCTGATGCAGGAGCTGGAGGATGAATTGGCGAAGGCGAGGGAACAGGCCAGGCATGAGAAAGACCCCGGTTTGGAGAACCATCGGAGTGGATACCCGCCCCGGGCTGATCTTGGTACAATTGCCTTGTTCCACCCAGTTAATACAAAGGAGGTAAACCATGCAGATCAAGCATGCGTTGGAAGTGCCCGCCGCGCCGGTGGAGGGCGTGCCGGGTGTGAAGGTTCGCT
>Ga0172371_10014535_pt1 | contig 10128 bp, 9 predicted proteins | sample Lak12m_FD_114543 | JGI IMG/M metagenome (GOLD analysis project Ga0172371, IMG submission 114543) | Freshwater microbial communities from Kabuno Bay, South-Kivu, Congo - kab_022012_12m | ecosystem: Environmental > Aquatic > Freshwater > Lake | place: Democratic Republic of the Congo: South-Kivu... | reverse complement strand
CTGCGCCGCGTTTGCTGCAAATGTCTCATTCATATTGGCCTCCATTTATCTGCTCCATACCTTTCTATCATACCGATCAACCCAGTTTAGTGGGGCATCTTCAAGGGCTGGGTCTTCATCAACCCAATTCCAGTGTTCTATCCATCCACCAATGTCTGGAAACGCTTCACGGTGCTTGCCGCTATTTTTACTTACCAACAGCACAAATACTTGGTCTTTAGGCGCAAACTTTTTTGTCTCTTTACCATGCTTGCCGCCCTCCCACACATAATCGTAAGCTGGCTTTCGAGAGAAGATGTATTTAGCACAGTCCCCCTTAGGTTCGCCGTCACAATACAAATACCGATTCAATCCTTGGAACAAATGCCCTGACAAGATTAGTCCGGGTATTACCAAACCATAGAGCTGCGCAATGGCGTGAAACTGTTTTCGCTCTGCAAGACCTTGCCATACTTCATTCGTAACTGCGTACCTGACAACCTCATCTGTTGGCTTACCATCCTTCCCATCCAATGACGGCCCTTCGATCACGATGTATGAAACACCGTTCGCTGTGATTATGGGTATGCTCATCTGATCGAAGCCCCTGAATATGCCGGGAAACCCGCGTATGCTAGCAGAATCACCCTAAACGAGCAACCGCCTTGATGGCATGGACTTTTATATAGGGCGACCTGGATTTGTAACCATACCTATCTCAAACTGAACCACCACCCATGATTTTTCTCCTTTTCAGTATGCAAAAAACTCTGCCATCATAGCAACATTTTCCCGCCCGTCAGGCGGCCCTGGCATGGCCCGCGGGGTCAATTCGGCCTATCATTCCGGCGTGCCCCTCGACCCCGTCACCTCTGCCATCGTTGGTTCCATCATCGGTTCGGCCGTGGAAGGTCTGCTGGCGCCGGCGCCGCTGCCGCCCGCCAGCGGCATCGTGCGCGCCCTGCCCGTCGAGTCGCAGTACGGCTTGATGACGCCGCCCTGGAACGGCCAGGTGCAGATCGACGGCCAGACCCGCGCCGTCTCGCCCGGCCTGGTGATCCGCAACGAGTTCAATCAGATCGTGCCGCCGATGATGATGCAGGCCCCGGCGCGGGTGCGCTATCAGATCGACGCCAACGGTTTCGTCTATCGCGTCTGGATTCTTTCGGCCGCCGAGGTGCAGCTCGCCGGGCAGCGCTGAGGCGCGCCGGAAAATCGGCGCCGGCGGGACGGCGAGGAAGGATGTCCAGTGAAGAGCAAGGCCGTGATTCTCGAACTGCAACCGCCGGACAATGCGCGGCTGGCGAGCCTGTGCGGCGCCCTCGACGAGAACCTGCGCCAGATCGAGATGGCCTACGACGTGACGATCTCCCGGCGCGGCGAGCACTGCCGCATCGATGGCGATCCGGCGCAGGCGCGGCTGGCCGCGGCGGCGCTCCGGCATTTCTATGCCCGCGCCGAAACGCCGCTGTCGATCGACGACATCCAACTCGGCCTGGTCGAACTGCGTAACCGCAGCCAGGCCGCCCAGCCGGCTGCCGGACTGCTGACCCGCAAGAGCGACCTGCATGGTCGCACGCCGCACCAGGTCGAGTATCTGAGAAACATTCAGGAACACGACATCACCTTTGGCATCGGTCCGGCCGGTACCGGCAAGACCTATCTGGCCGTGGCCAGCGCGGTCGACGCCTTCGAGCGCGACCAGGTGCAGCGCATCGTGCTGACACGCCCGGCCGTCGAGGCCGGCGAGCGGCTCGGTTTTTTGCCCGGCGATCTGGCGCAGAAGGTCGACCCCTACCTGCGTCCGCTCTACGATGCGCTTTATGACCTGATGGGCTTCGACAAGGTGGCGCGCCTGTTCGAGAAGCAGAGCATCGAGATCGCGCCGCTCGCCTACATGCGCGGCCGCACCCTCAACCATGCCTTCATCATCCTCGACGAGGCGCAGAACACCACGCCCGAGCAGATGAAGATGTTCCTGACGCGCATCGGCATCGGCGCCCGGGCCGTGGTGACCGGCGACATCACGCAGATGGACCTGCCCAGGGGACAGAAGTCCGGCCTCAGTGAAGCGCGTCGCATCCTCGCCGGCGTGCGCGGGCTGGCCTTCACTGACTTCGATGCCGCCGACGTGGTGCGTCATCCGCTCGTCGCACGCATCGTTGCCGCGTATGAGCACAATGCCAAGAAAGAAACTCCCTGAGCTTTCGCTGGCGGTGCAGTATGGCTGCACCGACCCCGACCTGCCCGACCGCGCGCAGATACGCCGCTGGGTCAAGGCGGCGCTGGAAGCCGACCTGCAAACGACGGTGCGCTTCGTTGCCGCCACGGAAGGCCGCGTGCTCAACCGCCACTTTCGCGGCAAGGACTACGCGACCAATGTGCTCAGCTTCGTTTACGAAACCCGGCCGGTCAGCGGCGATCTGGTGATTTGCCTGCCGGTAGTGAAACGCGAGGCGCGGCAACAGGGCAAGCCGTTGAAGGCGCATCTGGCCCATATGGTGGTGCATGGTATGCTTCATCTACAGGGATACGATCACGAAACCGGTGCGGCCGATGCCGCGCAAATGGAGGCGCGCGAGCGCACCATCCTTGCCCGTTTCGGCATTCCCGATCCGTACCGATAATTCATGGACCCTTCACCTAGTCGACCATCGCTGTTCGAACGTCTCTCGCTGCTGTTGCTGGGCGAGCCCGAAGACCGCGAACAACTGCTGCAACTCCTGCGCAAGGCCCACGACCGCAACCTGATGGATGCCGACGCGCTGTCGATCATCGAGGGCGCACTGGCTGTCTCCGAGATGCAGGTGCGCGACATCATGGTGCCGCGCGCGCAGATGGACGTCGTCTCGATCAACGACCCGCTCGAGAAGATCGTCGCCTTCGCCCTTGACACCGCGCACTCCCGCTTCCCGGCGACCGGCGAAAGCAAGGATGATGTCATCGGCATCCTGCTCGCCAAGGACCTGCTGCGTCCCTTCGCCGGCCGCGAATTCGATCTGCGCGACAGCCTGCGCCCGGCGGTGTTCATTCCCGAGGCGAAGCGCTTGAATGTGTTGTTGCGTGAATTCAGGGCTTCGCGCAACCACATGGCCATCGTCGTCGACGAGTATGGCGGGGTCGCCGGGCTGGTAACCATCGAGGATGTGCTCGAACAGATCGTCGGCGACATCGAGGACGAATACGATTTCGACGAGGCCGCCGGCAACATCGTGCTCGACAATGCCGGCCGCTATCGCGTCAAGGCGACCACCGAGATCGCGGCTTTCAACACCGCTTTCGGCACGCGGTTTTCCGACGAGAACTGCGATACCGTCGGCGGGCTGGTGATCCAGGCGCTCGGCCGCCTGCCGAAGCGCAACGAGGTCGTCGTTCTCGATGGCCTACGACTACAGGTACTGCGCGCCGACAGCCGGCGCCTGCATACCCTGCTGGTCGATTCTCCCAAGCGTTCGGCAGCCGATACGCAGACCACATGAGGGTGCCGGCCCCGCTTCAGGCCGCGGCACTCGGCGCTGCGAGCGTGCTTGGTTTCGCGCCCTTCGAACTGTTGCCGCTGCCGATCCTCGCCTTGGCACTGCTGTTCCGGCTCTGGCAGCGAGCCGCGGTGCCGCGCCATGCCGCCTGGCTCGGCTTCTGCTATGGCCTGGGTTTCTTCCTGGCCGGTGTGTCGTGGGTCTATGTCAGCCTGCACGATGTCGGTGGTATGGCCGCGCCGCTCGCGCTGGTCGCGACGGGGCTGTTGTGCGCCTATCTTGCCCTGTTTCCGGCGCTTGCCGGCTATCTGTTTCGCCGTCTCCAGATTGGCGGCGGGTCGGCTGAATGCCGTCCCGCCAGCGCCGACTTTTGGAAGAATGCGTTGTTGTTTGCGGGACTGTGGACGCTGACCGAATGGCTGCGCGGCTGGGCGTTCACTGGCTTCCCCTGGCTGGCGCTCGGCTACTCGCAGACGCCCTCCAGCCCGCTGGCCGGTTATGCCCCCGTGCTGGGTGCCCAGGGCATCGGTTTCCTCGTCGCGCTGATGGCTGCCCTGCTCGGGCTCGACTGGCGCCGGCGCGCCGGCTGGTTCGTCATCGTCGTGCTCCTCGGCACTGGCCAGTTGCTGCGCGGCATGGCCTGGACACAGCCGGTCGGCGCGCCGTTTTCCGTCAGCCTCCTGCAGGGCAACATTCCGCAGAGCCTCAAGTGGGTGCCCGAGCGCCTGCCGCTGTCGATCAATACCTATGTCGATCTCGCCGAGCGTCATCCGGCGGCGCTGACGATCCTGCCGGAAACCGCACTGCCGTTGTTCTTCGACGAGGTGCCGCGCGACGTGCGCCGCGCCCTGACGCGCCACAGCGAGGCGCTGATCGGCATCGCCATCCGCGATCGCTCCGGCGGCTACGTGAATGGCGCGGTGCTGCTCGGCAACGCTGCCCCGGCGCCGGCCGCGGCAACCGCTGCGGACGCCGTCCCGCCGGCGCCGACTTTGCAAAGCTACGCCAAACGCCACCTGGTGCCGTTCGGCGAATACGTACCGCCCGGCTTCGGCTGGTTCTTCGACCTCGTACGGATTCCGATGACCGACTTTTCCGCCGGGCCGCGCCAGCAATCGACTCTGCAACCCGCCGAGCGGCCAGAAGCGAAGATCGCCCCGACCATCTGCTTCGAGGACCTGTTCGGCACCGAACTCATCGATGCCCTGCCGCAGGCGACGCTGCTCGTCAATCTTTCCAACACCGCCTGGTTCGGCGACTCCCTTGCCCAGCCGCAGCACCTGCAGATTGCGCGGCTGCGCGCGCTCGAGACCGGCCGCATGATGCTGCGTGCCACGAATACGGGCATCACCGCGGCGATCGCGCCCGACGGCCGCGTGCTCGGCGCGCTGCCCGCCTTCGCCGCCGGCGCCCTCGTCGTCGAGGCGCAGGCGTTTGCCGGCCTGACGCCCTACGTTCGGTGGGGCGACGGGCTTGCACTGGTGATGGCGCTGGCCGCCGTGCTGCCCGCGTTGCGCCGGCGCCGACACCGCGCGATTGATTGAGAACCAGGACGCCGTCCCATCCACGGCCGTCTGTGCAGGCGTGAAGCAGTGCTTCGCGAAACCCTTGCTTCGCCCAGCGCCGACTTCCGGTGCACCTCCCCGCGCGCTATCCTGTTTCGCAAGACATTGCTCATTGTTACGGAGGAAGACGATGCGCCCTCTGCTGGTTGCCGTGTTGTGCCTGTGGTTCGCCGTGCCGGGTATCGCTGCCGAGCGCGGCGAGGAGAGCCTGCCGTGGTTCAAGCAAAGCTTCCTCGACCTCCGCGAAGACGTCGCCGAGGCGAAGCAGGTCGGTCGCCGGCTGATGCTCTACTTCCACCAGGATGGCTGTCCCTACTGCGCGAAACTCCTGCGCGACAACTTCGGACAGAAAACCATCGCCGACAAGACACGCAAGCACTTCGACGTCCTGGCGCTGAATATCTGGGGCGACCGTGAAGTGACCGACATTACCGGCAAGGCGATGCCCGAGAAGGAATTCGCCAGGGCGATGAAAGTGCAATTCACGCCGACGCTGCTGCTGCTGGACGAGGCGGGGGGCGTCGCCCTGCGGCTGAACGGTTATCTGCCGCCGCACAAGTTCGAAGCCGCCCTCGATTATGTCGGCCAGCGCCTGGAGAAGCAGCAGAACTTCGCCGACTACCTGGCGCAACACGCGCGCGAGCCGGCCGCGGCGAAGCTCATCGACGAACCGTGGCTGCTGCCGGCGCCGCTCAGGCTGGCCGATACCCTGAAGCGCAACCGCAAGCCGCTGATCGTGCTCTTTGAGCAGAAGGAATGCGCGGCCTGCGACGAGATGCACCTCGAAGCCTTCCCGCGTCCCGAGGTGAAGGAACTGCTGACGAAGTTCGACATCGCGCGCATCGACATGGCCGCGCGCGAAGTGGTGCAGACGCCGGACGGCAAGACCCTGCCCGGCCGCGACTGGGCGCGCTTGCTCGGCGTTTTCTACACACCGAGCTTCGTCTTCTTCGATGCCGCCGGCAAGGAGGTGTTCCGCATCGAAGGCTATCTGCGGCCCTTCCATCTGAGTTCATCGCTGGAATATGTCGCCAGCGGCGCCTACCGGACACAGCCGCAGTTCCAGCGCTTCATCGAGGCACGGGCCGCCGCGCGACGGGCGAAGGGCGAACGCATCCAACTCATGAAATAGCGCGAACGTCGTTAAAATCCGCCTTTCCGATTGATGCGGGTTCTTCGATGGCTGACAAACCGACGTTCCAACAGATCATCCTGCGCTTGCAGGCGTTCTGGGACCAGCAAGGCTGCGCGCTGCTGCAACCCTACGACATGGAGGTCGGCGCGGGCACCTCGCATACCGCCACCTTCCTGCGCGCGCTCGGACCCGAACCGTGGCGGGCTGCCTACGTCCAGCCCTCGCGCCGCCCGAAGGACGGCCGCTACGGCGAGAATCCCAACCGCATGCAGCACTACTACCAGTTTCAGGTGGTGCTCAAGCCCGCGCCGGCCAACATCCTTGAGCTCTATCTCGGCTCACTCGAAGCGCTGGGTTTCGACCTCAAGAAGAACGATGTGCGCTTCGTCGAGGACGACTGGGAAAACCCGACGCTGGGCGCCTGGGGCCTCGGCTGGGAGGTCTGGCTCAACGGCATGGAAGTCACGCAGTTCACCTACTTCCAGCAGGTCGGCGGCATCGACTGCAAGCCGATCACCGGCGAGATCACCTACGGCCTCGAACGGCTGGCGATGTACCTGCAGGGCGTCGAGAACGTCTTTGACCTCGAGTACGCACCCGGCCTGAAATACGGCGACGTCTTCCACCAGAATGAGGTCGAACAGAGCACCTACAACTTCGAGCACAGCGACGTCGAGTTCCTGCTGCACGCCTTCGGCGCGCACGAAAAACAGGCGAAATACCTGATCGAGCAGAAGCTGGCGCTGCCGGCCTATGAACAAGTGCTGAAGGCCGCACATACCTTCAACCTGCTCGACGTGCGCGGGGCGATCTCGGTGACCGAGCGCGCCGCCTACATCGGCCGCATCCGCAATCTCGCGCGCAGCGTCGCGCAAGCCTACCTCGATAGCCGCGCGCGGTTGGGCTTCCCGATGGCGCCGAAAGCACATGCCGCCGAAGTGCTGGCCAAGCTGGAAAAGGTGGCCGCATGAGCACGAAGAATCTTCTGGTTGAATTGTTCGTCGAGGAACTGCCGCCAAAGGTGCTCAAGAAGCTCGGCGAATCTTTCGCCGCCACCTTGGCCGCCAAACTCAAGGCGAGCGGGCTGGTCGGTGAAACGGTCACGACGGCTTTTGCCTCGCCGCGTCGACTTGCCGTGCATCTGACTAACGTCGCCGCGAAAGCCGCCGATAAACCGGTGCAGCAGAAGCTGATGCCGGTCGCTGTTGGACTTGACGCCGCCGGCAATGCCACGCCCGCATTGCTAAAAAAACTCGCGGCAGTCGGCGCTGGCGAGACGGCACTATCGCGGCTCAAGCGCCAGATGGACGGCAAGGCCGAAGCGCTGTTCCTCGACAGCGTCGTGCCCGGTGCCACCTTGCAAGACGGCCTGCAGGCCGCGCTTGAAGCCGCGATTGCCGCGCTGCCGATCCCGAAGGTGATGAGCTATCAGTTGCAGGACGGCTGGACCAGCGTGAATTTCGTGCGTCCCGCACACCGGCTCGTCGCGCTGCATGGCACGGATGTCGTGCCGATCGCCGTGCTGGGCCTGACGGCCGGACGAGAAACGCAGGGCCACCGCTTCGAGGCCAAATACCCGGTCGTCTCCCTCCGCGATGCCGACAGCTATGCCGAACAGATGAAAAGCGAAGGTGCGGTCATCGCCAGCTTTGACGAACGTCGCGCCGAGATCGCGCGCCAGCTTGCGGCCGCCGCGGCGCAGGAAGGATTGCAGCCTATCGAGGATGAAGCCCTGCTCGACGAAGTGACCGCGCTGGTCGAACGGCCGAACGTGCTGACCTGCCAGTTCGAAAAGGAATTCCTCGACGTGCCGCAGGAATGCCTGATCCTGACGATGAAGGCGAACCAGAAGTACTTTCCGCTGCTCAAGGATGGCAAGCTGACGAACAAGTTTCTCGTCGTCAGCAATATCAAGCCCGACGACGCCAGCGCGGTGATCGGCGGCAACGAGCGCGTGGTGCGTCCGCGGCTCGCCGACGCCAAGTTCTTCTTCGACCAGGACCGCAAGAAATCGCTTGCCGATCGCATTCCCGGACTCGCCAAGGTCGTCTATCACAACAAGCTTGGCACCCAGGGCGAGCGTGCGCAGCGCGTCGCCGCGATTGCCAGCGCGATCGGCCTGCGGCTGGGCGGTGAAAGTCTCGCGCAACAGGCCGACCAGGCGGCGTTGCTCTCGAAAGCCGACCTGCTCACCGACATGGTGGGTGAATTCCCCGAGCTGCAGGGCATCATGGGCCGTTACTACGCGCTGCACGACGGCGAGCCACCCGAGATCGCCGATGCGATCGAGGATCACTACAAGCCGCGCTTCGCCGGCGACGCACTGCCGCGCGGCGCGGTCGGCCTGTGCGTCGCGCTGGCCGACAAGCTGGAGACGCTGGCCGGCATGTTCGGTATCGGCCAGCTGCCGACCGGCGACAAGGATCCCTTCGCGCTGCGCCGCCATGCGTTGGGCCTGGTGCGCATGCTGATCGAGCGCGATCTGCCCCTTGATCTCGCCTGGTTGTTCGATGCGGCGAAGCTCACCGATGCCAAGGTCGCCGCGCAACTGGCCGACTTCATCACCGAGCGCCTCGCCGGCAGTCTCAGGGAACAGGGGTATTCGGCACTGGAAGTCGACGCGGTGGTCGGTCTGCGGCCACAGCGCCTCGGCGACATCCCGAAGCGCCTCGCCGCCGTGCGCGAGTTCCTGAAGCTGCCGGAAGCCGCGAGCCTTGCCGCCGCCAACAAGCGCGTTGGCAACATCCTCAAAAAAGTCGGTGCTGGCGGGACGGCGCGCGTGGATGCTGCGCTGTTCAGGGAAGAGGCCGAGCGCGCACTGTTCGAGGCGCTGAACGCCGTCAAGCCGCAGGCCGACGCCGCTTTCGAGCGCGGCGACTACACGGCTTCGCTGCAGGCGCTGGCCGCGCTCAAGGTGCCGGTCGACACCTTCTTCGACCAGGTGATGGTCAATGCCGAGGACGCGGCGTTGCGCAACAACCGCCTCGGCCTGCTGGCCATCCTGCACCTGGCGATGAATCGCGTCGCGGATCTGTCCAGACTTTCCGCATGAAACTGATCATTCTCGACCGCGACGGCGTCATCAACCGCGACTCCGACCTTTACATCAAATCGCCGGAGGAATGGATTCCACTGCCGGGCAGTCCCGAGGCAATCGCCCGGCTCAACCAGTGGGGCTATCGCGTGGTGGTGTGCACCAACCAGTCGGGCATCGGCCGCGGCCTGTTCGGCATGGACACGTTGAACGCGATCCACGACCGGATGTTCAAGGTCGTCGGCCAGGCCGGCGGCACCATCGACGCGGTGTTTTTCTGCCCGCACACGAATGCCGACAACTGCAACTGCCGCAAGCCGAAGTCCGGCATGCTCGAAGAGATTGCCGCGCGCTACAACGTGCCGCTCGCCGGCGTGCCGGTGGTCGGCGACAGCCTGCGCGACCTCGAATCGGCCGTCGCGGTCGGTGCCCAGCCGATCCTCGTGCTGACCGGCAAAGGCCGCAAGACCCAGCAGGATCCGGCCCTGCCGAGCCACACCTTCATCTTTCCCGACCTCGCGGCGGTGGCGCAGAAGCTGACGACATGATGAACCTGCTGCGCTCGACGCTGTTCATGCTGCTCCTCGGCATCACGCTGGTCGGTGTGGTGCTGGTGCTGCTTCTGCTGTTCTGGCTGCCGGCGCGCCAGCGGCGGCTGCTGGTGATGCCCTGGGTGCGCCTGGTGCTCTGGCTGATCCGTCACCTGCTGGGCATCGAAACGCGCATCGCGGGCGCCGCCAATCTGCCCGATATGCCGTGTGTGGTGCTCAGCAAGCATCAGTCGGCGTGGGAGACCTTCGCGCTGCAGGCCGTGTTTCCGCTCACCTCGTTCGTTTACAAGCGCGAGCTCAACTGGCTGCCGTTCTTCGGCTGGGGTATCCGCTTGATGCCCTTCGTCGCCATCGACCGCGGTGCCGGCAAGCTTGCCCTCCAGCAGGT
>Ga0172371_10014533_pt1 | contig 10130 bp, 9 predicted proteins | sample Lak12m_FD_114543 | JGI IMG/M metagenome (GOLD analysis project Ga0172371, IMG submission 114543) | Freshwater microbial communities from Kabuno Bay, South-Kivu, Congo - kab_022012_12m | ecosystem: Environmental > Aquatic > Freshwater > Lake | place: Democratic Republic of the Congo: South-Kivu... | reverse complement strand
GTTCGTGCGCGAGGCCACTGTCCGCACACATGTGAGCAACATCCTGGGAAAACTGCAACTGGCGAACCGCGTCCAGGCGACGCTGTACGCGCTGAGGACGGGGTTGGCGTCGCTGGATGAGGAAAAGCCCAAAAAATTGTAGAAATCACAGAAAAGCAAAACCGTCACCAGCGAAAAAACATGGTGACGGTTTTCAGTTCGAAGATTCGGTTTATTACCTACATACCGTAAAGTGTTTCAGGGGCAATATCAACTCCATTCGGCCATTGGATGGTATCGCTTTCCCTGTTGAGCGCGACCTTTTTGAAATTTTCGATGTCTTTCAGCGGCATGAAAATAGGCCTCGTTTCAGAAAAAAGTTTTTTTCTGAAATCAATGACCTTTTCGGTTCCGTCATTGAACCGAACCCAAACCTGGTAATCCTTGACATATTTTGCGTCCACAACCCAAACCATGGGGACCTCCTATTCGAGCGGGGCAATCTTGGAATATTCGCCTGTGGTTTGCAGGCTTTCCCAATTCGCCAGCAGTTCCTGGCGATGTTCATTTGCCCATTCCAGAACCAACGATAATACACGCCTGGAGAGTTTTCCTTCCATGACCCTGAGTTCATGAATCGAGATTACGGCACGCTCTTCGTTATACTTCACGTGAAAATGCGGCGGATTATGCTCATCAAAGTACATGAAGATAATGATCCCAAAAAAGCGACTGATCTCTGGCATGTTTCATCCTTTCCAAAATAATTATACGACAAATTGTACTCAACCCTGCTTTCCACAAAAGTTAACTTCCCCTCTCCACAAACGCTGAGACGACCGTCCACAATGGCGGTCGTTTTGCTTGTTCGAATGGGGGACAAAAATCCGCATCCATCCAATGACAGAACGCCCGAAGTATTGTAAATAAAATGTAACGACTCATCCAAAACCCTAAAGGTTTTCGGAAACCTTTAGGGTCTCCAGAGAAAACTATGAAGGCGCTGGTTCTCATCAAATTCGGCTCCCTCGAAAGCAGGGATGCCTATCACCAGTTGTGCCGCCTGAAACCTGTCACCGAATCGTATCAGGTTTATGGACGGTATGACGCGGTTCTCATGTTGCAGGCACGGAATATCGAGGAGATCCACGATATTCTACTTTCTGATGTCCAGCCCGTGCCAGGCGTGACCGAGGTCCTGCCCTGCATCGTGGTGGAGAATGGCGCGTCGGTGGTGTAGGACAAGTCCATAGACTTGTCCTACACATTGCAATAAAAAAAGAGGTGCTCATGGATCGCATCCGTTCGATGGAAGATTTGAAGAAGGCCAAAGAAGCCGCGCTCCAGAAGGAACGCGAGGGCGCGCAGAAGAATCGTTTCCAGGTCCGCGTCAGTTTGGGGAGTTGCGGGATCGCGGTTGGGGCGCAGGAAACGTTCGAGGCGTTGAACCAGCTCATCGTCAGGAAAGAAGCGGGCGGCGTCCAGTTGAAGAAAGTCGGCTGTATCGGACTGTGCGCGCTGGAGCCTGTCATCCAGGTCGCGGAGACGGGGCGTCCGCAGGTCACGTACGGGAAGGTCACGCCTGCGGTGGCACAGCGGATTTTCGCGGAGCACATCGAAAAGGGACTCATTGTGCAGGAATTTGTCGTGGAGAAGATCTAATGAACAAGACCTACACCGAAACAGAATTGGATGAGGTCATCGAGCGGCTGGTGCAGCATCACGGCGCGCGGCGGGCGGAAGTGATTCCGATTTTAAGCGAACTCAACGAGACGTTTGGGCATATCCCCGTGAAGGCGCTGGGAAAGATCCGCCGCGCCATCAACGCTCCTGAGGAGGGTCTCTTCCTTGCGGACAGTCACCTGTATGCCACGGCCAGCTTTTATAGCATGTTCTCGCTCCAACCCGTAGGTAAACACGTGATCCGATTTTGCGAGAGCGCGCCGTGCCATGTGGTCGGCGCACGGGAAGTGATCGAAGCGATTCAGAGTCATTTAGGGATTGGGGTTGGAGAGACAACCCCCGACAACGAGTGGACCCTGCTGACGACGAGTTGCATCGGCCTGTGCAGTGTCGCGCCCGTCATCCTTGTGGACGATCAACCCTACGGCAACCTGACGCCTGAACGCATCCCTGAAATATTGGCGAAGGTTCAGGGAGGTGAAGCATGAAAGCACCACGCGCTTTGGTTTTGGTTTCGAACGATCCCGCCAGTGTGGAACGCGGATCGGAGGATGTCTTCCACGCATTGCAGGCGGAGATCCGCGGGCATCACTTGCAGGAGGAGATCAAGGTCAGCACGATCAGCAGTGTCGGTGAACGCGATGACCTGCCGCTGGTGATGATCTACCCCGAGGGCGTGGTCTACAGCCCGATCACCGCGGACGATGTGCGGCTTCTGGTCGAGGAGCATTTGATTCAAGGACACATTGTCCGCTCGCTGGTCGGACGGATGCGCGAGTCGGTGGGCGAGATCGCCTGGCTGAGAGCGCGGTCGGGAGTCCTGCCCGTCCAACAGCGCATTGTGCTGGGACGCGTCGGATTGGTTGACCCCGAAAGTTTGGATGACTATCTCATCCACGATGGATACGCGGCGCTCGGCAAAGCCCTGTTCGAGATGACGCCGCAACAGGTCATCGCGGATGTGGACAATTCTGGTTTGCAGGGACGCGGCGGCGCAGGCTTCCCAACGGGACGTAAATGGGAGTTCGTGCGCGGTGCGCAAGGGTCGCCGAAATACATCATTTGCAACGCGGACGAAAGCGAACCTGGAACGTTCAAGGATCGCATGGTCATCGAAGGCGACCCGTTCAGCCTGATCGAAGCGATGACGATTGCCGCGTACGCGGTCGGAGCGGAGGCTGGATATATCTACATCCGCGGCGAATATAAACTCGGATTCAAACGTTTGGAAAACGCAATTCATCAGGCAGAAGAACGCGGCCTGCTTGGCGACAAGATTTTCGGGAAGGATTTCAATTTCCACATTCACTTGCACGCGGGGGCAGGCGCGTACATCTGCGGCGAAGAGACCGCGCTGATCGAGTCCATCGAAGGCAAGCGCGGACAGCCGCGCGCCCGTCCGCCGTACCCGCCGACCTACGGCGTATGGGGCAAGCCGACGGCGGTCAACAACGTGGAAACACTGGCGAACGTCCCGCCGATCATCCGCAACAGCGGCGAGTGGTATCACCAGTTCGGCACCGAGAAAAGCCGCGGGACGAAAGTCTACACCATCATGGGCAACGTCAACTTCACGGGCGTGATCGAAGTCCCGCTCGGAATCACCCTGCGCGAAGTGATCGACATTTACGGGCAGGGCATGAAGAAGGGCGGCAAACTCAAACTGGTGCAGACGGGCGGCTCGAGCGGTTCGATTGTCCCTGCGAGTTTGCAGGATACGCCGATGGATTTTGAATCGTGGCGCAAGGCAGGCGTCTCGCTCGGCTCGGGCGCACTGCTCATCTGCGACGAACGCACCTGCGTGGTGGACCTCGCCAAGACCATCCTGAATTTCTTCCATTACGAGTGCTGCGCCAAGTGCGTGCCATGCCGCATGGGGACTCACCGCCTGTACGAGATCATGAACGACATCTCCATCGGACGCGGCACCTTCGAGAGCCTGGCCGAAATCCAGTCGCTCGGACTCGACATGGAGATCCTCTCCAACTGCGGCCTCGGTCAGACCGCCTCGGTGGCGGTGCGCGACATCCTGAAACATTTCCGCACCGAAGTGGAAGAGCACATCCGCGATGGAGTCTGCCGCGCGGGAGTCTGCAAGATCACGCCCACCCCGATCTACGCCCCGCATGAGGCGGTAATCCGTTAGCCGCGAGGAGACATCCGATGATAAACCTAAAAATCAACGATACCGTCCTCGACGTAAAAGAGGGCACGACGATTTTGAACGCGGCCGCCTCGGTCGGAATTTACATCCCGACGCTGTGCTACCACAAGGACTTGAGTCCCTTTGGCGGATGCCGCTTCTGCGCGGTGGAAGTGACAGGCGCGCGTCTGCCAATGACGGCCTGTAATACTCCCGTCGCGCCGCAAATGCGCGTCCTGACCGACTCCCCCACCGTCATCCGTTACCGACAGGCCATCCTGCGCATGTTGCTTGCCAATTACTACGACGCAGGCTACAAACGTCACAACGGAAAGTTCGTGATGGACGAGGACAACGAACTGATCCGCTTTGCGAAGGAATACGGTGTGGATGTTGCTTCCGCGATGGCGAAACATCCACGCTTCCTCGTGGACAGCGACCCGAATCCCTACGTGTGGGTGGACCGCAATAAATGCATCCAATGCCTGCGCTGTGTGCGCGCTTGCGCCGAAGTGCAGGGACGTTTTGTCTGGTCGCAGTCGTATCGCGGCTACCAGGCGCGCATCGTGGCGGGCGATGACTCGACCATGCTGGCCTCCCGCTGTGAGTCGTGCGGCGCGTGCGTGGTCTACTGCCCGACGGGCGCGCTCGACAACAAAATGTCCGTCCACAAAGGCCAGGCCGACAAACTCGTCCGCACCACCTGCACCTATTGCGGCGTCGGCTGTCAGTTGGATTTGAACGTGAAAGACGGCAAGATCATCCGCGTCACATCCGAAGCGGACGGCGGCTCGTTCAACGGCCTTCATTTGTGTGTGAAAGGAAGATACGGCTACGAGTTCATCCATCATCCGCGGCGGCACAGCAAACCGCGCGTGCGCGAATATCTGCTGAAAGGGGAAGCGCGTCCCGCCGCAGGCCGCGGCAAACTCGTGGATGTGGATTGGGACACCGCGCTCGACATCGTTGCAAAAAAATTCAAGCAGGTTTGCGCTGACGGTGCGCAGATCGGCGTGCTGGCCTCGGGACACCTGCTCAACGAGGAAAGTTATCTCGTCAACAAGTTGGCGCGGCAGGCGCTTGGCACGAACAACGTGGACACCGCCTCCAATTTGTATTTCCACAACGAAACCGACGGCCTGCTCGACTCGCTCGGCCTGCCCGCCATGTCCAACTCGCTGGATGACATCGCCGCCAATGCACAGGCCTTCTTCGTCATCGGCTCGAACCTCACCGAGCAACATCCCGTCTTCGGGGCGCGCGTCCGCCAGAATATTTTAAGGCGGAAGGTAAAGATGATTGTCGCCAGCCCCGACTTCTTCAACATCGAAGAATATGCGGCGCTCTCGCTCCGTCACAACCGCGGCACCGAAGCCGCGCTGGTCAACGGGCTGATGAACATCATCCTCGAAAAAGGCTGGGAGAACAAGGACGCGCTCAAGAAATATCCGAACGGATTCAAAGAAGCCAAGGCGATCATTGACGGATACACCCCGAAGCGCGTCGCCGAACTGACTGGCGTTCCCGCCGAGCAACTTTACGCGGCGGCTGAGATTCTCGCTTCGCACCACCCCGCAGCGGTTCTGTGGGGAATCGGCATCACGGACCCCGAAGCGACTCACGCCCTCGCCAACCTGCAACTCCTGCTCGGCAATCTGGGGCAGGCGGGCGGCGGAGTCAACCCGCTGCGCGCACAAAACAACTCCCAGGGTGCCAGCGACATGGGCTGTTCACCCGAATTTCTGCCAGGCTACGGACGCGTCAGCGACGCGAACGCGCGGGGAAAATTCGAGCAGGCCTGGGGGAGTCCGATCCGTGCTGAGGCGGGGATGAACTCTGTGCGGATGGTGGAAGCCGCGGGCGAGGGAAAAGTCCGTGCGCTGTACATCGTCGGCGAAGATATTTTGAACACGTCACCCGAAGCCGCGGACTTCCGCAAGAATCTCGAAGCCTGCGAATTTGTTGTCCTGCAAGAGATGGCCTTCTCCGAGACGACGCGTTACGCCGACGTGATTTTGCCCGATGTGAGTTTCGCCGAGAAGACGGGGACGTTCACCAGCACCGAGCGCCGCGTGCAGATGGTTCACCAGGCCATCGAACCGCTTGGCGAAGCGAAACCTGATTGGCAAATCCTTGCCGAGTTGGGAAAACGTCTCGCCGCTGGTTGGGACTACGCCAGCCCCGCGCAGATCATGGACGAGATCGCCGCGCTGACGCCGATCTACGCGGGCATCAGCCATGACCGCCTGAGCCGCGGCGAGCGCCTGCAATGGCCTGTCGAGTCGAAGGCGCACAATGGCACGCCGATCCTGCCGCTGGGGTTGTTTGGCGAGGTGAGTTGGAGCGCGGCGGAGAAAATTGAATAATTGATGTTACGCATCGTCACGAAGGTTTTGGCGGGAATCAAGCCTGAATCACGAGAGCCTTCGGGACGTTCTGCGTAAGGTGAGTGAATAAACGAGAAGGGACGGACTTTGTGCCCGTCCCTTCTCGTTTATTCGAAATATCTGCGCTGTGCTAGATCAGGGTAAAAACACCGGTCGTCGCCATGGTCTATAACCAGGGCATGATTAGCTTTGCATTTTGAAAGCCAACACTTTCGTGCCACACAGAGACGGATGGCATATACACTTGACGCCATTCCTGGCCAAGCAAGAATTCCTCGAGGGAAACGCCATAGAACGATGCAATGGTTGCAGGATTGTTCATGTCCACATGGAGAATATTCGCGTCAACAAAATCTCCGGGCAGGTTATAGCGTCCATCATACAGGCGTCCATCAGGCATAACGGAACCGCGCATCCTGCCGACTTGAACCAACTGTTCGTTGCGCAAATTCTTCACTCCTCGCAGGTTTGCGCCAATCAGGTTGGCTCCGTCCAAAGATGCCGCATCCAGATTTGCCCCTTGCAATTTTGCCCTCGTCAACCTGGCGCCATCCAGATTTGTATATGACAGGTCGGCCATCTCAAGATTGGCCTTGTGCAAATCGGCATTCTTTAGATTGGAGGCACCTAGATTGGCGCTCCGCAAGTCTGCATATCGCAGGCAAACCCAGGGCAGGGTGTTATCGCTCAAACGCCCCCGCGCCCGCAATTCCTCGACGGCCTGCAAAACGATGGAATGGTCCGAACTGCGCAGTTTTCCCACAACAAGGGAAGTGGCAACTTCGTCCAGGATGGATCGCGCGGTATATCATTGATTGGAGAACGGCTTTTGTAACCCGGGTTTTGAAAAATCCAATTCGGTTTATGCTGAACGCGGATACTGTTGGTATTCATGGCTATCTCCTTTGCTCCATATGTTTCTAATGACAGTATAAACAACCGCGGTAACAAACCCCGTTATAGAGCGGTTATAAGTTGGTTACAAAAAATGGCTCGCGAACAGCCTAAACAAACTCGTTTTCCCGACTCTATAGCAAGTTTACCGATAGCCTGGCAGAATCATACGGGTTGTCCCAAAAACAGGGGATTGCTTTGCTTCGCTCGCAATGACGGAAACGAGAAGCGACAATTGTTTTCAAATCTCGGTAAACAAACGCGTTTCCCCCCACTTTTATTTTTTGGGATGGACAATTAAAGAATAGCCTATTCCAGCAACCGTCTCAATAAACATCAGTTTTGAAGGGCAAATTTCAATTTTATGGCGCAGGCGATACACCAGTTGCTTGAGCATGTCTTTATCCCCCCCTCCTGGTCCCCACACCTGGTCAATTAAAGTCTCGGCAAGCATCACCTGGTCTCGATTGATCATCAAGATCTCCAGCAGGCGACACTCAAGTGGGGTAAGTTTTGCAATAAGTTCACTTCTGCAAGACACTTTGCAGCGGGAGAGGTCAAGAGCAATATCTTCAATCGTTAAAAGACCTGGGGATGGGTGGGGTTCACCAACACGTCGCAAGACCGCTTCCACTCGCGCCACCATTTGACGCGGGCTGAAGGGCTTGACAATGTAATCGTCGGCGCCCAATCTCAAACCCATTACGATATCGTCTTCGTCACTGCGAACGCTGAGCATGATGATGGGCGTATCGTCCTGGGCACGGATCTTTCGGCAGACGCTCAATCCGTCCAGTTTTGGCAGGTTCAAATCCAGAATGATCAAATCAGGCGCTTCGCTCCGCCAGCGATCCAGGGCAACGAGGCCATCATGCGCCAAAATGACATCGTAACCCGCTTTTCGGAGTGTGAAGGACACCACATCAGCCAGAGCCAGATCATCATCCACGACCAGGGCTTTCAAATTGCCTCCTGTACAGGAATCGTAAACCAAAAAATTGACCCGCCGCCCGGGCGTTCCTCCATGCCCACTTCGCCCTGATGCGCTTCAATAATTGTCTTAACGACGGACAGGCCCAACCCTATCCCATATTGGGCATTCTCAGTTTCTCCCAGGCGCATGAAGCGGCTGTAGAGTTTTGAGCGTTCAGAAAGTGGAATCCCCGGTCCCTGGTCACTCACGGAGACGCGCAGTTTCTCCCGGTTAATATTTTGCAGGGATAAATCAATCGTCGTCTCCATCGGGCTGTACTTGCTGGCATTGGCCAATAAATTGACCAGCACCTGGGTGAGACGGGTTGGGTCTGCGTTCACCAACGGAATCTGGGGGGAAATTGCCAGGGACAAATGTTGTCGTCGGCGCTCCAATAAGGGTCTCATCACCTGCAGGGCATTGGTCAGCACATCACCCAAATCCGTCGGGCGGCATCGAATATGGAAGTGTCCGGCCTCAATACTTGTACTCTCCAGCAAATTATCAATCAATGTCTGCAGGCCCGTAACACTCAGGTGAATGGAATTCAGCAATTCCGCGATCTCCGCCAGGGAAAGTTCTTCGATATCTTCAAGCAACAGTTCAACAGACGCGTTCAATGCCGTCAGGGGCGTACGAAATTCATGGGAAATATTTGCCAGGAAATAAGAACGCAAACGGCGGGCGGCCTCTTCCTCACTGATATCCCTGATGACCAACGCCGTCTGGTTCGCCCTGTCTTTAGGGGAATGGAGGGGAGCGCTGGTAACAGCGAGAGTGATTTCCCCGCCCGTGGAAGTTTTTACGTTGACATGTTGTATACCACCCGACAGGGAAATGCGACGCATGAAATCCTCATCGCTTTCCACGAGAGGAAAGACCTGATTAACCGACATTCCAAGGACTTCGGCGCTTTTCCAACCTGTAATTTGTTCCGCGCCCTGATTAAACGAAGTCACTTTGCCTTGATCGTCAATGGTGACTATCCCCTCGACAACGGACTGGATCAAGGTCTCGAACCAGGCATTGGCTCGTGAGAGGTCATCAAGGGCAAGCAGGGTGGTCTCGCGGCTTTTTTCAAAAGCCTTTGCCAGGGTGGCGATTTCAGACGGGCTGTCAGGAACAGGTATGGGTGAATTAAGGTCGCCCTGGCCAATCTTGACGGCCGCGTCTGTTAAATCCTTGAGAGGGGCAGTCAATCGTTTTGCAAAGTAACCAGCCAAACCAGAAATGACTATCGTGACAAGAAGGGTACTGAAAATTAGTACCTGGAGTGCAGTCTGTTTGGCGGCCAGGAGATCATCCACAGGGAGAAGTACTTCTGATAGACCCGCCACCTCGTCATTAACGCCTGACAACGGAACCAGGGCAATATAGCAATGAGAATTTTGACATTCCAAAAGTGCGGTTTCCATCACGCCTGAGTCGGTCGCGCGCTCGATCGCGTCTACGGCAGTAACCTCCAAGATTGCATTTTCCAAGGTTGTGGAAACTCGTTGTTCACCCACCAAGAAACTGTGCTCAAACCCAGTTTCACTTGCCAGTTTCTTTGCGTAACTATCATCCAGGAGTATCCCGGCAGTTACATAAAGTTCCTGACCCACGTCAACCAAAATTGGCTTGCTGACGGATAATGCCAATTGAGACCTTGGACCAGCAAGCGCTTGAAAGGTTGCTCCCTGTAAAGACAGTGATTCAACTATAGGATAAGACTCTGCACCTTTTGCCAAAACCTGCCCAGATTCATCGCTCAAAACCAAAATATCAAGAGCGACTGATTCTTGAAAGGCCTGCAAGTATTGATTCAGGGCGTCGGTGTCGCGTTGCAGCGCAAGTTCTTTTAAAGTGGGGCGTTGCACAAGGAGAGCCGCGAGGTTTTCCAGGCGGGTCTTTTCCGTCTTCAATAAAGCCGTCGTGACGCGCCCCCCATCTGAAACACGAATCCAGGCTTGGTTTTCCAATTCGGAGCGAATAAGTAGGTAGGCAGGGACACCTGCCGCCAAAGTAGTAATTACGATGATGGCGACAAATGCAAGCAGGAAACGGAATGAAAGACTACGCAAATTAATGC
>Ga0172371_10014531_pt1 | contig 10131 bp, 10 predicted proteins | sample Lak12m_FD_114543 | JGI IMG/M metagenome (GOLD analysis project Ga0172371, IMG submission 114543) | Freshwater microbial communities from Kabuno Bay, South-Kivu, Congo - kab_022012_12m | ecosystem: Environmental > Aquatic > Freshwater > Lake | place: Democratic Republic of the Congo: South-Kivu... | reverse complement strand
TTAAATTTCAAAACTTTTTCGGTAAACCACAAAAAAGATTGAGGAATAATATCGGTCAAAGCAACTGACAAAATTTTAGTAGAATCAAGATTTTCCTTACATTCTTTCAGAAGATTTATGAAAGCGATGTCATCATCAGACACAGGTTCTACGTCAAAGTGAATGCCATCAAAGCCCACTACTTGGCCAAGAATCCGACATTGATTAGCCACATTTCTCCGTACGGTTTCATCGTCCAAATTCAGTTTTCCTCGAATCTGTCCGAGCCACGCCTGATATTTTATATCATTATTTATTCTCTTTGCCTGTCTCAAAAAATAAGAAGAATAAAGATATGATTTTTGATCTATTTTTCCATTTTCAAGTAATGGTCCGACATGCAAAAAAACATTCGAAATTTGGTGAGTTTTCAAGTTGTTGACGAATTCTTTTATCTGAGCCATAGACTTTCTCTCACCTATCCATTCATGACCAGCCCAAACGGCATTATTGCCTTTATTGTACTGAGAATTGCCACCAACTCTTGAAATTCCAACGAAATAAAAAAGCCCCAAAATCAGCGATAAAGTAATCACAGAAATAATACTCCAGCTAAAAATACTAAATCTTTTCATTCAATTTTTTTAGGACTTCGTAAACAACTATTCCATAACATGTTTCAACATTCAAAGAATTCGCACGTCCAAGCATTGGCACTTTTACAGCCATATCTACAAGCTCCATAACCTCATCTGATATTCCTTCTACTTCATGTCCAAATATAAGACAAAGTGGAAATTCAAAATTCGCCTTATCATACTGAATACTCTCTTGTGCAAGCTCTACGGCACATATCGTGTATCCATCTTTTTTTAGTTTTTTTATTGTGTCTACCGCGGAATCAGAATATTCCCACGGAACAATTTCATCGGCACCAAGTGCAGTTTTAGAAATTTCTTTTCGTGGAGGTTGTCCTGTGATTCCACATAAATAAAGTTTCTCAAGCATCACAGCATCAGAAGTTCTAAAAATAGCACCGACATTATAAAGACTTCTCACATTATCGAGTACGGCCACAAACGGATTTCTTTTGGCATCTTTTACCTCTTCTACGGAAGGTTTGATTTGGAGTATCTCCTCGTGCGTTAATTTCTTCATCTTACTTGTTTGTGAGAGAAAATGTTCGGACAATCATATCGTCAAGTTCTTTCATCGTGATAGGTTCATCGGGCCTAAAATAATCATATTTATCAACGATACCATTATCCACCGCAAAATTTACATAACGCGGATACCACCACATATAACTTATTTTCGGGTTAATATCAACAAAATATGAAGGTTGACTAGCCACTTTATCATTTCCACCAAGATCTTTCGCCAGTTCAAATTTATATTTAGGATCTACGAGGTTTGTCGCGGTCAGAATAACTTTAAGGGCATCTACTCTAGAAATAGTTTCATCGGGCTTAAAAGGGCTATTTTTGTCGTTCAAATAACCGTTTATAAGGCCAAGCATTGTCGCGGTGTTGATTTCATCATAGTAAGGATTATCTTTGCTAACATCCGGATAAAGAATAAGGTCAGGATCAAGTTTTATTCCATCAAAAGATGACATGGCCATAAAATTGAAAAGACAAAATTCTTTATAATCTAGACATTTTTTCAAAACATCAGAGTCTTTATTCTTCAAATCAAATCTATCTACAACCATTTTCACAAATTCACCTCTTGAGATCGGTCTTTCGTTATCTAGGGCAGAAACCGGTTTCTTCACGCCAAAAGATTCTCCATCTCCAAGGAAAACAAAAGCCTTCCCACCATTTATCCTATTTGTTAAATCTGAATATCTAGACCCAACGAGTAGATCTTTTTTCCCGTCTCCATTGAAATCAACAGTATCCAAACTAAATCCAAACCAATCATCCGAATTCTCTCCATGTAAAACAGAAGAAAATTCATTTTTTCTTATGCTATAACGAGGTTTCCTTTCATCAAGTGTGACAATGTAAACATTCCCCTCCTTCATACTGACAGGATTTCCTATTCCAGGCGCGCCAATAATAACTTCACTTTTGCCATCACCATTAATATCTTCAAGCAAAACTTTCGATCCAAGCAAAAGTTCATTTAAAGGGTTTTCTATGACAAAATCAGGCAAAACAGCTCTCACACTTCGTTTAGAAAAATCATCTTTGCCGTAATATAAAGACACTCGACTTTTACTTCTTGGTCCTTCGTAAGGGAAAGCAGAAATGGCAAAATCCGCCTTTCCGTCATTATTTACATCTCCAGTAGCGATAGAAAATCCAAACCATTCATTGTCAAAAATACCATTAACTACGTTTGTTGGCTTATTGACGACCTTATCGAACTTTTTATTCTGGTAAATATACACTTTTCCGGTTTTATCCATATTCTGAGTTCCGGAATAGTAGGCGCCTATCAGCAAATCAATTTTCTTATCGCCATTTATGTCCCCTGTCGCAAGAGAAGATCCAAATCTCTCACCTTTAGATTGGCCATGAAAAACAATATCTGCATTTGAAGACAAAGGAGGATAAAGATAGACACCAGATTGTTTTCCATAAAAGGCATAGACGTTTCCGCTTTCATCTCCTGCCGCAGAAGACGAAAAAGGTGAAGAAACGATAAGATCATCAATTTTGTCTGAATTAAGGTCCGCACTACTAATAAACATCCCAAAAGCATCATTGTCGGAAGAACCATAGATTGAGAATCCTGGAGCTTTGTAGGCAAGATCTATATTCTTTTCGCTCCAATTCTTTTTTCCATATACAATATATACCTGTCCAGGATGACTATCCCTTTCATAAGGGTAAAAAGAGGCAGCATTGTATGCGCCTATAGCAAGATCATCCGTCCCATCGCCATTAAAATCCCCTGTAGCAACAGAGGTTCCAAGCTGATCCCCGGAATTTCTACCAGTAACTATAAGGTCAGCAGTAAGATTTGCAATATTGGCCTTATTTAAAGAAAAATCCTTTTTGCCAAAGTAGACAAGTACTTGTCCATTCCACTTTCTTTCGTCTGTAGATGCAAAAGGAGCCGCAATTGCAATATCCTGAATACCATCATTATTAAAATCACCACTTTTAGTGTCAGCTCCAAGCTGTCCACCTGGGGAAATACCATCAAATTCAATCTTAGATGGGTCTATCGATGTAAATAGCTCATGAACATAGGTTTCATCAAAATTTTCAGCCAATACACTGAAATTTAAAGACATTATTACCCCGGATAGGGTAGCTCCGTACATAAAAGTCTTGAATAGACTCATAGGTAACAAGGAATAGGAATCTAGAACACATCAATTATAGATGTCATTATGTAGACAATCAACTAGACACATGTAGACAAATAGAATAAAATCATGCCGAAAGGTGTCTACATTTTGTCTATAGACATTAAACATACAATAGACATGCCAATAGACAGTACATTGTCTACATATAGTTTAGATCGAAAAACTGCAAGCCGCCTGTTGAAAGTGTCAATGAGAACGCTAGACAGGTATATTAAGGCTAAAAAATTGTCTAGTCGGGTAGAAAACGGGCATATTTGGCTTAGCAAAGAGGAAATTCGTAAATTTAAGGGTGGTCAGGTGTCTACAGTCAGAGTGGACAATCTTAACATGTCTACACCTAAAGTGTCTATAGACATGACTATGGACACGCCTATAGACAGTGTAGACAGGGTGGAGGTGATTGAGGCTAAGAATAAGCAAAATCCACAAAGAGAGGAAAACGATATCTACAAAAAATTATATTTTGACGTCAAGGAAGAGCTAAATATAAAACAAGAAAGGCTAGAAATAGCAAATTACAGAGTAGGTCAGCTCGAAGCGCAGCTTCGAAGTAGCATTCCTATGCTCGAATTTCACAGAGATAAGTATCAAATTGAGAAAGAGAAAGAAGAGTTGAAGGATAAAGTCGTAGAGAAAGAAAAAGAGATAAAAGAAGTGTTTTCAAAGGTGAAAATAGAAAGATTCAACAAGCGAATACTTTTGATAATTCTTCTTTTTACTCTAGCACTTCAGCCACTTTGGCTTTTTCTATACTACAAATAACAAATTATTTGATTTCTAGTACATCCTTTTGTTCTATGGCAATAGATATCCCTCCAAACGTTGCCCTTATTCTATCAAAAATGCCCCCTGAAGCGCTCAAAGCGTTTTGAAGAGTGATTGCCTCGCCGATAGCATTAAAAACGTAAGGCGGGCTCAAAATAGTGCCATCAAGATAAATCTGTCCTTTTGGTAGGGTATCGAAGCCTGAAGATTCGTTCGTGATTCGTATTCCATTTATGCTCACAGCTTGTGCTCCAGCATGGAAAAGCTCATTTATTAGATCAACCATCCATGGGGAAGTGATCTTTCCGTTTATAGAAACGGAAAGTCCAGGACCATAAACGGTATAATCTCCAGAAAGTTTATTATATTTTTCTATTTCATCTTGGATTGTTTTTACAGCCAAATCCTGATCAGAAAGTCCTGCGAGAGAAGTCTCAAGATCCTTCGTTTCATCTCTAAGATTTTGATTTTCTTCCTTCAAAACTTTGATTTCCTTGAAAACATCGCTCTTCGAGTCTCTCAAAATAATGTCATTAACAACGTCAAAAGATCTACTTTCTATGATGATAAAGCTTCCCAGTATGATCGCGATCGCCAATATGTAGAATTTTCTTTTATTTATCATTTATTTTACGACATTCAAGTCGTTAGCTTTAAAATCTCCATTGTAGATAGGGATAGACAGAAAAGCCTTTGGTTCAGCCTTAAATCGAATCTCACCTTTCTTAGATTTTTTGTATATTGAAGGCAAAAGCGCTTCGTTCAAAATTCTTTGCATGATACTGCCGCTATCTCCAACCGCAGTTATTGTGAAAGGTGGAGAAATGTAGCTGTTATTTATCAAAATGCTCGTTCCAATCGAAGAAATAGGGGACTGAGCTATAATTCTTTGATTATTTATTGAGATAGCATCGGCCTTTGCGGCATTTAGCATATTTACGAGATCTCGAAGATCAGAAGCCTGCACAAGCAAATTATCAGAAATGTTTGCCCCTTCTCTTGAAGCTGTTGGACTGTCATCTATCACAATTTCTATTCCCTGACCCTCTACGACACTAAGTCCGATTTTTTTCTTTAGTTTATCGAGGGTTTCGATATTCACATCTTTTGTTTTGGACTCTATAAGACCTTGAGCTTTTTCTATCTCATTACGCAAAAATACGATTCTGCTCTGCAAATACGATTGTTCATCCAAAAAGCTCTTAAGTAAGTCCTTTCTCGCATCAATCTCATCCACAGGAAAAGTATTGCCCTTTGGAACCTCAGTTTTGAATTGCCACGTAAGAAGAAGCCCCAAAACAAGACCAGTCAGGGCAAATGAAACTGCAAACTTTTTATTCTTATCTTCAAACATTAGCCCAATAGTATTATAACTGGCTCTGCAAAGCAATCTTTGGTAAAATTAGCACAATGATTGCACTATTCGATTCAGGATACGGCGGACTAACTGTCCTAAAACCAATACTCAAGCTTTTACCTGAGTACGACTACATGTATTTGGGGGATAGCGGTAGAGCTCCATATGGAAATCACAGTACGGAAAATATAAAAATGTTCTCAGAACAAGCGGTAGAATATCTTTTTAGTAAAGGTGTAAAATTGATAATTTTCGCATGCAATACAGCATCAAGTACGTCTCTGAGATATGTTCAGGAAAAATATTTGAATGGGAAAGATGAACAAGATAGAAAAATATTAGGAGTGCTAATTCCAGCTGCAGAAAAAGCAGCAGAAACGACAAAGAATAAAAGAGTAGGTGTAGTTGGTACAAAGGCGACAATAAACTCAAAAGTGTACGAAACCGAAATTCACAAAATAAACAAAGATATAAAAGTTTATGGTAAAGCCTGTCCTTTACTAGTTCCACTTATAGAGGAAGGTTGGCAAAACAAACCAGAAGCTCATTCGATCCTAAAAAAATATCTTCGCGATGTTAAAAACAATAACGTGGATACTCTTATTCTCGGATGCACACACTATCCATTGATGATCAAAAATTTCAAAAGAATATTGGGTAGAAAAATCCGTATAATCGAATCAGGAGAAGTGACAGCGCAAAGCCTAAAAAACTACCTCGAGAGACATCCTGAAATAGAGAAAAAACTCTCCAAAAAAGGCAAAAGAGAATTCCTCACAACAGACGATCCACAACGTTTCAAAGACTTCACCGAAAAATACCTAGGCATGAAAATAAAAATGCCGGAGAAGATTAAACTATAAAATCTATTACTCCCACTCAATCGTAGCAGGTGGTTTATTTGTAATATCGTAAAATATTCCATAAACGCCTTCGACTTTTGCAAGTCGTGAAGTTAGCTCTGCAAGCTTTTCAAAATCCATTTTGTAGAAGTTTGCCGTCATAGCCTCTTGGCTGTTTACCGGCCTAAGAACTATGCATTCTTCAGGTCGACTATCCAAAGATAGGGGAATAAGAACAGTCGGGAACTGCCATATATCATTCAAGATATTGGCTTCTGCAATATAGTCCATGACTATCTTGTCAGCACGTTGGGTAGTCAGAATTCTATCAGAAGTTAGGTATTTATTGTGTATAGCCGTAGAGGTGATTTCGCTAGGCTGTAAGCACAATAGTACTCGATTGATGTCGGCGAATTGATTAGTCAGTTGAGTAGCCAGAGTGGATAGGCTATCCCAGTCAGAAGGCTTGCCTGTGAGCAAAAGAGGATGACGATAGGTTCTCTCATCTCCCTGTACTCCAACACTCTTTATGGGAAGAATATGTCCTTTAAAGTCTTTGTCAGCCAGAAACTCATTGATTTTTACTTCGGCATTTTTTAGTTCTTCTGGGTAGTCGGCTTCCTTCGCACAAAGTATACGAACAGCAAGTCCAGGACCTGGGAAAGGATGTCTCCAAACAAGTTCTTTTTTTATTCCAAGTTTTTCTCCAACCATTCTCACCTCATCTTTATAAAGTTGAGCAATAGGTTCGATTACTTTTCCTTCTTCAATAAGTTTCTGAATTTTTTCTACCCTATTGTGATGAGTTTTGATTTTATCTGCATGTTTAGTTCCACCGGTTTCGATAGTATCAGGATAGATCGTTCCTTGTCCAAGAAGCCATTCGTTGGGATCAAGTCCAAGTTCATTTGAAACTTTTTCCTGAATTTTTAGAAACAAATCTCCAATAATTTTGCGTTTTTCTTCTGGTTCATAAACTTCTTTCAAAGCATCAATATATTCTTTTCCAGCATCATAAACATGTAAATTTGTGACGCCAAGTTCCTTCAAAGCAGCAGAAACTTCCTCTTTTTCATTCAGTCGCATGAACCCTGTATCGACAAAAAGTCCATATACTCTCTCAGGACCGATTGCCTTACAAATAAGAGCAAAAGCAACAGTACTATCCACGCCACCACTGATCATCAAAAACACTTTTTTATCTCCAACTTTTTCTTTTATCTCACGAATAATTTCATCTACATAAGTATTTATATCCCAATCTCGAACAGCGCCTGTCATAGCCACAAAATTTTCCAAAATAATATTTCCACAAGGCGTATGTGCGACTTCCGGATGAAACTGCATTGAGTAAATATTCTTTTCATAATTCGCCATGGCGGCGATAGGGCAGTCATCAGTTGAAGCGACGGCAACAAAGCCTTCAGGCAATTTTGTAACCTGATCAAAATGACTCATCCAAACATCTTCATAGTCCTGAATACCTTCAAAAACCCCTTTCTTATCCGAAAATTTTACATTTGCATGTCCATATTCACGTACATTTCCATGTTCTATGTATCCGCCCAACAAATAAGCGATAAGCTGATGTCCATAACAAATCCCAAGTACTGGAACTCCGATTTCAAAAATCCTTTTATCACATTTCGCACTGTTTGGATCATTTACACTCGAAGGTCCTCCTGAAAGCACAATCCCTTTGTACTCCAAAAGTTTTTCATAAGGAGTTTCCGGATCCAAAATCTCAGTATAAACACCAAGTCTACGAATCCTATTCGCAATCAAATGCGAATACTGTCCGCCAAAATCTAAAACTGCAATCTTATTCATAAACAGATTCTACACAAAGCTAAAATTTATACAAAGCCGTAACCTCGAAACCCTACTTGACAAAACAGATTTTCTTGAGATAATAATTTTCCGTAATGTAATAATAATAAGTATGGTAGATGTAGTAAAAGACGGTGTGGATACTAATCAAGGATCAAAACCAAACAACCCAACTGGTGCTGTAGAGGTTACGGATGTTGGTCCAGTAGTTGATGTCGCAGATGGATTGCAACAGAGATTAACATCGGTTTCTACAACCACACAACCTGATGCTCAAGGAACAGTGGAAGGAAATACTTCACTTAAAAGATTTGAGGCTGATTATGATAAGATTTCTCCAGATTTACAGGCAAAATGTCCATGGGAAACAGCCAAGGCAAGACTTTTGGCGAACGATGGACTTCAATTGAAACGTGCAGAAGCGATGGAACAAGGAGGAATACTTTTTGGAGTGGATGAAAATGGAAAAGTATTGTTTGCCGACAAAGGAGATGAACCGATCATGAAAGGTATGAATTACAAAGATACAAGAGATAGAGTTTTGTATAAACATGACCATTTAGATAAAGAAGGTAAAATACAATTAGGAGAAGATAACAAACCAATATCTACAGGATATGAAATGTTCCCATATTCTGGTGACTACGATAAAAGTGATGAAATACTACAATACGAATCTTATACAGGAAAACCTTTTCTAAAATCTACTAATGTAATAGGCTATGTATCTTCATGGCTTGAATCAGGAGAAGATCCATTTTCGCCTCGAGATATCGTTTTCAATTTGCGCGATGGGAATGTTTACATTTACGATGACGATTTTAATCATGGTCTTAATCAGCGCGGGGTGCGTCGTCTGCTAAGGGTCTAAGAGTCTCAGGATTTAAACTTTAGCCTTTATTAAGGCCTCCGCCATTCAATATGGGGAGGATGGCTTTTTTATCTTTATTTTTCTGGCACAAAATAACTCTACAACTCCGTCAATCTCAATTTCGCGGATTTTAGAAATATTTTAAGAAAATTTAATACGACTATGTAAGAGTTGTTGTGTATTTACCAACCATATAATAGAATTAGCTAAAATAATCAAATTAACTAATTTTACTATGATTTACACATTATCTATGTTTAATACAGGACAAATAACTCTTCCAAAATCATGGAGAGGAAAATACAAAACAACCAAATTCGTGGCAGAGGAAACAAAAGACGGACTACTAATAAAACCTTTGATTAAAGATGAAACCGTCTATTACGAAGATGAAAAAAGTTTTGGGATTTATTGTGAAAAAGGACTCGATATAGAGAAAATCAAAGCAGCTATAAAAAGAATGGATGGATAAAATTCAAAAAATATTAGACAAGCTTACAAAAAAGAAAAGAGTCATAGTCCTTGATCTTTTACTAAAAATACAAAATAACGATCTTGCCAATCTAAAGCCAAAAAAACTTGCCGGTTTCAGCAATTATTATCGCATACGTTCGGGAAAATTACGGCTTGTTTATAAAGTGGAAAGCAACAAAAACATCCTCGTAAATATAGACTATCGAAAAGACATCTACAAAAATCTCTAATTCTCAGGCCTCATTAAAGGAAATAGCACACTATCTTTCAAATTTTCTTGTCCTGTAAGAAGTGTAACAAGTCGATCTATTCCCATTCCCCAGCCGGAAATACAAGGCATACCATGTTCCATCGCAGTTAAATATTCCTCATTCATCATCATTGCCTCCTCATCACCACCGGCTTTTGCTTTCGCTTGAGCCTCAAATCTCGCTCTTTGATCTACAGGATCTACAAGCTCACTATACGCATTCACGACCTCCCATCCATTCACCAAAAGTTGGAAAGTATCGCAAATCGTAGGGTTTTCATCATTTTTTCTCGCCAAAGGTTTTGTTAGTAGGGGATGATGAGTTACGAAAGTTGGTTGTACAAGTTTTGGTCGAGAAACCTTTTTGTAAAGCGCATCAACCAAATTTCCATAACCCAAACTTTCAGCTTTTTCTATGACAATTTTCTTAGCTTT
>Ga0172371_10014530_pt1 | contig 10131 bp, 8 predicted proteins | sample Lak12m_FD_114543 | JGI IMG/M metagenome (GOLD analysis project Ga0172371, IMG submission 114543) | Freshwater microbial communities from Kabuno Bay, South-Kivu, Congo - kab_022012_12m | ecosystem: Environmental > Aquatic > Freshwater > Lake | place: Democratic Republic of the Congo: South-Kivu... | reverse complement strand
TTTTTGGCGATCTCACTACAGCCACTGTTCAAGCGTGCGTATCTCTAAGGAAAAATCATGTTCGGTTTGATAGCAAGAAAACTGTTCGGCAGCAAGAACGAACGGGACCTTAAAAAGTTGGACCCGTTGGTTCGGGCCGTCAATGAGCTGGAACCATCAGTCACGGGGCTGAAAGACGAGGAGCTGCGGGCCAAGACAGACGAATTCAAGATCCGGCTGACCCAAGGAGAGACAGTAGACGACCTGCTTCCGGAAGCGTTCGCGGTCGTTCGCGAGGCCTCGATAAGAGCGCTTGGGATGAGGCATTTTGACGTGCAGCTCATTGGGGGCATTGTCCTGCACCAGGGCAAGATAGCTGAGATGAAAACCGGCGAAGGTAAGACTCTCGCTGCCACTTTGCCCGTGTACCTCAACGCACTCACGACAAAGGGTGTCCACGTGGTGACGGTCAATGACTACCTCGCCCGGCGTGACGCTGAATGGATGGGAGCAATATACAGGTTCCTGGGCCTTTCCGTGGGTGTCATAGTTCACGATCTCGACGACCAGGAACGACGGGACAACTACAACGCTGACGTCGCATATGGCACAAATAATGAGTTCGGATTCGATTACCTGCGGGACAACATGAAGTTCTCGTTGCAAGATTACGTCCAAAGGGAACTTCATTACGCGATTGTCGACGAAGTTGACAGCATACTGATCGACGAGGCAAGAACACCTCTGATCATCTCGGGTCCAACCCACGAGAACACGGATCGCTATTACAAGATCAACCGCGTCATACCGGCACTTGGAAAGGAGGTGCACTACACCATTGACGAAAAGGCCCGTAGTGTGGTGCTCACGGAAGAAGGTGTGGCACACGTTGAAAAGGCCCTGAACGTTTCCAACCTGTACGATCCGCAGCAGATGGAGACTCTTCATCACGTGAACCAGGCGCTAAAGGCTCACACGCTGTTCAAGAAGGACGTGGATTATATCGTCAAAGATGGTGAAGTCATTATCGTTGATGAGTTCACCGGCAGGCTCATGCCGGGTCGGCGATATTCCGACGGACTGCACCAGGCACTCGAGGCCAAGGAAGGGGTTCGCATTGAAAACGAGAACCAGACGCTAGCCACCATAACGTTCCAGAATTACTTCCGCATGTACGACAAGCTGGCCGGCATGACCGGAACCGCGGATACGGAAGCAGCGGAATTCAAGAAAATTTACGACTTGGACGTCGTGGTGATCCCCACGAACCTCCCCATGGTCAGGAACGACGCATCCGACCTCATCTACAAGACCGAACAGGAAAAATTCGACGCTGTTGTGGAGGAGATAAGGGATCTCTACAGCAGGGGCCAACCCGCGCTCGTGGGCACCATATCCATCGAGAAATCAGAGTACTTAGCCAGAAGGCTCAAGAAGCTGGGCATCCCCCACAACGTGCTCAATGCCAAGAACCACGCGCGAGAGGCCGAGATTGTCGCACAGGCGGGTAGACACAAAGGAGTTACCATCTCCACCAACATGGCAGGCCGCGGCACCGACATAATTCTCGGTGGCAATCCTGTCTTCCTGGCTCGCTCCAGGGCAAAGAAGGGGGAAGACTCAGAGGAATACGCTCAGTTGCTCGATCAGTTCAGGCAGCAGTGCGATGAAGAGAGAACGCTCGTCCTGGAAGCCGGGGGGCTCCACATTCTCGGCACCGAGCGGCACGAGTCAAGGCGGATAGACAATCAGCTCAGAGGCCGTTCCGGCCGTCAGGGTGACCCTGGTTCCAGCAGATTCTACCTCAGTCTGGAAGATGACCTGATGCGCATTTTCGGGGGCGAGCGGGTCAAGATGATTATGGAAAGAGTCGGGATGCAGGAAGGCGAACCCATCGAACATAAATACACTACCAGGGCGATCGAGAACGCCCAGAAGAAGGTTGAAAGCCACAATTTCGATATCCGTAAACATCTGCTGGAATTCGACGACGTCATGAACAAACAGCGGGAAGTGGTCTATTCGCAACGTCGCTTCATTCTCGGAGGCGAGGACCTCAAGGAGACCATCGGCGACATGATTGAGGACATTGCCGAAGATCTGGTGGACCGCTTCACGGACGAACGCACCCACTACGATGAGTGGGAGCTGGCAAAGCTAGCGGAAGCCCTCTGGGGACAGTTCGGCATAAGATTCAACTTCGACTCCCTCCCCGAAACCGAGAAGACAAGGATCGGATTGACCGACCACATCATCCAGCGCGTCAAGGAGGGGTACGAGAAGAAGGAGCAGCAAGTCACGCCCGCGGTCATGCGCGATCTCGAGAAGTTCGTTATGCTGCAGGCTGTGGACAACCAGTGGAAGGACCACCTGCTCAGCATGGACCATCTCAAGGACGGAATCGGGCTGAGAGGCTACGGCCAGAGAGATCCGCTCAAGGAGTACCAGAAGGAAGGCTATGAGATGTTCCTTGATATGAGCTCCCGTATCAAGGAAGAAACCGTTCGAAATATCTTCCTGGTGCGAATAGCCAGCGAGGAGGAGATGGAAGAGATTGCCGCCGCGCAAAAAGAGCAGGACATGATGCTCTCCCATGTCGGCTCAGGGGATGACTCCTCGTCCAAGACGGTGCGAAGACAGACTGATAAGGTGGGGCGAAACGCCCCCTGCCCCTGCGGGTCAGGAAAAAAATACAAGAAATGCTGCGGAAAAGCCGCTTGACCTCAACCGTCTTCAGGTCCAGGATATAGACTTCTTCGAGACCCGCCCGGCTCCACGAAATGTTCACACTTAGCAGGAGGGTAGAGCCATTATCTCGTACCAAAGAGATCACTTTGTTCCAACCTCGGATCTGACCTTGCCGTTCCTGGACGACAGAGGAGGAACGATCCGTGGTTACAGGATTTTTACTGCATGCCGCACCGTTCGAGGAAAGATCTTTCGGCTGAACGATCATCTAGAAAGGCTCTATTCTTCCGCCTCAGGTATCCTGATGAAACCGCCCCTCCAGGAGAGGGAACTTCGGGAACTTCTTGGAGAAGTCGTCGAGAGAAATGTGCAGGTTGCCGGCAATAGCGATTTGCTCATCGATGTGATCTTCAGTGGCGGGCTCGAGGGCAACACAATGAAGCAATCACCCTTGGGAGCGTACTTGTACGTAGCAGTTCAGGAGATGGTACCGCCACCGCGGGAGTGTTACGAAGAGGGGGTGGGGCTTGCCACATTCCCTCACCAGCGAAGCTTTCCGCAAGTAAAGCTCCTGAACTATGTGGCCGCAGTATTGGCGCACCAGACGGTCGTTTCCGCACACGACGCGTACGACGTGCTTTTCATCGCCCCGTCAGACGGCCAAACGATCCTCGAGGGTTCCACCTTCACGATTTTCTTTGTCGATTCCGGGGGACAGATCCTTACGCCCCCGCTTGACGGATCGATTCTGGACAGCGTAACGCGACGGGTATTATTTGAGATCCTCGCGCCCACTCCCCAGAAAATTAGAGGAGTTCCGATCCGCCTCGACATGACAACTTCGTTCACGGAAGCGTTTCTCGCTTCGACAACCCGCAATGTGGTGCCTGTGACCAGCCTTGACGACAAACGCATCGGTGCGGGAGTTCCGGGGCCTGTGACACGTGCTGTAGCGGATCTGCTCGAGGCGCACATCGACGCGTACTGATACTGAGGCCGAGGCACGGCCAGTGATCTGTTCTGCATCATGAACATACGCAGGTCGTACACCAGACGCTCCCGCCTGAAATTCATTATTAATATTGTGCTTCTGGTCCTGTTTGTAGGGTGGGAGGCCGGCACACCTTATTTCTCTTGACAGAAGGTCATTCTGCCGAATATTTTGGAACCTTGCGGTCAGTTTCGGGTCGAAATTATCTCTTTCCAGTCTATATCAGGAGGTGAAAAGGTGAGCGTTCCTGACAAAATCCAGACGTGGCAAATGGTTACTGGGCCGACCTTCGACAAGGAGACCAGGAAGGTGACGGCTCCCGGTGTATTGAACAAGACCGAAATTCCAGTCCCGGAGCTGGCACAGGGAGAAGTGCTGGTTAAGGTTGCCGGGTGCGGCGTGTGCCATACCGACCTGTCTTATTTCTACGACGGAGTCCCTACCGTCACCAAGCCGCCGTTGACATTAGGCCACGAGATATCCGGGACAGTTGTGGCCACTGGCCCTGGCGCGGAAGCCTGGCTGAACAAGAACGTCATTGTTCCTGCAGTGATGCCTTGCAACGCGTGTGACATATGCTCCAAGGGGCGGAACAACAGATGTCTGGCCCAGAAGATGCCTGGTAATTCTCTTGGTATCTATGGAGGCTTTTCCAGCCACATTCCAGTGCCCGCAGCCGACCTCTGCCCCCTCGATGACTTGAAGGGACGTCCTCTGGAGAATTACGCGGTTGTAGCCGACGCGGCAACGACTCCTTATCAGGCTGCTCTTCGAGCAGACCTCCAGGAAGGCGATCCGGTACTGATCAGCGGCATCACCGGAGGAGTCGGTGTGTACATGGGGCAGGTTGCCAAAGCCTTCGGAGCAAAGCCCATTGTTGGAATGGCCCGGAATGAAGAGAAACTCAAACGGGCTCTGTCACTGGGAGCTGACTACGTAATCAACACAAAGGGTAAAGAATTCAAGGAGATCCAAGAAGAATTCAGGTCCATAGCCAAGAATGCTGGCCGCAAGCACAACGTGGGATGGAAGATCTTCGAATGCACCGGCGTGGGGAGTGCTCAGGATACGGCCCTGGGTCTGCTGGGATTCGTTGGCAAGATGATCGTGGTAGGATTCGGGATGTCCAAAAACGCGTACATGATGTCCAAGCTAATGGCCTTTGACGCTGACATCATCGGTACATGGGGTTGCTTGCCCAAGCACTATCCCAAGGTGCTACAAATGGTGCAGGCGGGGAAGATCCAGATCGACCCGCTCCTCGAAACCCGCCCGATGTCGACCATAGCGAAGGCTTTCGAGGAAGCCCACAGCGGGACTCTGTTGAGGCGGATCGTGCTCACACCGGACTTCTGACATCGACGGAAGTTCAGAGCAAGAGCGCGAAGTCCCCGAATTATCACGCCCCCGAAGAATCCTCTCCGGGGGCGTTTCTTTTAACTCGGATACCCGTTACTATTCCGCTAAAGGAGGCCGTCGGGCGAGTGCAATACGGTAGATGTCGTACACGTCGTGCAGTTCTATGTCCTCAAAGCCTGCCCGATGAAGGTTGTCTTCTATTTCGCTTCGCGTTTCGTACACGTCGCAAACCTCACCTTTGGACGCAAAAAGACCAAGAGTCCCACCCGGCTTGAGGAAACGGTACATGCACGAATAAATGGATGGCCGCAGCGCTGGTTTGACGTGCGGGATCATGAAGGAGCTGATTACCTTGTCGAAGCTAGTCTCAGGCGTGTAGTTCTCAACAGAGGTCGCCAGCAGTCGGGTGTTAGAGAGACACTTTTTGGCGACTTTCTCTTCAGCCAGATCGATCATGTCGGGCGACAGGTCGATACCCACAACCTCACGTGCCTTTTGGGCAGCCAAAACAGTGGCTGAGCCGGTTCCGCAGCCTACGTCCAGGACACAATCAGTCTCTTCCACAGTCAATGAGACCAACTGCTTGAGACCTTTCTTGTACCCCGGATCCATGGCCCACTGCAGATCGTAACTTTTCCGGCGATACTTGTAGTAGAGTTGGATTGCTCTATCCGACGGCAATAGCTTCACCACAGTAGTCCCCTGGATGTAGGCCAGCCTCAGGGCCTTTATCACCGGGCGAAGCATTTTCCTCAGCGGAGCGTTATCCTCACTCACCAACGTTTCGTTCATTTCGTATACCCCCTGGTATTACCTTCCCTAGAAGAGTAAGACACGTAAGCATATTGTACCCCGGAAAAATTCGCAAGGGAAAATCGATTTTCAGAGGCCCACAACTGCGGGCTCTCGTTGCAACTTTCTGCAATGTATAGTGTTCTGAGCCTGCTCCACTCCCGATCTAACCACCAGTCTCACGGCCTCGGCGCCAGTCAGTACCAAATGAGTCAGAAGCTCGTGATCTTCGGGCAGAAAATCCGTCAACACGAATTCCGTAGGTGTGGCAACCTCCGGAGGCCGCCCTATGCCCAAACGTACTCGGATGAAGTCGCGGAATCTCAACGAATCACTTATGGATCTTATGCCTTTGTGGCCTCCATCACCACCTCCAATCTTAACGCGAACCTTGCCCGCCTGAAGATCGAGGTCATCATGGACGACAATCATGCGGGCCGGATTCGCATTGACGCGGCGCAGCAAAGGGGCGACAGCCTTGCCGCTCAGGTTCATGAAGGTTTGGGGCTTGGCCAGGACCAGGTCCTGGTTCTCTACTCGCGCGCGGCACACTTCAGCGTCTTCCCGGTTGGGCTTCCAGACTCCGTTCGCTTCCCGTGCAAGCTGGTCGACCACCATGAACCCAAGGTTATGGCGGTTACGAGAGTATGATTTTCCCGGATTTCCAAGCCCAACCACGACTATCTGCTTGCCCGACGGGGTGCCTCGCAACTTCCCATTTCTCCATATTTCTGTTAGATTTACGTCTATAGGCACAAGAGGTGAGGAGTGTCAAGCGAACAACGACCGGCTCTTACACCTGGAACTCCAGTTTGCGAACCCCTTTAAGAAGACCGCCCAGTGAACAACGAGCTATTTGACAAAAAGGTCGCCCAGGCGCTGGAACAGATTCCGGAGGAGTTCAAAGAAAAGATGGAGAACGTTCAGATCTTGGTCGAGGACTTCGCGGACGAGGAAACCCTCGCATCACTCGGCGTGAGATCTAAATGGGAGTTGCTCGGCCTGTACTCGGGTGTACCCATCAGCCGGCAGAGTTTCTTTAGCGTGAGTTCGCTTCCGGAAACCATCTTTCTTTACCGGCGCCCCATACTTCGTGCGGCTGGAAGCCTGCAAAAGCTCACCGAGACGATACGGGACGTGATCATCCATGAGATAGGCCATCACTTTGGATTCGACGACGAAGAACTCTACGAAATGACGGGACACGAAGAGTGATTCAGCCCCATCTTATAGAGCAGGAAAGGCAAAAGAGGAGGAGAGAGCTTGCCATCGCGCTTATGGCCGCTGTAATTATCGCTTTGATCTTCCTGCTCGAGTCTCAGATCGCCCGGTCGGCTGAGGACATACCTTTGGCCGGCCACCTATTGCTGTTCGGTCTGCTTTGTGTGGTTACTCTCCTGGTCATCCTGGTCATATTCTTCCTTTTTCGCAACATCTTCAAGCTGGTATTCGAGCGCCGCGGGAGGGTACTAGGGTCCCATTTGAAGACTCGACTGACACTGGCGTTCGTGGCGCTTACACTGGTGCCCACGGTGGTCCTTTTCATCGCAAGTGCGGGAGTTCTTCACACTACCATTGAGAGCTGGTTCAAAGCGCAGGTGGAGGAATCACTCCAGTCATCGCTGGTGATAGCCCAAGCGTATTATCAGAATTCCTCGGAAAAGGTCCAGAACAGCGCGATCCGCGTCGCGTCGCTGGTATCCGGGAGGTCACTGTATGAACCTGAACATCGCCGAGGCCTCAAAGCTTCAGTGGAGACATTTAGGGGCTCGGACAGCCTCAGCTCCGTTCAGATCTACTTCCGTGACGGTTCTAATCCCGTTCTGACCAAGGACCCTGGCCTGGCGGAGGTGGCTATACCCCCTCCTCGTTCAAGTTTTCTGAAAATCGGATTCCAAGGAAAGGAATCTTCCCAGATCTTACCTCTTGAGAGCGGAGCGGACCTGATTCGCGGGGTAGCGCCAATAAAAGCCAAGGGCACGGAGGAAGTGGTTGCCGCCGCGGTGGCTGACTACTACCTGCCCACCTCGATAGCCGGACGGCTCCTCGCAATTTCAAACGCGTACGGCGATTACCAGGAAGCCAAGCGGATGAAAGGGCCTGTGAAAACCATTTATATTCTCATATTGCTCATGGTGGCGTTGCTGGTCATATTTATCGGCTTCTGGATAGGAGTCTCCATGGCCCGTGATATCACCGACCCCTTGCTTAGGCTGGCCGAAGGCACCGAAAAGATCGCGGCTGGAGATCTCGAAGTGTACGTCGAGCCTGTCGCGGACGACGAACTGGGCGTGCTGGTACGTTCCTTCAACAAAATGGCAGAAGACCTTCGCAACGGACGCGATGATCTTGTGAGGGTAAATTTGGACCTTGAAAGCCGGCGCAAGTACATGGAGACGGTACTCAAGAATATCGCGGCCGGTGTGCTTGCGTTGGATTCGGAGCGCGCGGTTACGACAATCAATGATTCGGCCAGGAAGCTGCTTAACATTACCAGGGAGGATCTGCTGGGGCAGCATGTCCTGAAGGTCTTGCCCGAGGTGTCGGGCCAGGCCGTGGGAGATACTCTGGACGAGCTGAAGGGATCGGGAACAGACTCGATAGAACGGCACGTCACGCTGTCCTTTCCTGAAGGCGTGGTCTCGCTGCTCTGTTTTGCCAGCAGCCTCAAGGACGACGAGGCTCGCGAACTGGGCGTAGTGATGGTGTTCGAGGACATGACCTTCCTGATCAAGGCTCAGAGAATGGCCGCATGGAGAGAAGTGACCAGGAGAATAGCCCATGAGATAAAGAATCCGTTGACTCCAATCCAGCTTAGCGCTCAGAGGCTAAGGCGAAAGTATATGAATGATCTGGGACAGGACACGGAGGTGCTCGATCAGTGCACACGGACCATAGTCGATCAGGTTGAACAGCTCAAGAGCATGGTCAACGAGTTCTCCAAGTTCGCCAGAATGCCGTCGGCACGACCTGTGCCGAACGATCTCAACGCACTGATCCGCGAAGTTGTGGAACTCTACGTCCAAGGGAATGACTGCACGGCCTTCTGCTTTGAACCTGAAGCTTTGGTGCCGGTCTTCGACTTGGACAAGGAACAGATGAAAAGAGCTCTGATGAATCTTATCGACAATGCCGTAGCCGCTGCAAGCACGAATGGGTGTGTGTGGGTTCGCACGTCCTTCGATCCTGTACTGTCCATTGCATCCATAGAGGTTGCAGACAACGGCTCCGGAGTCGATTCCAAGGACAAAGACCGCATCTTCGAACCCTATTTCTCCCGAAAACTCGGCGGTACAGGCCTTGGTCTGACTATTGTCAGCGCGATTGTCTCGGATCACAACGGCTTCATCCGGGTAAAAGACAACCCGGGCGGCGGGAGCCGTTTCATCATAGAGCTGCCGGTCAAGCAATGAAGATTGTTCACGGCAGCTCGGTCGATGTTGACAACGCCTCTAGGACTGTTCGCAACGGCGGCGTGGCGATCGTGCCCACGGAGACTTTTTACGCTCTCGCGGCCGATCCGTTCAATGAGGATGCGGTTCGGCGGATATTCAGGATCAAGTCCCGTTCGGAAGGAATGCCCCTGCCGCTGATCGCAGCGGATATTTCCACCGTGAAGAAGCTCGTGACATCCCCCTCTGCAGTCGCCAAACGGCTCATGGATCGCTTCTGGCCTGGCAGCCTCACCATCGTCCTGCAGCCGTGCACGGCATTTTCCTCTTTACTGGCGGGGCCTCAAGGGAAAATAGGAGTAAGAGTGCCGCCCGAGTGCGTCGCCAGGACGCTGGCCGGCCTGATTGGAGGCTGGATTACTGCCACGAGCGCTAACCGTTCCGGCGATCCGGATCCGGATAGGATAGAGTATATCGCCCGCGAGGTCTGCGGCTCAGTCGACATGATCGTAGATGTAGGGCCGACCCCGGGAGGAAAGCCGTCTACTGTGGTGGAGCCGGCGGGAGAAGGTGTGCGCGTAATCCGGGAAGGCTCCGTACCGACAAAACTTATCATGACCTTTCTTGAACGCATGAGTCCATAAATCGTCTTGACAGCAGAATGACCTGCCATTAAGATGCCTGGTATGCTTGGGGGATCGTCTAGCGGCAGGACGGCGGGTTCTGGCCCCGTTGACCGAGGTTCGAATCCTCGTCCCCCAGCCAATAACCCCTTGCAATCATTGAAACTCCCCTACCATAAAGGTGTATGCAAATTCTGCTTTTGGCTGCGTGTCTTACTAATGCGCGGTCAAAGGAGTGACAATAAGTGAAGCCGGTCCTGCCAGATCTCCAAAGCGAAGTCAGGCTGAGCCGTTCGCAGCGGAGGAG
>Ga0172371_10014529_pt1 | contig 10131 bp, 4 predicted proteins | sample Lak12m_FD_114543 | JGI IMG/M metagenome (GOLD analysis project Ga0172371, IMG submission 114543) | Freshwater microbial communities from Kabuno Bay, South-Kivu, Congo - kab_022012_12m | ecosystem: Environmental > Aquatic > Freshwater > Lake | place: Democratic Republic of the Congo: South-Kivu... | reverse complement strand
TGGACTCCCACAAGCCGGCCCGGGACACGCGCGGGATTTCCTGGTCGCCGAGAGTGTCATAGTCGCCCAGGTTGTTGCCGATGCGGCTGTTGACCAGACACTGAGGTTGGCGCTCGTGAACCAGGTCCACTAGCATCCGTGACTGGTCCGGCGTGATGGGTCCCGGCGTGTCGAACCAGATCCCGGCCACCGGTCCGTAGCCGCGTAGCAACTCTTCAATCTGCGGTATGGCCTTCGCCCGGAGATAACGCGGGAAATCCCGTCCTTCCGCCGGAAAATCCCAGCCATTCCCCACCGCGTCGCGCTCGTGCCAGTCCTGCGTTTGGGAGTAGTAGAATCCCAGCCGCAACCCCTCGGCGCGGCAGGCGTCGGCCAGTTCCTTCAGCGGATCACGCTTGAACGGCGTGGCGTCCACGATGTTGAACGGGTTCACCGCGGACTTGAACATGGCGAATCCGTCGTGATGTTTGCTGGTGATCATGATGTGGCGCATCCCGGCGGCTTTCGCCAGCGCCACCCATTCGCGGGCGCTGAAGTGGGTCGGGTTGAAGCGGGCCGCCACCGTTTCGTGGTCGGCCACCGGAATCCGGGCGCGATTCATGATCCACTCGGCGATGCCGTAATGGGTTTTGCCCTGCCACTGGCCGCCGAGTTCGGAGTAAATCCCCCAATGAATGAACAGGGCGAAGCGCGAATCCTTGAGCCACGCGCCGCGCACCAGGTTCGTGCTGGCGCCGAGGTTGGTGCCCCACATGTCGGGCGACGTGCCATCCATGGCCGGCTTCGGGTCCGCAACGCTGGCAGCGTTGAGTGTAAGCAACAGGGCGGTGAGGAGTGTGAGCGTGCGATTAAGGGTTGAAGTCGGTGTGGTCATCGGCGTCGTTTCTTGGGCTTGGTGGGTGTAGCCTCATCCGTATCCCCGTAGAGTGCGCGCAGACGCGCAAGTTCGGCTTTGAGTCCTGCCACGGTATCGGCATGCGCCGGTTCGGCGAAAACGCTGCGAAGCTGGTCCGGGTCGTTTTCAAGGTCAAAGAGTTCCCACTCGTTGACCGGGTAGAAATGCGCCAGCGTATAGCGCTCGGTGCGAATGCCGTAATGCTGCTGCACCCCATGACCGGGATCGTAATAATGGTAGTAGATGCTGCGACGCCAGTCGGCGGGCGACTCACCGCGGAGCAGCGGCAGGAGTGAGCGTCCCTGCACGCTCGCAGGCGCACTCAATCCGGCCATCTCCATGAACGTGGGCGCGTAGTCAATGTTCTGCACCATCTGCCGGACCCGGGAGCCGGGCTTGACGACGCCGGGCCAGCGCATGATCAGGGGCATGGCGAGGGATTCCTCATAAATCCACCGCTTGTCGAACCAGCCGTGCTCGCCATTGAAGAAACTCTGGTCAGCGGAGTAGATGACAACGGTATTGTTCTCGATCCCCTCGCTTTTCAAGTAATCGAGCATTCGGCCCACGCTGTCGTCCACCGCCTTCACACAGCGCAGGTAGTCCTTCATGTATTCCTGGTATTTCCAGCGTGTGAGATCGCGGCCTTTGAGCCCGGCTTCATTGAACGCGGCGTTGCGTGCCCTGAACGCGGCCTGCCACGCCTCGGCTTGCGCGGCGGTGAGACGCCTGGGTGCTTCATCCGGCGGCAGAACTTTGAGATCCTCGGCCAGTGTCATGTCTCGGCCAATCTCCATTTTCTGCGAGCGCGCAGACGAGGTGCGGTTGGAATAATCGTCGAACAGCGTCGGCGGCTCCGGCACCTTCACATCGGCGAGCAGACGGTAGTAGCGCTCCGGCGGTTGCCATGGGCGATGCGGCGCTTTGTGATGCGCGAGAAGCAGGAAAGGCTTGGACTTGTCGCGCGCCTTCAGCCAGGCCAGCGATTTCTCCGTGATGATGTCCGTGGTGTAGCCCTCGATGGTTTCCTTAATCCCGTCCGGCCCTTCAAACCCCGGCCTCCAATAGTGGCCCTGTCTTGGCAGCACGCGGTAGAAGCCAAAACCCGCAGGGGCGTTGCCCAAGTGCCACTTGCCAATCAGCGCCGTCTGATAACCCGCCGCCTGCAACGCCGGCGGAAATGTCCATACGCCATCGCGAATGCTGCCGTTCAGGCGCGTCACGCCATTGATATGGGTGTGAACGCCCGTCAGCACGGTGGCCCGGCTGGGCGAACAAATCGAGTTGCCGCAAAAACTGCGGTCAAATATCACCCCCTGGTCGGCCAGCCGGTCAATGTTGGGCGTAAGCTTCTGCTCGCGGATGAAACCTGACAGCCACTTGCCGCAAGCACCGATGCTCTGGCACGAATGGTCATCGGAGAAGACAAAAAGAACATTTGGCCTGGTTGCCGGTTTCGGGGCATCCGCGCCCCAAAGCGTGGTGAGCGGCGCGAGCAGGAGGAAGGTCAAGAGTGTGAACTGAAGTTTCATGGTTGGTGGATCCATTCGAGGTTGAAACGGGCGCAGGCGATGGACTCCCCGGCTTCATATAGGCAGAGCACGGCGCCATCGGGCAGGACCGCGAGGTCGGAATAGGCGCTGGGCCCGGCCTCGAGGGTCTTGGTCACCGGCCAGGTTTTGCCGTCGTCGCGGCTGAGTTTGATGGAGAGGTTTTCGCGTTTGCCCTTGCCGCCCGGGATTTCCTTGCCGTCCTTGGCGCGTGGCAGCGTGTGGGGGTTGGAGAAAAGCAGCACCCCGCCCGGATGAGTGACGATGCCCGCCATGCAACGCGGCTCCCATAATTCCGGGTGAAACTTCGGCTCACTCCAGCCGGTGGCGCCATCCGCACTGATGGACACGAGCTTGCGATTGGCCGCGGACAGACTGCGGGTCACGAGCATCACGCGGCCGTCGGAGAGCGTCGCGAGCATCGTCTCGTTCGGACTGTTCAGCTCGCCGGCATTGGGAAACGCAATGTCGCCCGCCTTCCACGTCCTGCCGTGGTCGTCGCTGAAAATCGTGCCCGCCGCTGACGGACCGTGGTCGCCCAGGCCGCCGTAGGCCAGCCAGATGGGCACCACCAGGCGTCCACTCTTGAGCCGAACACCGTGTCCCGGCCCGGTGGCGATGACTTTCCAATCGTATTTCGCGCGGAACGGCTCGAACGCGGCGGTGATCTCGACCGGCTGGCTCCACGTCACACCGTCGTCGGTGCTGCGCATGGAGAAGCAGCGGGCGTAGTTCACGCAATAGAGAAACTCGATCGCGCCACTCACGCGATCCACGATGGCGACGGGGTTGTTGACGGTCTGCTCGCGCGCGCCTTCGGCGGTGGGCTTGTGCGGGTTGCCCTCGATGCGTGTGGCCCGATGCGCGATGTGCTGCGAGGGCAGCCAGGTCTTCGTGCCATTGGTTGAGCGACGCAGATGCACCTCGATCTCGCCCCAATCCTTGCGGTCGTTGCGGCGGGCCTCGCAGTAGGCCAGCACCGTGCCCTTCGGCGTAACGACGATGCCGGGGATGCGATAACGGACGACTCCGTTGAACCCGGGCGGAAAGCCCTCCGTTCTTTCCAGCAAAGGTTCGGCCACACTGGTGGCGCGCGGCTTCGGTTCCGCCTCTGGTTTCGCTTTTGGTCTGCCGCCGGAAGCCTTGCTGACCAACTGGCGCAATCGCACGGCACCGCTGATGGCTTTGCCGGCAATGACGTCTTCCTCCCGGAACGTTGCCATGAGGATGTGCCGCTCCTGGGTGCGGTTGTAATCGTAGATGATGCGGATAAGGCCATCGGGTGTCTGTTGGCCATCGGGATAGGAAACGCCGCGGCGCTCGTCGAGCATGAGGCCGCCTGTCCAGGTCTTGCCGTCATTTTTGGAGACAAAAGCCATAAGGTGCGAACGTCCAGTGCGCTCTTCCATGGAACCATGTTTAACCAGCAGCAGATTGCCGGAGTTCAGGTGGGAGATGAAGAAGCGTGCGGCGGGATGCGGAATGGACGAAGGGGTAAGTTCCGGCCACGTTCTGCCACGATCGCTGGAGACGCTCTCGCCAATGCCGTATTTGGTGCGGACCAACAACCAGAGCGAACCGTTCTTGCGCTCAACAAACATGTGTTCGTCATAATTGCGCACCTCCACTGGTACATTGCATGCACCCCGCACCGACCAGGTTTTGCCCTGGTCGCTTGAAACCACCATGCGCGCGCTGTGGTCGGTTTCGCGCCAGGTCGAAACGGGAAGGACCCACTCGCCGGTGGAAAGGACGATCGGCTTGCACATCATGATCCCGTCAGTGATCCGCCGCGGGGCGGTCCATTTCGGGTCTCCGGAATTCGGATTCGGGATCTCGAGAAACCAAACTCCGGCCAGCGAGCCGCTGTGTCCGACGGCCTGAGCCCAAATCCAGCGGAGCTTGCCGTCGGGAGCCATCCAGAGTTCGGGGTCGTAGGCCCGCACCGGTCCCGCCGCGTCAGGATCGGCAATCAGCACTTCCTGCCAGGTTGCACCTTGATCGCCGCTGGTGCTCAAGACCGCGTAATTGTTCTCATCTTCACCCGGTGTAAGGCCCGCGTAGCAGGTCGCCCAGAGCCGTCCGCCGGGCGCTACCGCGATGCTGGGAATGCCCTGAAAAGCGCGATTTGTCGTCGCATGTACTGTCTGAGGCTGGCCCACATACTGCGGCGGCTTGAGGAAGGGCTTGTCCTCAGCGTCCATCCGGGAGGTGTCGCCCTTTATCGCGGGCGCGCTCTTGGCCTTGCGTTTCGCCTTCGCCTTGCCTTCCCGTGGGGCGGCGGTGTCCTGAGGCCCGACGACGGCGGCGGCGGTGTCGCGCGCGGGGCTGGGCGGCAGCGTCTTCACCCAGGCAAGCGCCTTGTCGGTCAATAACTTCACAACCTCGGGATTAGAGCTGGCGACGTCGTGCTCTTCACCGGCATCCTTCGGAATGTTGAAGAGCTGCGCGCCGGTGCCCTTGTGACTGACGAACAGTTTCCAATCGCCGTCGCGGATCGCGAGCATCGGCGGCAGGTAGCCATCCTCGACGCCTTGCACGTTGAACAGCCATTCCCAGTGCAACGCCTTGGTGCGTGAGCGCGAGGTGCCAAGCCAGATGTCGCTCACGTCCTCGCCATCGGGCTGAACGTCGGCGGGAACAGCGACGCCGGTGAGCTTGCAGATCGTGGGCAGGAAATCAACGCCGCCGATGACGCTCGTTTCATCGACTCGACCCGCTGCGACGCGCCCCGGCCAGCGCAGCAGGCCGAAGGTGCGAATTCCACCTTCATACATGCTGCGCTTGCGTGCGCGCAGCGGGCCAGGACTGCCCACCCCGGCGTTGGCGGCGTTGACGATGCGGTAATCCTCAGGACCGTTGTCGCTGGAAAAGAAAATGATCGTGTTGTCCGCGAGCTTGAGCTCGTCGAGCGCGGCGAAGAGCCGTCCGAGTTGCGTGTCGAGGTCGGTGAGCGACGTGCAGAACACCCGCATCTGGTTGGTCAGGTCCTTGGCGTTCGACAGATACTTGCGCATCCACGGGCCGAACGCCGGATCGCTCGCGCTCGGCGCGAGGTCCGCATACGCCGCGAGCTGCTCCGGCGTGGGCTTGAGCGGGGCATGCGGCAGCAGTGTCCACACGTTCGCGTAGAACGGGCGATCCTTGTTCGCTTTGATGAAGGCAATCGTCTCATCCACAATGAGCGCCGTTGATTTCGCGCGGAAATGCGGGTCGTTACTCTTTGCGCCAACAACCCCGAGCTGCGGGCCTGTCGATAGGAGCGTCTTCGATTCGGCGATGCCGTAGGCCGCCGGCGGTGGCGCATCCTTGCCGCTGCCGAGATGCCACTTGCCGAAATGCGCCGTCGCGTAGCCAGACTCGCGCAGCAATCGGGTGATCGTCGGCACTTTCGGGTCGAGCCAGTCCGGCATCGAACGCGCCCCGTTGAGTGCGTGGCTGGAAAAGTGGCCGTGGACGAGGTCCCGCGACGGAACGTGGCCGGTCATGAAGGCTGCCCGGCTCGGCGAACAGACCGTGGCAGCCACGTAGAACTGCTTGAACCACGTCCCCTGGCTGGCAAAGCGGTCGAGATTGGGCGTCTTCACATACGGATGGCTGGCGAAGTGCGCGTCGCCCCAGCCCTGATCGTCGGTGAGGATGAAAATGACATTGGGACGTGTGGCGGGTTTCGTTGCGTCGGCGGCCCGGGCTGCGCAGAACGGCGTGAGCAGCAGGGCGGCAACGATGAGCGGAGCAACCGATGGGGGACAGGAGCGCGGGATTTGCTTATTCATGTTCGGTTCAGGAGCGGGTCTGCCGCCTGTGGTTCAGTGCCAGCGGCATGGTTTGGGTCATCGTTTCGAGGCCGCTTTCTTTTCCCGCCTGGCTTTGGGGGACGCCGGCGGCGCAGCGGATGCGTCCGGCGCGGGCAAGCCCTCGGTGCGGATGCGTTTGCCCAACGCGCGAAGCACCCGCTCGTGTTCCGGCGGGATGGAACCATCGGGCCGCGGGCCTGTGTTGAGGAGCAGGTTGGCGCGGGCGGTCGCGGCCTCGGCCAGTTTGGTCCAGGCCTCCTCCGTGCTGATGTGACGTCCCTGCGTGTTATAGCCCCAGCTCTTTTCCTGCAACGTGGAGCAGATCTCCATCGGTTTGCCGGAAGGATTCTCCACGGCTTTGCGTTCCGGCGCGAAGAAGTCCTCGGTGCCGAGCAACCCCTGTTTGTAGGACACCAGCACCTGCGGCTGCAGCCGGTGGATGTGGTCGTAGAGTTCCTGGCATTTGAACTTCGTTTGGTCGCCGGACAGCGGCACCCCGATACCGTCCAGCCAGATCGCCGCGATGGGCCCGTAGTTGGTCAGCAATTCGGTGATCTGTGCGGTCATGAAATCCAGATACTTCTGCAAGTCATGGCTCTGGCCATAGGCGTAGGACGGCTCCGGCGGGTCATACCTCGGCCGCGCGTTTCGACCCCACTGGTCATTGTTTGGCGCGTGCGGATGCTTCCAGTCCCGCCCGTGTGAGTAGTAGAGGCACAGCCCGAGTCCCTTCTTCCGGCAAGCGACGGCCAACTCAGCAACGAGGTCGCGCTTGGCCGGGCTGTTGACGCTGTTGAAATCGGTCTGCTTGGTCGCGAACAGGCAGAAGCTGTCGTGGTGGCGCGTGGTGATGTTCACGTAACGCATCTCGGCCGCCAGCGCGAGATCGGTGATGAAGTCGGCGTCGAACTTCTCGGCCGTGAAGCGGTCCTTCAGCTTCGCGTATTCGGCCACCGGGATCAGCTCGCGCAACTGAAGCCACTCGTGGCGGCCTTCCAGCGAATACAGCCCGTAATGCAGGAACAATCCGAACTTCGCCTCGCGAAACCAAGTCAACGCCGCCTGGCGTGGGTTCTTTTTGTAGGCCGCCTCGTAGCCTTTGAGGTATGCGGGCACGCCATCCGACTGCGCAAAGAGTGGCGAGCGCCCGCACAGGGTGGCAACGGAGGCGATGGCGGAAGTCTGGAGAAACTGCCGACGGGTTGTGATGTGGTTCATGGTGGTTTGGTGTTTAGTTGACTGGTGTTCTGCCCGCCTTTTTCTTCCCGGCCCCGGGCGCGGGATAGGGTTGCGTGGGGTCCATGCGCTGATAGTCGGCTTTGGTCGGACCACCGCCGAACTGTTCCCAATACCAGACGGCGAACGGATTGAGTTTCGGCCCGACAACCTTCTCGTTGACCATCAACGGCAGGCAGTCAGCCCACCAGCGGTCAAACGCGGCGCTCAGTTCCCGCACCTCTTGGGGATGCTGGGCCGCGACGTTGTTCTTTTGGCCGTAGTCCGCCGCGAGGTCGAACAACTGCCAGTTCGGTTCGCGTCCGCCGTCCTCGCTGACCAACGCCCACCGCGAGTTCCGGACGGCGGCCATCGTGAACTTCGATTCATTTGGGTCGGCCGACTTCGGCCACCGTCCTTGATGCGTGAAAAGATTGCGGTCCGTCCAGGTCGCGCTGGGGTTCTCCAGCAACGGCACGAGGCTGCGGCCGTCGATCTGCCGTTTCACCTCGGCGGAGAGTTTCGCCCCGGCGATTTCGGCGAGCGTCGGGAAGAAATCAATGTGCGCCGTGAGCGCCTTCGTCTCGCCCGGGTTCAACGTTCCGGGCCAGCGCCAGAACGACGCAGCGCGCGTGCCGCCAAGCCAGGCGGTGCCTTTCGCGCCTCGCATACCGGCGTTGAACACCGGAACGCCCGCCGCCGTGCCGTTGTCGTTCATGAAGATGACGAGCGTGTTCTTCTCGATGCCCCACTCCCGTAGTTTCCCGAGCAGCCGGCCGACGTTTTCGTCAATGTTGTGGATCATGCCGAAGAAGTTCGCGATTTGCGGCCTGGAAAGCTTGCCTGTGTAAAGCGCGGCGTCTTCCGGTCGGGCGATGTAGGGCCCATGCGGCGCGTTTAATGAGATGTAAGCGAAGAACGGTTTGCCGGTTTTGCGCCGGGCGTCTATCCACTCTGTGGCCTGACGATAAAACACGTCGGTGCAATAGCCCTTGGTCTTCACAAACTTCCCGTTGTGCAGAATGGCGGGGTCGAAGTAGGTGTTGCCGGGCGCGTCGCCGCACGAGCCGGGATAGACCTGTCCAATGCCGCCCCCGCCGTGAATGAACATCTCGTCGAAGCCGCGCGCGCCGGGGAGGTATTCCTTTTCATCGCCCAGATGCCACTTGCCGAAGATGCCGGTGGCGTAGCCCGCTTCGCGGAGCACCTGAGCCAGCGTGGTGGCCTTCAGGGTGAGGCGTTCGCGCTCGAGAATGGTATGTGTCACGCCGTTCTTGAACTCGTGGCGTCCGGTGAACAAGGCGCTGCGCGTCGGCGCGCACGTGGGGCTGACGTGAGAATCCTCGAATCGCACGCCCTCAGACCGCAGGCGGTCCAAGTGGGGCGTTTTGAGGATCGGGTTGCCATGCGCCGAGATGTCGCCGTAGCCCTGATCATCAGTGAGGATGAAAATGACGTTGGGGCGCTTGCCAGCGATGGTATCCGCATTGCTGGCGAGCGGCGAGGCCAGCAGCAGCGCGGTGAGGAGGAGCAGAGTGCGCTTCATGTCTGTTCTCGACTATCCGGTTGTGCTTTTCATTCGAGCGAGGTTGTGCCTTTCCACAAAACGCGCGTCGCAACATAGCTGCGATAACCGTATGAACATCATGCATTGTTCACTTCTCCGACGGGCAAGGGCCAGAGCGAGTTGCTGGTCAATGCGCTTTACCAGAAGAGCCCATGGGTGCATCCGAATTACCCAACGAGGAGCCAGGCCTTCGGACATTGATCACGGCGGGACCCACTGCAACGCGAAGTGTTCAGTGCCCCGCGCGCGCCCGCCCAGCCCCAGCCACAAGGCCAGCGGGAAACTGGCTGGCTTCGGCTCGGCCGGGGAGGTTCGTTGGTTCGGTGGATTCGGCTGCGATTCCTGTTGGCTGGGAGGTTACGGCGGATTCGCCTGCCATGGCAGCCAGACCCGCGACGCTCAAAGCCAGGCCCAGGCTGGATGCCAGAAGGAGGTGATGGGTTCGTGTTTTCATCGCGGCAGGGAATGAGTCCTTCAGTCCACCACGTTCACCCGATAGAACCGGCGCGGACTTGCGGCGGGAGGGCTGCCCGTTTGCGCGCCGTTGTCGGACCAAATCGTGACCGCATTGGTCGCCTTCAGCGCAGGGCCGGCGTTGGGCCAAACAATCAGGTCCGGGCTGAATTGCACCTGGTAGCAGACGTTCGTGACGCTGGTCCAGCCGAGTTGGAAGGAACTTCGGTCGGGCGCCAGCAGACGGGTCACGATTTGCGGCGGCGGCGGGAGAAGGAAACTGTTCCATCGCTCGAAGTCCGCGCGATAGTCGGCGTAGTCAATGTCCGGGACGTAGAGCTCCAAGTAAGTGCTCCCGTAGGTGTCGTAGGCGAACTGTATCCCGTCAGCGGGCGTGCCGTTCGTCGTGTTGTCCAGGTGGTCCGGGTTGAACGGGCGCGCCCACGAGCCGAGCGCCTGAAAGCCGATCCACGTGTTCGTCTGCGACAGCGCGAGGTCCACCGCCCAGTTGGGATTCGGCGTGCCGGTCACGGGATCGAGTCCGGGGGCGGGCCGCGAAGCCGCAAGGTTCTCCATGAAGAAGCCGACGCGCGGGCGGGTGACGCCGTTGAATTCGGCGAGCAGTTGCTGGCGGATGAACTCGTGCGCCGTCAG
>Ga0172371_10014528_pt1 | contig 10131 bp, 8 predicted proteins | sample Lak12m_FD_114543 | JGI IMG/M metagenome (GOLD analysis project Ga0172371, IMG submission 114543) | Freshwater microbial communities from Kabuno Bay, South-Kivu, Congo - kab_022012_12m | ecosystem: Environmental > Aquatic > Freshwater > Lake | place: Democratic Republic of the Congo: South-Kivu... | reverse complement strand
CTATCGCGAGCTGCTGCTCTTTCTCACCTGGCGCGACGTGATGGTGCGCTACAAGCAGGCGGCCCTCGGCGTGGCGTGGGCGGTGCTGCAGCCGGTGTTCAGCATGGTGGTCTTCACGGTGATCTTCGGGCGGCTGGCCAGGCTGCCCTCCGACGGCATACCATACGCGCTGTTCACCTTCGTCGCGCTGCTGCCCTGGCAGTTGTTTTCCGGTTCGCTCACCCGCGCGGGAACCAGTCTGGTGGGCAGCGCCCACCTGATCACCAAGGTCTATTTCCCGCGGCTGGTGATCCCCATCGCCGCGGTGGGCGCCTGCCTGGTCGATTTTCTCATCTCCTTCGGCGTGCTGGCGCTGCTCATCGTCTGGTATGACCGGACTACAAGCTGGCATTTCGTCTTCGGCTGGCCGCTGCTGGCGCTGCCGCTCTTCGTACTTTTCGCGCTGCTCGCCTCGCTGTCGGCCGCGCTCTGGCTGTCCGCGCTCAACGTCATGTACCGCGACGTGCAGCATACCATCCCGTTTCTCGCACAGGCGTGGATGTATGCCTCGCCGGTGGCTTATTCCGCCGGCCTGGTGCCGGAAGGGCCGTGGCGCATCGTCTACGGGCTCAATCCGATGGCCGGCGTCATCCAGGGCTTCCGCTGGGCCCTCCTCGCCGGCGAGCCGCCCGACGCCCTCATGCTCGCCTCGGCCGTGGTGGTGCTGCTCATGCTGGTGGGCGGTCTCTACTATTTCAAGCGCATGGAACGAACCTTCGCGGATGTGGTATAATGAATCAAGTGACTAGTGATTAGTGGCTAGTGACTGGTGTGGAGATCATATAAAGCTTTCTTTTGCTAGAGAAGGTTTGCGGTGACAAGGACACTGGCCACTCGCCACCAGTCACTAGCCACTATAGGTATTATTTATGCGTCGTGATGTAGCTATACGAGTGGAAAATCTGGGGAAGCGGTATCGCATCGGGCAGCAGCGGGAGTCGTACAAATCGTTGCGCGAATCGCTGGTAAATGCCGCGGCGACGCCTCTTCGCCGCCTGCGTGGGGAGCAGGCGCCGGAGAATAACACCTTCTGGGCATTGAAGGATGTCTCCTTCGAAGTGAAACACGGCGAGGTGGTGGGCATCATCGGGCGCAACGGCGCCGGCAAGAGTACGTTGCTCAAGCTTCTCACCCGCATCACCGACCCGACGGCGGGGCGGGTCGAGATGAACGGGCGCGTCGCCTCGCTGCTCGAGGTTGGCACCGGCTTCCATCCCGAGCTGACCGGGCGCGAGAACATCTATATGAACGGCGCCATCCTCGGCATGACGAAGCGGGAGATCTCGAGTAAATTCGATGAGATCGTCGCCTTCGCGGAGATCGAGCAGTTCCTCGATACTCCGGTGAAGCGCTATTCCAGCGGCATGTACGTCCGCCTCGCTTTCGCGGTGGCCGCCCACCTGGAACCGGAGATATTGCTGGTGGACGAGGTGCTGGCAGTGGGGGATGCGCAGTTTCAGCAGAAATGTTTGGGGAAGATGGGAGAGGTAGCGAAGGGCGGCCGGACAGTGCTGTTTGTGAGTCATAATATGTCCGCCATCGAGCGCCTATGCAAAAGCGCGCTTTATCTGGTGCAGGGGTGTTCGAACGCTTTTTCCGATGTGCGTAACGGGATTGAGCATTACTTTGCCTCTATCGCTGTGAAGGAGCGAGTTATTGCACTTTCTTATCCCGACGTCCCGGACAAGCCCATGCAGTTCTGCACTGTCCGCCTAAACACGCCGCATAAAGAGGCAATCGACATGGCAGAAGAACTCGTTTTCAATATTGCCGTACTAACACGCCGGCCAGTGGATGGGGCATATGTTACTATAAATATTTTCGATCAACATGACATCCCTCTATATTGGACAGCGGATATCAGTTCGAAACGCTTCATTAATCCAGCGCCTGGTCGCTGTACGCTCGTTTGTCATTGTCCAGCATATTTGTTAACACCAGGACGTTACACTGTCAATTTCGGTATTAATTCTCTAGGTTTAGGAATAATCGATTACACTCCAACTGCTCGTATCTCCTTTACTATAGAAGATCGTGACTCCCTGTTAGCCTCTTATGGGATTAAGCACCCCGGAGTATCGGCGGTTCCCAGCAAGTGGGTGGTTGACTCCTATGCACAGGATACATGACTCTTTAGATTGATTTACGTAAATTTAGCACTATTAGCTATCCAGCATCAGCATAGGGGTTTCGTTTCAGTTGAAGTTTGAAAGTTTGTATTGGACAGCCTGTTAAACGGGATCATCTTGTAGTGTCAATTAAAGAGATCAGCAGTTTTAACCCCGTTAAAGAATAAAAATCATCGCGACCAAGTGAAGTACAGTAAGTCATAGTCAAGCCGAAATAAACGCGGTTCGCACCATCTTCGAGATCGCGAACATCTTCAATATCATATAGCCGGCATGAGTTGTTAATAAAATATTATCTACTCATCACTGGTGGCGCTGATACTTTGGCAATATTGCCGTTTGACTCCTTAAGGGGATTATCCTATAATTGACCTGATAAAAGATGTTCAGACTCTTACTCATAACTACCCAGGCAATGGTAGAGTTGCCTTACTACTCCGGTAATAGTAAGGTCGTAAGCAATTGAGTGTATCCGTGCTGAGCACAGAAGAGCCCGTGGCAACTCAACAACAGCCGGATCAGTAATTGCGGGAAATGTTAGCACAGAATCATTCTCCGCAATGCAATTATTTTATTGTCGGATAAGTAAGCTAATGACCAGCTACCTCTAATTAAGCGAAGGGAGTAATCGCATGGCCTCAATCATGGTAACTGGCGGTCTCGGTGCCGTCGGAACATACTTATCTGCTGAGCTCAACGCACGTGGGCATGAAGTCTGGATATACGACCTGCCTCATCATCCCGGTGAAAGGTATATCCGTGGCGACGTTGGCGACTACCGACAACTCGAAACCGCTTTGATGGCAAACGACACGCGTCAGACGCGCTATACCGGCGACGTTCCGCGTTTTGACATGGTCTATCATTTAGCCGCTGAGTTCGGGCGCTGGAACGGGGAGGATTTTTATGAGACCATGTGGCGCGCTAATGCCATCGGCACCAAGCATCTTCTGCGCCTGCAGGAACGACTCGGCTTCCGTGCGGTATACTTCTCCTCCTCCGAGGTATATGGTGACTACGATGGGGTAATGACGGAAGATGTGCTTGAGCGGGTACCAATCCGACAACTTAACGATTATGCGATCTCGAAGTGGGTCAACGAGCAACAGGTTATGAACTCAGCCGACATGCACGGCACCGAATCTGTACGCGTCCGGTTGTTCAATACCTACGGTCCTGGCGAGCCTTATTCCCCCTACCGCTCTGTCATTTGTATGTTTATCTATCACGCGCTGCACGGTCTACCCTTTACTGTTTATCGCGGCCACCAACGCACCTCTACCTATATTACCGACATGGCCCGCACTCTGGCAAATATAGCCGACCACTTCCACCCCGGCGAAGTATATAACATTGCGGGTACATCATACCATACCATAGAAGAAGTCGCTGAGTTAGTCATCAAATATACCGGGTGTAACCCTGCCCTTGTCCAATATACCGAACTCGAACCCTTCACCACTGTGAAGAAGGAAGTCGAATGCACGAAGGCGATTCGCGACTTGGAGCACAATCCCCAAGTGTCGCTGGTTGACGGCATTCGGTCGACTGTCGATTGGATGAGGAGCATTTATGCTCGCTAAGGTTTGTATCATCGGCATCGGTTATATAGGTTTGCCTACGGCCTTAAAGCTGGCAGAAGCCGGATTAGAGGTGGTCGGCGTTGACGTAGACCACGAATTAATCGCTCGCATCAATGATGGCAGCTTCAATTCGCAGGAACCCGGGCTCACCGAATTGTACCAGAAGGTACGCAAGCGCTTCTCAGCTACCATCGAGGTGCCGGAGTCTGATGCCTTTATCATTGCCGTTGGCACGCCGCTTCTGCGTCGACGCAAGGCGGCCGACCTCTCGGCGGTAGAACGGGCCATCCGCACCATGTGTCCGAAACTGCGGCCAAACAACCTGGTTGTACTGGAATCCACGGTGCCGCCTCTAACCTGTCGTGAGTTGGTAGCTCCGCTCATAACGGAACTCACTGGTTACCAAGTCCCAGAAGATATTCTCCTGGCGCACTGTCCCGAGCGCGTTATTCCCGGCAATATCTTATGTGAGATAACGGAGAATAGCCGGATCGTCGGAGGAGTAAATACCTCGTCCATCAATGCGGCCAAGGCGTTATACAAGCACTTCGTGACTGGGCCATTGCTCCTCACGGACGACGTCACAGCGGAGTTATGCAAGCTTGCAGAGAATACTTATCGCGATGTGAATATCGCGCTCGCTAATCAACTTGCGGATGTAGCCAAAAGTGTTGGGGTCTGCTGGCAGGATCTCTTTCAACTCGCCAACCACCATCCACGTGTTAATTTGCTGGCACCGGGTATCGGTGTAGGCGGGCACTGCTTGCCCATTGATCCGTGGTTCATCGCTGAGGTAAACCCGTTGGCTTCAACCTTGCTCCAAGAAGCGCGGCGGATTAATGATGCTCGCCCGCGTGAGATCGCGAGTGCGTTGCGCCAAGAGGTTGCTGATTGTCCCGGCGCAAAAATCGTTATCATTGGGATGACCTATAAACCGGACACGGAGGATTGCCGGGAGAGTCCGGCGATGGCGATCGCTGATGAACTGCGCAACGATGGCTATCAGGTGACCCAATATGATCCACTGGTTCCAGGATATACCTATTGTTCGTTATCTGATGCAGCCCGTGGGGCAGATTTGCTTGCGGTGCTCGTGCAGCATACGGTCGTTCGTGAGGAGCTCACCCATTCTTATACTGCCATTATGAACGGGATGCGCAGACAGCGCATCGTGCTATACTGATATAAATTCAACATCTGAAGGTCGGATATGCAACACAATATTGGTATGACGAAATTTGCATTGATTTCTCACTCTGTTCCCCCCGAACGGAGTGGGCAGGCAGTGATACTCTCTCGGTTGCTACAAAATCTTCCTCCAGAGCGCTATTGTATATTATCAAAACAATCGATCTCACCCGGCAACATCTACCTGCTACCCAGACCATTCCGAATCACGCGTGGATCCCGATGGGGCTTGGCAACCCTGCGTCAAGAGGTGAACACCTTGATCGGACGAGCACAATACCTTCCGGCGCTGGTGCGGGAAATCGTGCGAATCGTCAGCGCTGAGCGATGCACGGCAATCGTGGCCTGCACCGGGAATCTGTGGTACTTGCCGGCCGCCCATGCCGCCAGTCGCGCGCTCGGTCTCCCACTTATCGTCTATATTTTCGATTATTATTCACATCAACATCTTGATGGAGCATTGGCGTCTACACTCGCCTGCGATTGGGAGAGGACGATCCTTCCTAATGCTGCACACGTCATCGTGACGAATGAAGTGTTGGCGGATGAGTTGAGTCGGCGTTATCGCATTACACCGGTTGTCCTTCACAACCCTTGCGACCTGACCGAATACGCTAATAATCCTGCCATATCCCGACTGGATGATAAGATACGGATTGTCTTTACCGGTGCTGTTTACGAGGCGCAAGCCGATGCATTGACCAATCTATGTGCGGCGTTAGAGCAAATGGACGAGCCTCGTATCACACTACACCTCTACTCTCGGTTCGATCTCCAGTGGTTAGAGAGATACGGCAGGCGAATTATCTTCCACGGCAACCTGAAGATGGAGGAAATTGTGACAGTGCAGCAGCAGGCAGATATCTTATTCCTACCGTTGGCGTTTCAGTCACGCTTTCATCCATTACTGATCAATACTTCTTTGCCGAGTAAATTTCCTGAATACTTGGCAGCTCGTCGTCCTATTCTTGTACATGCACCTGCCGATTCATTCCCTGCCTTGTATTGTCGGCAGCATGGATGCGGTTTGGTAGTAGACGAGCGCGATCCAGGAAAACTGGCCGCAGCTATTCGGCTATTAGTAGATGATATGACGCTGCGGCAACAATTGACAGAGCGCGCCTGGGAGCGTGCGTGCGCCGATTTCGATTTGCGTAAAATAGGACCACGTTTCGCGCACCTATTTAATACATTTTAATAGGTTATCATACTAAGGTTATTGTCCATGAGTTCTTTGCTACGTAATAGTTTAAAATCGAAAAATATATTATTCGTTGTGCCTGATTATGTTTCTATATCTGTTGCTCCTTGGATGCAGCGTATGATAGATTCGCTACATTCACATATCTATGCTATTGCAATGAATAATCCACCTGAACATCATTGGCATAGCAGTATACCAATATTATCGTATTCTCCATCATTTAATACACGCGTCTATCGTAAAATCAGAACATATATAGGTAGAAACAATATTGATATGAATCATTATATGTGTGACAGGTTTAATAAAATTATCGCTACGCATCCTATTGATACTATTTTTATAAATTATTTTACACTGGCTCAATTTTTTGAAAGCATATTACTTAATACAAATAAAAAATTATTTATTCATATTCATGGATACGATATAACTGCTGATCTTCGCTCTCATGATAATCCAACAACCTGTAGATATTCAACTGATTATCTTAAATCTATTTGTAATATTAGTCAAAAAGCTACTATTATTGCTAATTCAAACTTTACAAAAAATCAATTATTGGAGATGGGTGTAATAGAAAATCATATAATAGTTAAATATTTTGGTGTACCAGTTAGTGATCATCCGCCAATACAGAAACAAAATCAATCTCAATTGGAAATACTATTTTTGGGTCGTCTCGTTGATTGTAAAGGACCAGATATTGTCATGCAAGCATTTGATTTGGCTTGTCAACAAGGTCTAAATGCTCATTTAACTATTGCTGGTGATGGTCCTTTACGAATAACATGTGAACTATTGAAGCGACGATTATTATTTGGAGATCGTATATCATTGCTAGGTTATGTCGATGAATCGACGAGCCAGCAATTGAGAGAAAAAGCAGATATCTTTACAGCGCATAATTGTTTAGGACCACTAACACATCAAGAAGAAGGATTCGGCGTTAGTATTATTGAAGCTATGGCAGCAGCTCTTCCTGTGATAACAGGTCGCAGTGGCGGAGTAAATGAATCGGTTGTTGATGGACATACCGGCATACTCATTGAACCTGGCGATATCATGCAACATGCTAATGCCTTTTTATTATTACAACAAAATGGTGAATTAAGATATAGTTTAGGTATTGCTGGTTGGCAACGTGTTAGACAAAAATTTACAATACAGCAAGAAAAAATTAAGCTAACTGAAATATTTGGAATATTTTAATTGTTGGGTATGCAATTGATAAAGTAATACTCTAGCTATAGTATTTTAGTTTTAAGGGAGACGATAAATGACATTGCGCGGTTTTTTTCGTCGAATTACATTATTATGCGATAGCCGTATTATGCAGCATCAGAATATCAAACATTCATTTGTTTCGAACCCGGAATTAATTAGTCATACAGCAAGGATCAACAATAGTTTTTTAAAGGGCGATATTCATATTGACGCATGTGCAAGGGTATTAGATGGTGTAAATTTAGTGGGAAGGATACAGATTGGGCGCTATACCCACATCGAAGGGCCGGATACAGATGTATATGCAAAGGTTCATTCAGTGCTGATCGGATCGTTTTGCTCTATAGCGCGTCATGTCGTGTTTCAAGAGTATAATCATCCATTGAATACTTGCAGCACATATTTCATTCAGCGGCACGTATTTGGCGATAATACCAATCCTATATGGAGTAAAGGACCGATTATCGTTGGAAATGATGTCTGGATTGGAACGCAATGCATTATTCTTTCCGGATCGAAGATCGGTCATGGTGCCGTGATCGGCGCAAATAGCGTTGTCACCCATGATATTCCGCCCTATGCGGTTGCAGCGGGTAGTCCAGCACAGGTAATTCGATACCGCTTCGATGACATTATTATCACACGCCTGCTTTCTCTTGCCTGGTGGGACTGGCCGATAGATCGTATTCAGAGGAATCGCTCGCTATTCGACCAGCCACTCACTTTATCGCTATTTGATAATATCGTCGATTAGGAGGGCACGGATTGGGATCCGAACCGTTAATCACTATCGGCATAACCTGTTTTCGCGAAGGCGACTGGCTGCTGGAATGCTGGGAGAGCGTACTGGCGCAGACCGATGATCGCTGGGAAGCGGTGCTGGTGATGGATGGCGGAGCGGATGAGCGCACGCGGGAGATATTCACGGCACTGGATCATCCAAAACTGCGAAAGTATGCCTTTACTGAAAACGTCGGTCCCTATCCGGCACGCAACAAAGCCTTCGAGCTGACGGATACACCGTATCATTTCTACCTGGATGGGGATGATCAACTGGTGCCGGAGTCGGTGGCATTGATGTTGGAGGCATTTACCCGGCATCCGGATGCCGGTTTTGTATATGGCGATTATGAAGTGTTCGGTATTGATAATTCTCATCTGTGGAAATGGCCTGTTGATCCATTACCTGAAGAGATACCAGATAAGCGACCTCCTGGGGCATGTGTTTATGTGAAAGCTGTCTGGCAACAACTCGGAGGATTCTGCCTCCATTTTGCACGTGGTGCAGGCGATTGTGATTTTCACTTAACCTTGGCGGAATCTGAAATTCGTGGGTATCATTGTGGGAGAGTATATTATCGATACAGAGAAAACTCTGAAGGGGTATCGCGAAGCCGTAAAAAGCAATTAGTAATGGCTGAATTGCGCGAATTGATGGTTAGGCGCCATCCTCGTATCTTTGCAGATAGAAATCGTCGTATACGATTTCTATCCTATTCCTATAAGATCGCAGCATGTGCGAACTATTGGAGCGGTGACATACGGGCTGCAACAAAATGGGCACGCAAGGCTATTTATTATGGAAGTTGGTCTCAACGATATCTCTGGGCAATTATGCTGGCGGCATATCTACCTGTATCTCTGGAACACAGATCACGGCAATATTGGCAAAAGAAGATTGATTCGAAAAAACTTAACAGCCATACATCAACAAAGGGAATATAAAGGCATTACCTGCACTCCTTTTCGGTCTTCGCTCTGGGAAGGAGTGGCCCAACGGGCAGCCAATGTGACACATGCGAGTATGCGGAGATATTATGATTGCCCCTCTCATCACCATCGGCATAACCTGTTATCGCGAAGGCGATTGGCTTCTTGAATGCTGGGAGAGCGTGCTGGCCCAGACCGTAGACCGCTGGGAAGCTGTACTGGTGATGGACGGTGGTGCTGACGAAAGAACCATTGAGATCTTCAATGCCCTTCAGCACCCACGTTTGCGAAAGCATAGGATGGAAGTTAATGGAGGACTCAGTACCAGTAAAAATAAGGCATTCGAGTTAACCCGGACAAAATATCATTTCTATCTTGATGGTGATGATAAAATCCCTCCGACGGTTATTCAAAAGGCAAATGCCTTAATTGAAAGTGACGATTCCATTGATCTGATTTATGGTGATATCATTAATATCCCTTGTGGCTCCATTCGAAAGCTTCCACAGCATGTTACGGAAGATAATCTATTGTCATTGCTTGGCGCGGGTATTTATAAAAAGTCACTTTGGGAGCAATTAGGTGGCTTTAACAAAGAGTTCACACGAGGTGGAGCCGACTCGGATTTTCGCATATCAATGTATGAAGCAGGAAGTAGGATGCAGCATATTGGCTCTATATATTACTTGTATAGGAATAATGAAAAGGGAATGTACTCTAAACGGAAATTAACACACTATGAAACTTTGATAAAGATTATACAATGCCACCCGGTTTATTTTGCGAATAATCAATTACGTAAACAAGTGTTAATATACGGGTATTGTTCCTCGATTTCCGGATTTTTGAGGATTGGTAATAATCGTAGAGCTCTCTATTTAACACTACGCGCATTGTTTACCGTTGATACCTTATCTTTATCTTTATGGAAAATATTTCTGTATGTAATTTTATATATGCTGCATTTTAAACGGACTGTCAAATCCTTGCATTAAGGCATCTGATGCTTTTTTCCAGCACAATCTTTATCTTTTTTTTTCTGCCGGCCGTG
>Ga0172371_10014527_pt1 | contig 10132 bp, 8 predicted proteins | sample Lak12m_FD_114543 | JGI IMG/M metagenome (GOLD analysis project Ga0172371, IMG submission 114543) | Freshwater microbial communities from Kabuno Bay, South-Kivu, Congo - kab_022012_12m | ecosystem: Environmental > Aquatic > Freshwater > Lake | place: Democratic Republic of the Congo: South-Kivu... | reverse complement strand
TTCGCCTCCCTGTGCGAAGAAAAACTCTCCTGACCCCGTTTTTCAACCGTTTGCAGGAAAACCACCCATGTCCGAAGCCTTGCGCATTGTCATCACCGGCCATCCCAAAATAAGCGATTCGCTTCCAGAAGCCCAACACATCTCGGCTTATCTGGCGGAACACGGGTTGGACGCGCCTTTTGGTTCGCTCTACGATGAAAAATTGCGCAAACGCATCCACGCCGAAGAATTCAACCTGCTCATCGCTATCGGCGGCGATGGAACCATGCTGCGCGCCGCGCATCTGTGCGCCCCACACAACATCCCCGTTTTAGGAATCAACAAAGGCCGCCTGGGTTTTCTGTTCCAAATTGCCGAAAACGGCTGGCAGGCCAGAGTAGAGCAACTGCTCAACGGCGATTACTGGGTGGAAAAACGCATGATGTTAAGCGCCGAACAGCTGCGCTCAGGCGAAAGCCTGGGAACCTGGCAGGCGCTCAATGACGTTGTCGTCGCCCGGGGCGGGCAGCTGCGCCCAATTCACATCAGCGCCAGCGTGGATGAACAATATCTCACCACCTACGTGGCCGATGGGCTGATTGCGGCAACCGCCACCGGTTCAACCGCTTACGCCCTGGCCGCTGGCGGCCCCATTCTGCCGCCCGAGGTGCGCAACATTCTGCTGCTGCCCATCGCGCCCCACCTTTCGGTAGACCGCGCCGTCGTCCTTTCTGAGGGTTCTGCCGTAAGCATGACCGTTCTCAGCGAAAATGCGATGATGAGCGTAGACGGCCAGCTGCCCATCAGCCTGGCCGAAGAAGACCGTGTGGAAGTCCGCGCCGCCGAAGCCAGTGCCCGCTTCATTCGGTTTGGCGACCCAGGCTATTTTTATCGGAATCTGACCGCCCACATGAACCAGAATAACGCCATAGGATAAACCAATGACCGCCGAAACGCCGCTCTTTTGCGCCAATCACCCCAACACACCAGCCACCCTGCGCTGCAATCAGTGCGAAAAACCCATCTGTCTGCGCTGCGCGGTGCATACGCCCACCGGCTACCGCTGCCGCGAATGCGTCCGCGCTCAACAGAAAATTTTTAACACTTCCCTGCCGCTAGATTATCTGCTGGCTGTCCTGGTGTGCCTGCCAGGAGCCCTGGCGGGCAGTTTTGCAGTGGGGTTGGTCAGCTTCATCGGCTTCTTTGGTGTCATCCTGGTTCCCGCCCTGGCAACCGCAGCCGGAGCCACCCTGGCCGAAATAACACGGCGGCTGACGGGTAAACGCCGCTCCAAAGCCCTGTTCCAAACAGCGCTGCTCGCCTTCGGCCTGGGAGCCTTGCCCGGCCTGGCCCTGCGGGCCATCAGCGGCGATATTTGGGGCGCGGCTTTTCAGGGTTTGTATCTCTTCTTCGCCGCTTCCAGCCTGTACTACCGGCTTTCAGGCATTCAACTCTAACCCCATCTCCCATCTCATCTTCTCATCTTCTCCTCTTCTCCTCCCCCTATGCTCACTGAATTACGCATTGAAAATTTTGCCATCATCGAAAAATTAAGCCTCGACCTGAGCGCCGGTCTGCTCATTTTCACCGGTGAAACCGGCGCGGGGAAATCCATCCTGATGGATGCGCTGGAAATGCTGCTGGGTGGGCGCGCTGAAGCCGCCTCGCTGCGCGCTGGAGCGGAACGCGCCAGCGTGGAAGGCATTTTCCGCCTGAATGGCGCGGCAGGCCAGGCGGTGCGCCAAATTTTACAGCGCGAAGACCTGTTGGATGATGAAACCTATCTCACCCTGGCCCGCGAAGTGCGCCGCGAGGGGCGTTCCACCGCCCGCGTCAACGGACGCGCCGTCAACATCGCCCTGATGAAAGAACTGGGCGCCTTGCTGGTGGATATTCACGGCCAAACCGAACATCTCTCCCTGCTCGACTGGCGCACCCATCTCTCCCTGCTCGACCAATACGCCGCGCTCGCCCCTCAGTTGGAAGATTATCGCCGCGCCTACAACGCCCTGCAAAGCCTGCGCCGCGAACTGCGCAGCCTGCGCGCCGCTCAAGCTGACGCCGCCCGGCGCACCGAAATGCTCACCTTTCAGGCCCAGGAAATTGAAGAAGCGCACCTGAAACCCGGCGAAGATGAAACCCTGCGCCAGGAACGCGACCGACTGGCAAACGCCGAAAGCCTGGCCGCCAACGCCCAGGAAGCCCTCACCCTGCTGGACGAAGGCAGCCCCGAAACTCCCGCCGTCACCGACCTGCTCGGCCAGGCCGCCGCCGCCCTCAGTTCCCTGGCGCGCACCGATTCGTCTCAAAACGAGCTCAGCCTGCGCGCCGACAACCTGCTCGAATCCGTCTCCGACCTGAGCCGCGACCTGCGGCGCTACCTGGAACACATCGAATTCAACCCCAAACGCCTGGAACAAGTGGAAGAACGTCTCGACCTGCTGTACCGCCTGCAGCGAAAATACGGCGGCAGCCTGAAAGCCGTGCTGGAAGCCGGAGAAAAAGCCCGGCAAGAATTGGAAACCCTGAACAGCGCCGAGGAAAAACTGACCGAGTTGGAAACCCGCGAAGCGGTTCTACTGGCCGAGGCCGCCTCCCGCGCCCAGGCGCTCTCCGCCCGCCGTCAGAAAGCCGCCAAAGCCCTGGCCGAAGGCATCGAAGCCGGGCTGCGCGAGTTAAAAATGGAAGCCGCCCGCTTCTCGGTTGATTTTCAAACCCGCCCCGACCCCAACGGCCTGCCCTTGCCGGAAGGCCAAACGCTGGCCTTCGACTCTTCCGGCCTCGACCGGGTGGAATTTCTGGTAGCCCCCAACCCCGGCGAAGGCTTCAAACCGCTGGCAAAAATCGCCTCCGGCGGCGAAACCTCGCGCCTGATGCTGGCGCTCAAAAACAGCCTGGCTCAGGCCGACCCCGTGCCGACCCTGGTCTTTGACGAAATTGACCAGGGCATTGGCGGGCGCGTGGGCGGCATTGTGGGCAAAAAATTGTGGCAGCTGGGCCGCTCTCACCAGGTGCTGTGCATCACCCACCTGCCGCAGTTGGCCGCCTTTGGCGGGCAGCATTTTCAAGTCAAAAAACAAATTCACAACGAGCGCACCACCACCCAGGTCACCCCCTTGCAAGGCGATGAACGCCTGCTGGAATTGGCCCAAATGCTGGGCGAAGTGAGCGAAGGCACCCTGCGCTCCGCCAGCGACCTGCTGCAAAGCGCCCAAAATCAATCGGCAGCCTGATGTTTTCCATTTCCCTGTTTGGCGCTCCCTCCATCCACAACAACGGGCAGCTGCTGGCAATTCAACGCCGCACAGCCCGCGCTCTCCTGTTTTACCTGGCAGCCCAGCCTGGCCCCACCCAGCGCAGCGCCCTGCTCAATCTCTTCTGGCCCGATACCGAAGAAACCAAAGCCCGCGCCGCGCTGCGCGACTATCTGCACAAACTGCGCCGCGATTTAGGCGAGGAAACCCTGCTGCAAACCGAAGGCGAAACCCTGGGCCTCGACCCGGCGCAGGTCCAGGTGGATTACCTGGAATTTCAGCGCCTGACAGCCAACCTGCCGCGCAGCGAAAACCAAGCATCTCTCTCCCCCGAAACTTACCAGCGCATGAGCGCCGCCATCGCCTTGTGCCAGCCGCCCAACCTGCTGGGCGGAGATGACCTGGACCTGAGCGCTCCCCTTTCCGACTGGCGCAGCGCCGTCAGCCTGGCCTGGGAAAATCAATTCTTCAGCCTGCTGGAAAGGTTGAGCAGCCACGAGATTCAAAATCAGTGCCCCGACAAGGCCCTGGAATGGCTGCACCTGGGGCTAAAGAAAAACCTGCTGGAAGAATCCATCAACGAAAAAGTTCTCACCATCTACCTGCAGCAAGGGCAGTTCAGCCGCGCTCGTGAACACCTGCAAACCCTGCAGCAGGCCTATCAGCAGCAGTATTCCCAGGAACTCCCCCGCGCCCTGCAAGCCTTTGAAGCCGCGCTAGCCAGCCAAAACGAAGAATTTACTGACACAACCTCCCCGTGGCCGGTCAGCCATACCGCTCCCGTCCCCTTTGTTGGGCAAAGCGAAGCGCTGAACGTCTTGCAGCGGCTGCTGCAGCGAGGCGGGGCGCTGCTCCTGGCCGGAGAATCTGGCTCGGGCAAAACCCGCCTGGCGCAGGAAGCCTGGCAGCGCTATGCGCCCGCCTCGCGCCTGCTGACAGCCTCCTGTCAGCCGCTGGAAGGTTCTCAACCTTTTGCGCCCTGGATAAGCCTGCTCCGCTCCGCTGTGCGCCCGCAGGAATGGCGGCGGCTCGACTCGGTGTGGGCCCGCCCGCTGATGCTGCTCCTGCCAGAGATTGGAAAAATCCGCCCAGGGTTGGCTCCCGTCAGCGGCGAAAAGCCCATCGCCTCGCGCACCACGCTGCTGGAGGCCCTGCGCCAGACACTTCTGCTGCTGGCCGAAAGCGGGCCGTTGTATGTCTTTTTAGATGACATCCACTGGGCCGATGAATCGACCCTGGAGGCAATTGCCTACCTGCTCAAGCATCAATTTTTCACTGGCAAACGCGCCAGCCTGTTGATGGCCTCGCGGTTGGAAATGCGCAACTCCCTGCTCGACCATCTGCTGCTGACAACCTTTCCACAGCCGTTAGCACGGCTGGAAGTTCGTCCTCTCAACGAAGCGGAAGTAGCCGAACTGAGCTTGCGCCTGCTTGGAAATCCCCTCCCTGGAGATTTCAATCAGCGCCTGCGGCGCGATATGGGTGGCAACCCGCTGTTTGTGCTCGAAACGCTCAACGCCTTGCGCCAAAATGTCAGTCTTTCGCCCGAAGCGCAAGAGTTTTCCTTCACCCTGCCGCGCAGTGTGCAGGAAATTTTACTCAACCGGGTGCGCGCCCTGCCTGCCCCCGCCCGTGAAATGCTCACCGCCGCCGCCATTTTGGGCAGCCGCTTTGAAATTGACCTGGCAGAAAAAGTGAGCGGCCTTACCCCCGAAGAATCCGTTCAGGCTCTGGAAACGCTGGAACGCGCCCGCCTGGTGGAAAGTTTCCCTGGCAGCCCCAACCTGTACACTTTCTCGCACGAGAAAATCCGTGAAACCCTGCAAAACAGCCTCAGCGCGGCGCGGCAGCGCTTTCTGCACCGCAAAAGCGCCGAGGTTTTGCAGGGAAACCTGCCACAGGCGCAGGCCGCCCGTCTGGCCCATCACTTGGAACAAGCCGGGGAACCGCTGCGCGCCTTTGACTGCTGGTTGGACGCCGCCGCTTATGCCTATCGCCTGGCCGCCATTGGCGAAACCAACGAATCCTTTCGCCGCGCCGAACACCTGCTCTCCAGCGCCTCGGCCATCAGCGAAGAACAAATTTATCACTTGTACGCTTCCTGGAACAAAGCCGCCTTTGAAAACGACAACCCCGACGAGATGGAACGCATCAATCGCACCTTGCTCAGCCTGGGACGTGAACGCGTTAGCCCGCTGCTGATGGGAACCGCCCTCTCCTGCATGGCCGATGTGGGCATGGCCCGCAATCAATTTGAGACCGGTCTCGAATACGCCCGTCAGGCTTATCCGTTTGTGCAGCAAAGCGGCAGCGAATACGAAATGGCGCAGCTGCTTAACCGCACCGGCGTCATGCTCTACATGCAAGGCAAAATGCGCGAATCGCAAGATTGGTTTGCCAAAACCCTGACCCTGACCGAAGGCAAATTCACCTCCGACTTGCTGTGGGCGCGCGCTTCCGCTTACTATCAGATGGCAATTACTGAAATTCTTTGCGGCTACCCGCTGCAAGGCATTGAAAACGCCAAAAAATGTCTCAGCCTGCACCACGAACAGGAAGACCTGTACGGCGAAGTTACCGCCTACAGCGCCCTCAGCCTGGGACATTATCTGTGCGCCGAATACGCCGCCGGGCTGGAAAGCGCCCGCGAGGGCATTCAACGCGCCGAACGGATTGACGGCTGGCGCATGGACGGTTACCTGAATGGCTACGCTTCCATGAATGCCCTGGAACTAGGTTTGCTGGGCGAAGCCTGGGAATATGCCCAAAAAACCATCAGCCTGGGGCGCAAACGCGGGCATAGTGAAATTGTCGGCCTGGGCTACAAAACCCTGGGCGATATTTACAACGCCCTGCACAGCTACTCTCGCGCCGCCGAGCTGTATCGCATGGGCATGATGGCAAGCGGCGAACATTTTGTCGCCCTGGAAAACATGCACCGCTACGGTTTTGCTCTCTACATGCAAGGGCAGCGCAACGTAGGCAAAGACTTTCTGCAGCATGCCCTGGAAAAATCACAACAAGCCGGTCTGGGCAGCATTCAATTGCTGGCCGCGCGGCTGGAACTGCGCCTGTTGGCTGAAGAAGGCCAGGTTGAAGCCTTTAAGCGCCGCGCCGCCTGGTTTCGAGAAGAAATTCAGACCCGGCTGAAAACGGAAGCCGGTCAACTGGCCGCCTCGCGGCTGGAAGCCACTCTGCACCTGCGCGAGGGACGCGAATATGAAGCCATCGAAAGCCTGCGCCGCCCCCTGGTGTTGTATCGCCGCATTGGAAACGTCTGGAATGAACTTGAAGCCCTGCAAATTCAGGCGATGGCCCTCAACCACCTGGGGCAAGACCCCAGCGAACAATGCCTGCGCATGGGACAAATTCTTCACGGGCTTGAAAACAGTCTCTCTGCCGCCCCGCTGGAAGAAGACCTGCGCTCTTTTTGGGTGAAATTTTTGGCCTGAAGAAAAAACACCCCGCAAACGGCTTTAGAAAGCGGTTTTGTCCACGTCTTTGTCTACGCCCTGCGCATAAACTATATCTACCTGCGCAGATAATTGACAACGTGGTACGGGGAACCGCGTTACCTGATGCCGTAAGTGGGGGGAAACCACTTACGGCATCAGCGCTTTAAGTCATTAAGCAGCCGCCTAATAAACACGGAGAGTTATGGACATCAGCATTCATTTTCCACGCGGGTTTCTTTGGGGAACCGCCACTGCCGCGCACCAGGTGGAAGGCGGCAACACCAACAACAACTGGTTTGCCTGGGAAGAAGCGGGTCACACCCAAGACCGGAGCGGACTGGCCTGCGATTGGTGGAACGGACGCTGGAAAGAAGACATGGACCGCGCCGCGGAAGGCGCTCAAAACGCGCACCGCTTCTCGGTGGAGTGGAGCCGCATCGAACCCGAACCCGGGCGCTGGGACGAAACTGCCCTGGAAAAATATCGAGCCATGGCGCGGGGAATGACCGAGCGCGGGCTAAAACCCATCGTCACCCTGCATCATTTTACCGACCCGCTGTGGCTGTACGAACAAGACGGCTGGGAAAATGAAAACGCTGCGCCGCTGTTTGAAAACTTCACCCGCAAAGTGGTGGAGGCGCTGAAGGAATATGTCAGCCTGTGGATAACTATCAATGAGCCGAATGTCTATGCGCTGAGCGGCTATGTGACCGGGGATTTCCCCACCGGCAAGAGCGGTCATCGCGGCATGGCATTTGCCCTGCGGGTTTTAGCCAACATGCTGCGCGGCCACGCCGCCGCTTACCGCGCCATTCATCAAATTCAGCCTGAGGCCCAGGTAGGCTACGCCCTGCACTATCGCCCCATGCTGGCGGCGAGGCCCTGGTTTCCTCCCGATGTGTGGATGCGCCATCTGCAATATCAGGGGATTAACCTGGCCTTCCCCAGTGCGCTTAGCGCCGGAGTGATGAAATCGCCGCTGGGGTCGCTGCGCCTGCCCGAAGTGAAAGGCCTGCAGGATTTTGTGGGGCTAAACTATTATGCTGTGGATAGTGTGCGTTTTGACCTGGCTGCCCGCAGTAGTTTGTTTGGCAAGCGCTATTACCCCGCCAATGCCGATTTGAGCGAAACCGGTTTTATTGCTAACACGCCGCAAGGATTATTCGACTCGGTGGAATGGGCAGTCAAAACCTTTCCCAACACGCCCATTTACATCACCGAAAACGGGGTGGAAGACAGCCGCGATTCGCTGCGTCCGCGTTATCTGGCCGGGCATTTGGCGCAGTTATGGCGGGCGGTTAATTTTAATTACCCGGTGCGCGGTTATTTACATTGGTCGCTGGTGGATAATTTTGAGTGGGAACGCGGCTGGTCGCAGCGCTTTGGCCTGTGGGGGCTGGATACAGCCACCCAAGCCCGCCTGCGCCGCCGCAGCGTAGATTTTTACGCCGAAATTTGCCGCGAAAACGGTCTCACCGAAACCATGCTGAAAACCTATTGCCCCGAAGCGCTGCAGACGATTTTCCCCGGCCTGTAAGCAGAACCCGCAGGTCGAAAGAACTTCCGACCTGCGCGGCGATTAATAGCGCCCCACCGAAGAATCTATCTGGCGGGCGTAGGCGTCTATGCCGCCCGCCAGCGAGAAGACCTTCCGCCAGCCCAGGCCGCGCATCCATTCCGCCGCATTCAGGGAGCGGACGCCATGATGGCACAGGGTGAGAAAAAGCCCGTCTCGGGCGCAGCCCGCTTGCAGCAAGGCAGATTCTCCTTCGCGGGCCAGCAGGCTCATCGGCAGGTTGAGAACACCGTCCGCAGGCAGGGCCGCCAGGTTCAGTTCCCAGGGTTCGCGCACATCCAGCACGATGTAATTTCTGCCCTGGCGCTGCGCTTCGAGCCATTGCTGCGGGGTGATTTCGATTTCAGCCGGGTCGTAAGGGTTCGTCATCAGTCGTTTTTATCTTCTTTGATGAAGGTCGCCAACACAACGCTGACCACGCTGGTGAGCAGGCCACCCCAAAAAGCGGACCAGAAGCCGTCTACGCTGAAGCCAATGCCCAGGCTGGCGCCCAGGGAACCGGTGAGCCAGAACAGAAAGGTATTGATGAGCAGGGTAAACAGGCCCAGGGTGAGCAGAATGAGCGGGCAGGTGAGAATTTTGAGCAGAGGCCGCAGCAGGGCGTTGAGCAGACCAAAAACAAAGGCCAGCCCCAGGTAGGAAAGCCAGTTTTGCGGCTGGAGCGGGTGAATGCCAGGCACCAGGTTGATGGCGGCAAAAAGAGCGACAGCGTTGATGAGTAAACGAACAAGAAAACGGTTCATGGAGTCCTCCAAAAAATGCGCGTTGGCGCAGCAAACGGGAGCGTTTAGCCGCCTTGAGCGGCATGGGCTTCTACGCGCACACGGCGCACAAGTTTCAGACTGCCTGCATCCACAGCAGGGTGCGGGAGGCTTCCAGCCCGGCAGCCTGCAAACCTTCATCAGCGGGGCCGCTGGGATATTCCAGGCGCAGAGCCACGCCGCGCCCTAAGCTGAGCCGCGCTTGCTGCAGCAGGGCGGCCACGACCTGGGGCGAGGCTTGCGGGGAAAGCGCCAGCCAGAGCGGAATGCGGCTGCCAAACGTCTCCTGAGCGGAAAGCACCCCGCGTAATTGATTGTGTTCGTACACCGTCCACTGCATCAGGTTGATGTCGGCAGCCAGGCGATACAATCCGTTCCACATTGAAGCGCCAAAAACGGATACGCCAGGGCGTAAATTAAACCAATTGAGCGCTTCGGGGTAAGCCGCTTCCAGCCAGGTGCGCTGCATTTCCCAGGCTGCGCCGCTGCGCGAGGCAAAATGCAATCCCTCAGGCAGGGGCTGGGTGGAAAAAGCGGCCTGAGCGGGCAAAATCCAACTGGTGCGCCGGGCGCGTTCTTCAAACCCTAACGATTGATACAGGCGCAAAGCGCCCAGGTTGTCGTGACGCACTTGCAGCCAGGCTTCAGCGCCGCGCTCGCGGATGCGGTTGAGAGCGGCCAGGGTGAGCTGACGGGCAATTCCGGCGCGGCGATGCTCTGGATGGGTGGCGACATTGGCAATCAGGGTGATGCGCCGTCCCTGGCTGCGGTAAGGGATGAGACTGACATTGCCGATAATTTTTCCCTGGTCTTCCCAGACAAAGCCCGAAAGGGGCAGCGAAATGCTGTCTATCACCGCTGGGGCCCAGCGCAAGAAGGTGGTGTCGCGGGCGTTGCGGCGCATTTGTTCCAAAAAAGTGCGTCCATCGCGGTCCATCGTGTCGGCAAAACACAGTTCTATCAGGTCGGCAATCGGGGTCAGGTCGCGCAACAGGTTGAGCGGACGCAAATGACCCTGGGCGGAGGCGGCAGGCAGGCTGATTTCCATGCTGGGAATTATACCGCCCGCTGCAGGCGTTCCTGGCGGCGCTGCAGGTCATCGCGCCA
>Ga0172371_10014526_pt1 | contig 10132 bp, 12 predicted proteins | sample Lak12m_FD_114543 | JGI IMG/M metagenome (GOLD analysis project Ga0172371, IMG submission 114543) | Freshwater microbial communities from Kabuno Bay, South-Kivu, Congo - kab_022012_12m | ecosystem: Environmental > Aquatic > Freshwater > Lake | place: Democratic Republic of the Congo: South-Kivu... | reverse complement strand
GCTATTATCAGTCGCCCCTTCAGGGCTTGAACAGCAATGTTTTTGTCCCGGAGGGACAGCCGATAATAGCCCGGCACTTCAGTGCCGGGCAGACCGAAATACCCTTAAGTTAGCGCCTATGGGAGTCCGGGGAGGGACTCTTTGCAAAAAGTCCCTCCCTAGTGCATTTTCGCGGAAAGAGCCAGTTACTTGTGGCAGTATTTCTTGTAACGTTCCTCGACCTTTTTCCAGTCGATGATCTTGGCGAAGTTGTCTACGTACTCCCCGCGAAGATTCTGATACTTGAGGTAATACGCATGCTCCCAGACATCACAGACGAGCAGCGGCATGATACCCCACGACGTCAAATTCTGGTGTTTCTCGCATTGCATGACGATGAGTCGGTTGCTGAAGGGCTCCCAGCCGAGGACGCCCCATCCTGAGCCTTGAACCGTCTTTGACGCCTCGGAAAACTGCTTCCAGAAGGTCTCATACGAGCCGAAATCCCTGTTGATGAGCTCGGCTATGGTCCCAGTGGGTGCGCCTCCCGCTTTGGGGCCGATGGTGCTGAAATAGATCCAGTGGAGAACTACGCCGGAGCCGTTAAAGGCCAAATCGTCGCTCAATGCCCTGATGTTGTCGAATTTGCCTTCTTTTCGTGCTTTGTCAAGTTTTTCCACTACCGCATTCAATCCCTTGACGTACCCGGCGAAGTGCTTGTCGTGGTGTATTTCCACGGTCTTTTTGTCGATAACGGGCTCGAGCGCATCGGCAGGGTAGGGGAGTGGCGGCAGGGGGTGCACAAAAGGGCCGCCTTCCTTTCCGGGCGGCGACGCGAGGGCTTCGGAGGTCAGAAAACTCGCCAGGGCCCCGACTGCGGTCGCGGCCCCGACGCCAACAATAAGTTCCCGGCGAGAAATTTCGTCTCCCACAACATCCTTCCTTTCCGCGGAGGGCTTGGTCCCCCCACTGGGCAGCATTCATCCAACGTTCACCTTGAGTCTGCAATTTGCCGGCACGTAACATCATAACTCAATCGGCACCGGAGAGCGAAGGGAAATTCCTCTAAGGTTCATTGCAACGTCATAGGCGAACAATTCAACCCCATGGGCATGCGCTCGCCGAAGCTCCCGGCCGTAAGCCGGATCGATATCGTCAGCGGGGCTGAACGTCCGAGCGTCCATTCGCTGAATCAAGAAAAAGACCCCGGCCCTGTTGCCCAGTCTCACCTGGTCCTCAAGTTCCAGCAAGTGTTTCAAGCCACGCTGGGTTACGGCATCCGGAAAGGAGGCTCTAACCCCTTCAACGAGCGTGCAGTTCTTGACCTCGATGTAACAGCGCTCGTCGCCTTCACGTTCCAATAGGATGTCAATGCGCGAGTTGCGACCGTAGTTTACCTCCCGGCGAAGGGTTTCATATCCGACAAGCCCGGGAATCAGGTCCGCGAGGATTGACTCTGCGACGAGTCTATTGGGGATCATCGTGTTCACCCCCACGAGTGACGTGGGCATCTCGATCAACTCCCAGGTGTAGCGCAGGCGTCGTCGAGGATTGTCGCTGCGCGACAGGTACACGGTTCGGCCCTGCTCGCAGCATCCTTTCATGCTCCCGGAGTTCGGGCAGTGAGCGGTGACGACATGGCCGTTCCGCAACTTCACATCCGCGAGGAATCGCTGGTATCGCCGGATGAGAATTCCTGAAACAAGTCGGGGCCAAGCGATTAGCCCCGGCGCTGCGGATCGTTCAGTCTTGATAGGGGTCTTTGGAGGCATGGGGTGGGAGCTCAATGCCGTTGACGCAAGAAGCAGGCTCTGGGGTTGCGCCATGCCGCCGGGGCCAGCGGTTCATTCGATCGCTTCCAGCGCTTCGCGCGCGGCATTCTGGGCGGCTGCCTTCTTGTTTCTGCCCTTGCCCAGACCGATCATTCGGTCACCGAGGTACACTGCCACGGAGAACGTTTTTTGATGGTCTTCCCCCCATTCATCCACCACCCGATAGGTCGGGGTGATTCCGAGCTCGGCCTGAGTTTTCTCCTGCAGAATGCTCTTGCAGTCGTCCATCCCCTCGCTGGAAGAGCAGGCTTCGATGAGGGGCTCGAAGTGCCGGGTTATAACCTTTTCAGCCGCGGAAAATCCTCCATCCAGGTACACCGCGGCCAACAGCGCTTCCAGCGTATCCGCCAGAACCGAATCCCGGTCTCTGCACCCTGACAGCTCGTCCCCCCGCCCCATCCTGACGAACCGACCGACCTCGAGTTGCTTCGTCAGGTGTGCGAGCGCGGAACGATTGACGAGGCTCGCCCGCTTCTTCTGAAGCTCGCCTTCTTCATCCTCCGGAAACCGGCGGTAGAGGACGTCTGCTATGACAAGCCCGAGAACCGCATCTCCCAGGAATTCGAGCCGTTCGTTATGCTCCTCGCAGGTGGATCGGTTCTCGTGCCAGAAGCTTCTTCGCGTGAGAGCGCTCAGGAGGAGGTTTGGGTCTCGAAACCGGTGTCCGAGTATCTCTTCCATCTCGGGAAGAGATCCGTTTTCCAATGGTGAGACTATATCTTTTTCAGAGAGCATGCCAATTCTTCCGCGTGTGAGTGGGCCGTGAGATCGTAAAAGAGCGGAGTTACGGAAACGTAGCCCTGATTGAGCGCAGTGACGTCGAATTCTTCGCCGACCTCTCCGGCCGGAATTTCTCCGGAAAGCCAGTAGTATCGGTTGCCTCGGGGGTCCTCGCGTTCCTCGAATGATTCCTTGAACTTGGCAAGCCCCTGTCTTGTCAGGCGGTAGCCGAGGACTCTGTCGGGCGGAAGTGCGGGAACATTGACATTCAGCGCGACCCCGCGCGGCAACCGGTTTTCCAGGACCCACCGACCGAGCGTTTCGATATGGGGAAGCGCCCACGCAAACGGCGGGTTCTTCTTCTGGGCCAGGGACACGGCCATTGCGGGGACGCCCAGGATGGCCGCCTCCGTTGCCGCGGAAACCGTGCCGGAATAGAGAACGTTGATCCCGAGATTGGCGCCGTTGTTAATGCCGGAGATAACCAGGTCCGGCTGCCTCGGGAGCAGGGCATAGAGGGCCAGCTTCACCGAATCGGCCGGGGTGCCGCTGATCCCGTATCCAAAGCTTTCCCCGTTCTTGACGACCTCATGGGCCTTTATCGGATCGTACAGGGTGATCGAATGCCCGACCGCGCTCTGCTCCGCGTCCGGGGCCACGATGAAGGTATCTCCCAGCTCTCGGGCTGCCATATTGAGATAGCGCAGACCTTCGGCGTGGATGCCGTCGTCGTTGGTCAAGAGAATGAGGGGACGCGCCGATGTCATGTAAGCTCTTGACACGCCAGTCGAATCCGTTTGAGACCCTCGAGAATGACATCCTCGCTGGTTGCGAACGATAGCCGAATATGGTCGTCCGATCCAAACGGTCCGCCGGGAACGCAGGCCACGTGGTGACGTTCCAAGAGATAGTCTGCGAAATCCGTCGAGTTGAGGATGCCGCCCTTGCCGGAAAATGACGACGTATTCACAAAGACGTAGAACGCTCCGTCCGGCTTGGCTGCCGAGAGTCCCTCGATAGCGGCGATGCCCTCCATCATGAGATTGCGCCGGCGCTCGAAGATTGCCCGCATCTGAGCCACCTCGTCCTGAGGGCCGGTGAGGGCTTCGATAGCCGCAGCCTGGGCCGCGTTGCTGGGGTTGGACGTGGACTGACTCTGAATGTTCGTGGCTGCCTTGACCAGATCGCTGCGGGTTGATGCGAGATAGCCGATGCGGAATCCTGTCATGGCATAGGTTTTGGACACACCGTTAACGAGAATCGTGCGCTCTTTCATTCCGGGCAGAGAGGCGAACGGAGTAAACGTACGGCCATCGTAGAGCAGCTTGTCGTAAATCTCATCAGAGATGACCAACAGGTCATGCTTCTCCGCCAACTCGGCCAAGCCCAGAAGAAGATCACGCGAATATTGCACTCCCGTGGGATTGGACGGCGAATTGATGAGGATCGCCTTCGTGGACGGCGTGATGAGCGCTTCGACCTCGGAGAGATCGGGAGCGAACCGCTGATCTTCTTTCGTCGGTACGATGACCGGGGAGCCGTCGGAAAGAGCGATCATCTCAGGGTAAGAGACCCAGTACGGCCCCGGAACGATGATTTCGTCCCCTGGCCCTACGATAGCCTGAAAAATGTTGTATAGGCTGTGCTTGGCGCCGCATGAGATCAGGATTTCATCAGGCCGGTATTCGAGGCCGTAATCCTCGGACAATCGGTACGTAACGGCCCTTTTCAGCTCTGGTTGCCCTCCCACCGGCGTATAAAAGGTCTCTCCTCGATCCAGGGACCGCTTTGCCGCCTCTCGGATGTGGGCAGGCGTGGGAAAATCGGGTTCACCCGCGCCGAATCCCACCACTTCGAGACCCTGGCTCTTCAGTTCCTTTTCCTTGGCCGAGATGGCCAGCGTTGCCGAAGGCTTGAGCTGACGTGCTCGTTCAGAAAGCATGTTCTTCATCGGTGCTCCTGCGTGGGGCTCTCTCTCAGAAAATGTTGTCTTTAATATCCGGAAATCTCTTTTTCAAAACATTCAGGACGTAATCGGGAACCAGTCCTTCCGGTGATCCGCCGGCCATGACGGTGGCCTTGATAATTCGTGAACTCACGTACAGATACCGGTGCGCGGTCATGAGGAAGAACGTCTCAATGTTCCGGCTGAGCTTGCGGTTCATGAGCGCGAGCTGAAACTCGTACTCGAAGTCCGATACTGCCCTGAGTCCTCGAACAATTGCCACCGCGCCTTTTCGCTCAGCATATCGCACGAGAAGCCCGTCGAACGAGTCGCATTCGATGCGCGGATCGCCGTCCACGCTGTTGAGGATCATGTCGAAGCGCTCCTCGAGCGTGAAAATGGTCTCTTTCTCCGGGTTGAGTCCCAGGGCCACGATGATGCGATCGAAGGTTCCCAGTGCCCGTCGAATGATCTCAAGGTGTCCGTTGTGGAACGGATCGAAGGTGCCGGGGTAAATCGCTAGTTTTTCCTGCATTCCGGTCCCAGTCTATCTCATAGTGTCTGATCGGTTTCCGTCGGACGGTGGAAGATATCCACCGCTGTGCCGCCGTAGGTCCGCGAGAACCGTCTCACGTACGGCGGAGGCGCCGTCGGAGACGGGGAGCGTGCTTCCCGCTCGACGACGAGCATTCCCGGGCTCTCCAGGAGGTCGAGGAGCAAGGGGTCCCACATCAGTCCCGGCAACACGTTTGATAGGTACGGCGGGTCGAGAAAGACGATCGCGTACCGTTCACCGTGGCGGGTCAGATGAGACATGGCCTGGAATGCGGTCATGTTCAGGATCGCAACCAGATCGGAAACCTCGAAGGCGTCCGCGGTTTCGGTCAAGAGGCGGCATACCTTGGGGTTGCTGTCCACAACTGTCGCTGAAGCAGCCCCGCGGCTCAGGGCCTCAAAGCCGAACGCGCCGGATCCCGCGAAGAGCTCAAGGACTCGCGCTCCCACCACGGCATCACCGATGGCGCTGAACAGGGCCTCACGTACCCGGTCCGTGGTCGGCCGAACGCCTTTCGCCGCAGGCGGCAACCGCCGCCCTCTGAGGTGACCCGCAATGATCCTCATGTACTGAACTTTTTTGTATACCTCTTTTGCGGGCCTGATTCAAGGGGGACGCGCGATTCATTCCGGCCGGCCCTTGGAAAAAGAATCCCTGGTGGGTGGAATGAGCAGGATTCCAGACACGCCTTGAATGCGGATCATGTCCTCGGAGCGTACCAGTCCACCTTCCGCGTCAGGTACATGATCGCGGCAAGGACGGCAAATAACCCGATGGAACCGACGAGCAGCGCATAATCCTGTTCCCTCAACAATATGTAGAGATAACCGTACAGCAGCACAATTGCCGTCCCTACCAGAAGCGCCCGGGATCCGCTCTTGAGCACTGCCACGCAATATGATGAAATCAGGGCAATGATCGCGAAACTGGCAATCGAATAGGCAAGATTGAATCCCAGATGTTCGGCCAGTGACAATTCCAGGAGATAGAAAAGGCACATGCCCGCGCCGACCAAAAGGTACTGAACCAGGTGGATCCGAATCGCGGCCAGCACCTCGAAGAGCCAGAGGACTATAAACGTGAGGGCCAGGAAAAGCGTCACGTACTTTACGCTGCGGTCGGCCATGCGGTACTGATCCACGGGCGATAGGAGACTCACGCCAAACAGGGAGGCGTGAATCGATTTCTCGAGATCCTTGCCGGAGATCCAGCTCTGCGGGTAGTTCCGCCCCAGGAAGGGAATCGTCCACATTGCCTGAAAGCCACCGCTTCCGACCGTTCGTTTCGACGGAAGCCAGGCCCCTTGAAAGCTCGGATCACTCCAGTTCGATTTCAGGTCCAGGGTGGTTTCCCTGCCGAAAGGCGCAAAGAGGGCCTTTTCACTGCCATTGAGATTCAACACGAATGAAAAGCGGAACAGATCGGGCCCCAGGAAGCCTTTCAAGTCGGCATGAATTCCCGGGGTCTTTGAAGCGGCCTCACCCGAACCCGGCAAGAAGCCCAGTTTGTCTTCATTCCAGGCAAGAATCGCCTGGTTGGTGATGGCCCGGACATCGGAAATGCCCACCGACAGATAGGCCCGGTCCCATAGGATGTCCCCGGAATCTATCTTCCATTCCGACAAGTCGGGCCGCGAAAAGTGCCCCGTGACGGTGAGAGGCATGCGGTAGACCGGGACTTCGAAAATTCCCCTGTACCGCACTTCGGTTTCGATCTTTCCCGAGATCTGGATACTCTCGGGAAGAAAATTGGCGTAATGGATTTCCGTGTGGACCTTTTGAGCGCCATCCTTGCTCTGCTCGGACCACTTCTTCACGTATGGGACCGTAATCCATGGGCCGACGATGGTCTGGTGCCGCCCCCACTTTTCCGTAACTTCGGAGACCGCGGCGGCCCGGGTAGCCTGGCGCTCCCGGATCACGCCCTGAATCATCGACGTGGGGATATGGAGCAGGAGAACGAGGAAGCCGATGGCCAGGAGGCGCACGAGGGGAGACTTACTCGCTGACGCCCACGGAGTGACTCTGGAATTGTCTTCCATTCCGATCCCCCTTCCGGTGAAAAGGCGAATGCGGAGGGAGACCTTTTTGAAAAAAGGTCCTCCCTCCGCGCCCCCCTTCCAAAAACTTTCAATATATCTGCGGCTCCCATTGGTTGCCGCAAGCTGTGTGCCAACCCGGCTGCGGGTGCAAGGGGTGGATCTTACCGTTGGTTGTGACTAGGTAGGTCATGGAATTTCCGGTGAAAATACCCGCCAGCATGCCAACGAAATCACTACAGTTTCTTCAGCATCTGGTTCGCGGCCGTGAGGAGCGGGTCCCACACGGGCGAGAACGGCGGCGCATAGGCCATGTCACACTGGAAGAAGTCATCCACGGTCATCCCGGCATGGAGTGCCACCGCGAGGGAATTTATTCGATGCGCGGCTCCTTCCTTGCCCACCATGGCCCCGCCGAGTAGTTTCCGGGACTTTTGGTCGGACACGAGATTCACGGAGATGGTCGTATTGCCCGGATGGGAATGAGCCCTTGATCGACTTTGGATGAGGTTTTCCACAGGGTCGAATCCTGCCTGTCGCGCTTCTTCGACACTCAGGCCGGTCCGCGCCACTTCGAGGTCCAGCACCTTGAACACCGCGGTGCCCATGATTCCGGGAAGCTCTGCAGGACTGCCGGTGATGTTGTCCGCCACTGCCCACCCTGCGCGGTTTGCTCGCAATGCCAGCGGTATCCAGACCCGGCTTCCCGTCAGCACGTGAAACGCGTCCGCACAATCGCCGGCAGCGTAAATATCAGGATCGGATGTGCGCAGAAATCGGTCTACCGCCACAGCCTTCCCAGGACCGAGATCAAGGCCGGCCCCCGCGGCGATCTCCGAATTCGGCGTAATGCCCGCGGCCATCAGCACCATGTCCACCGTGAATTCGGCCTGATCACATTGAGCCGCCAGACGGCCGTCACGCGATTCCACGGCTTTGATTCCGGCGCCGAGGTGCACGCCGATCCCCTTGTCCTCGAGCTCTTTCCGCACGAGCGCAGCCATTTCTTCGGGGAGGTACGGGAGCAGTCTCGGCCTCATTTCGATCATGTCCGTGCAGACCCCGCGGGCATGGAACGCTTCCGCCATCTCCAGACCGATGTATCCCATCCCGACGATGAGGGCTTGCTTCACGTCGTTCGCAGCGAGATAGTCTTTGATCCTTCGGCCGTCCTCGAGGCTCTTCAGAGCCTTGACGCCCGGAAGATCATTGCCCGGGATGTCCGGGATCAGCGGTCGGGCCCCTGTTGCGATGAGCAGCCTGTCGTACTCGATCTCAAACGTTCCCCATTCCGAGGCGCTTCCCATTACCGCCTTGCGACCCCTGTCGATCTTTTCGACCGTATGCCCCAGCCGGAGGTCTATCCCTTGTTTTTCCTTGAAAACCTTGGCGTGCCGCACCACGAGATCATTCATGTCGCGCTCGGACTGCGCGATGTTGTAGGGCATTCCGCACGCAGAATATGACACGTCGGTCGTGGCCTCGAGCACGATCACCTCGAGGTCGGGCGCATTTCGTTTTGCTCTTGACGCCGCGCTCATGCCCGCCGCGTCGCCGCCGATGATGACAAACCTCATGGGAGTTACCCTCCTGCGATGTATGCCGGCCTCCATACCGACCAGAGGCGTGGAAGTCGGATCAGTGTGACGACGCCCTCCACGGAGCAAAGCCCCTATCAGCATCGCTTCGTATCTCGGCCCCGGCTATCTCATCAGCTCCTTGAGCGCCATTTTCACCGCCTGGGGAAGGGGAACATCCGGTCCGGTCTGTTTGAGAACCTTCGTGGCGGAATCCCTGGCCGCGCGCTCCTTGTATCCCAGATTGAGAAGGGACGAGACGAGATCTTCCTCCAGATCGGGTCCTGTCTGTCCGGCGACGGCCGACGCCTGCGCGTTTAATGATTTCTTGAGTTTTTCCCGCAGCTCCAGGATGATCCGCTCCGCTGACTTCTTGCCGATTCCCGGAACCGTGGTGAGCTTGCTCACATTGCCGTCGACAACGGCCCTGCGGAGTCCGTCCGGGGAGATTCCCGATAATATCACGAGGGATGTGCGCGGACCGATCCCCGCCACGGTGATCAGCATCTCGAAGAGCCGCTTCTCGTCGGGGGTTGTGAAGCCGTACAGCTCGAGGGCGTTTTCGCGAAGCGCGGTATGAATGTGGAGAAACATCTCCCCGCCGTCGGCCGGCACCGCCTCGAGGCAGGAGAGTGACACCGCCACGTCGTACCCGACTCCATTGACGTCCAGGACAATCCGATTGATGCCCCGGTCCAGAACTCGTCCTCTCAGACATGCAATCATGACAGGTTACCGTCCGGTCGCACGATATGGGAATGAAACAACGCCATGGCCAGGGCGTCGGCCTGGTCCGGGGACCGGAGCTTGGGCAGATTCAGGATGTGAGCCACCATAAATCCTATTTGCGCCTTGTCGGCCCTCCCGTACCCCGTGAGTCCTTGTTTGATCTCCATGGGGCTGTACTCGTAGATGTCCATCCCGTGCGTTTCTCCGAGGAGCAGGACCACTCCCCGCACCTGGCTCAGTTTCATGAGGCTCTGGCTGTTGCTGCCGTGAAAGAGCGACTCCACCACCATCACGGCCGGAGAGTGCTCTCGAACGACCTTTTCCAACTCGCTGTGGATCTTCCAAAGCCGTTTCGAATGGGAAGCGACGTTCGACGCACGCACAACCCCACTGGCCACATGCACGGAACGGGTCCCGTTCTTCTCGATGATTCCGTATCCGGTTGCATTGCTGCCGGGATCTACACCGATGATTACCATGCCATTCTTCCCAGCCGGGGCAAGCGATGCGGGGCTGTCGAGGCTCGTCTCCGCTGCCCAGGGCGAACCACCCATATCAGACAAGGGCGGCCGCTGTCCAGCACAAGGTGCGGAATTGGGGCGAATGCGGGGGGAGACCTTTTTGGAAAAAGGTTCTCCCCCCGCGCCCCATAGGCGCTAACTTAAGGGTATTTCGGTCTGCCCGGCACTGAAGTGCCGGGCTATTATCGGCTGTCCCTCCGGGACAAAAACATTGCTGTTCAAGCCCTGAAGGGGC